>Ga0315336_1000891_pt1 | contig 67646 bp, 56 predicted proteins | sample ASW5metaG_FD_204512 | JGI IMG/M metagenome (GOLD analysis project Ga0315336, IMG submission 204512) | Ammonia-oxidizing marine archaeal communities from Monterey Bay, California, United States - ASW #5 | ecosystem: Environmental > Aquatic > Marine > Intertidal zone | place: USA: California... | reverse complement strand
CCCAGCCCGCGCCACATTCCGATGCCGCCGATGATCAGCAAGAACGCCGTCGTGATCGAGTGCGCGGCGAGCTGACTCTCGATGCCGGCCGCGTTTAACAAGAAGGCGGCCAAGAGCTGCAGATAATACGTCACTGAAATGAAATACGCGCCGGCGAGCACAATTCGCGACAGAAAGGCGATCGTTTGAGCGGCTCCGTGGCCGTCGTTTTCAATCGGCTCGAAATGCCTAATGTTGAAGCGAATCGCCCCGCCTACCGCATAGGCCAGCACCAGCAGCAGCGCCATGCAAACGACGGCCCAGTGACCGACGATGCCGCCCAACAGCGGCGCGCTGACCAGAAACCCGCTGCCCATGATCGAAGCCAGCGGCGTCACCGTCGCCTTCCAACTCGACGAGCCGGCCAGACGTTTCGAGAACGCTAAGTAGGCCGCGAGTAGTGTTGCGGTGACGATGATGACGATGTTCAACATGGCGGTCTAACAGAGCATTCACGTTGACGATTGTTGTTCCTGGGCAAGTGTCAGCGACCACTACAGTTGCATCGGCAACGTAAACCGCCGAGAGATTCGGCATCATCGATCGCTGGGAAACACGGTCTTCCAATCGTTCTTCATCGAGACGACCGTCCAGCCCGCCGCGCCGGCGGCGTCGAGAGCCTTGTCGAGCCTGCCGATGCTGCTGTCTCGATCGTACGCGCGCTCGCGCTGGCCGTCATCGTGGCGGACGATCACTGCCAAACGCCGGCCCTTGCCCGCCGTGCACCATTGGAGCATCTGTAGATCGCCGTCGGAGTTGCCGAACGCTGCGATTGGGCGACGACCAATGTGCCGACTGATGCCCACCGGCTTACCGGCCTTGTCGTTGATAAAGCCGATCTCCGGTAGCCGCATCAATACCGGTTTGCCGTCGCGCAATTCGAACTTGGTCTTGATGCCGGACCCGATGACTTGTTCCGGCGGAATGCCGTAAACCCTTTCCGTCCAGGGCCGCATGAATTCGATGCCGCCGCCGGAGACAATGAACGTCTTAAACCCGTTGTCGCGCAGGTAGGCGAGCAGTTCCAACATGGGCTGGTAAACCATTTCGGTGTAAAGCCGGCCGGTCTTGGGATGCTTGGCCGTCGCGACCCATTCGCTGACAACAGTTTTGAAGTCCTCTGTCGTGACGCCCGTGTGTGTGGCCAATATCAATTCCAAGATCGCGTGTTCTCCCCCGGCAAGGACCGTCGTGAGGTCGCCTTCCAGGACGGCTTTGAATGGCTGCTGCGTCTTCCACTGGGGGTGTTGCGGGGCGAGGGCCTTCACTCGGTCGAGCGCGAATGCGAGTTGCACGTACATCGGCTGTTCCGACCACAGCGTGCCGTCGTTGTCGAACACGGCAATGCGTTCGGCCGGCCGAACGTAAGAGTCGCTGTCGCCGTCGGTCACCGCCGCGACAAAATCTATGATCGAATTCTTCGAGGCCGTGTTGTTCCAACTGGCGAGCGGTTCGTCGGCCACAACCGCGACACCACCGAATGCGCAGACGAGCGTTGCGGCCAGTAGAGTGCATGAAGCGAAACGCATGGTTTAGTTCTTCCTCTTGGCGAAATTGGGGCGTCTTAGAACGAAGTGCCGCCGAACATCTTGCACACGCCGCTAAGGCCGATGCGGCAAGAGAGGCGGTCATCTTTTCGAGTCTGTCGCACAATCATCGCCACGGCAATCAAAAAAACCGAACTCGCGTTGCCCGCTCGGACTGCTTGGTCCACCGTATGTCGGACGGCACCGACGAAATAGAGAGCGACAATCGTCTTTCACTCCACCCAGAGCATTGACGCACTACTGGCATGCCAGTAGGATTCATGTCAGTGTCGTGCAATGTCATCAGCGTCGCAAGCCGGCCCCTGGGAGCTCTTTCCATGCTACAAACATCGGCGAAAAATCCTTCGTCAGTGACTCCTGCGACCCTGTCGCAACGGGTGGCGCTCAAACAGCTGGCGTATGAGGAACTCAAGCGTCTCATCCTGTCTGATGAATTGCCGGCGGGGACCGTGCAATCGGTGCGGCAACTGGCGGCTCGGCTCAACATGAGCAAGACGCCGGTCCACTCGGCGATTGAACGATTGGAAGCAGACGGACTCGTCGCTCTCGCCCCTCAGCAGGGTGTCGTCGTTCGCGAATTGTCGGTGCGGGATATCATCAACCATTACGAGATTCGGCAGGCGATCGAGCCGTTCGTCATGCGACGGCTCGCCGGCCGGCTCACCTCGGACCAAGTCGACCTTCTGGAAAGGAATCTCGCCGAGCATCGAGACGTTTCCAATAGCGGGCAGGTGGCAGCGTCGATCCAATTCGACGCGCAATTTCACCAACTCCTGTGTAGTTTTCTGGGAAACGATGAGATCGAGCAGTTGATGCAGCGGCTGCGCGACAAAGTCCAGCGCGTGATCCGTCGCGTCTCGCATCAGTTTCCCGAACGCATTACCGAATCATACGATGAGCATCAGGCAATCTTTGACGCGCTCGTCAGTGGCGATGGGCAGCGGGCAGCAGACTTGGCAAACGAACATCTTGAAAAGGGGCTGCGGCGTTTTTGGCCCAATCGGTAAACGCCGAATTCGGAGAACGCGATCGTGCGACGGATATTCCTCCTACTGTCACTCATGGCGAGTCTCTCGTCGCTGCCCGCGGCACGGTTGTGTGCTGCGGACGGGCCACGGGTGACGCGCGGCTTGCGGGCGTTGTACACGTTCGACGCCGGGCAAGGTGGCGTCATCCGTGATCGATCGGGAGCCGGACCTCGGCTCGACCTGAAAATCGAGAAGCCGTCCGCCGTACAGTGGCGCGATGGGGCTCTTATCGTTCGCGCGGCAACGAAGATCAGGTCGACACGGCCCGCGAAGAAGATCATCAGTGCTGTCAAACGATCGAACGCTGTGACGGTTGAAGCTTGGGTCACACCAGGCAATGACCGGCAGAAGGGGCCGGCACGAATCGTCTCGCTCTCTGCCAATTCCAGCCAACGAAATGTCACGCTCGGTCAGGACGGCAAACGGTACGACGTCCGGCTACGTGCGAAGTCGACCAATTCAAACGGAATCCCCTCGACAGCGACGCCGAAAAACTCGGTGAACATGGCGTTGACGCATGTCGTCTACACGCGCGATGCATCCGGCGTGGCACAGATTTACATCGACGGCGAACAACGGGTCTCGAAAAAGGTCAAAGGGAAACTCGCCGGTTGGAGCGACACGTGCCGGTTGTCTCTGGCCAACGAAGTCACGGGCGGCCGGCCTTGGTTGGGCAAGCTGCACTTGGTGTCCGTCTATAACCGCGCACTCGACGCGCTGGAAGTCGGCCAGAACTTTGAGGCCGGACCGGGATTGGCTGCCGAACCGGCGCGACTTGCGGAAAACCAACACGCTCGGTTCTTCGAGAACAAAATCGCTCCCCTCTTGGCCGGGAAGTGTCTGGAATGTCACGATTCGGCCGCCAAAAAAGGTCGTCTCGATTTGTCGCGGAAGGTCGCGGCACTGGCCGGCGGCGAAAGCGGCAAAGTCATCCTGCCGGGAAACGCGGCCGAAAGCTTGCTGTGGGAACAGATTCTCTCCGGCGACATGCCGCCGCAAGGGGAGCCGCTTTCAGACGATGAAAAAGCGCTCGTGCGGCGGTGGATCGACGACGGCGCGATCTGGACGGCCGACGTGATCGACCCGGCGGTCTACGCTCATGGAAGCCGACGCGGCGATATTTGGCTGCAGCGGCTCACCGTGCCGGAATACATCGTAACGGTGAAAGCAGCCGTTGGCGTCGACGTCGCTAGGGAGGCGCGAGAGATTCTGCCACCGGATGTGCGGGCGGATGGCTTCAGCAACACGGCTTATAACTTAAATGTCGACCTCAAACACGTCCAGGCGTACGCTCGGCTCGCGGAGATCATCGTCGAGCGGATGGACGTGCTCAAGTTCGCGAAGCGCTTCTCACAAAGTAAAAGCCTCTCCACCGATGACACGATGCGCGAGTTCGTCGCACGGATGGGAAAATGGCTGCTGCGCGGACCGCTCGATGATCGCGAGGTCACCAACTACAGCGGCATCGCCACAACCGTTGCCAGTGTGGGCGGTGACTATGAAGAGGCCGTGAGCGTGCTCATCGAGGCGATGTTGCAATCGCCGCGTTTCATCTACCGCGTTGAAAACCAGCGAGGTGACGGTACGGCGTGGCCAGTCGGCGAATACGAACTCGCGTCGCGCATCAGTTACATCCTCTGGGGCGGGCCGCCGGATGAAGAATTAGTGCGAGCCGCCGACGATGGTGAACTCTACGATCGCGACGCAATCGTGAAGCAGACGCGGCGCATGCTCGGCGATCCGCGAGCGATCGAGCGATCACGGCGGTTCATCTCCGAATGGCTGAACCTGGATCGATTGAGCAGTCTCAATCCCGATCGCAAGAGGTTTCCGAATTGGGAGAACGCGCTTGCCGACGACATGCGCGAGGAGACGCTGGCGTTTTTTGAAGACGTCGTCTGGAAGCAGAGCCGCCCGCTCTCTGATTTGATGAACGCGCAGTTCACGTATGTTACGCCTCGGTTGGCCGCGCATTACGGGCTCGATCCACAGGGCGCCGGGCTGTCACGGTATGATCTGTCGTCTGTTGCGTCTCGCGGTGGACTGTTGACACAGGGAAGCGTGCTGACGGTCGGTGGTGACGATGCCTCGATGGTCACCCGCGGATTATTTGTCTTACACGACATTCTACGCGGCACCGTCAAAGACCCTCCGCCGGGCCTCGATACGACGCCCGTGCCGTCGAAGCCGGGCCTATCGCAGCGGCGGATCGCCGAGCAACGGATCGCCAATGAGTCCTGCGGCGGATGCCATTCGAAGTTCGAGCCGCTGGCGTTCGGTTTTGAACCGTTCGACGGTCTCGGCGCATTTCATGACAAAGACGAGCACGGAAACGAATTGCAAGACGACGGCGAAATCCTGTTTCCCGGCGCGGCGAAGCCGGTCAAATACCAATCGTCGGCCGAGCTTATGGATCTGTTGGCGGGAAGCGAACGCGTCCGCGAGACGCTGACCTGGAAAGTCACCCAATTCGCACTCGGCCGCCCCCTTGGCGCGGCAGACGCGCGCACGATCGGCAACATCCACAAAGCCGCTCAACAAGACGGCGGAAGCTACACGAGCTTGATGACCGCCATCGTGATGAGCGATCTCGTGCAGATGACCCGCACCCAAGCAAGCCAAGCGGAGGCGAGCAAGTAATGAAAATACAGCCGATCAGTCGTCGCACAATGCTCAAAGGTCTGGGAACCGCCACCGTTGGGTTGCCGCTGCTTGAGGAAATGCTCGCGTCACCGGTGAGGGCCGCTCAAGATGAGGCCGTTCCAGTCAGGGCGTTCAACGTCTTCTTCGGCCTGGGAATTCCCGCGCCCCTCCAAACCGAAGGCTTCGAAGGAGTGCTCGAACCTCTCAAACCGCTCGGCGACAAACTGCTCATCATGCGGAATGTCGATCAGGTGCGTTGCGACGAAAAAGGAATCAACGCCCACTACGACGGGGCGTCCGGTGCGTTTACGGCTGAGCCGCCCGATGGCGAAGCCAAATCCGGCGGGCCGTCGATCGATCAAGTCATCCGCAAAGCCAATTACCCCGACGGACTGCCGGCGGGAATGGTGCCCACGCTTGTCGGAGGCACGTTCTTTCGCCGTAGCCGCGTCGGCCGATACGTCCATAGCTATAACAGGGACGGCACCGTAGCCGCGACGATGCAAGAGAAGCCTCGCAACCTCTTCGACCGTGTTTTCGGCGCGGTTTCCGTTGCGGGTGGTAACGCCGATGCGTATCGCAAACGACTCCGGCGAAGTGTTTTGGATTCGGTCGTGGACGAGTACAAGTTCTTCACCGGGGCCAACTCACCGCTGGGAGCCGCGTCGAAAGCGCGCGTGGCCGACCACCTCGATCGAATTCGCGAGTTCGAACAGCGCGCCTTCGCGGTGAAGAATACGGACCCCGACGCACCGAAGCTGCCGGCGCGTTCGAAATTGCTTCACGGTGGCCCAGCCGATCCCGGTGGCATGGGAATCGACATCACGCTCAAACAACTGACAGAGGAATGGCGATTGATGGCCGATCTGTACGCACTGGCGATCCAGATGGATCGTGTCCGGTTCGGCTCGTTGACGTTTCTCGCGGCCGGCGAACGCATCCGCCTGACCGGCAACTATGAATATGACGGGAAAAAACTTTGGAAATTCGACGACGCGGCTCAGCAGGACGCGACCGGCGACAAGGGTTGCAGTCACGAATGGTGGCACAAATTCAACGAGAAGAAGAAGAACGAAGCCTTGCGAGCCCACGCGCACATGAAGATGCGCGAGACGGCGTATTTTCTGAATCGGCTGAGCGATGCCGATTCGCTCGAAGCCAACGGCAAGACGATCCTCGAAAACAGTTTGATCACCATTTCCACCGAATCGGGTGACGGCCGCCACAACAACGCCAAACGCGAGTTATCGGGCGTGTTCCATGCCATCACCGGTGCGAACGGCCGCTTCAAGACCGGCCAGATCATGGACGTCGGAGCCGAAGGCCTCGATGTTTACAACACGATGCTCGCCACGATGGGCGCCGGCGACCGTCTCGGTCCGTCCGATCGCGAAATGCGGCCCGTCGACGCCATCCGAGCCTAATGCGCTCAGTCCAAGTGCGTTAGAGCGCGCTTACCGCGCAGGTGTTGGGAGTCCGAGTCTTCTTCGCGCGATTTCGCCATGTGGCGGGACGTAGGCCCTGCCATCTGATTGGAGATCAACGGCAAGCCCAGATTGTGCGGCGGGTCGTGGGATTTGAGGCGATCAGTTTGGCGTGCTTGATCTTCGCGGCAAATCGCTGAATCGGACAGTCCTGGTTGCCGACCGGACAGCAGAAGTCGCCGGTCAGCTCACCTTCGGTCAGAACACGCCGTGCTTGGGGATGATCGACGCAGATGTGAAACGTGCGCACGACCACGTCCGGCCCGATCATCAGTTCGGGATGAGCCACCAGATACTCGAATTGGTCGAGTTGCCATTCGCGTTCATAATCCTCGGAATTGTCGGAAGGCAAATCGTCATCGGTGACGGGTAGCTCGTGCCACTTGCGGTCACCGTTTTCGTCGTCGCAATAAACGAAGGCACGCGAGTCATTTCTTCGATCCAGCAACACGCCGACTTCCGATTGCGACCGATTGTTGAGTCCGCCCCACCACGTCTGGACATCCGCTCGTTCCTGGTCGCTGCATTTGCCGAGAAACTCCGCCGGCAGCAAGGCTTCGGTCATGTCGACCTCCGGGGATGAGTAGAGCGGATCATCTTGACCATCATTATAGCCACCGTGAAAAGACCGACATTCCCCAGATGGATTCCGTTCTGATCGCACCCGAGGTCCGTTGACTCGATGATATGCTCAGACGGTGTGGCATTCCACGATAATTGTGTTGTTTTCTCCCGTCTCAACCCGCTCTACGCCGCCAGAACCCGCGACACTTATGAAGTAGCGTCAAAACCCTCTGTTGCCAAATCAGACCCCTTGTTTTCCCGGCCGAGATTTGTCCACAACCGAGTTTTGACGTGGCTTCATATCGAATGCGCCCTAGGGGCTGGCGTTTTCACTCGGTGGCTCAGCAGGAATTGATCTGGTGGCGACAACCAAAAACGGTAGGCCTCTGTCGAGGCTAATCTGCCCCACTTCCTTATACGTTTCCGTGTCGAACACCTGGATGACGGCGGAACCGGCCTGTACCTGATTGGCAACGTACAAACGGCTGCCGATGCTTGCTAAGACCTGCGGGTTGTTTGCGGCGGGAATTGTCTGGATCACTTGATTCGTAGCTCGATCGATGACCGATACAGCACTGGTGATTGTGTTGGCCGTGTAAACGCGACTGTCGGTGACCCATGGAGCTGAGGGAGTGGTTTGATCCTTGAGCGGGATCTCGACCGTGTTCCAGGGCGCGTCTGTCTCGATTGCCGAAACGCTGTTTCCCTGGGTGTTTGCCACGTAGACGCGGCTGGCACTCGCGCCCACCCCGATAGGCTCGCTCCCCACGGGAATTGATTGCTCGAGGATCTTCCCGGTCATGGCATCCAAAACCGTCACATTGTCCTTTTCACGGTTCGATACAAACAGCCGATTGCCCACGAATGCCGCTCCGTAGCACCCCCCCTTCAGTCCATTCGAAGGTGCCAGGGCACGGGTCTCGACGTCATAGAGGATCACGTAGGTGTATTGGTCGAGTGCTCCCGGCGGTGCCAAAACGCAGATTCGGTCGGAATTTACGGCAACGTACCAAGGCACCGGCGTGCTATTCGGCAGTGTGACAGTGTCTACTAACTTGTTCGTCAATCGGTCAACGACAGAGAGCGTTCCACTGGTTGTGTTCGGCTTGGCCCTGTTGGTGACGTAGACGTACCGGTTGTCTACGGCCAGGGCTATTGCCCGCGGTAAAGGCACGGTGGCCTGGACACTGTTGGTGATCGGATCGATGACCGTCAGGTTATTACTCGCCAGGTCTTCCTGGTTGATCATGACCCCGTACAGCGGACTGCTGCTCACGGCGGCCGCGCCGGGAAACGTCCCCACATTTGGGATCGTTTGCACGTCGTCGGAGAGCGTGTCGATCACGGAGACGTCTTTGCTGCTCTGGTTCGAGACATAGACCCGGCCGACGCCCAAGCGCGCGTAATAGGGGCTTGCGCCCACCGTGAGGGTCTTGATCACGGTGTTGGTGCCTGGATCGATCACAGAGACGCTGTCGCTACCATTATTTGCCACGTAGACCCGGCTGCCACTCGGAGTGGCAACGATTTCTTGGGGGTATGCTCCCACCGTGATTTTATTCGGCAACGCCGTGTTCGTGTTGCGGTCGATCACGGAGACGTTGTTGTCGTTTTGGTTGGTCACATAGACCCACTTGTTGGTCACCGCCACGTAACCGGGTTTGTCGCCCACCGCGACGGTCTTCACTGCGAGAGTACTCCTGTCGATCACAGAGACGCTGGCGCCGTGTTCGTTCACCACATAGACCGACTTGTCGGTCAGCGCCAACACGTCGGGACTATCGCCCACCGTGACGTTCTTCACTGCGAATGTCTTCGTGTCGATCACGGAGACGCTGTCGCTTCTAATGTTGGTGACATAGGCTTGGTTGTCGCGCACCGCGATGGCGAGGGGATATTTCCCCAAAGTGATCGTCCTTACGACTTCGTTCTTGACGACGTCGATCACTGAGACCGTACCGTTTTGTGAGTGGTCGCCACCGGAGCTCGTCACGTAGAGATAGTTGTCATCCAACGCCGCTCCGTATGGATCTGCGCCCACCCCGATGGTCGCGATCACTTGATTGTCGTTCGTGTCGATGACCGAAACCGTGCCCGGGCTTTTGCGGTCATATTCGCAGACCACATAGGCCCGGGTGCCGGTCGTCACGATGGTTGTAGGCCTCTGTCCGACTGTGATTTTGTTCGGCAGCACCTCGTTCGTAATCGTGTCGATCACAGCAACCTGGTTCGGGTTGACCCCAACGTAGGCCCGGGGCTGAGCCCACACGCCGGTTGTTCCACCCAACACCAACAGCAGACTCAAACCGATGACTCGATAAGACATGGTGTTCTCCTAGGCAACGTGAAGTGAAATCCGCAGTCGTCGAACCCTGGCACAACCAATTCGTTAGAAGTATTCCTAAGACCCTCTGTTGGCTCAATAACACCCTCACTTTCCCAGCGTCACATTCGCCCACAACCGGGTTTTAGGATGCGTTCTACTAAACTCCTTTTCCGCACAAATGTCCAGAACTTAATAGAAATGTTTTTATCAAGGAACAATGCTTCAAAGCGCGATGCTCGCCACGATGGGCGCCGGCGACCGTCTCGGTCCGTCGGAGCGCGAAACGCGGCCCGTCGACGCCATTCGAGCCTGATGCGCTCAACCGGAATACGTTTGAATCGCGGTTGCCGCGCGGGTGTTGGGAGCCCGCCTCTTAAGAGAGCGTTTGGAAGCCTCCAACGCAGATCGACGCCCGTTTCTTTCCCAATGGCGTTCGTTTTCCAAAAACGTCCGTTATATGCGGAATCACCCGCCGCCTAATCCTTCGTAGGGGACGGTGCGCACGTTTGGGGCCGCCGTTGCACAGAAACGCTGGGTGAATCGATCACATTGGGAGACACGACAATGTCGACGACACGACACAAGGGGCCGTGGATGCATCGATGGTTGGTGCACTTGTTTACAGTTGTCTTCGGGCTGCTGTCGTATTGGCTGTTGGGCTTTCTGATCAACGACATCGGTCAGTGGCCCGGCCCAGATTACCAGGCGATCGAGGAACGGGGCTTGGATCGCGATCTGACGTCCGAAGCCGAACGGCTCGAGGACGAGATCGCGACCGTCCAGCGGGACATCGAAGCCCAACAAGTGCGGCAGACCACTCTTCGCGACAGCACGCAGAACGCGCAGACGACAATGAACCAGCTGTTGGCGTTTCAAAGGCTCAGTCTGGAGAAGGACGTGACTCCGTCAGAGGAAGAGAAACTGGCGCTCGCAGAGAGTCAAAAACGATTCCTCGCCAATCAAGCGCAGTATCAACAGCTTACCGAGGAGGTCGGGCAACTTCAGGAACAGTTGCGCGATCTCGAGGGGCAGCAAAGGCTCAATCAAGAACAGTTAACGACCGCCCGCATTCCGATTCGTAGCGAGTTCGACCAACTGAGGCGTCAACACGATCTCAAAATTGCCGCAGTCAAACTGGCAACGCTGACACCGCTGTTGATCGCCGCGGTCTTGTTGTTTCTCAAGAAGCGGGAAAGCATCTATCTGCCGCTGGTGGCCGCCTTCGGAATTGCCGTCACGGTGAAGGTGATGCTGGTCATGCACGAATACTTTCCGACACGATATTTCAAATATGTGCTCATTCTCACGCTGCTCGCCGCGGTGACCAAGGCTCTCATCAGCCTGGTGCGTACGATCGCCTTTCCGAAACACGAGTTTCTGCAGAAGCAGTTTCGCGAAGCCTACGAGGCGTTCTTGTGTCCGATGTGCAGCTATCCCATCCGCCGCGGGCCGCTGAAGTTTCTGTTTTGGACGCGTCGAACAATTAAGAAACTACAGATTCGCCAAACCGAAGGCGCCGAGGCGGATGCGCCTTACAGTTGCCCCTCGTGTGGGACGCGGCTATTCGAAGAGTGCGAATCGTGCCACAAAACGCGCCACGCACTGCTGGGCACCTGCGAACACTGCGGAACAATCAAGTCCTTCGAGCCGAGCACGTAGGACTTCGAATGATCAGCATGGTGTGCCGGACCTGAACTGAGCAGTACGGAAAGTTGGGATGTCTCGACGGTTTTGCCGCAGTCACTTTGTCGGCGCCATCAAGTTCGCTGGCTTCGAAAAGAGTGGCTCATTGGGAACCGCCGATTCTCCTTCGACGTCGTTTCAGCGCTCGAAGAATCACGAACCCTACGAACCCAATGAACGGCAGCCACGGTCCGGCTGTAACTGCGACCAAGACAAGTGATCTCCCCACACGTTTCATTCCATTCAGCGAAGCGTCCCAAGCTCGGCCGATCTGTGTTGAAAACGACGGTGCTTGTGGCGATATGTGCTCGTGCTCTTCGCGCGCGGAGACCGTCACCGTCGCCAGAGCGGTGGTGTTGTCGACGGACTTCACTTTTCCCTGCATGCGCTCGATCTCTTCACGGATGCGGCCCAGTTGCTCTTCGACCGCGATGACGTCCTTAATGTCGCCAGCGTGGTTCTCAAGTAGGCCGAGGATGCGTTTTTCGAGTTCCTGCTTGCTACTGATTCGCGTTTCCAGGTCGAAGTACTCCTTAGTGACGTCGCGTGTGTTCGTCGAATGGTTTTCTCGGCTGCCTAAGATCGCCACTGCTTCAAGAAACGGGCCGAGCGACTCGACCGGTACTCGAATCACCCAGCGGGCGGTACGCTGCTGGCCCTGAAGCTCCGATACCTGCGAAGTGGCAACGTATGCTTGAAACCGCCGTAGCAGCTCATCCAACTGCGACTCTGTCTTGGTCAGATCCTCGACGGCCAGCGATACGTCTGCCGTGTGGATGACCCTTTTCGCTGGATTGCTGGGTTTATCGGTTCCCGAATCGTCGTTGACTCCTTCCACGGGCTGGTGACCGGCCAAACCATGCATCGCGATACCATAATTGTGCATATGGTCTTTAGACTGCGCCGCGTAACGAGCTTCCTGAACGGATTCTGCAAGCGTCCAGAACAATGCCGCCAGGAACCACGAAAGGCAAACGAGGCTAGCAACCTTTTGTATTGTGCGCGTTGTCGGCTTCGAAATCGTGGAATCGTGGCGGACAGTGCGAATGACAGAGGTGAGATCTTCTGCGCGAACCAAAGCCCGGCTCAACGCGTCGTGGGGCACAGACCGGGCGCGGACCTGCTCGACTGCTCGGCGAAGACGATCGTCGTTCAGCTCGTTCAGCACATCTGCGTTTGTGGATGCGTTTGCGGAAGAATTTGTATCGAGTGGCATCGCTATTCCTCTCCACCAGGATCGACGAGGAGCGCCTTGAGTTTCGCGCGGGCCTTGTGCAGTGCCGGAGCGACGGCGGACGTTGAGACGCCCAACGACTCCGCAATCTGCTCGTAGGACAGATCTTCGAAGAATCGCAGACTGAATACTGCGGCTTCCCGATTCGGCAATTGAGTGATGGCTGTCCGTAGTCTCGCTTCCAACTCGCGTCCGACGGCAACCGCTTCGGGCCCATGTTCTTTTCCAGGCATCGGTAAGCCATCAAGCGACAGAGCCCGTTTTCGTCGCCTCAGCCGGTCCAATGCCCGATAAGTTGCCATTCGCCTCAAGAGTGCAGCCCAGTGGTCGACGCTTTGAGAGTTCGCCAACTGCTGGGCTTCAAGGAACACTTCCTGGACGACATCTTCCGCGTCAGAGGCATGACCGAGGATCCGCCACGCGGCACCGAACACCGTGGAGCCGTGCTGGCGGATGATGCCGTTCCAGTCAGTAGACACCGGTTTCTCCTGTCAGCCGACTATGAGGAAACGCGTCCCATAGAGTGTAGTCGAGCCAGCCCGTAGAATTGTTTCCTCTGAAAAGCATCGTTTTCAAGGTTTGCAACCTGACCGCTGTCCACTTCCCTCAAACAAACGTCGGTCCCCACTCGCCGGGAAGAGATGGGGCTGTTCCGCTCGCGCCGCGTGGCACCATCGACGGCCGTGATGAACGCCGGCCTGTGGACCACGTCTGCGAAGATAGTCCGACGGGCCGCTTTGCCGGCGCGGCCACGGCTCTTTCACAACCTCAGAGCATGTCGAGAAACCGAACCGGCCGGGCGATTCAGGCCAAGTTGAATTGACCGCGCCGCGGAAGCGCTTGCTGCTGAGTCAGCGACTCGGACCGCCGGGATACCGCGACGACTTCGACGCCATTGCTCTGTCAGCGCCCTTGTCGGACTGCGGCGTGAGAACCCGCCCCTATTCGGGTACGAAGAAGGTTGGCGCATGAAAAAAGACCGGCGTAACGCCGGTCTTTCTACCGCGTGACGCCTGAATCCTCCCTGTTCGGTCGGCGGCGACACTTGCTAGTGGCGGGGACAGGATTCGAACACTCGGCGTTTTCACCGGGAAAAACAGGGGTTCCGGCCCGCCGTGGCGCAGAATGCGGCGCAGTTGGTGCCGAAAACGGCCGAATCGACGCGGATTTGGCGTTGGTCATTGAATGGTGGCCAGAACTGCCTGACGCAGTCAAGGCCGGCATCCTGGCGATGATCCGCGCGACTAGTGACGAATAGTGAATCGCGGCCGACGTGTTCTCGATAGTCGAAGGAACGTACTTCCAATCGTACGTTGCGACATGTGAAACCCATCCAAAGCTCCCATCCTGGGGGACACTCTGAAGGGGACCACAGCGCCCCTGAGGAATACGCATCGACGATCACTACAGTGACCATCGCTCTTCAATTCGAACAGCCGAGATGAGCCGCAGACCGCAATTCTCGTCTCAAAGAACACACCGCGTACCGACCTATTTGGGGCTGCTTGACTCAGTCTAGCCAGGCATCCTCGGAACTGTGTCGCGAACGATGCGCACTGTGTTGATGTACGTGTGTTCAAATCTTACCATTCACGGTAGTATCTGCGTATTAAACAGCCTTTGGCCGTTTTCGCTATCGCTTAGTCGCGGGTACGCAATGTTCGAATCGCTGCGCTTGGTCGATCGCGTCTGGTTTTCAAGGCACTTCGTTTTGAAGATTCTGAAAAATCGCTTGGCGGTACCGACAATTGCCACAACTCTATTGGTCATCCACTGCGCGATACTCGTGTGGTCGGCAACGAGGCACAGTCCAACACTCAATGAGCCGGCTCATCTCGTCGCAGGTGTCAGCCAGTGGCAACACGGTCGATTCGAATTGTACCGCGTCAATCCACCACTCACGCGCGCCATCGCGGCGTTGCCGGTGTTGGCTGCCGGATGTGAGACCGATTGGAGTAGCTTCCGCGAAATTCCCGGTGCCCGTCCAGTATTCGATACCGGACGACAATTCGTCGCAGCGAACGGCGAACGGTCCTTGTGGTTGATTACACTGGCTCGGTGCGTTTGTATCCCATTCAGTATTCTGGGTGGATATATCTGTTTCCGCTGGGCCAGCGAGTTGTATGGCAGATCCGCCGGATTACTCGCGTTGACGTTATGGTGCTTCTCTCCCAACATCATCGCGCATGGGCAACTCATCACCCCCGATGCCTCGGCGACAGCGTTGGGTGTCGCGGCGTCCTATTTGTTTTGGCGTTGGCTGAAGTCGCCAAACTGGACGCAAGCCGTCGTCACGGGGCTGTGCCTGGGTCTAGCCGAATTGACGAAAACAACTTGGATTGTCCTGTTCGGACTTTGGCCAGCGACATGGATACTCTGGCGATGGACAGCCGGCGACGAAACATCATCGCGGCAGTCTCAGTCTCGTCAAGCCGTTCAGATCGCGCTCATATTGCTGCTCGCGCTTTATGTGATCAACCTGGGCTACGCGTTCGACCGCTCATTTACGCCTTTGCGGGACTTTCAATTCGTCAGTAAGTCGTTGACTGGCTTCGAACGCGACGAGTTGCCGCCTGACGCTGAACAGTGGGGCAATCGCTTTGCGCACTCCTGGCTCGGCGCAGTTCCCGTGCCAGTTCCAAAACAGTATTTGCTTGGATTGGATGTCCAGAAACGCGATTTCGAGAATTTCAATCGCCCGTCCTATCTCCGCGGCCAGTTCCAGGAGAAGGGTTGGTGGTACTATTACCTCTATGCGCTGGGTGTCAAGGTGCCATTGGGCGCGTGGCTGCTCGCCTTTCTGGCATTGCTATTTCGGATCACTTCCGACGGCCGTATCGTGGTGTTGCGCGACGAGTCTGTCTTGCTGGCTCCTCTGTTCTGCGTACTGATTGTGGTCAGCTCCCAGACCGGTTTTAGCCACCACATGCGTTACGTGCTCCCAATTTTTCCGTTCGCTTTTATCTGGACGAGCCACGTCATCGTTTTCAACTTACGCAAATCATGGAAGCGAACACTCGCGATTGTCGTGGGGCTCGTCTGGTCCATCGGGAGCAGCCTGTGGGTGTACCCGCACAGCTTGTCGTACTTCAACGAACTTGCGGGCGGTCCCAACAATGGGCACGCTCATTTGCTGACAAGCAATGTTGACTGGGGTCAGGACCTCGTCTATCTCAAGGAGTGGCTCGACGATCATCCCGAAGCGCAACCGTTCTACCTGGCGTACTACGGTTACTACGACCCGAAGGACATCGGCATCGAGTACGAATTGCCACCACGACGTCCCCCGACCGACAAGAACCACTCGGAGCTTCCCCCGATCAAGCCAGGTTGGTATTCAGTCAGCGTGAACTTTCTGCGAGGGTATCCTTGCAAGGTCCCTGATGGAAAGGGCGGGTGGCCCCACCTGTCACGCGACGAGATGACCTACCTACGTGAATTTCAACCAGTGACACAGGTGGGCCATTCGATGTACATTTACAAGATCGAGGCGAAAGAAGAATCGGGTAAATGAACGCCAATCGCATTTGGCCCTATGGTCGATGGCACGATGAAACTCACGAATGACGTTGGTGACGGGGCCAACCTATCTGCGCGCTGCCAACAACGCGTTATTCCCGTGAAGTAGTCCCTGTCATTTGGATCCCTTCCCGTCACGCTAGAGCGCGGCAAAGCGATTCAAATCGATCCATTGGCCACGTCGTCGAGTTCGCAGACATGGTACCGTACGTGGCAGTTTGATCCATCATCACTCGCCCAGGATCGACACGTTGTCCCAAACCCTAAGTCATCCGTCGAATGACTCGATCATCACGCCGCCGCGCGACCTGCGAGTCGACTTCTTTCGCGGCGCTGCTCTGTTGATCATCTTTATCGATCACGTTGAGACAAAAACTCAGGTCACGCTTTTCAGCCGATACACGTTAAAGGCATTCGGATTTTGCGATGGCGCGGAGGTGTTCATATTTCTCTCTGGTTACGTATTCGGCCTCGTGTACAACAGGATCTACCAGCGAGATGGGTTCGCGGATTGCCAGCGAAAGGCGCTACGCCGTTGTGGAGAACTGTATCTTGCCAACTTGCTGACCCTTTGCATTACGCTGGCGTTCGTCGTGCCAATTTCCCTATCCGACGCGGAAATCGCAAGCCGGTTCTACTTGCACCCGCTGCTCCAATCGCCGTTCCAAGCCAGCATCTACATTTTGGATCTCATGTATGTGCCGTACGCTTTCGGTATCCTTCGGCTGTACATCCTGTTTCTGCTCGTGATGCCGGCACTGTTGTTCCTTTTGAGATGGAAGGCACCGGTGGCGTGGCTGATTTCTTTCGGTGTCTATTTGGCAACTCAATTCTGGAACTGGTTCGACATCCCAGTGTTCTTTGTCGATCCGAGTCGGTTTTACTTCAATCCTTTGTCCTGGCAATTCCTGTTTTTTGTAGGGCTTGCAATCGGTGCCAACAATTCGAACAGAATACACACTGCCACACGAAGCGGGTTTCTTACGTTTGTCTGTTTGATCGGAATCATCGGGGCGTTATGTGCTAACCGCATTATCCCTGATCTGGTTCAACACGGGATCCTGACCGACCCGAAGTGGCTGGAGCTTTTGGCCGGGCTACACCCCATGATCCGCAAAGCAACACTAGCACCGATCCGGCTCATTCACTTTCTGCTGCTTGCGTACATCGTCCGAGCGGTCTCTTCGCCATCCGCGTGGTTTTGGAGGTCACGTTGGGCAATGCCGCTGGTCGTTTGCGGACAGCATTCGCTGCCGGTATTTTGCCTGGGCCTCTTTCTGATGTACGTCGCCGCCGCAGTAGTTATTTGGCTTCGCCTGGGAACGGCGTGGGTTGCGGCAGTTGACATTGTGGGTTGCGCTCTGCTGATTACGACTGCATGGAGCCTAGATGGCTACACGTCGGCGAATACGAATAAGTCTACCTGATTAGGCGTGACGGCAGACGCACGCGAGCGCCGACCTTCTTTTGCTGGTGCGCCTTCCACTTGGTATAATTCGTTCCCGTCAATCCTGGCGGTACGGGTGACCATCCAATGTCAAGATGGGGAAAGCGTGGAAACGTCGCGCGAACCAGCTAGTCTCCGGTGCTGTATGCGTGTCCTTTGGCAATGTGTCGTCTGGCCGTTCCCCGGTCCAAAGACGGCAGGTGTTGCGATCTGCCTATCTGTTGTTGAACTTACGACACTGGCTTGCCATGGTTCCGGTTTCTGGGACAACGAAGGGCTTAGCTTTGCGGCTCGGCTGGGGCTTGCTGGCCTTGTGTTGCTTGGCTGGACGGTCATTGCTTGGAGTGGCTATTGCTACTTTCAGCTAATTCACATCATTCGCGAATGCATCACGACGCGTCCGCTCCAGAAGTTTTTTTCAGTTTTCGCGATCGTCCCATTCGTCCTTTCAATCAACCTGTATGTCGCCTGCTGGATCTTTTTTTGGAGACTGGGCGTTTTCCCCGATCTGGATGCACTCTATTTCGGTGGGCTGAATGCAAACATGTTGGCCAAGTACTTTTGGCAGGCCGAGCGCACTGCATGGCTTTCCTATTTGACAGGCTTCACCTTAGTGACTGCCGCATGCTTCCTTGTTGCACGACAGATCCTCGCGCGATGCGATCTGCAACGAAAGAGCGCGTTCGTTCGCCCGGCGTTTGTTTTGCTAGTCGGCATCAATGCCGCGTTTTTTTCAGCACGTCTGGCGAACGTCACCAGCCACACATCCCAGTTTCCCCAAAACCGGATCGAAGCCGCCCTCAAGCCGTGGGCACCTTATTCGTTCGAGTTGAACTACCATGTCAATCCGGCTGTCACGCTCGTCACCGGCCTCACGAACGACCGTGAATCCGAGGTGACCGGTGAAATTCCGCTCGATATATTGACGCCCGTGAAGGGCACTAGCCTCGCCCATTTATCCGAAAATCGGCGCAACATTGTCCTAATCACGATTGAATCTCTCCGCAGCGATGCTGTTCTCAAGGAGCACCAAGGGCGGCAAGTCATGCCGCATGTGGCCGAACTGGCCCGTAGCGGCCATTTCCTTCCCAACTGTTATGCCAACAGCACGCGCTCCGACTACTCAGATCCATGCATTCTCTCGTCGCTCTATCCACTGCGTAGTGTGCGGCCGCACTACTATCGGCGCGAAGACCCGTGGCCCAAGGAATTGATCTACGATCTGCTCAAGAAGTATGGCTACGCGACAGCGATTTTTTCCTCGCAGAACGAATCCTGGAGCAACATGCACTTGTTCTACGAAAGCGCCAATCTCGATGTATTTTTCGATTCGCGTACGTACGAAGGAGAAACATTCAGAGAAAAGGGATACTTCACGAATTGGATGGATAAGACCGGCCAGATCGCCGGCAAAATGGACGATGCCGTGACGGTCACTCGCGCCCTTGATTGGATGCGGCAACAGGACAAGTTGCATACTCCCTTTTTTGTTTCGTTGAACTTGCAAACATCACACTTCCCTTACGAGAGGCCCGACGGTAAAGACGGGCCGTTTCAACCCAGCGCGATCGTTCCTGGGACGTCCCTCCTTTCCTACGATCCGAGAAATGCACACATTAACCGAAATGCTTACTACAATGCTCTTGCCTATATCGATCTGCAAATGGGCCGTCTCGTCAAGTTTCTCGATACCGCCGGCCTGCGCGATCAGACGATAATTCTCGTCACGGGCGATCATGGTGAAGCGTTCTACGAGAACGGCGTTGCCGGACATGCCGGTGATCCTGTCGAAACAGTTCTCAAGGTTGGACTAATTATCAACTCCTCTGGTCTTGTCGCACCCGAGCACGATGAGTACCTCACTCAGGCCATTGACATCGCTCCAACTGCCGTTGAACTTGCCGGCGTGGCAGTCCATCCCGCATTTCAGGGAATCGATGTGTTGAGTCACAAGAGACCGCCGGTGGAGGAGCGTCTTGTGTTCGTCCATTGCCGTAGGACGTTGACGAGTACAGACGCCGTAATTAGTGGCGCAGGGTGGAAATACACATTCGATCACATCCGAGGTGACCCAAAACTCTTCTACCGTCCGACGGATCTTGAGAATCATCCGAATCTCTACTCTTCGGAAACCGACATTGTTGAATTGCTTAGCAGATTTCTCGCCGAATGGCGCAGCAGGCAATTGTTGTATTATCAGCAATCGAGATACTACAACTGGTTCTATCCACCGCGCGCGCCGAAACCTACCGCTGCTGACCTAGCGGTCCTGAGCCGAAAACCGAAAGTCAAATGAGAGAGGCCGTAGCTCGGCAGCGAAGTGTACTGCCACATCTTCTGCATTTATCGTGTGGGTCGCGGCAGTTGCATGAATGATTGGTTTGGGAGCCGTTAGACTTAGGCGGCAAACTTGCTTGAATGGACAAACTTACTTAAATGAAATTGTCTCATATTCAGATGGCATATTTGCACTTGCGTCGTATCTATCGACGAACGTCGCGCTTCTCGACTTCGTTCGCTTGACACCGCGACCGTGTTAGCGCCTAATGTACATTCCATCTCCCCCCGTCATGTGGGCATCATGGCGTCGAAAACACGACTGCGGAGCGTTAGTTGAACTCGCAAAGGAGCTTCAACGTTTTCCTCGTGCGCACAGTGCACGATTCCGCAAAGTTTTTTGAAGTAGAGCCATTTTGAGCCCCCGGTGAGCGGCTGAAAAACGACGCTGTAGTTTCAACGTGCGCGATCTCATTGGCCGATGTCAAAGAGAGTATCAGCGAGGCTGAGGGGGGGGGACGTTTAATGAGCGGTCTTAATATTCCGATGTACTGGATGACGTGTCCGCCGCTCTCTACGGCGCGGCGGCGAGCTGTGATTCTTTGCAGAATCATGTTGGTGCTTTCCCTCATCGGGTTGACACAGCGAATCCCGTCCGAAGCGCTTGCAGAAGATTCCGACAGCCCATCGCAACCGCTTCAAGAGACACGCACGACCGATTTGCCGGCCGAAGCCAACGACTGGTTTTCATCGCTTGTGATCCGCGATGAGCAATTTGACAACATCACAATTGAGGCGGAGAGATCCTGGATCGAGAGTATTGACGCGGCTGCATGGGTGGCGGAAGACGAATTCAACGCTCCACAGCTCCCGTCGGCTGGGCGACTGAAGAATTCAAAGCCACTTCCCCCTCCCTACGAGCAGATGCATCGGGTGGTCTACAAGATGACGGTGAGGGGGGCCGAGTTGACCATTGAAGGCGGAAGTGAGTTGGAGGAGATCAAGCACCCCGAATTCACTATGCAGGCGGCGAAGAACTTGAAATGGACGACGGCGGGAGGTGGCGAACGTGTCTATGACGAGGGAACTAGTGGTGAGTCCTCGACTTTGCACGTAAACCCGGCGAAGAATCCCATGATTGAGCTTCATCGCATGCGCATCGAGTTCGCGCACGGTTATGGTTTCGCCAAGCGAATGCAAGGAATCAAGACCTTTCGCATTGACGGGAATCGTGTGTTCTGCTCCGGCCCAATTCACATCTCGGTAGCTGGGGATGACGACAGCCAATGTGAGTTGGAGCTGGATTCGGATTTGGTTGTACGGCGAGCGATGATCACCACGATTAAAGGCGGGGGTATTTCGCGCATCGTCGTTGAGACGTCTGGTACCAAACATTTGGAGACGACACCGCCGGTTGCAGAGAGGGGGCACTTTGTCAGGGAGATATCGAATTCACGAACCGGGAGAGACGAGAGTGGAGAACGTCGTTTCCTAAGCGAGAACGATGATCGGTTTCGTTTTTTGTCACTCGTCGCAGGCCTGAACGATGATCAATATGCAGACATTACGACGATAAAGACAGACTCCAATACCAGTACCATCATACACGGGCAACCCCGCATTGTACCACTAGGGGCACCCAAAGAACTCCCGCCGGTAGGCGAAAATGGGCAACTACTCTTGATTCTCAATGCGATCGTCTTAGCTGTCATCGCTATCGCGCTATTGATTCGCCGAAGACAACGTGGAAGATGAGTTTCTCTCTCTAGATCAAGGAACGATCGGAAGTCTTTGGATATGCAATCTGTTCCACGAGATTTCTAAGTTTGGAAACGCCACAACTGGATCTTTATGTGGCTTTTTTTATCACATTTAACGAAGAAAGGGTCCCGGATGGCCACCGTAGTCAAGAAATCGGCGTTCGAACTCGCATGTCTGGTCGCGGCTGCAGCCGCTTTTGGAATTGCCTTCTGGTCACCCCCACTGGCTGCGTTTAGCGGCGATGACTGCGACGGACCGTGCAACTCATGGTCGGGTGATCAATACGATCGTTACGGCGACATGGAATGCCAACACGGTCCGGAACACGATCCCGACTGCCCGCTAAATGGAAAGAACAACGACGGCTCGAATGCCTGCGAGGACAATGGGGGCGATCTTATTGACGATCCGGACCCGATGACTGGCGACGGCGTATGCAACTGCTTCGACTGCAACTCAGGAGCATCAACCACTCCGCCATCTCAAAACGAGCACTGTGAGCGACTGCTTGAATTTCACTTTGCGTATTGTGAACCGGACAACGTTGGTGACTGTCCGATTGTGGCGACGACGCACTTTAAATACGACGCATCTCTTGCGCCAGGCGAGACAGAGTGCAACGGCGGAGGCATCGTACACTTCACACTTGCCGCCGCGTGCGGATTCGGCGGAGCCAATTTCACTGGATCGTGCATCAGTGAGGCTAGCAATTGTACGTATGATTCGGCATCAAAAGCTGCATTTGGGAGTGGAACAAAGTGCGCTCCGTAATTGAATGAGATTGCACGGCGTTGCACGTTGGGAGCGCATATGGGCCGGTCGCTGGCTTACCAGTTCGGGAGGGAAATCAGCAAGACCGATCTCCGTCCGCGACTGAGTCACAAGTGCGAAGCAACGTCTAGTCGATTGTATTGATTGCGATTGGAGCTGTGAACGATCTGTCCTCAGGAGGCTGCATTGAATGAATTTGGGCGTTAGAACGAGATCTTCGTTTGACTTAGCGCTGCGTTGCGGTGCCATTGTCAGCACGTGCTCGTTGGCCGCGCTGGCGGTTCTTTTCATATCGAATCGAAAACCAGTAATTGTCATTGATGACTTCTCTGTTGTCGAACGAGTGCTAGATCAGGATGCGCAGCTGGATTCTCCGGTTCGATACGCGCCTCAGGGAATCGTTGAATTCTTATCCACGTGTGGCGTCGATCGTCGTTTCGCTGCGGAGATCGTGAAGGAAAACTTGTCTTTGAAGTCCATCGATTCCTGGTCGTTTGATACGGTTTTCGACACGGTGAGTGGAACTGGTGCTAATGTCAGTTATTGCGACTTTGGACCAGACCTACGTTCATCGTACGCGGGTCGATTTTGCCTTGCGTTTCCTGAGAATTGTCGCAGCTTTGTGCTGTTGAGAATCCCGCCGAGCGACGAGCAGATGCTCTATGCGTCGATAGACGGTGAAGAAGAGGAACGGATCGATTACAACGAGCTTCTGGATCGGTTCTCGTTTCAACACGCCCTAGTACCGTCCGAAGAGGATCGAGAGCCACATCTATGGCTCGCTGGCGGCAGGATCGATATCGGCGATATTCGATCGAGTTCACCCACGATCTTCGAAGCTCGCTTGTTCAACGTCGGCGATCGTTCGTTACCGATTCAGCGCGTTGGAACGAGTTGCGGATGTGTATCGGTTGAGCAGTACCCAGACTCCATTCGTCCGTCAGGAGTCGGCACTTTTGTCTGTCGCGTTCTGCCGAAACAGTCTGCCGGCGAACGGGAATTCCAGCAGCGGCTGCAAATATGGACGGATGATCAACAATCGCCATCGTATACGATTCCCATTACAGGTCGCTATCGCTCTTCCATCCTGGTCGAGCCGAGAATCGTGTATATTGGTGATCTTGCACCCGAAACAGAACGACGGGAGTTTGATATTACGGTTTTTTCACCGACTCCAGAGAGCACACGCATCAAGACAAGAATCGCCGACGCGGGCCTACTGGTTGGCGCTGCGGTTTCAAGTGGGACATTCTCCAAGAGGCTTCCTTTCACCCTGGACTGCTCCGAGGTGCCGGTCGCTGCTGACGGCTCGTTCATGCGCGCCGCGATTCTTGATCTGGAAGCGACGAGTGATTCCGGCGAGGCCGTCAAGGAAACCGCTGCCATTCAAGCTTATGGCAGAATGTTGCCTTGGATGGAGGCCGCACCCAAAAGCGTGTTTCTCGGGCGCGTCGAACCCGACACGGAGATCACGCGAAGAATACGATTGGTTTGTCGCGCTTCGGAATTCAAACACCTTAGCGTAGATGATGAACAGCGCGTAATTGTGCGCCTTGAAGACTCTGAAGTGATATCTCAAATTACGACTCCTCACCAGAGCGGACACTTCTCGTTCCAAATCCGAGTTTCGGCGGGCGAACATTCTCTGCTAATCCCAATACGGGGGTACGTTGTCGGAGAGACCGACGATGCGGACGACAAGGGTTAAACGCACGCCACGGGCTGAATCGGCCATTTCCGAGACACGTCGAACTGACGTTGAACGAATCGCTAACGGGTCAAGAGTGGCTCATTCCCGAAGAGGTGCCGGATAACGTTCCCCAGGCCGATAGAGAGTCTCATCGCCCACACCGCACTTCTCCTCAACCAGCTTCGGAACCAGCTCGTCGGGGTGCGGAGCCATTTGGTGCACGACGGAGAATATCTCGTCTGAAATCCCCATCATTTGTTTGGCTTCAGTCGTTAGGTCGAGTAGCTCGGGTGTGAAGAGAAAGTCTTCATCCCAAAAGTACATATCCGAGAGTAATGGAAAGTCGATTTGTCCGAGCACCAATCCGCCAAAGAACTCGATTGCCTTGTTCTCAAAGGCCACATCATCATTGTGTAGCCCAATCCACTGATCCAACGCGCTGTGCAGCAACAGAAAATGGTAATCTGTGGGCATATACAGCGACTCTGATTGATGGGCGTCCAGGAGCTTCCTCAGCTCCCGTACGACTTCTGATGCCTTAAACGTTGAACGAACCTGCGGATAAAAACTCCCCAGAATTTCGTTATCGTCTGTCTCATCGTCCATTTGCATCTCCACTTCATCGATCGACAGCTCAAGGCACGCTGTCACGATTGATATGAAGGCACTATCCGGAGGGGATTGCCATCTCAACATAACCCGGTTCCGTTTAGGACATGATCCTCGTCACGACGGACGATCGCAATTGTAGCGTGTTCGCCCGAGAAACGCCGCTGAGGAACTGGTCGGCTCTACGCCGAACCGCGCAGCAATGAGAGTTTTGAAGCGTTGTTGCATTCAGTATGATACCGATTCACACTGACGCACTACCAGATAGACGCAGTCAAGTACAAGCGCGTCGTTCTGGGCTTGATTCACTTGAAGCTCATCGGCGACGCCTTCGCGGAACAAATCCAATAACGCCGCACGGAAATTATCTCCGCAGCCGCCACCGGCAAGATCGACGTGCGAAGGTTTGCTTATCAGGAGACGGCATGTTAGCAGATAGTTTCAAGTTCAAGGGGCACGACTGCTTCAAGAATGATTGGTCTGGATTCGATGCATTCAAGCCGATTAGCGTAATCATTGGACGCAACAACGCAGGCAAATCGCAGCTTCTAGATGTGCTTGAACGTTTGACCGTAGATGGCTTGCAAGATTTGGAATTTGCCTTCCGTTGTAGCGGGGTACTTGACGAAAACTCGCTGAAGGCAGTGTTCAAGGAGCGATTGAGGGATGGTGGCCTGCCGGGAAACCACTGGAACAATCACGGTCAACAATTCATGGGAAAACCGATCGAGTGGCAACGTGATATCGATGGGACAACTATTGACGTGGTTAGCCTCGACTATCCACCTGGTTCGCCGAGTCTAGACAAAGAGCGGGGTAGGAAAATCGGTGAAGCGGCTAAATCTGCCACGACACCGCTTCACGGGCGAACGTTTCGCCGCTTATTTGCAGATAGAGATGTCCAGCCCGAAGGAGAAAATGATTCGTTTCCATTGACACCAGATGGCGCTGGCGCAACAAATATCATCCGTCGATACATCACCGGTGCCGATTATCCCGAAGATCTCATTCAGGTTGAATTGTTAGAGGCGCTCTGCGAGATATTTGGCCAGGATGGTGATTTTCAGAGCATTGATATTCGCCAACTCGGTGCGTCTGCTGGTGAGGATAAGCGGAAAAAGTGGGAAGTCTTTCTGCACGAACCGGAAAAAGGATCGATTCCACTGAGCAGATCGGGAAGCGGCATAAAGACTGTGGTCCTCGTTCTGTTGAATTTGCTAGTTTATCCAAAGATTGAAGACAAGGCGAAAAGCGAGTACGTCTTCGCATTTGAAGAACTTGAGAACAACCTGCATCCCGCCTTGCTAAGGAGACTGTTGAAGTATCTTAAGGACTTCGTCTCGCGGGAGGAGTGTTTTCTCTTCCTTACAACGCACTCCAGCGTCGCTCTGGATTTCTTCGGCACCCGTCCAGATGCCCAGATCGTGCATGTGACCCACGACGGTCAATCCGCAACCACCAAGGCCGTCTCCGCCCACTTCGATCACGTCGGCCTACTGACGGAGTTAGGATCCCGTCCTTCCGACCTGCTGCAAGCAAATGGTGTCATTTGGCTCGAAGGTCCGTCCGACCGAACTTACTTCAACCGGTTTATTGAACTCTTTTCCGATGGTGAACTTCGAGAGGGTCGCGACTACCAATGTGCATTCTACGGTGGTTCAAACCTCGCAAATGCTACGTTCGCCGCGCCCGAGGAAACAGACGAAACGTTTACGAACCTCTTGCGGTTGAACAACAATATAGCAGTCATTTGCGACGGCGACAGAATCGCCGATAGTGGAAAAGGGTCGCGAATCAAAGGCCGCGTTCAACGCGTAAAGCAGGAAGTGGAGCAGATTCCGTCGGCATTCTTGTGGATAACAGACGCAAAGGAGATCGAGAATTATATTCCCGGATTGGTGTGGGCTAAGGTCTACGGTCTTCCAAGCGTTCCCGATCCTGACAAGTACGATAGGTTTCCGACCAGTGACTTGAAGAATGTGGATTTTGTCCCAAGGAATCTCAAACGCAAGTCTTTTGATAAATGTGACTTTGCAATGAACGCCGTTGGCCATCTGACTCGCGAAGCACTTGTTGACAGGTTTGATTTCGAAGCAAGAATTGAGTCACTTGTCGACAGGATCAAGGCTTGGAACGAATAGGGCTAGAATGAGTGTGCGTATCGTAGACAAGTATGAAGATGACATCAGCCAGCGGCTTGCCGCAAACGACTCGCGACGCGCCGAAACCAATGCGGCCTGGGACAACTCGAACAAGTACGATCGTTAGCTTGCACTTTTTCCCGTTGATGTGCTGTTTTGGGATCGGGAAACCCAAGCAGATGCTCTGGAAGTCTTCATCAAGGATCTGGGTGAGTGTGCCGGCCAGACGTCGCTGAATCGGCTGCTGGATTGGTGCATGCGGCTCGCGAGCGGCTAACATACGGCTCGATGCCCAATCCGTGGGCGTTGTTCGACGACAATCGGGCATATCAGGGAATCGCGGTGAGATCAGCCTCTGTAGGGTCACAAAACGTCACACGCCCCCTATTGTTTTTGGCAAAAAGTGAGGCAAAATATGGGCGGAATGGGAAGCGGGAATTGGTATCGATTCAGCAAGAAATCAACCGTTGAGGAATCGATGACGCTGGCGATCAAGGAGTTTCGCGGCCGAATTGTCCCCCATTCGTCGGGCGTAATTACGTGGACTCGGGGCGGCGGCAGCAAATCCTCTGTGGGCTATCGTGTCACTTGGCGGGACGTCCCTACGATCACACTGGACTACTGCTGGCGGGACAGCGAGGATGTGGAGATTCCGATTCGACTTCAGACGACACCCGCGAATTTTGGAGGGGAGCGGTATTGGTTCACGTGTCCTTTGACAGTCGATGGCGTGCCATGTAATCGGCGCGTGGGCAATGTGCATCTGCCCCCGGGCGCACGGTATTTTGGCTGTCGGACGTGCCATGATCTGACTTACGTAAGTTGCCAGGAGGCGCACCAAGCAGAACGGTTGTTTGCCGGCTTTGGCGCAGATGCCGATGTCTGTAGGCTGCTTGCGTCGCGCCTGCGCGATGGTAGTTATGGTAGTTAAAGCAACGACATCGGGAAGGTAAGCCGGGTTGCAAACCGGCTTGCCAAGTGGCTTGGGCCGGCGCGGGGAGTCATTCGCCTTTCGCCTCGACCGGCTCCGGCCAGCCCGAATACGGAAAGGCGAAGTGATGGTGGATTCGTCCACTCCAGGCGAGCTTCTGGATGTTGCCCGGCGAGTCCATGCGCTCGTCGATCACCTGGCACGCTGCATACTCGATTCGGATCGGACGTCTGGCGTTGAGAACGAGGAGAACACCGAGCGAGTGCAGACGGCCTGGAATGAATTGCGGCCAGTGATTATCGAAGCCGGGCAACTCCTCCCATCGGCGAGCTCTCCGATTGCCGACTGGATATTGGAGGTCGCACGTGTCGCACGATGGTTTGACGGTGAGCTGCGAACGAGGAGTCTATCTGGATTGCTTTTCGGCGTGAATTGCGAAGGATTTCAACGCGTAGCCCAAACCGGCCGAAAGCTTCTCGACCAGTGGCCGGCTAATGACGATCCGTTCGCCTTCGTGGACGATGCCGAGCCGACCGAAGGTGCCGATGCCAGCGCCAACGACGAGACGGTGGAACAATTGGCAGCACCGACCGCCGCCGCGTCAGCCGAAGTGACCAACAGCGTCGCGCCCGATTCGTCGGCCGGCTACCTGGGCGGCGATGCACTCGCCGACGCACTAGGGATTCACACCACGCGGCGGAAAGCATTCCTTCGACAATTGGGCCGAGAGCGATTGAGCTTGGGGGATGATTGCTGGCACGAAGTACTAGATCCCCGGCCTAATAGTCCGCGTTTTCTCTATCGCGTGGATTCGCCCAAGCTCTGCGAAATTGCGGCAAGATACAAGACGCCGAAAACGACCTGACATTTGTCGAGCCGACGTCACCCCAAAACTTTTTTCCGCGACTTGCGGCTAATTAGCGCAATTTGCTACGGCCCGACATTTGTCGGGCCATTGTCGTTTTACAACAATTCTTTTCGCCATCTTTGGAAACTCCCTGCGTGCGAACCGTCGGACACCCTAAACGTGACGGTGGGCGGCTAGCGACGTGTTGGAGAAATAGAAGATGGAAACGCAATCTGTTGACTCGCTGGCTCTGCGACCTCGTGAAGCGGCGAAAGCCCTGGGAATTAGTGCCCGCACGCTTTGGGGATTGACGGCCCCGCGCGGCCCGATTCCTTGCCTTCGCGTCGGCCACGGCAAGCGGCAAACCGTGCTCTATCCCGTGGCCGACTTGCAAGCCTGGCTTAGCCAGGAGGCGGCAGCAAAGACAGGGGGCGAACATGACGCCCGTTGAGCGCCTTCTGGAAAAACTTCCCAACGCGCAACAGTCTGGCAATGGCTGGTCGGCGCGTTGTCCCTCGCACGAGGATCACCGGCCGAGTCTGAGCATCGCTGAAGGCAACGACGGCCGAGCTCTGGTGAAATGCCACGCCGGCTGCTCGGTCGACGCGATCTGCGATGCGGTAGGGTTGCACGTCGCAGAATTGATGGCCGAAGACGCTGTTAGCTCTGGAACGATTCGACGACGCTCCGAGATTCGGCGAGTGTCGACAGCGCCTAAGACTGGTAAGACATACGCAACGGCCAAGGCGGCAATTGTTACGTTGGAACGCAAGCACGGTGACCGGTCGGCCATCTGGACGTACCACGATGCTGAAGGCAATCCGGTTGGTGTGATCGTGCGATGGGATAAGCCCGGCGGAAAGGACATACGCCCCGTTGCCCGGCGTGGCAATCGTTGGATCGTTGGCGGGATGCCCGAGCAGAGGCCTCTGTATCGTCTGCCCGAACTGGCATCGGCGGACCGCGTATTCATTGCTGAAGGCGAAAAAGCTGCGGACGCGGCCCGCGCAATTGGGTTGACCGCCACTACGTCGGCGCACGGCTCACAAAGCCCAGACAAATCCGACTGGTCGCCGCTGGCTGGCAAAGAATGTGTAATTTTGCCTGACCGTGACATTCCTGGCAGAAAGTATGCGGAATCCGTGGCCGCGCTTTTGGCCGGACTGACACGCCCACCGATCATTAAGGTCGTAGAATTGCCAGGACTGCCCGATGGTGGAGATATGGCTGATTGGGTGGAATCCCGAGCGAGTGCCGACATGAGTGATTTGCGACAGCAAGTGGAATCACTCGCGAAGGAAGCCGACACGTTCCATGCGGGTCGGCCTGAAACCCACGTTGAACGATTCCAGCCATTCCCCACCGGTGTCCTTCCAGAGCCACTACGGGGCTTCGTGATTGCGGGTTCGAAGGCGATTGGCTGCGACGCGTCTTACTTGGCGCTGCCAATGCTGACGGCCTTAGCATCGGCGATCGGTACGACGCGGCGAATACAGCTAAAACGTGGATGGAGCGCGCCGGCGATCATCTGGACGGCAATCGTGGGTGAAAGTGGAACGGCGAAGACACCGGCATTCAAGTTGGTGATGAAAACAATCCGGGAACGGCAGGGAAAGGCGTTGCAGCGCTATGCCGAATCAATGAACGATCACGAGGTCGATCTGGCTTGCTACGAAAAAGCGATCGCAGCATGGAAACGGGACAAGAAGACCGATGAGCCACCACCGACGAAGCCCGACCCACCGCAGGCAGAACGGTGCATCGTAAGCGATGCCACAGTGGAAGCGATGGCTCCGCTACTACTTGCAAATCCCCGCGGTTTGCTGCTAGCTCGCGACGAATTGTCGGGCTGGATCGGATCGTTCGATCGCTACGCCGGCGGCAAGGGGGGTGCCGATGCGGCTCACTGGCTGAGCATGCACAATGGCGAGAGTATTGTCGTCGACCGTAAGACGGGAACTCCGAGGACGATCTATGTTCCGACAGCTGCGGTCTCTGTCTGTGGCGGCATTCAGCCGGCCATTCTGCATCGTGCCCTGGGTATCGAGCATCGGGAATCTGGCTTGGCGGCGCGGTTACTGCTGACTTGCCCGCCACGAAAGCCGAAGCGATGGACCGAAGCCGACATCGATTCTGAGACGGAATCGGAAATCGCCCGGTTGTTCGACCGGTTGTATGCGCTGCAACCGACTGTGGGTGACGACGACGAGCTACAGCCCCTGGTGGTCGGCCTGACGCCCGACGCAAAGGCGGCGTGGAAGACATACTTCAACGCCCACGCTCAGGAGCAAGCCGACCTGGCCGGCGATCTGTCGGCGGCATGGTCCAAATTGGAGGAATATGCAGCCCGATTCGCGCTGGTTGTTCACTACGTTCGATGGGCTGCCGAAGACCCCAATCTGGATGGTCCTGATGTGATCGACACGGGAAGCATCGAGGCGGGTATTGACTTGACCAATTGGTTCAAGGGCGAAGCACGCCGCGTTTATGCGCAGTTATCCGAATCGGGCGATGAACGAAACAAACGCGAGCTGGTCGAATGGATCGATCGTAAAGGCGGCAGGGTGACGGCCCGCGAAGTGCAACAGGGCCATCGGCGTTACCATTCGGCCCGCGATGCGGAAGCAGCCCTCGACGACGTTTTCAAAGCAGGATACGGCCGGTGGGAGAACGTACCAACAACTGCGAAGGGTGGCCGACCGTCGCGCGCATTTCGTCTACTTGGTGCGTCTACGGTCTACGAAACCATTGCGGCTCCAGAGGGAAACGACAGTTGCGTAGACGTTGACAGCGTAGACGCCCCTGAATCGCGATATGGAGACGATGTGTCGGAGGAAGCCGAACCCGCAGATCGCGTACAGGTGACAATATGACGGGTCTGACCCAACTGCTGGCGGATTGTGACGCGCAGGGCATTCAGTTGTGGTGGGCTGGCGATAACGGACTGACCATAGACGCCCCACAAGACGCTCTGACACCCGATCTGATGCGCCGACTGAAAGCGCACAAGTCGGAACTGATGACCGTCCTGGCCAATGGTCCGGTCACCCCGGTAGCTCGACGACGAGCCCACGCAGCCTTGGTTGAACGAGTGAACGCAGCCTATCGCGGTGGGCCGATCGATTGGCCCCGGCTTGAATCCATCGAGCGACGTATCGAGACGGCAGCGACGTTTTTCGAATTGGCTCAAGTAACCTCAGATTACGAACAAGCTGCAATCCAGGGGACCAATACTGGACTTTTAGACCAGTATCGAGTATAATGGATCGATGGCAAAGAATCGGACCAAAAAGCTGACGGACCAGTTGAGGCAGGCAATCGACGATTCCGGTCTAACGCGCTACCAAATCGCTAAGGCAACGGACATCGACGAAAGCGCCTTGGCAAAGTTCTACAACGGGCATCGCGGGCTCTCGATGAAAGCCTTAAACGCCTTGGGCGAGTGCCTGGAGCTAACGATTATCATGCGGCGAAAGCCGAGCAAGAAGAGAAAGTGAATCATGGCGAGCATCGCACGCGATAAAGGCGGCAACCGGCGAATCTTGTTCGTCGCCCCCGACGGCAAGCGGCCGACGATCCGGTTAGGGAAAGTGTCGCAACGGATGGCCGAAGGGATCAAGTATCGAGTAGAACACCTGCTTGCGGCGAAGTTGACGGGCCACGCCGTCGACGCCGATACGGCCTGCTGGGTTGCCGAGTTGCCCGACGCGCTGGCTGACAAGCTGGCTCGCGTGGGACTGATTCCCAGACGCCACGGCAAGGCGACGGCAGCGTTGGGGCCGTTTCTTACGGCACACCTCGAAAGCCGAGCTGACTTGAAGCCGGCAACGAAGATTGTTCGCGGCCACGTGATCCGGGACTTGACCGACTTTTTTGGTGTTTCGCGCGACGTGCAGAGCATCGTGCCGGGGGACGCGGACGATTTCAAGCAGTGGCTGATCGGCCGGAACCTGGCCCCAACCACAATTCACAAGCGGTTACAGGTAGCCCGCTCGTTCTTTAGTGCGATGCGAAGGCGGAAACTGATCGAGGAAAACCCATTTGATGGAGTGAAATCAGCGGCAACCGGAACCTCGGATCGGCAACGGTTCGTTACGCGTGAGGAGATCGCCCAAGTATTAGACGCTTGCCCGAATTATCACTGGCGAACCATCGTGACACTGAGCCGTTACGGAGGCCTACGCTGCCCAAGCGAAGTGCTTTCTCTCCGTTGGCAAGATGTGAATTGGGATACCGGTCGAATCGTCGTTCAATCGCCCAAGACGGAACATCATGCCGGCAAGGCAAGCCGAGCGATACCCTTGTTTCCCGAATTGCGGCCGGTTCTGGCCGAAGCCTTCGAGTTGGCCCGTGACGGCGCGGAATACGTTGTCGATGAGAAATTCCGAAAGGCGGCGATGGGGCCCGGGGGCTGGATCAATGCCAACTTGCGAACGACATTCGCGAAGATCGTCGGACGGGCCGGGTTGTCACCTTGGCCACGGCTCTTTCACAACCTGAGAGCGAGCCGTGAAACCGAATTGATCGAGCGATTCCCGATTCAGGTCGTAACGGCGTGGCTGGGGAACACGCCAAAGATTGCCATGCGACACTACCTAATGACAACTGACAGCCACTTCGAAGCCGCAATTCGGGATGACGCAAGCGTGGCGCAAAAAGCGGCGCAGCAGTCGCACGCAGAGAATGGTAGCAAGCCGCAATCGTCTGAGGCTGCGCATGAAAAAACCCCTGTTCTGCAGGGGTCTGCGGGAAGATGCGATTTGGTGCAACAGCCCGAAGTGGCGGGGACAGGATTCGAACCTGCGACCTCGAGGTTATGAGCCTCGCGAGCTACCAGACTGCTCCACCCCGCGTCATTTGAGCGCAACCCAAACGGAAACAGGGGCCGCGGCCTCTGCCGTTTGCGCGTGACGCATTATATCGACTCGATTTGGTGGAGGGAATCGGGAAAGATCGCTTTTTCCAAAGATCTTTTCGAATTCGGTCATTTTGACCTGGGGACGATCGGCCGACGGTCGGTCATCGCCCATTTTCGACGGCCCTCCTCGTTGCCGAGCCGGGCTAGAGCGCATTCGACATAAGTGTAGCGGGTTCTGGCGGCGTAGAGACGACGTTCAAAGACCAAAAATCGTCCAATCGCCGCCACAGTTATCCCGAACGGGATCTAAAACTGTGCGTTTTTGGGCGTGCGGGGGAAGGGGATGCAGTCCCGGATGTTTGCCATGCCTGTAATGAGTTGGACAACGCGTTCTAAGCCGAGGCCGAATCCCGAATGCGGGATCGTTCCGTAGCGTCTGAGATCGACGTACCACCAGTATTCCTCGGGATCCAACCCGCATTCACTCATTCGGTCCAGCAGCACGTCGAGACGTTCCTCGCGTTGGCTGCCACCGATGATCTCCCCCACGCGGGGCACGAGCACGTCCATCGCGCGGACCGTCTTTTCGTCATCGTTGCAGCGCATGTAGAAAGGCTTAATTGTCCGAGGATAGTCATACAGAATGACCGGTTGCTGGAAATGCTCTTCCGTCAAGAACCGCTCGTGTTCTGACTGTAGGTCGCGGCCCCATTCGACGGCATATTCGAATTCGCGCCCGCTGCCGGTGAGAATCTCGACGGCTTCGGTGTACGGGAGCCGAATGAATTGGCTGTCGGCGATGTTCTGCAGCGTTTCGAGTAGCGTTTTGTCGATTCTCAGGTTGAAGAACTCCATGTCGTCGGGACAGGCTTCGAGTACGTCTTTAACGATCGTGCGAATGAAATCTTCCGACAACTGCATGTTGTCTTCGAGGTCGAAAAAAGGCATCTCCGGTTCGATCATCCAGAACTCTGCCAGATGCCGGGCCGTGTTTGAGTTTTCTGCGCGAAACGTTGGGCCGAATGTATAACAATTGCCCAAGGACGTCGCGAAGATTTCTGCTTCGAGCTGTCCGCTGACGGTCAGCGACGCCTTTTTCCCGAAGAAGTCTTGCGAAAAGTCTATCTCCGTCTGCAACTTCGCCAGTCTTGCCAGGTCCAGCGTGGTCACCTGAAACATCTCGCCGGCACCTTCGCAATCGCTGGTCGTGATGATGGGCGTCTGAACGTACAAAAACCCACGGGTCTGGAAGAAACCGTGGATCGACGCGCAAATTGCGTTTCTCACCCGCGCGATGGCGCCAAAAGTGTTCGTGCGAGGTCGTAGATGGGCGTTGTCACGCAAGAACTCAAAACTATGCCGTTTCTTCTGTAGCGGATAGTTTTGTGGATCGGCTTCACCCAATAGCTCAAGCGACGCGGCGTGCAGTTCGATACGCTGCCCTTTGCCGGGAGATTCCTTCAACTGGCCCGTCACGGCGATGCTCGCGCCGGTGGTGACGTTCTTGATAGTCTGCTCGTAGCCGTCGACGCTCGCGTCGACGACGACTTGCAGCCCCGCCATGCAGCTGCCGTCGTTAATTTCGACAAACGAAAACCCCTGTTTCGAGTCGCGGCGCGTGCGCACCCAGCCTCTCAGTTCGACCGTCTCATCGGGCTGCCCCTGTTCGAGCGCCTCTGCCACCGTCATTGTTTTCATAGTCGGCTCCGTCCTCTGTCGATCGTTGTCGAAACTGCGTGGCGTCAAGGGTGAGCGTGAGTGCTGAATGTCATTGCCGGTTCACGAATGCCACAGGTCAGCACGTGGCATATCGGCACCGAGACCCGTAACAAAGCCCGCCAAAGGGCAATCGTCGCAAGACGTTCCGGCGGGTGATGATTGTCCCCCGCCAGCCGATTCGCAATCGACTCCATTCGAGCACCGGGATGGTTTCGTTTCGATCCCGGCTCCATACCGGCTCGGCCGCACGATGCTTGCGGGTCGATCAATCGACGCATTATCGGTCTGCGATCTATCAGTCCACACCTTGGAAGAATACACAATCAGGGTGAAGTCTGTCATTAACGGGGCTCCGTTTTCTCGCCGGTGCACGTGAGAATGCCAACCGGCTTTCGGCCGGACGACGCCTCACATTCTCACTGACAGCGCCAAAATCACATCTCATCCGCGCGTGAACACAACGACACGGCAATTTTTCGAGAATTCGCTCAACCAGGCTGCCCGGTTGTCCCCAGAGACCGAAGCTCCATGTATATTGGAGATGTTGCCGAGTTCCCAAGACCATCTAGCGCGCGGAGTGAACACGATTCCTTTGAGTCACCACACACCTCAACCGGGTTTTGGGCGCGGCCTGTGGTTGTTTGAGTATCGTGCTTGTGCCGTCTGCGCGGCTGGTCGCATTCTTTCAGGCACGGCGATGTTCAGCCCCCAAAGCATGGCTCTGAAATTGAACTCCGCGTTTCCTGCCCACGCTGGAGCTGAAAGCGGAGGCGGGACGTCGCCATGAAGCCGAAGCGGACGAGCCAACAATGGCTGCTGGCCTTCAATCTGTCGCTGATCGGTTTCGCCGGAATGATGTTCCTGCGAGGCAGCCAAGTGCCCGCGATTTCGCTCCTGGCGACGGCGCTCGGGTTTCTCACGTGGCAAGCCGCGCTGTATTTGCGCGATCGTCGGAACGATGACGCATTCGAAATCATTCCGAACATTCAAAGACCGCATTATTACCAGATCTTTTTTCAGGGAAGCGTCTATCTGTACTGGTCGATTTACTGGGACGAGGTGAGAGTGTGGGCTCCGTTGATCCTGGCCCAGATCGCGTTTTCCTACGCGCTCGAAGCGCTCCTGTCGTGGTCCCGGCGCAGGAATTGGCGGCTGGGGTTCGGCCCGTGGCCGATCGTGGGAAGCATCAATCTGTTCTTCTGGTTCAAAGAAGATTATTTCTTTTTGCAATTGTTGTTGATCGCGGGAACGCAAGTCAGCAAGGAATTCATCACCTGGCAGCGCGACGGTCGGAGGGTTCACATTTTTAACCCGTCGGCCATCGTGCTGGCAATCACCGGGTTGGGAATTATGCTGACCGGCCGCATCGATACGGCCGTCGGGGCCGACCTGATTAACTCATTCAACATCGCTCCAAACTTCTTCGAAGTGTTGCTATTTGTGGGGCTGACCGTTCAGTTCTTCTTTTCAACCACGCTTGTCACGTTCGGAGCCGCGCTTTCGCTCAGCATCATTTTTTTCAGCCTCAAGTCGGTGGGGCTGGCACCGCAGACCCCGTTTGACACGTCGGTATTGATCGGCTTGACGCTGCTTGTCACCGATCCACAAACGTCCCCGAAGAACAGAATCGGAAAATTTCTGTTCGGGCTTTGTTACGGCGCGGGCATCTTCGCGTCCTACGCGATTCTGCGATACGTCCAGCAGCCTTCGTTCTTTGACAAGATCATGCCGGTCGTCGTGGTCAATCTGCTGGTGAAGCAGTTCGACGGGGTTGGCAACTGGATTTTTGGCCGGATGTCGGGCATGCAGGGAATGATACACGTGCTGGGAAACCGATTCTTGCATATGGGGGCCTACGCCGTTTTGTTCGTGATCGTATTGCCGTCGCTGAAGGTTCGTGACCCAGAGTTTGTCGACCCCTTTCCGGACCAGCTTCTCCGTCCGTCGCCGCCTGTCCAGGAATCGCTCGCCATAGCGATCGCCGTTGATAAGAAATACCCCGACGTTCGCAAGCCGTTTGGCTTCGTCGCGGAGATTGCGCACTTCAATTACCGCGTCGAATTGAACCAGGATATCGCTCGATCACACTTAAGCATCGCCATTGTGTTACACGACGTGCTGGGAGAAAATGATTTGGCCATGAAGCGGCTCGAACGAGCCGCTGAACTCGACCCCCAATACACGCCCGCTCTCAACCAAGCCAAAGCGTCGATGAGCCGCTGATCGACGAGACGGCTCAACAGCCCGCCTCCACAACGTCTACACGTCGGGCGTCGGCACGGCGATCTAGCACGCCACGTTCGACGAGTCGGCGATTCTCTGACGAAACTGAGAGGCATCACGCTGACCTCAAAAGTCGTCCTAAAACCCTCCCGTGGGCGACATCCGCTAATCGATCGTAGCGACATAGCGCGCCACAACTAAGTTTCGAAATTCCCGCTTGACAACGTCTCGCCCATTTGTATTATTGTACTAATACAATTTATGGTTGGCGTCTGCGGTCGACGTCGAGCTGGAATCTGAGCCGAACTCATGCAAATCCACATTTCGGACAAAGACGGCGTTCCGATTTATCTGCAGATTGTGCGGCAAGTGAAATACTTGCTGGCATCGGGCCGGCTGACGTCGGGGGAACAGTTGCCGCCCGTCCGTAAGCTAGCCGAGCAGTTGATCATCAACCCCAACACGGTCGCCCGCGCCTACCGGGAGCTCGAGGCGGCCGGTGTATTGAAGACGCGACGAGGCTCCGGCGTTTTCGTTTCCGACAACGGCTCACCACTGGCGCGGCGTGAGCAAAACCGAATTCTGAGTGAGCACATCGACGTTCTGTTGGCGGAAGCCCGGCAGATGGATATCGACGTAGACACGGTTCTCGCCTTGGTTGAGCGACGCAGCCGCGAGATCGACAAGAAGTAGTGGGCGATCAATGTAAAAACGGCGCAGTGTGCCAGCGCGTCAACGAACGACAAGCAACTCCCCAACACTTTGGAATGGGAACAAGCGACATGTGTGAAAATATCATCGAGGTGCGCAATCTGACGCGTCGCTTCCGCCGGGTGACGGCTTTGGATGACGTCAGCTTGAGCGTGCCGCGCGGTGTCGTGTTGGGCCTGGTCGGAGAAAACGGTGCCGGCAAGACAACCTTGATCAAGCATCTCTTGGGGTTGCTCGATGCCAAATCCGGCAGTGTGTCGGTGTTCGGCGTCAACCCGGTCAAAGACCCGGTCGGTGCTCTTTCGCGGGTGGGGTTTCTCTCCGAAAATCGGGAGATGCCCGAGTGGATGCGGATCGGCGAATTGATGCGCTACCAACAAGGTTTCTTTCCTGCCTGGGACGAAGCGTTTGCCAACGAATTGTTGGACGCCTTTGAGTTGGACCCGCAAGCACGCGTCAAGAACCTTTCTCGCGGACAACGGGCGCGAACTGGTCTGCTGATCGCCGTCGCTCATCGCCCGGACTTGTTGTTATTGGACGAGCCTTCGTCGGGGCTGGATGCGGTCGTGCGGCGCGACATTCTCGGCCAGATTGTTCGCACGGTGGCCGAAGAAGGCCGAACGGTCATTTTCTCGTCACACATTCTCGAAGAAGTCCAGCGTGTGGCCGACCGCGTTGCCGTCATGCACCGCGGCAAATTGGTTCTCGACGACAGGCTCGACACCATCATCGAATCGCACCGGCACTTGACGCTACGTTTCGACGAGCCTCTATCTGAGGCACCGCGCCTGCCGGGCATGCTCGGCTGTTCGGGCGACGGGCGCGAGTGGAGTTGTGTGTGCAACGGGGCTCTCGAACAGTTGCGGAAGGACGTGCAAACGCGTCAGGCGAAAATCGTCGAGGAACGAGCGGCGACACTGGAAGAGATTTTCGTCGCCCGCGTCAAGGGTTCGCCGGTGGCTTGAGTGCGGCAACGTGAATTCATTTGTTGTCACAGACAGCTCCCAACGAACGTGTTTTCTAAGCAAGGCGTAGACCGATGCAGGCGGTTCAATCACAGACTACTGCTCATCACATCCCGTGGCCGATCGTCAGGGTTCTTGTCTGGGAATTCCTGCGTCGCGGACGCTGGAACGTTCCACTGACGGTCTCATACTCCTTCCTGCCTCCCGCGCTGCTGGGAGCAATTGGCTGGCTGGCGCCCGGCGTCTATCACGAATTGGCCAATGCTGTTCAGCGCCCCCTTGCACAGCTGTTTTTCGTGCCGTTTGCTACTGCGCTCTACACCTTCGTGGCGCTGCAGTCGGCTGGAGATGAAAAGTTCAGGTTTCCCACGTTTCTCAAGCACCTACCGGCGACAACTCGGCTGTACGTCACCGTGAAGATGGCGCTCGTTGTCGTGGCCGTCGCGTCGATGTTTTTGGCGACGATGGCCATTTATCGGTTTCTGTTTGGCATCGACTGGGAGATCATCTGGCCGACGCTGTATGCCGCCACGGTTGCCGCCTCAATGCTGGCTGCCTGCTGGTCGCTGTGCGACTTCGGCTTCAAGAAGGTCGGAGGCGCGTTGGTGATTGGGTCAGCGTTCTTCTTCCGAGCCCTCTTGCATTACGGCCAGCTGTCGAATGAGGCAGACTTGCCGTGGTTTTTCGACGTGCTGGTGATGTCGGTGACAGTGATGGGGGCCTATTTCGTCTCGCTGGCCGCGATCGCGCGGAGTCGGTGCGGGGAAGATCGGCCCTGGCCCAATCTCACCCAGTGGTGGCTGCGTCGCCGTTCGGCGAAGACGCAACCGGGTTCACCGTTTGCGTCTGCCGAACAAGCACAACTGTGGTTGGATTGGCGGCGCCTGGGTTGGGGTGCTCCATTCGGTGTGGCGGTCGTGTTGTCCGTCGTGGGTGCCGGCTTGTTCTTTTTTGGCAAGCAGCCAACTCGAATCGATGATTGGTGGGGTGCCTCGCTGGTCTTTCAGACGGCCGTCATACTACTGGTTGGCGCCTGCACCGGTCTGTGCGGGACTCGGAACAGCCTGGAAGGAATCGACGAATTCTACGCCACGCGACCGTTGAGAGATGCGACCATGACGCGGATCCGATTGCGCGTTGGCCTGTGGAACGTGTTTGCAATTCTGCTGGTGGCAGGTTTCACGATTGCTGCAATGTTCGCGTACGCGTTGTTCACGGGAAGGGACGATCTGTGGCGCAATTTCCACTTTTCGATCGGGTCGTATCGTCTGGGTGTTTTCCAAACGGTGCTCTTGGCGGGCGTCGGTTCCGTTGTGGCTGGCTGGACGCTACTGGGCCTGGTTGCTGCGATGATAATGACCGGTCGCGGCAAGGTGTGGGGAACAGTCCTCGTCGTGATGTTTTACGGGCCAATGATCTTTATGGTCATCGTCAAGCAGTTCTTCCCTGGGCTGGAAGAAGCGTTTGGAATGACGTGTGCGTGTCTGTTCGGTCTTGCCGGCGTCGCGGGCACGGGCTGGCTATACCATCGAGCCATACGCAACGGTCATCTGCGCATCAGCACGGCAGCCGTCGCGCTAGTGACGTGGTTCACCGCCTGCATCGGCCTCGTCGCGTACTGGCTGACTGTCGCGACTCCCGACATTCGGCTCGTTGTCTATGGGATCGGCGTTTCCACGCTACCGATTCTGCCACTGGCGGCGGCTCCCGTGGCGCTCGCCTGGAACCGGCACCGTTGACGGGCGGGAACCCGAGTCTATAATCGGGCGTAAACCTCAACGCAGTTTCCCCTGCTTCACACAAGCTCCCGGCAGCCTGATTGGACCAGGCAGCCGCCCGGGCTTCGCCTCTCCTTAGTTGCTTCCCACTCTATGTCCGATCGACCTCGAAATCTCGGCGAGCTCAAGGCGAGCGGCTACCAGCCGGTCGACGTTAAAACCGAGATGCGCCGTAATCTGCTCGACAAACTGCGATCGGGCGCGGAGATCTTTCCCGGCATACTGGGGTTCGAAGAGACGGTGATTCCCCAGGTGCAAAACGCGATACTGTCTCAGCATGACGTGCTGTTTCTCGGGCTGCGCGGCCAAGGGAAAACTCGCATGCTGCGAATGCTCGTCAATCTGCTGGACGATGCGATTCCCGTGGTCGAAGGCTCCGAAATCAACGACGATCCTGTTGCTCCGCTTTCGAAATACGCGCGCGATCTCGTTGCGGAGAAGGGCGATGACTGCCCCGTTTCCTGGATTGGGCGCGACGAGCGGTATCACGAAAAACTGGCCACGCCCGACGTGACGATTGCCGACTTGATCGGCGAAATCGATCTGATCAAACACGCCGAAGGCCGGCACTTGGCCAGTGAAGACGTGATGCACTTCGGCTTGATACCGCGCAGCCATCGCGGCATCTTCTGCATGAACGAACTGCCCGATTTGAGCCCCAAGATTCAAGTCGGACTGTTCAATGTGCTCGAAGAGCGGGACGTTCAAATTCGAGGCTTCCCCGTTCGTCTGGACCTCGACCTGTGCATGGTCTTCAGCGCCAACCCGGAAGATTACACGAATCGCGGGAGAATCGTCACGCCGCTCAAGGACCGCATCGGCTCGGTCGTGCGCACCCACTACCCCCTTTCACGAGAGCTCGGTATTCGCATCACCGACGACAACGCCTGGACCGACCGTGACGGCGACGTTCAAGTGAGCGTGCCGAACTTCATGAAGGAAATTGTCGAGGAGACTTCGAGGCTCGCACGGACCAGCCCGCACATCAACCAGGCATCGGGCATTAGCGTGCGAATGTCGATTGCCAACTTTGAAAACCTCATCTCCAACGCCGAACGCCGCTGTGTGCTGGCCAGCGAGCCTCGCACGGTCACCCGTATTAGCGACTTAGCCTACGTAGCGGCCAGCGCCCGAGGCAAGATGGAATTGAACATGACCGAAGAGTCGGGCGAAGAAGACAAGCTGTTTGCCCGCGTTGTCGAAGAAGCGGTCAAAAACGTCTTCGATCAATCCTGCTCGCCGAAACAATTTCGAAACGTCGTCGAGCATTTTGAATCCGGCAACAAACTGGAAGTTGGCGACCGGATTTCTTCCGAGGAGTACCTCGCGCGAATCGACAAGGTGCGCGGGTTTCGTAAACAAGTCGATAGCATGGCGGCCGAACTCGAACCCGAGTTGGCCGCGAACGATCAGGCATCGCAACTTCAGGCGAGTGTAGCCGAGTTCCTGCTCGAGGGCCTGCATTGCCATAACCGGTTGAATAAACGGCAAAAAACCGGAAAGGCCGTGTACGGACTGTAACACCGCCTTCACCTACCTCGCCGCGCACGTCGACATTGCCCGTAGCGCGGTGATCTTTTCCGCTGACCACACCAAGCCAGATTCGGTGTGCGCAGCATGCCTACGTGACTCAGAGTCGCCCGCGTGCGTCATGTAAATAATAGACCGCGTTTCACAACCGGGGCGCCGAGAAACAACTGAAGCTAGTAGAAATGGAACTGACCAACGACTCCGCCGCAAGGCGAATCACAACTCAAGGAGTGACCACGATGAATTTGCTACGAAGAATCACCACACTTGTCCTCGTTCTGGCGGCGATGAGCGTTTCAACCGCCACGTTCGCCACCGACGATCCCGCCGAAACGAGTTCGCGGCAGATTGGCCGGCTGGCCTGGCACACCGACTACGCCGAGGCTTACGCTCAGGCTAAGCGTGATCACCAGCAGTTGTTCATTTTCTTTCGCGACGAGTCGCAGGAAAACGTTGCCGACGCTTATGAACGGAATGTGCTCGCGGACGAATTGTTGGAAGAGTCTTTGGCGCGGTACACGCGGGCCATTGTTCCGCTCGATACACCTTCGATTGGGAATGAGGACTCCGAGGACGCGTACCAGGCCCAGCCGCTTGTCGAGCACGACGCCTTCGAGCATCTGCATCAACGTCAGGGGCTGGTCATCATTGATTTCGTCGAGCCGGGCTCGCCGATTCACGGCCTCATCACGGCAGCGCATCCCTTTACGCCGGGCAAGCATTACACATTTCGCAGCACCCTGGCGGTGCTTGGTTTGCCCCGCGGCACGATCACGCAGCGCGCGTTAGTTTACGCCGTCCGCATCCACCCCGATGCCCCTGCCAGCACCGACCGCGCTGTCAATCACTACTTGTTCGAACAGGCCCATCAGCATTCTCTCACGCAGGCCCGGTACTCTCAGGTGGGCCACCAGAACTGGAGCCATCGCTTCCAGGTCATCAGCGCTCAACTTGGCGGTCGTTACGGCGTGAACGAAATCGCCGCCAGCGGCAACGGCGAAACGATGATCGAAGCAGCCCAGGACTGCGTGGCCGGCTGGAGGCAATCACCGGGGCACTGGCAGCACGTCGCGGGGCACCCACAGTTCTACGGCTACGACCTCGTCCAGTCCGGCACCGGCAAATGGTACGGCACCGGAATTCTCGCCTACGAAGACTGACGGCCTGATTCGGGCTTTGGATTGGATCGCGGGAGCCGAATTCCGCACGGAGCCCGGCGGGATTCCTTCTTGCGCCGCCCGTCCTGGCGTTTTGGTCTGGTCACGGAATGCCCAAGAATGCGGTACCGCACGTCGTCGCCGGCAGTCGTGACTCGGCGACGTAATCTCATATGGTACAACGTGATGCGCGTCTGACCTTGCTCACGGTGGCCGCCGTCGACGATTTCGAATGTTGTGGATAGCGCGATTGTGCCGATCATTAGAGAGCCGATCATCGAGCGATTGGGTGCCCGCAACTCGTGCGGACGCACCGCGCGATGACCGCTGCAAAGAACTGTTGTTGCGCTGATTAGGTATCGGGCAGCCACGGTGGGCGCGATCTCCGGATGGGACGGGGTCTGTGCGCAGGGATGGGGCACGGTGGGGGGAAGCCGCAGTTGGGCGCCAACGTTCAACCAATTCGTATTTTCGTTGTCGCACTGGCGTGCGTGGCCGTGTGTAGCATGACAGCACAGTCGGCCGCCGATGCGCCCGTCGATGCTGCCGAAACGAACGCGTCCGCCGGCGTCGCGCAGCCATCGCTCGACGTTGCCGACGAGAAGACAAGCTTGGCCCAGTTACTGCCGAAGTCTCTGCGGAGAAAATCGGCTCAGACCGGCCAAGCAAAACGCTCGCCCTTACGAAAGGTTGAACGGCGTGTCGAGGTGATTCAGAAGGGCCGGTCTTCACGTTCGGCTCGGAAGGCGGCTCGAGCGGCCGTCCCACTCGATCTCTTGAATCGTGACGACCGCAAACGAGCTGAGAAACTGCTGCGTTCGATCAGTGTATTTCGCGAACTTCCCATCATCGCCTCGGAGGTGGAGCCGGATGTCTATTCGTTCTTCGTCTCGCATCCCGACGTCGCCGTCAGCATTTGGCGATCACTGGGAATCTCCGACTTCGCAATGCTCCAAACGGGCCCCAATCAATACGAATCAGACGCCGGTGACGGAACGTCGGGCGTTGTCGATGTTTTGTATCGCAGCCCCGAAGAGAGCATTCTGTATTGCGACGGTCAATTCAAGAGCCCGTTTCTTTCTAAGCCGATCCGAGCGCGGGCGCTTATGCATCTGCAAGCCGTCTTTTGGCGGACAGATGACGGCAAGCCACACGTCAAGCACCGCTTGAATTTGTTCGTTCACTTTCCATCGGTGACGGTACAAGCGGCCGCCCGGCTCATCTCGCCCGTCGGCAATCGTATCGCCGATCGAAACTTTCACGAGGTGAGCGAATTCTTGCACATGATGTCCACTGCCATGTCGCGGCATCCCGGCTGGGTGGAGCAGCTCGCAGGCAACTTGGATGGCGTGCTCGAGATTCGAAAGACACAACTTCGGCAGGTGACCACCCGGGTCCACGTTGCCGCCCAAAAGCGCAACTTCGCCGAAGCCCCGCGCCGCACGCGTACATCGGCAATCGATACGCCGAAGCCGAAGGGCGAAGCCGGCAAGCAATCGGCGGGAACCGTCCGCGTCGCCTCGGCTGAAGAAGGCGAATGACCGCTTGCACTCGAGAAGTAGTCCTGAAACCCTCTGTTGGCTCAAAATGACACTTGTCATCAAGTGTCGTTGTCGCCCACAACCGGGTTTCAGAATCGGTTCTAATACGCGCTCACTTCAAAATGCGGTTGCGGACGTCGCCGGGCAACAAGGTGGGTGCCAACGTTCCCCATCAGAGCGTTTTGAACTGCGCATTCATTTCAAAACGCGGTTGTGGACTTCGTCACGCGGCAAGGTGGGTGCCAACGTTCCCCATCAGAGCGTTTTGAACTGCGCTACTGCCCGCTGAAGCAGAGAACCGCGCCCTTGCTTCCTTCTGTGCCAATGACGAGGCAACCTTCTCCGACGGCGGGGGCGGCCGAGATGCTGGCGTTGGCGTTGAACTTCCAGACGCGTTCTCCGTCTTCGAGATTCAGCCCGTAGATGTTTCGGTCGGCACAGCCGAAGAAAACACGGTTGCCAACGATGACGGGCGAGCTTTCGATCCGTCCGCGCGTGGGGAACTTCCAGATGCCTTTTCCCGTTTCGCGATTGATACAATGCATCTGTCGGTCGTGACCACCGACAACGACGAATTTGTCGGTCACCGCGGCGGAGGCATGGTAGGGGAACTCAAGTTTCTCGTCGCGGTATCGCCAGACAATCTCCGAACGCTTCCAATCGACCGCGACAACTTCGCTGGCGTAGGTGCCTACGTACAGCATGTCGCCGATCACCGCCGGGGAAGCAATCAAGAAACTGTTGAGCGGAATATCGGACTTTTCGGTTCCCTGTTCGAGGTCGATCACTCGCAGGTGTTCATCGCAGCCGGCGACGAACGTGTATTGGCCGGCAATGGCCGGCGAACAGTTGATACGGTCTTGGGTTGGAAATTTCCAGACAGCGCTGCCATCGGCCGCCTTCACGCAATAAAGGAAACTGTCGTGGGAGCCGAAGATCACGTTCTCGCCGACAACCGCTGCGCCACCGGCGATTTCCGCGTCGGACGTGACGATCCATTTCTGTTTCCCCGTCTCGCGATCGACGGCGTGAAAAATTCCGTCTTCGTCTCCCAGGTAAACGGTGTCGGCTGTCACGGTGGGTGCTGCCTTGAACCCCGGCGCGAATTCGTCCGGGTCGTCGCTTTCGATCGACCGGTAGCTCCAGACCGGTTTGCCCGTGTCGAGTCTTAAGCAGACCAAATTGCCCCCTAAGCCGGGAACGTAGACGTGTTCACCGACAATCGCCGAGGCGGTCACCACGCCGTCGGTCATGGGGTGTTTCCATCGCAACTCGAGTTTCTCCGGCAGCGAACTCGTCGCCACGCCGGTTTGCAGCGGCCCATTTCGAAACGATGCCCATGAGCGGGCGTCGGGAGCTTCTAAGGGCGTCTCGTCACGTTGTGCCTGGGGCTGAGCCGCGTCTTTGTCGGCTCGTAGCGTGACGGCCAAGAATATTCCGCACATAGAGAGCATCACAATGCTCACCAGGCCGATACGACCAGCGGCCCATCGGCGTCGTACTCTTGCGCGACGAGAGGGTAAGCGACCATGCGTTTCGTTTAAGTCGATTGAGCGCATAGGTAGAGCTCCTTCAAACAGTGTGCATCGACGGGACGGGGGTTGAACGTTCCCGTCCACTGCTCGGCGGCCTGCTGAGAAAGGCGATCGAACGCGTCTGGATCGACACCGCACTCAGCGAGGTCGGTGGGGGAGCCGGTTTGGGCGATGAGCGACACAACAAATTCCGCCAATAGTCTTGGTGCCGCCGGGTCGCTTGGGTCGCATAAGCCGACATCCGACGCTAATTCACCGTACAACGATTCGACGGCTTCTGCATTATATCGTATGACATGCGGCAACATAATTCCAACGGCAATTCCGTGCGTCATACCAAATTCTGCCGAGAGGGGATTGGCCAGTGCGTGCGCCGCACCGAGCATCGAGTTTTCGATGGCCGCCCCGGCCAGATGTGCACCCAGCAACATCGCCGCGCGAGCCGACGTGTCACCGGCTTCGGACAGCGCGGACGGAAAACCGCCGGCGAGAAGTTGCCACGCACGCCTGCTGAACAGTTGGGAAACAGGATTGCGCGGCACCGTGACGTAGGTTTCGAGTGCATGGCTGATCGCGTCGATACCCGTTGCCGCCGCCACTGCTTGCGGCATACTCGCGGTGAGGTCAGGGTCGAGAATCGCGATACTACAAGCCGCCTTCTTGTCGCCGCAGGCCATCTTCATGTGGGTGGCAGGGTCTGCAATCAGCGCAAACGACTGCGCTTCGCTACCGGTTCCGGCGGTGGTGGGGACGGCGATCATCGGAAGCATGGGCTTCGCGGCCTTGCCGACGCCGCGGTAATCCTGCATTCGACCACCGTTGGTCAGCAGAAAGTTGATGCCCTTGGCGCAGTCCATGCTACTGCCACCGCCTAGGCCGACGATGACGTCGATCGGCCCCTTGCGAGCAACTTCCAGGCCTCGACCAACGTCGGCCGTCGTCGGATTCGGATGGACGTCGTCGAAGATCGTCACATCGAGGCGGGCCGTCTTCAGCACCTCAACGCCGTGCTGCTCGTGGCCGGCCTGTGCAAGACCTTTGTCGGTGACGAGCAGAACCCGCCGGCCTCCCAATTCTCGCACGCATTCTCCCAACCGTTCGAGAGACCCTGGGCCGAAGATGACGCGGGTTCGCGGTTGGAAGTCGAACGGTGGCAATATCCCACCGGGTTGCCAGGTGGATGCGTCCCATTCCATTGGAGTTTGTCGCTGCATGCGGTGCCAACACTCCAGCAGCCCGGCTCGACACGAGACAACCGTTTCAAAACACGCTCACGCTGATCACGAATTCCGCAAGCAGTGGGCCATCGCCACCCATTTGAGGGCTCTGAAACAGCTTCTCATGAACGGCAGGGCTGCCAGTTCGTTCTATCAAGAGGTTAACAACACATCCCCGTTATTGGCCTTCGCTGGAAATGGCAAACAGCGTGGATTTGTTGGAGATATACAGCACGTTGTTCGCCACGATGGGCGTGCTGTAGATCGAGTTGTCCATGAACAGTTCTTCGATCGGTTTGTATTCGTCACCATCCTTGTTCATGGCGACTGCCGGGTCTTTGGAAAACTTGAACACGGCCAGTTCACCGTCCTCGTCGCCGATGTACACCTTGCCGTCGACGATGAGCGGTGAACCCCACGCGGCGGCCAGCATGTCATACCGCCAATGCGGCTTGCCGGTCTTCGCGTCGAGGCAGTGAAACAGCCCGCTGAAATCGGCGATGAACAGAATGTCGTCTTTGATCGCGACAGTGCCGCAGGAACGATGCATCTCTTCTTCGAAATCGATCTCACCGTCGTCGTTGGCATCGACCTTATTGTAATGCCAGACGACGGCCGAATTCTCGTTGGGGATTGCTTTTTCGCCCTCTTCGGGGTCGATCGCCTGTAAGCGACGGTGCGGAACCGGATTGCCGTCTTTGTCGACCGCCAAAGTGGGGCTGACGTCGCCTCGTTTTGTAGGGTCGATGCACCAAAGGTGCCCTTCGTTTTCGCCGTGTTCCGGGTCTTGTCCCACAGCACAATAAACTAACCCATCGTAGACGACCGGCGTGGCAATGATGTTGTTTCGAGTACCGCGCCCGCCGAGAATCCATTTTGATTCCTTGGGATTGCTGTCGAACTTCCAGAGCAGCTTCGAATTCCCGTTCCCGTCACCTTTAGGATCGAAGCTGTACAGCCAACCGTCGCCGCCGCCAAACAGCGCCTGCGGCTGACCACCAAGTACGGCGTATGTCGGGGACGACCACTGGCCGTGCAGGATGTTCTCACCGGGTGACTTGTCCGTCCACAAAACCGTGCCCGAGTCACGGTTCATCGCGAAGAAGCTGGCCGCAGTGGGCGACGGCAGCTTGATGTGCGACTGATCGACGCCGTTGGACGTATTGACCAACAAGATATCGCCCGCGCACGTGACCGAACAGCTACACATGTTGTGCTGGAAGGCGCCTAGCTGACCCATCATGTCGAACGTCCAGACGACGTCGGCTTCGTCCAGGTTGTCACTCACTTCGGCCTTAAACGGGCCGTCGTTCTCGTCATCGTAAAAGCCTTCAGTATCGAAACAAATGACTTCGCCTCGGCTCGTCACGAACCAACCTCTTTCACCGTCGATGTACGGCGCGCAGCAGATGCCTTGCAGCGGCCAGTCGTTGACGCGTCCCTGGGGCAGTTTTTCGCTGGAATGCTGCCAGAGAAACTTCCCCGTTTTTTCGTCGAAACAAAGCAGACAGCCCAGGTCGATCGAGCCAGGATACCGTGTGAGGTAGCCCGCGTTGTTGTTCGTTCCGACATACACTTTGCCGTTGGCAACTACCGGGTTGCCGTAGGTTTGCGAGCCAAGTTTGACCGACCATTTGATGTTCGTGCCGTCATCGACACTCCACGATTGGGGAATGTTCGTTCCCTGCGGGGTGTTGTTGCGGCCTGCCCAGCCGCCCCACTGGGGCCAGTCGAATTCGCCGACGTTCATCTGGGCGATATTCTTGAGCGCTTCCTGCGTTGGGTCGTAGGGTTCGGCGGCAGACAGACTCTGTGATGCGACAACGGCGCCGAATGCCAGCACGACGAAGCACGGCGCGAGGCGGCTTTGGCATCGGTGCCGGCTGGGCACTGTCGGCGCTACGTGCCCCGAGCGGGAAGCGGATCTCTTCATGGCGGGTCGCTTCGAACTTTGTTTCATGAGCTTTTTTACCTAGCAGGGTTATCCGTGATTTTCACGTTATCGATAAAGATTTCCGCGCTGCGTGCATTCCCGAACATTCCGGGGCTGCCGGTGACATTTGGGTTTTCATCAACGGCTTCAACCAGCCAACCGTCCGGTTCAGGCTCGGTGCGCGGCCATGCCTTGCCTCGCAAGACGGCCTTGCCGTCCTCAACGGCCGTTTGCAGCTTCATTGTGTACCACGTGCGCGGCTGCCACTCGAACGGAACCGACTGGGCCATCCGCAATTGAGCCGACCATGTTCGAATTTGCAATTGCTGGGAGGCCCCCATCAGGTCGAGCACGTATCGCTGGCCAATCAACCCGATGTCGGGGATTTGTCTATTGACCTCGTTTCCCATGACATCAGCCTGAATGGTGTAGTCGTGCTGGGTGTCGTGCCCCATCCAAGAGCGGCTGCTGGCACCCTTGGGAATGGTTCGGATCTTGACAATCACGCCATTGCCACTGACGCGCTGCGCACCGCGCTCGATGGCGAGCTTGATGCCGGTTTGACCATCGACGTCCCACTGGGACCAATCCCAATTGGCCAACACCCCTTTGCTTTTGAGAAGTTCGAGTGCCGGGTCGAAGGCCGCCTGGGCACCCGATAACTCGTTCACGACAGCCGGGTCGCCTCGCAATCCAACGTACACCAGCAAACTCGTCCATTGCTTGCGCGCGGTCGAATCGTCGAATGCGAGCTTGGGTCGGCCGGAGTTGGTAAAACTCGACGACAGATAAATGTAAAGGTGACCCGCCAGTTCGTCGTCGTTCTTGAGCGATTCGTACAGATCGAAATCGAGCGGAATGTGCCGATATCGCGCGCCAACCCAACTGATGGGAACCTGACCGTCGTCGAAGTCGAATTCGAGCGGCAAATCGGGTACGAGTCGAATTCGGGCTTGCCCCGACAAGTCGCCGGCCTTCGCCGTGACGATGATAGCCGCTTGTTGCCCCGTTGCTTCTGGAGTCGAGTATTTTCCGGAGGCGTCAATCTCTCCGGGGCCGTCGACCGAAAACTGAAGTTGATCGGCGGCAGCCGTGTTCAGGTACTGGCCGCGGGAGTTGTAGAGACGAACTTCAAACTGTTGTTTCTGCCCCGGCTTCAATAACGACTCTACAGGAACGACTTGCACGTGCGCCGGTGTGAGATCGCTTTCGACGGGCGTGGGTTCTGGTGGCGTCGGTCGAGGCGTCGCCGCCGGTTCGGCGTCCTTGCTGCCAATGCAGTACAGAGCCTCGGTCGTCTGCAAATAGATTCGGCCATGCGAAACAATCGGTGATGCGTAGACCTCGGCGCCCCGCATTCGCAACTTGTGAACCGTTTCCAGTTTGTCGCCGTTGAGTCGGAAGATGTACCACCGGCCGTTGGCCGTACAGCAATAAATTTTCCCATCGGCATACAGCGGGCTGCCTCGCATCACGGTGCCGAGCTTTTTATCGGACAGAACATCACCGGTTTCAGGATCGACGACATTCAACCGAGCCGTGTTTTCAATGGTAATCAGCTTACCATCGACCATGATGGGCGAGCTTTTTCCAATTGTTCGCTTTTTGTGGAACCAGCGGGCGCCTGTTTTCGAGATGTTGCCCGTTCCGGTGGCGTCGATGGCGGTCAGCGCTCCCATCGTGTTGTCGTTGAGGTTTTCTTCTCCTTGCCCGGCATAGACGGTCTCACCCACAACCAACGGCGACGAGTCGATGCCGCGACGAGCCATGTTGAACGTCCAGATGTTCTTGCCGGTCTGCGGTTGTAGGGCGTGGATGCCGCCATCGCCCGACGCGAAGATCAGCATTGATTGGCCGTTCACGACGGCCGTTGTCGGCGAGCTGTAGGTTGTATCGAATGGCAGCGGCCGGGTCCCCGTATACCAGACCGACTGGCCGTTTCGTTTGTCGAAGGCAATGAATCGATGTGCGGGTTTGGCCATCTCGCCCCAGCCGATCACGATCGAGCTGATAATGACCAGGTTTCCGTGAATGACGGGAAAGTTCGTGCGACCACCGTAGGTGTTCAGGGCGCCGAGTTGCTCGCTGAGCGACCGCGACCACAGCGTCTCACCGGTCTCGCCGTTGATGCATTGGAAGTAATCGCACACACCCATTGCAAACACGTTGCCGGTCACCGGATCACCCACCACGCTCGACCAGCCGACGCGTGTGTCGGGAACGTCCGACAGGAAAACGCCGAATCGATTCTCCCAGAGCACGTCTCCCGTGGCGGCGTCGGCGCAGACGACTTTCTCACCCTCAAATTTCGTTCCCGGCTGGTCGCGAGTGATGGTGTACAGCCTGCCGTTCATGATGATGGGAGTCGAGCGGCCGGCAAGTGCATCGCTGGACCACAGCACGTTTTCCCCCTTGGGCGACCAGCTGTCGACCAGACCGGTTTCGCGCGAGATGCCGTTCATTTCCGGGCCCCGCCAAAACGGCCAATCCATATCGGCGGCCATTGATGGCAGGCTGGCGGTGCTCTCATCGGCTCGGCCGACGACAGGACCCACCGTAAACAGGGCGAGACCGAGAAGCAGAACGCGGCGGCCAGACAGTTTGATGTTCATCGGCGATCTCGCGGAGGCTGGAAACTGGGGCGGGAGGCACAGACGGCCGGTCTCGACGCATGCGAGGCATGGCCTAATCGGCGGCAATGATGCCGACCGTCAATTCTGTCTAATCGTCAGTCTGAACGGGACGAGATCAGTCTCAACGGACGCGGTCGTTCCGTTACGGAACCGTGCATCTGCTCGGTCAGAAAACCTGGTGGAAAATCAACACTTCCTCTGATATGTAACATACCGAACCCCTTCGCCGTGGGCAAGCAGTCGGGACCGTCTGCCGCAGCACCCTGCAAGGGAATTGCCCGGAACGTGCGTGGAAACGCTCTGGGGCATGGACTAAGCTGAGTGACCTCAACGTTATGTGGCGCTGTGATCTGCGCTTCGCCACCCACAAGTCAAGCAACGAAGGCGACTCGGGCATGAATCGCTCAATGTCGAAGGCCCCGCGCGAAGTTCCGCACATTGGACTGGATTTGCACGTCGAAACGCCCGAAAACGTTCTGCTTGCCTATCAACTGGCGGGACCTTCTGTGCGCAGCATCGCTTACCTGCTGGACCTGATCATTCGGGTCGCCTTTATGTGGGTGTTGACATTTTTCCTGACCCCTCTGCAGGTGTTTTTTCCCGGGACGACGATGGGATTTCTGTTCGTCGTCTGGTTTCTCAATGGATGGGGCTACTATGTTGCCTGCGAGGGGTTCTTCAAGGGAAAGAGTTTCGGCAAACACGTGATGGGTTTGCGAGTGATCCAAGAAGGCGGTTATCCGATCACGTTCTGGCCGTCCGTCTTACGAAACTTCGTTCGCGCCGCTGACGGAATGCCGTTTTTTTTAAGCGGGGTCGGCTTCACGACCATGCTGCTCTCGAAGAACCTGCAACGGCTCGGTGATCTGGCGGCGCGAACCGTCGTGATCACCGAACGACCGGTCGTTCTGCCGGAAGAGCCGATCATTCTCGAAAAGATCACGCCGCTCGAACGCGACGTTCTGGGAGGTTTTGTGCCCGACGAAAAGACCTTCTCTGCGATCGAACATTTTCTCGGGCGCCGAAACGTCGTTTCGCACGGGCGTGGCCATCAACTTGCCTCGATCCTTGCCGGCAAGCTCGCGGATCGATTGAATTATTCGGGCGACGCTCTGCAGGTCCGCGAGTACCCGATGGCCTTCTTGGCACGAATCTACGTGACTTTCCTCGAACGGCGTGACGACGATCACGATCGGCACGAGGCGTATCGGCCGAGTCGTGTTCAGCCGACTTCAGCAGCGGGGAATTCCCGATGAACAAACGACAGTGGATTCAGACTCGTAGGCCGCACTGGACCCAGTTCGAAAAGTTGTTGCAAATGCACTCCGGTCGCACGGGCTCGTTCAAACCCAAAGCGAATGAGATCTCTACGTTCTCGCGATTGCTCCGCGAACTCTCCAACGATCTGTCTATTGTGCGGACACGCAGTTGGGGCATCGAGATCGAGAGCTATCTGAATCACCTCGTCGGCCAAGGCCACACACAGTTCTATTCAGCGCCGCCGGGTCACCTCGCCCTTTTCGTAGAATATCTGTCGGTCGGGTTCCCGCAGCTGTTCCGTGCAAACGTTGGCTACTTCGTGGTCGCAGCCATACTGTTCTTTTTGCCCGGTGCAGTAAGCTGGGCTGTGATTCAAAACAATCCGTCTCTCGCGGGGCGGATCATTTCCAGCCAGGTTCAAGACCAGTTTGACACGATGTACGGGGAGTCGGACGAGAACGAAAGCCCAACGCAACGCGGTTTCGGCGAAGATCGGGCGGTGATGGCAGGCTTTTATGTCCAGCACAACGTCGGCATTGCGCTGGACTGCTTCGCCCGAGGGGTTCTTCTAGGCGTGGGAACCGCTTACACGCTCTTATTCAATGGAATCTCGATCGGTGCCGTCGGTGGTTACATCGTCAGTCAGGGACACTCGGAACGCTTTCTGAGTTTTGTGGTATCGCATGGTTCATTCGAGCTCACGGCCATCGCGGTGGCCGGGGGAGCCGGCTTAATGCTCGGAAACGCATTACTCCATCCGGGACAACGAACGCGGTTCGAAGCATTACGCGTCAGAGGCCTCGAAGCGGTGCAAATTGCCTGTGGCGCCGCGGCGATGCTCGTTGTTGCAGCATTCATCGAAGCGTTCTGGTCGCCATCGGGTGTACCCGTTGCGCTGAAATACATCGTTGGTACGATGCTGTGGGCACTGGTGTTCCTCTATCTTTCAATGTCAGGACGCAACAAGTGAGAATCGACCGCGCCACGATTTCATTATTGCCGCGCAGCGGCACGAGTTGCGTCGACATGGCCGTGAAGTACTACGGGCGGCATCTGAAGGAAATCGCACTGATCTGGCTGTTGATCGCTATTCCCATCTGCGGATTAGTCTATTACCTGAGCCGTTGGCATCAGTGCGACATTCGGACGGCGGGCTGTGTGCTGTTTTTTGCGACGTCACCCTACGGCATCCTACTCATGCTGGTTGTAGTGCCCAACGTATTCGGAGAGCCGTTCACGTTGTCGGCGTCGCGCGCGCGCTGGCACCGGAAGGGATTCGTGCTCTTCGCAAAAGGGTTGCTCGCCCGTATCGCGATCGGAGCCGGTTTGGTGTTTTTCGTTTTACCGGGGATTTGGTTAGCGATGCGATTCGGTTTCCTCGTCGAGAGGAACTGCCTGGCCGATGAGGGCTCGAAGCTGCACGTGTCGGCAACGGACAAACTATTGCGAGAGTCTTGGGGTGATCTCGTCGTACGCGCCTGGGGAATCTTCGCATTCTGTCAGCTTCTCACGGGAGTCATGTTCGTCTCGTTCGACTACATGCTCCATCTGCTGTTCGGCGTCTCGACGTTGCTCGACCGTGTCGGACAGTCGCTGGCTCCCATGGAGAGTTACGCTTCTGACGAACTGTTTGTCGCAGCGTACGCGGAGGATCTGCGGTATCTTATCGTAGAGGATCCGCTCGTCTTGACGTTGATGACGGCGGCAGCACTATTTGTCTATCCCATCGGTCGACTGGCATGGTTTTTCTGCTACGTCGACGTTCGTGTGCGACGCGACTTATGGGACATGGAAATCGAGTTTCTAAACGCTGCAAAGCGGCTCGAACCGAGCCCGGAACGTTGCGAAGAGCGACCTCAGTTGACTCAGGTGCAAGCGTGAAACAACAATTCGCGCTCACAAATGAACGCTCGCAGCCGCGCACCTGTCGGCGACTCCTCTTGAGAAGTCTCTCGGCATTGCTGTGCGTGACTCTTTTGACCGTCGGCGTCGCGAGAGCAAACGACCGCCATGATGTCGCGCGCCCGGCCCGCAGTACCGAGATGCTCCGCGAAGACGCGCGACAGATCCTTCAAGCCGAGGAATTCCAGCAATTCCAGCGCATTCACGACCGGGCTTTGAAACGACTCGACGAGAAGAAGGCCGCGGAGAAATTCGACGCGGAGTGGCTCTCCGCCCTGGCTAAGTGGCTCAAGGTTTCCGATTCACTTTCTTCGGTGCTGGGCCTATTGATGCACGGTCTCGCCTGGACGTTGTTGGCGATGATCGTCGCCTTGATCGTTCATTTCGTTATCAGGGCGATTCGTGACTATGAACGCCGACGCCGGGGCGACGATGCCGGTCCCACACGAGGACTCGAGGGTGAAGAGGAACCCGAGCATGCACCCGGCGATTTGGCTGCCGACGCGTATGTGACCCGCGCCAAAGCACTGGCCGCCTCGGGACGCTATGCGGAGGCAGTCAGCCATCTATTGCTGGGCGCGATGAGCAGCATCGAGCGGGCCGATTTGATTCGTTATCGACGCGGGCTCACATATCGCGATTATCTCCGCGCAATCCGGTCGCAGGGAGTTCCGTTCGCGGCGCTCGACACAATTGTCCGGCTCTACGAACCGATTGGATTTGGGCGGCGGGAAGCGACGTCGATTCATTTTAGGCAATCGCTTGCTCGATACGAGAAGGCGTTCGTCGACGCGATGCCGTCGGGCCAAGGCACATCGTGAGCGAGCTGGGTTCTCTTTTGGAACTTAACAACCGCGGAACATCACAACAACGATTGCAACTGGGAAACACCGCATGCGAGTGAATACGGACTGGTTTTGGTTCACGGCGATGCTGCTGGCGGTCGGCCTGCACTTCTGGTTTCCGTCGACTCACTCCGGACCCGTCCACGATTCGTACAGTGTCGGAGCGGCCGGGAAAAAGGCGATGTATTTGCTCGCAGCTCGAACAGCCGATTCGGTCGAACGGAACACAACGTCGCTATCAATCGCGATGGGGCGGATGGAACGAGAGACGACACTTTGCTTGCTGGGGCCGGCGCGATACCCCAATCGGACCGAGTGGCAAGGCCTCATAGAGTGGGTCCGCCGCGGTGGCTGCCTGGTCATTGCCGCCAACGATTCCGATCCCGCATTCTCGCTTGCTCCACTTGACATCGCCGTCAAGAAGACAGAAAACGATTCTGACGATGATATTGTTGAATCGCCGGACGACAAAGCGGAAGACGATTCGTCGGATGAAATCGACGATGAACAACAGCTGACCGAGGTAACCAGTCGCTTGACCGACGAGCCGGGATTGGCGTGGAAGTCGAATGCCGTTATCACCGCTCCGAAGGCGCAGGTACTCGTCGACGCGAACGGCTCAATACAAGCCGTTCAACAATCGCTGGATCGGGGCACGATCGTCGTCATCGCGTCCGATTTTGTGTTTTCGAACCAGTCGCTGGAGTTTGGTGAAAATGCCAACGCTGTGTTGGCGGTTCGACTGTTAGAGTCGGCCGGCTCGGGGCGATCGTTGGTGTTCGACGAGTCGTTAAACCAGACGGGGACTCCCAAAGTCGTCGGTGTGCTGCTGGATCCCGTCCTTCGGCCGATGACGATTCAGTTGGTCATCGTCCTTATTTTGTTCGGCTGGTGGCGAAACCGTCGATTCGGGCCGCTACTGGCGGCGAGCTATTCAAAGCGTCACAACATCGTGGACCACACCGACGCGGTGGGTATTTTGCACTACAAGACCAAGCAGGGACGCGAGCCGCTTCACTGTTACGCGACGCAACTCGTGGCCGAACTGAAACTCAAGCACCACAAGGGACGCGAAGAACGCGTGTTGGCTCCGATTGCCCGGCGTCTGGACTGTTCGGTGAGCGACATCAAGGGCGAATTCCGGCAGGTCCGACGCGCCTTAAAGCACACTCACGTAAATCGCAAAGTGGCCGCTGAACTCATTCGCCGCATGGCCCGCATTCGCCGTGCCGCGCGCCGCAGTTCATCTGGATCGGCCAAGAACGCCTCTTAATTAATGTAAGGCGTGACTCGGCGACAGCATGTTCGCTCTGCGAAATTCACTACCGGTCAGTCGGTTCTGCCAAATCGTCCGGCATGTTTCGTTCGGACGGGACCCACGTGCTCTGACCATCTCGCAACGAACGAACGCGGTCGGCCGTAGGAGGCTGGTTGCCGCCCATCGCTCGTGTTTCGCGCAGCTGCTGTCGCCGCTGGATAGCGCTATAGCGTGGCATGGAATCGGCCCGTTCGTCCTGTTTTTGCCAGAAGTAGGCCTGTGCATGTGGGTCCTTCTTCAACCGTCTCTCACGTGAAAGCCACATCAGCGAAACGACCAAAAACAGGTAGACTCCGACCAACGTGAGTGGAACCTTGGGGTCACTGCTGAAACCAACCGAAATCAAGACACAGACGATCAGACCACCGATAAGAACGAACGTACTGGCCATTAACGCGGTGGCATTGCGCCCCTGGCTTCTGTCGTACTTGATCGGCGGCATGCTCGAAGAAACCTTTCCACGCGAATTTGATCCGATGAGCCACCCCATTGGGACCACTCAATTCATCATAGCGATCGTGCCAGTCGTGTCCACAAGAATCACGTTCCATGTCGCCCACTTCGTCTGGCTGTTCACGGAAATCGCCGCTTTGACAGTCGAATCAAGGCTCATCATCCGGAACAATGTAGCGGACGATACGCACCGTTCGCGCATACGCGAGACATGCGCATGCCCTGGTAGTCGGTTCTGTTAGACCGCGCAGCAACCGAAATACCGAATTGTCGATTTCGGCGGAAGTCTCCGTCCGCGTACATCGTGATTTCGCGATTCTCGTCGCGACTTAACAATACTCGACGCCGAGTTCCTCGAATATTTCCAGCAATTCGGATAACGGTAAGCCCACGACGTTGGTCAGGCTGCCTTGTAGGCGGGACACAAATAGCCCGCCGGCACCCTGAATCCCATACCCGCCCGCTTTGCCAAGCGGTTCTCCTGTTTCGATGTACAAGTCAAGCCATCGCTCGCCGTCACTACCAAATTCGACGGTAGTCTCGACTAGACGTTCGATGCACGTACCGTCGGTGTGCGCAACGCATAGCGCCGTCGCTGCGATGTGGCTCTGGCCGAAGTAATAGGTCCGAAACCATTGTCTCACTGTTTCTTTCCACGAGTCATCGCGCGGCGGTTGTTCCAACACTGCGTGATTGCCGGACGGATCGGCGACAACGATCGATGTGTCGGCAGTCACAATGACAACGTTTTCAAGTCCGCGCTCGCGGACCTGCTTGCGCACGTCGTTCAGCTTCGTTCTCGAGATTTCCAACTGTCTCGTTTGGATTTCATCGCGAGCATCAAGCCCGTCGAAGCCAGCCTCGTGTCCCAACAGCGGCGGAATCACCTCAATTCGCTCGGGTGACACGATCGTGCTTAACAGATCGAACCGTCGCGGTGAGCGTGAGCCGAGAACGACTATCGTGGATGACATGAACGGCTATCTGGAACGAGCAATGCTGATGCAAAGTATTGGAATCACGCAGACATCAAATCGACGCGTCGCTCCTGCGATTCTACAGCAACTCTCGGTTTCTCGTGGTCCCCGCGCATCGGATTCTCACCGAAATGCGACAAGAACGTAGCAACCTGAAGATAACGCCCCCAAGTTAGGGACCGTCAGCCGTGAATTCGTTCCCGAAGGACGATCGGCCGCCTCGGTCACCGCATTTCGCTCGGCGGTCGTTCGAACTAGAAGCCGTCCCAAAACCCGCTTGTGGCGGCTTTTGACCGTACAAATCAAGGGCACACGTTACCCATCAGAGGGTTTTTGGACCACTTCTAGAGCAAGACCAGTCAAGCGGCTCCTCAGAAGCCTCGCGCTATCAAAAGAGACTGCGCCGGTTGTGTGGACAAAATGGAATAGCAGGACAGGGCCACCGAGATGAAACCACCGGGCAAAGAAGAAGGCTCCCGAGAAGGCGGGGTGGGGAATGCTTGGGTTCACATATATGCGATTGGGGAACTGATTAGCAGAAGTGGGTCAGGCTGCAATCAGGGGACCTTCCTCAACCAAGCTTCCGCCCAACGCCGCGCCCTCTCGGGAGCCAGGCTGGGTATCCTGATCGGCCAATCTACATCGGCGCCGAGACGCTTCGCAGTCGAACCGATTTTTTGTTCGCTGTTGGCCGGCAGACTCGATCCTGATGGCCGTTGCATTCATAGGGCATTTCGTGTGCCAATCTTGCCATTCGTACTCCGATTCATTATTGTAATTGTTGTAAAGAACGTACATAATGTATGTTATGACATTCTGTAGACCTCTGTGCCAAATTATGTGTACGTCGCAGCGCCGAACGAGTTGAAAAAATGGCGCCGAAATGTTAGTCAAAAAGAAACTTTTTCGGCGCTTTTCTGGCCCTTTTCGGCGCCGAAATCGTGCCCAGTTCGTGCATCGAAGGTTAGTTACGCTCAAAGTGGGAGTCATATCGCGTGTCACTACAGCCAAGATGGGTCATCGCCAGCCTGGCTGGCGTTGTCGTTGTCTACTCGGTCGTTGTGCTGAGCTATGTAGCGACGAGTCCTGACCTGCGGCTACGTTTTTTTCTCGTGGACGCCTCGTCACTGGACGGAGATCCGTCGCTTGTTGGCAGAGTTGGACGCGACACAGCCGTCAACGACTCCGTTGCGGTTGGGTTGCCGACGGATGAAGGGATCACGCGTCCCGGCATCGTCCTGCAATATTCGGCTGAGATGGATTACCGTGGCCCCCAACGTCCCCAGCGGCGAGACGTCTTGTTGAGCGTCGGGCGCAAGGCGACGCCGACGTTCATGCATTTCGTTCAGGAGATGGCGGGACTCAGAAACGCGCCGCTTCCGCCAGGCGGCAAGGTAAGCCCGAACGCTGACCCCTGGGAGTTGCCGCAGGAAACGCTGCCGCCGCTGCTCGAGGAGGGGGTTGGATTGCGTTGGGTGATTACCGAGTGGCGAAGCGAGGCCGGCGAAGTGTTTCCCTGTTGGCTGCGGATTCAGTCTCTACCACTGGGCGACCTATCGTTGTCGCTCGCCTGGTTTGTGCTGTTGCTGGGCGTGTTCAGCCTGGGTGGAGTCGTCTATTGGCACCGTCCATCCGATCGGACGTCGAAACTGTTTTTTGTTATCTGCATGCTGACGCTGTCATCGTTTGTTGGTGGATACCATTGGTGGGTCGTGGCTGGAAGTCTTTGGTTGACGGTACCGTACATCGTCGCCTCGACAATTCTTCCAGGCGTCTTATTGCATTTTGTGCTCATTTTTCCGAAGCCCAAGCGGTTGATTGCCCGGCACACGCGGCTCGCGTTAATTGGCGTTTATTGCCTTCCGGTGATTTCCGCGGCTGTGATAGTGGGGCTTGTCTCGAACGCCGCATGGCTGACCGGCATATCCAAGACAGACGCACATGCGACTGAATTGATCGAGGCGTTGTCTCGGGTTGAAGAAAGCGTATACGGGGCGCTGGCGGCATCGGCTGTCTGTTTCCTAATTGTGCTGGGTGTTGTTCACAATAGTTATGTTGGAACCCGCAACTCGCTGGAACGAGGGCAGCTGCGTTGGATCTGGCGGTCCGGCTTGGCCGCTCTGTTCGTCACGGTCTTCGCGTGGTACCTGGCGCTCAACAGCCGGCTCGACTTCACTCTGGGCGCCGGTCGCGCGTGTATTTTTCTGACAGCTTCTTCGGTGGGGTTGGCGTATGCGGCGGGTGTGATCCGGTTTCGGCTCATGCTTGTCGAGCAAATTATTAGCAAGGGAGTTTTGTATTACGTCGTGACATACGGCCTGACGATGCTGTTCGGCATCGCGATTGCGCTGGGCACGCTGATGCCTCGCTTCATGAACACATCCCTTTCATCACAACAGGTTCTCTCGGCAGCCGCCGTTGCGACACTTTCCGCGGTCATGCTGTTGTGGCTGCGTGACCGAGTTCAGCGAGGCATTGACCGGCAGTTTTTCCGCGAAAAGTATCAACTCGACAAAGCTCTCAGGCGGATGAATCGTGCCGTGAGCCGAATCGGCGAACCTGAAGCACTGGCGGAGATGATGCTCGGGCAGTGTCGCGACGTCCTGACAGTTGATCGAGCCGCGCTGTATTTACGGAGTGGGACGTTGGGACCGTTCCCGCTGATATCGGCGTACGGCATCGAGAACGTCACGATGCAACTTTCGCTCAACGACGAATTCATCGAGGCGCTCAGCGGAAGCGGCTGCCTACAACGCGTGACCCCCGGTTCGCGCAGCGAGATGTCGCCGGTGCAACAGGTGCTGCGAATGCTGGATGTGGAAATGGTCCACGCGATCGAGGTCGACGATGGAATCGCCGGGCTGGTATTGTTGGGCGCGAAGAAGAGCGGCACGTTGTTCACGGCGGAAGACCTCACTTTTCTCAACGCGCTGGGGCATATCACCAACGTGGCTTTGCATAGCGCGAAGGTCGATCAAGATATTGCCAGGCTCAACGAAGAACTACGCTTGAAAGTCGACACGATCACCGAACAACAGCGTCAGTTGGCCATGTTGCGCATCGAGCAAAGGACCCGACGTCACGACGAACGCATCGAAGACGAAACGCACGGGCAGGACGAATTCCGGCGGGACGTGATCATTGGAAACAGCCCGGCGATTCAACAGGTGTTGACGACGGTGCGAAAGGTCGCGACGAGCGAATCGTCGGTACTCATTCGCGGCGAAAGCGGCACAGGGAAAGAGTTGCTCGCTCAGATACTGCACGAGAACGGTTCCCGGCATTCGGGCCCCCTGGTGAGCGTTCATTGCGCTTCGTTGTCACCTAGTCTGTTGGAAAGTGAATTGTTCGGGCACGTCAAGGGCGCATTCACCGGCGCGCACCGCGATCGGGTCGGTCGGTTCGAACTCGCGATGGGTGGGACGTTGTTTCTGGACGAAATCGGCGACATTTCTCTCGACACACAGGTCAAGCTGTTGCGCGTTCTGCAAGAACGCAGCTTCGAACCGGTCGGCGGAACACGAACGGTGAACGTCGATGTTCGGTTGATTACGGCAACGCACCAGAATCTGGAAAGGTTGATCGAGCAGGGCCGCTTCCGCGAAGACTTGTTTTATCGTCTCAATGTCATCAGCGTTCGGCTGCCTCCCCTCCGAGAGCGGATGGAAGATGTGTTCGAACTGGCACTGCATTTTCTGAACCGGTCGTCGAACCGCATGGGAAAACGGATCACCCGCTTCAGCGAAGATGTGCTTTCGATGTTGGAGCGGCACATCTGGCCGGGCAATGTTCGCGAACTGGAGAATGTTATCGAGCGGGCGGTCGTCATGGCCGACACTGAAGAAATCTCGATGAACGATTTGCCCGATGAACTTGTGCGTAATTCCGAGACGGATCGCTCCGAGCTGGTAGTCGAAACCAAGCTACCGACTTCAGGAAGCGTCACGTACGTGCAGCCCACTCAAGCCGACACAGCGCCGCTGGAATGGCAACCCCCGCCCACACCGGGCGTTTCAGAACGGGAGATGCTCGAACGGGCGCTTCGTGACTGTGGGGGAAATAAGGCCAAAGCCGCCCGAGCAATGGGCCTACCGCGCAGCACGTACTACAGCAAGCTCAAGAAGCACTCGATCGAGTAGAAACTTTTTCAAGGCCCGGCCGCAGCTGTGATCGCTTCGACCCTACAGATCACCAGTAGACGTCGCCCATGGGACAGCAGCGAGGCCAAGACCAAATTCCATCTAAACACTCGGTTGGCGTCGAACAGATCTCTTCAAAAAACGAAGTCGCTTCCGCTGTCGGGAGGGTATTGAAACAGCTTCTATAGAATCGCCGGGCCTTTGACGTCGATGCCCTTGATCATCATCTTGAGTTCTTCGACGTTGGGTGAGACTTCGAAAGCAGTCGACCGGCTAACGAACTCGCGGGTCACGAAGTCATACAAGCTGTTGTTGAATTGCTGCATGCCTTCTTCACGTCCAATGCGGATCGCAGCGGGTAACTTCTCGTCTTGTTCCTCGAGCACCAGCTTGCGGACGGTGGGATTGAACGTCATGATCTCGACAATCGGAACGCGCTTCGGGTTTTCGCGAACGGTCGGCAGTAGCTTTTGCGCGACGATACCGCGCATATTAAACGACATGCTGCTGCGGATGGCCCGATGCATGTCTTGCGGGAAGAGGTCGAGAATACGGCCGATGCAACTTGGGGCCGTCGAGGCGTGAATCGTTCCAAACACGAGGTGGCCCGTCTCGGCGGCGTGAATGGCCGTCGAAAATGTTTCACGGTCGCGCATTTCGCCCACGAGAATAATGTCCGGGTCTTCCCGTACCGCATGCTTCATCGCGATCTCACAGTCCTTGACGTCCTGGCCGACCTCACGCTGATTGATCAAACATTTGTCTTGCGTGAAGACAAATTCGACGGGATCTTCGATCGTGAGAATGTGCTTGCGGTAGTTATGGTTGATCCAATCCAACATCGAAGCGATAGTCGTACTCTTGCCGCTACCGGTTACGCCGGCTAGGAGCACCATCCCCTGGTCGAACTTGCACAATTGTTCGATCACCGGCGGAAGATACAGCCCTTCGAAGTTGGGGATCATCTGTTCGATCTTTCGCGAGACCATCCCCGGGTCACCCAACTGCGTCAAAAGGTTCACGCGGAACCGCCAGGTGCTACCTTCGTATTCCACCGTGTGGGCGAAGTCCGCCCCACCATCTTCGCGAAAAATCCGCTTGGCACGATCGTCCATCATCTCGAGGAACATGCGTTCCATCGTTTCGTGGTCGATGGCGTCCATCTGCAATTCGCGCAGCGTGCCCTTGATCCGCAGAATGGGAGGCTTGCCGACCTGCAAGTGCAAATCCGATCCGTTGTGCTTGATCAACTGCCGAAACAGCTTGTCAACTTCGAGTTCACCCTTCTTCTGCGCTGTCAAAGGGGCATCGGCGGCGGCGTCCGGCACGGTGGCTGTGGCCATGAAATTCGCTCCAACTGGTGAATCCACTGGCGAGAACCGGTTCTCGCGGCAAAACTTTTTGCACTCTCAAGAGCGTCGCGTCAAACGGTCGGCTCGATTCGAACTTGGCCGCTCGACCGAAACAGGCCCGCCCGCATTATACCAGAAGCCATCCCAAAACCCGGTTGTGGTCGTCTCTCACTATACAAATATTGGATCGACTTCACCCATCAGAGGGTTTTGGGTCCACTTGCCCGAAGCCATCCCAAAACCCGGTTGTGGTCGCCTTTCACTCTACAAATAATGGCTCGACTTCACCCATTAGAGGGATTTGGGACCACTTCGAGAGTATTGAACCGCACGGGCACTCCCCGTTCGGCCATATAGCGTTTCGTCTCGTTGATCGTGTACGTCCCGTAATGGAAGATACTTGCAGCTAACGCCGCGCTGGCGCCTCCGGCGGTCACCGCTTCGAACAAATGTTCCGGGCAACCCGCCCCGCCGCTGGCGACAACCGGGATGTTGACCGCTTCAGAAACGGCCGCCGTAATCTCAATATCATACCCGTCCTTGGTCCCGTCTGCATCCATCGACGTGAGCACGATCTCGCCGGCTCCGAGCCGCTCCACCTCGCGAGCCCAATCGACCGCCTGCAAACCGGTCGGCACGCGACCACCGTTAATGTGGACGTCCCAAAACTCAGCCTCGTCTTTGATGACGCGTTTGGGGTCGATGTTGACTACGATGCACTGGCTGCCGAACCGTAGAGCCGCCTCACGTACGAATTCCGGGTCGGTCACCGCGGCGGAATTGATCGACACCTTGTCGCAACCCGCTTTGAGCAGCATGCGAATGTCATCGAGCGTGCGAATACCGCCGCCGACCGTCAGCGGCATGAAGACCACCTCCGACGTTCGTTGAACGACGTCGAGAATGATATCGCGTTCCTCGTGACTGGCGGTGATGTCGAGGAAGACAAGCTCGTCAGCGCCTTCCTCTTCGTAGCGAGTTGCCACGTCGACCGGGTCGCCCGCGTCCTGCAGGTTCACAAAGTTCACACCCTTAACCACGCGACCGGCGTGAACGTCGAGACAGGGAACAATCCGCTTTGCCAGCATGACGGCTCGTTCTCAATGAGGGGCGTTTCGATGCCCGGTTGCTTGCCATTCCCGCTTGACCGTTCGGCGGTCGTTCGTGACGGCAATCTTAGCCGATCGGCGGGGTTTCAAATCGGCTCGATGAGCGTCAACTCCGTCGCTCCCACCAAGCCGCGCTCGGATGACGAACGTAACCCCAATCTAAACGGCTCGCGCTCGCCAGTCAACGACACATTACGCCGCTCGCGGGAATTGACGGTCCAGCACGTGTGGTCGCCGGCGCAGACGCGTTGACCGCGCTATTGCGGGGGTGCGCTGTGACATATCCGGTGCCGTAGCGGCGGAACGGAGGCGTTCCAGCGGGACACTTTTCAAGAACCTGGGGGCGGGGCCACTGAAGACCAAAACATCCCGGAAGTGGCGACGCTACTCGATGAGCAGCTTGTAGCTCAGCGAGCCAATCGGTTCGCCCTTCTTCGCCTGCTTGTAGTTCTCGTGGCACATCGTGCATTTTTCGAGAACCACCGGAATCGGCGTGGCGGCCCGCAAGTAGCGCTTTCCGTCTTGTTTCACGACTTTCTCGTAGTAGTCGTTGCCCGCCTTGAGGTGTTTGACGGCCGCCTTTTCGAACTTATCCTGGGGAAGATTCTTCTCCTCGATCGGCTCACCACTGGCATCAACGAGCCTGACTTCGTGCCAGCCCTTCTTCTTCATCGCGCTAAACAGAGCAATCGCCGCAGTTCCAGCGGGCAGGTCCGAGTCCTCCTCGACGTAATGCGTCGTGATTAACACCACGGCCGTTTTGTACAAGTCATCCAACATCCGAACCTGCTTGCGAGTCCGCTCCAAGGCAGCGTCCTGCTTGCCTTCCTTGGCGAACCCGTCGATGGCAGAATGAGCCGACATCAAAAGCACCAATGCACAAAGGCCGGCGGCGAAAAGAATACGGTTACGATTCATGAGCGGTTTTCTTTCGTTATTTTTCGTCATTTGTTTTTCTTCTATTGTTTGTCGTTTTGAATTCTCACGTGGGTTGCCGTCGCATCCGGGGTGTTGCACACGTTGTTACGGTGTTGCCTTACCAATCTGCTGCCGCAACGACGTGCCGGCGTGCGGCCTGCGCGGCAGTTTTTTCTTACGTGGGCAGTCAGCCAACAATCCGACGGTCGTGAACTCGGCCGGCTATTTCACCCAACCTTGCACCAGTTTAACATATCTGCCCCTGTTTATCATGTAAGTTTGGGTTTATTGGGCGGATTTGGGGTTTGGGTGTTGCAGCAGCGGTGAGAGGATCTAACTGGCGAGGTGTGTCGAGGCGTTGTGCCGTCATGCACGCACACACACGCAGCCGCAACCTCATGCGCCTGGGCGTCTCACGTCGCCAAGCAATTCGTCACGCCAAGCGTCGCCAAGGTTACTGGCACATGGCCAAAACCATTGCCAGCGGTGTCGGCTTAACGAACGCCTGGTTGGAAGCGCAAGGACTGCTCCGCCTGAAATCACTCTGGGCCGAACTTGCTCCCCGTCGTCGAACCGCCCAGTGCGGACCCGCATGCTAGGTGGTGTGGGGATGGCGGTCAGCAATGGCCGCCCTTACCCGATTTATCCAGTTTCAGAACGCTTTGTTCGCGTCGATTGCAAAGCCAAGGTGCTTGAGTTCTTTGACCAAATGGATCTTCCAATCCTCCCCGTCGAATGGGACGTAAACGACGCCGTGAAAATCTGAAGGAACTTCAAGGGGTCCGCGGACGAGTGGACAAACACAAGGACGGCCTAGAAGCCCTACGAAGTAGCCAAGTTCCAGAACGACGTTTTGCCTTGCCCGTGGTTGTAGTTCGTCCGACTTGTGATTCGATGCCCCCAAATCGTCAGGGCTGAGGAGCACGACGGCGTACCCCACATCTGAGTTACGCTCGAACTTTTCGACAATCGTGTCTCCACCGCTTGCTTGTTCGTGCAAGATGATCGGTTCAAAGTCAAGGCGTTCGAGAA
>Ga0315336_1000890_pt1 | contig 67773 bp, 55 predicted proteins | sample ASW5metaG_FD_204512 | JGI IMG/M metagenome (GOLD analysis project Ga0315336, IMG submission 204512) | Ammonia-oxidizing marine archaeal communities from Monterey Bay, California, United States - ASW #5 | ecosystem: Environmental > Aquatic > Marine > Intertidal zone | place: USA: California... | reverse complement strand
GCCGCGTGGCCGAGTTGCGCCAACTCCGCGGCGCACGACAGGCTCGCGGGCCCTCCCCCGATCAGCGCAATCCTCTTTCCGGATTTCTCTGCGGGCGCTTTCAAAACCCGCGTGCCCCCATCCAGGACGAAGTCGGTGGCATATCGTTGCAACCGACCGATCTTTATCGGCTGCTGATCCCGGTCCATCAATACGCACGCTCCCTCGCACAACACTTCCGTCGGACAGACGCGGGCACAACTCGCTCCCAGGGGATTGGCCTCGAAAATCGTGCGCGCTGATCCAAGAAGGTTATCGGAAGAAATCTTCTTGATAAAACCGGGGATGTCTATGCCGGTCGGGCAGGAATTAATGCACGGCGCATCGAAGCAGAACAGGCATCGGTCCGCCTCGACCCGCGCTTCCTGCGCGCTGTAGGGGGGGTCAAGATCCCCCATGTTGGCGGCAGCTCGTTCGGCAGTAAGTTTCGGCGCAATCGGCATTGTATCGGATCCTTGCGGGCGGGTTCAGTTCAAATCAATCTTATCGCCAACCCACTTTTGGGTCAAGCGGGGGGGGAACAGGCGGTGGCCGGTGGGGACACACCGGAGAAATGCTACTTCGAAAGAAGGTCCTGGTAGATTTCCGTAGTTTGCCGGGTCAACGTTTTCCAGTTGAATTTTTCTTCAATCTTTTTGAAGCCGTTTTCTCCAAAGTTCCGCCTGAGATCCGGATCAGAAAGGAGCGTAAGAAGATTCTCTTCCAGGCTTTGCGCGCTCTTCTCGGCTATGAGTCCATCGGTGCCATGGGAAATGACCTCGCGGGTGGCCGGAATACTCACTCCGATAACCGGCTTCTTGAAGGACCACGCTTCCAGGTAAACACCGCCGAAACTCTCCTGCTCCGAGGGAAGACAGAAAATATCGCACGCCGCATACGCCTCGTTCTTCTCCTCGAATGAGACCTTTCCAAGATTTCTGATCCGAGGGTGCGCAAACTTCTCATGGACCTTCGAAGAAAAGTCGGTTTCGGGACCCACAAAAAGGAACATGACGTCCGCGTTCTCCTGCAGGATCCGGCCGGCGGCCTCCAGGAGGTTTGCGACTCCCTTGTACTCGTATTGCTGACCGACAAAAAGAACGATGCGATGGTTCCCCAACCCGTGCCTTTTTCTGAAATCTTCAGGCGACGCATTTGTGTCTACCAGCGGCCCCATCCCGGTGACGGTAATATTTCCGGAATGGACGCCCAACCCTTCCAGAAGTTTCTTCTCTTCGTGAGTCAGGGTAATGACGGTGTCCGCGGCCTTGTATATCGAATGGTAGACACGGTAGCGCCATCCCACCCATCGCGGATGATGATACGGGGTGAAAACGAAAGGCACGCCTTTCTTCCTCGCGTACAGGAGAGATGCCAGGGCCAGGGGTTCCCTCCCGACTCGACCGCAATGAACGATATCGGGATCCGGACAACATGCCTCCAACTGGGGCAGAATCATGCTTGCCAGTTTGCGGGCACAAAGCGGCATCGCCCCGTAGTAGAGGAGAAACCAGGGAAGCATCGCGGCTTTTTGCTTTTTCGAAAATCCCCCGATGCGTACCGGCACGCCCTCATGAACATAGTCTTTCGCAGCGCCGCCGGCCCGCAGGGTGACGCCCCGCAGCCAGTCCGTGCGAAACGTATCCCAGAAAGCGAAGACACGAACATCGTGGCCCGCCTCCACCAGTCTTTTGTTCACCTCATGAATGTGATTCTGTGCGCCGCCGATGACCGGCAGATAAGAGGTGATGGTACTGAGAATCTTCATGCGCACCGGCGGCTACAAATCGTGCGCCCGGGCCACCGCGTCGCACACGCAACGGCCGTCTATGGTGTTCAGGCCTTTTTCCAACTCCCGCAGTTGCCGGAGCGCCCCGTCCAGGCCCAGGTCGGCGATCTTCTGGACGTAGTGAAAGGTCGTGTTGGTCAGCGCCTGTGTGGACGTTCGCGCATAGGCGCCGGGCATATTTGCCACACAGTAATGCACGATTCCTTCTTCGTCGTAGACCGGATCGTCATGCGTGGTGGCGCGTGAGGTCTCCGCGCATCCGCCCTGGTCAATCGCGATGTCTACGAAAACGGATCCGGGCTTCATCTGCCGCAACATGTCGCGGCGAATCAGTTTCGGCGCGAGCGCCCCGGGCAGCAGGACCGCCCCGATCAACAGATCCACCGTGGGCAGCATTTCCAGGAGATTCTGTTCGTTGGAATACAACGTGTGGGCGGAACTATGGAGCGTAATGTCGACAAAACGCATTTTCTCCATATCCACCTCCAGGATCGTCACCTCGGCGCCGATCCCCGCAGCGATGCGGCCCGCGTTGATGCCCGAAGTGCCACCCCCCAGAACGAGGACGTTCCCCGGCAACACCCCCGGCACGCCGCCCAGCAACACTCCCTTTCCTCCCTGTGTCTTGCTCAGGTAATACGCGCCGACAATAACGCTCATGCGTCCGGCGATTTCACTCATCGGCTCGAGCAGGGGAAGCCGACGGCCCACTTGAACGGTTTCGTAGGCGATCGCGGTGGTCCTTGACTCGAGAAGCCGATCCGTCAGCGGCCGGTCGGCCGCCAGGTGCAAATAGGTAAAGAGGAGCAGGCCCGGACGAAGATATCGATACTCCTTCTCGATCGGCTCCTTTACCTTCAGCACGAAGTCCGCGGCCCACGCGCCGTCCGCGGTGGGAACAATCGTCGCGCCGACCGTCGCGTACTGTTCATCCGAAAACCCGCTGCCGTCCCCTGCACCGGTCTGGATGAACACCTCGTGGCCGGAACTCACGAGCATTCGCGCCCCGCCCGGAGTGCAGGCGACCCGTTTCTCCTTCACCTTAATCTCGCTGGGGATGCCGATTTTCAGGGGATTACCGCCGATTCTTCATGGTGCAATGGTCTCCGCCCGGGAACCCTCGAGTTCCTGGAACGCCTGTTCCAGCACGGCGAGCATGAAATCCACGTCGGCTTCCCCAATGCACATGGGCGGCTTGATGCGAAGCGTGTTTCCCGACAGGCCGCCCTTCCCGATGATCAGACCGAGTTCCCGGCATCGTTCGAATATGCGCGCGCACTCGTCGGACGCGGCCTCCTTGGTCTGCCGGTTCTTTACCAGCTCCACGCCGATCATCAGCCCGCGACCGCGCACATCGCCGATGATGTCGTGTTTCCGCTGAAGCTGATGAAGGCCTTGCAGGAGGCGCGCTCCCATGGCGAGCGCATTCTGCTGGATCTTCTCGTTTTCAATGACTTCAAGGACCGCTTTTCCCATCGCCATGGATACCGGATTTCCGCCGAACGTGTTGAAGTGAATTCTCTGCTTGAGCGCCTCGGCGATTTTCGGCGTGGTCACCACCGCGCCCAGCGGCGCGCCGTTTCCAATCCCCTTGGCCATGGTGACGATGTCGGGCGTCACGCCGTTCAACTCGAATCCCCAGTAGTGCGTGCCGGTGCGCCCGAATCCCGTCTGCACCTCATCCGCGATACAGACGCCGCCCGCCGCCCGCACCGAGCGGTAGACGCGATCCAGGTATCCGTCGGGATACACAACCGCTCCTCCCACGCCCTGGATCGACTCGCAGACGAACCCGGCAACCTTTCCGGGCGTGGCATAGCGAATGTGGTCTTCCACTTCACCGGCGTACTTTGCCCCCGCCTCGGGATCGTCGGCGCCCCACGGGCCACGATACGAATCAGCGTTCATCACGTGATGAATGCCGGAATTCTGCGGCACCGGAAATTTCCAGGTTCCGTGGGCGGTCAGACCCATGGTGGAGTTCACGCCCCCGTGATATCCGTTCCGGAGGGCAATCATGTCGTAGTTTCCGGTGTAGAGCCTCGCCATGAGTAATGCCAGGTCGTTTGCTTCCGAACCGGAGTTTACAAAGTAGCAAACGCCGAGATCCCCCGGCATCCTCGCCGCCAGCATTTCCGCATACTCGGCGATGGTGGGGTGCAGGTAAATGGTAGTCGCGTGCTGCAGGGTCTGCATCTGCTCCACGGCCTTCTCCGTCACGTACGGATGACAGTGCCCAACGCTCACCGTCACGATCCCGGCGAATCCGTCGAGGTAACGGCGCCCGGTTTCGTCGTACAGGTACTGCATGCGGCCCTCTACGATCATAAGCGGCTTTTTGTAATAGAGAAAAAGCGACGGGCTGAGGTTTCGATTCCGGAGTTTGAGAACCTCGTCCGCCGATGCCCCCGTGTAGGGGCGCGGCGTATAATCGAACGGCGGCAGGGAAGGATTTCGGGTTGAAGATTCGCTGCCGGAGGTTGCTGTCCGCGAACTCATTCGTGATCTCCTTTGGCTGTCAGTTTCATCAGTAGATAATAAAGGCCGAATGCGACGAAGAAGCCGATGAACCAGGCGTAACGGTACAGATTCATCCAGAAGTCAGGGATGCCCCATTCGGGTTTGATGGTTCCCAGGAAGCCGGGAAGGTTGAGTAGAATCGCGAGAAAGAGCGCGATCAAGGCCGCGGGATTCAATCCCCCGGTGTAGGAGTAGGCGCCCCGGGTTCGGTACAGATCCGCCAACTTCAACTCCGTTTTACGGATCAGAAAGTAGTCGCAAATGAGGATGCCGCCGATGGGACCGAGCAGAGCGGAATATCCGATCAACCACGTGAAGATGTATCCGTTGGGATCGCTTACAAGCTTCCACGGCATCATCACGATGCCGATGATCCCGGTAATCAGGCATCCCCAGCGGAGCGAGACCCGGCGGGGTGCGACATTTGAAAACGAGGTCGAGGGCGCGACGATGTTCGCGGCCATATTGGTGGTGAGGGTTGCCAGGGTCAGCGCAAAGAGGGCGATCAGCATGAAGAAGACGCTGTCGATCCGGGAGAGAAGCTCGACGGGGTCCCAGATCTTTTCCCCGAAAATGACGAAGGTGGCGCTGGTAACGGCGACGCCGATGAAGGCAAAAACCGGCATCGTCGTATTAAGCCCCAGTACCTGGCCGAGGGCCTGGTCGCGCTGACTTCGCGCCTGGCGGGTAAAATCGGGGATGTTCAGGGATAACGTGGCCCAGAACGCAACCATTCCGGTCAACGCGGGAAAAAAGATCTTCCAGAATTCGCCCGCGCTCTTGAACTCGCTGGGCTCACTCAACATGGGACCGAATCCTCCCGCCTTCACGTAAGCCCAGATCAGGAGCGCGACACCAAGTCCAAGCAGGAGAGGCGCCCCCCAGTTTTCAATGTACTTGATGCTGTCCATCCCCTTCCACATGAACAGGCCAACGTTAATACCCCAGAATACGAGGAAGCAGAAAAACTGCGCAACGTTCACTTTGATGTGGTCGTTGCTGAGCAGTTCGATGACCGCGCTCTGCTCCAGTCCGGGGAGGAGGAGCAACGCGAGTTTGTAAATCGCGTGGCCGCCGATCCAGGTCTGGATGCCGAACCAACCGCAGGCGACAATCGCCCGGAGCATCGATGCCACATGGGCGCCGGCAATCCCGAAGGATGCGCGCGCAAATACGGGAAAAGTGATCCCGAACTTGGTTCCCGCGTGCGCATTGAGAATCATGGGGATCACCACGATCAAGTTCCCGAGGCAAACCGTGAGCACTGCCTGCCACCAGTTCATTCCCTGGGCGATCAGCCCGCTTGCAAGCATGTATGTCGGGATACACACCGACATTCCGATCCAGAGGGCGGCAATATTCCAGGTGCCCCAGTTCCGTCCGCCGGAGGGTACCGGGGCGAGGTCCTGATTAAAGAGGGGGCCGCCTTCGATCTCACTCCGCTCTGCGTCGGAGAGATCGGATCGTAATTCGGAAGTCATCGGTGAGGTGGCTACAACGCCGTCAATGTGTCATAGGTTTCGGGACGGCGATCGCGGAAAAACTGCCAGGTGTTTCGCACTTCAACAATCCGGTCCAAGTCCAGATCGGCCACAATGAGCTCATCCTTGTCGCGCGAAGCGACCTTCAGCATTTCGCCCCGGGGGTCGCAGAAATAGGATTGACCGTAAAACTCCCCGATTCCCCATGGCTCTTCCAGGCCCACTCGATTAATCGCGCCTACAAAAAACTGGTTCGCGACCGCGTGCGCGGGCTGCTCCAGTTTCCAGAGGTACTCACTGAGCCCGGCCACCGTTGCTGATGGATTGAACACGATCTCCGCTCCGTTGAGACCGAGCGCCCGCGCGCCTTCGGGAAAATGGCGATCATAGCAGATGTAAACTCCGACCTTTCCCACCGCGGTCTCGAATACCGGGTACCCCAGGTTCCCGGGGCGGAAATAGAACTTCTCCCAGAATCCGGGCGCACAATGCGGTATGTGATTCTTCCGATACTTGCCAAGATAGGATCCGTCTGCGTCGATCACCGCCGCCGTGTTGTAGTAGACCCCGGGAAGATCCTCCTCGTAGATCGGAACCACCAGAACCATTCCGAGTCGCTTCGCGGTGTCACACATCAGGGCAATCGTCTTCCCGCCGGGGATTTTCTCGGTGATGTCATACCACCGCATCGTCTGCTCGGCACAGAAGTAGGGCCCGTTGAACAATTCCTGCATGCAGAGAACCTGGACGCCGTCCTTTGCCGCGTCCTCGATCATCGACATGTGTTTTTCGGTCATCGCCGCGGCGATCTCAAGGGGATCCGCGGTGCCGGAATGCGTCACCTTCGTTTGAATAAGACCCGCGCGTACATTTCGTGCCATAATGAATCTCCAGCCTCTGGCGGCCGACTTCCGAAGTCCTAGCGCTTCAGATAGTCTCGAATGGGGTTCGAAATATCGTTGCTTCGCACGTTCCGGCCGATGATCACGCCCTCGGGATCGAGGAGGAAATTCGTCGCATCCCCGGTTACCCCGCACTCGGTGAACAGCTCGCGCGATCCCTGCACCTGGGGCCAACGGGCGCCATGATGATTGAGAAATTCCTGCTGCCCTCCCATGCCCGGCTGAACGCTGACCCCGATGATTTCAAAGCCGGCGGGATGGTGCCTGTCATACAATTCTACCAGGTGGGGAAGGTCCCGATTCCACGCCGTCCAGTCCTTGATCCAGAAATCCACCAGGACCAGTTTTCCTTTGAGTGAAGACAATTGAATCTGCCGCCCGTCAGCGGTCGTCACCGAGAGATCCGGGAACGAACTTCCCGGAGCAAACCTGGCTTCGCGCAACGCCTTCTTCATCGCGCTGACGGTCAGGGAATTGTCGCCCTGTCCGTGCGGCCGCTCGACGGCCCATTGTTCACCGTAATTTTCGGCCGGAGTCACGGCATAGTCCTTGGGGTCGTAGTGCTTGCTTTCCCTGAAGTCCTTGATGAGTTGTTCGATCGCGACCTCGTCGCCCATTCTTCCGTACACCTCGGCCTTTCTGACATACAGCTTGGGCATCCCCGCGACATCCTTGTCGGCGAGAAACGTCTGCATCTCCTGGATCACCTTGATGGCCTGCGCGTGATTCCGGAGCATCTGGCTGTAAACGTTGGCGAGAACCGCCGTCACATCGATCATCTGCTCGAAATTCCCGGCCTCCTCAGACAGGCTCAGCATCTCGTGGATCTCATCGATCACCGCGTTCCATTCCCGGGCGGGGTAATAGCCGTGGCCCATGGACTGCAATCGGCTCAACAACCGCTTCATCTCGGGGGTCTGGTCGACCTCGGTGGCAGCGGCTGAGCTACCGATTACGAGCCCGAAAAAAGTAACTGCGCAGGCAAACGCAATGACAATACATCGGCACCAGGCACAGGCCGGAACTGGCTCACGTTGTGCGTCCCGGGCAAAAACCGCCGCGGAAGCCCCGTTTTCGTTGCCTGGATTTTGTCTATCTGAAGTACGCACCTGATTGTTCATTTTGCCGCTCACTCCTCTGCAGAGGTTCACGACTCAAATCGTAGCACAATTCCCCATGACCCCGTAAACAAAACAATTGGGTTATCGTCGTCGGGATTACTCCGCCATCGCCTCCAGCGCCTTGATCAGAACCTGCGTTCCTTTCCGCCCGTATCCTTCCTCAACCAGCCTTGTGTATAACTCATGCGCCATCGAAAGACCGGGCATCTGGAGCCCCATTCGCTTCGACTCCTCCAGGGCAATTCCCATATCCTTCACGAAATGCTCGACGAAGAATCCCGGCTCCAGGTCCCCCTTGAGAAATCGAGGGGCAAGATTCTGTAGTGCCCACGATCCGGCCGCGCCCGTGGTTACGCTCTGCAGTACGGTGTCCGGATCCAGACCCGCCTTCTGCGCGTACAACATCCCCTCGCATACTCCTATCATGTTCGACGCGATCAGGATCTGGTTTGCCATTTTGGTGTGCTGCCCGGCTCCCGCCATCCCCTGGTACACGATCGTTTTCCCCATCGTCTCCAAGATCGGTAGCGCACGGTCGAATGTATCACGAGGACCGCCGACCATAATGGAAAGTGCCGCATTCTTTGCCCCAACATCTCCCCCTGAAACGGGGGCGTCGAGAGACTCGCAGCCGACTTTCCCGGCTTCCGCCGCGATGCGGACCGCGAGATCGGGGCTGCTGGTGGTGAAGTCGATGAGCAAGGTTCCCGGCTTTGCCGTAGCGACCACACCCTCGCTGCCAAGGAGCACGGCCTCCACGTCCGAAGGATATCCCACCATCGCACAGATCACCTCGGCTTCCGGCGCGGCGTCCGCGGGCCGGTCCACCCAGGTTGCCCCGCGCTTCAACAACGATTCCGCTTTTTCACGTGTTCGCGTGGAGACCTTCAGTTGGTGACCGGCATCGAGTAAATGTCCGGCCATCGATTTCCCCATGACTCCGGTTCCAATCCACAAAATATTCATCGAATCTCTCCTGTATGACCTCGTACAAAATGCGCGGTGTGACCCGGCATCCTCAACGGCTACCCCGCAAGTCGGCAAAGTGGACCACAGACCCGAAGTTGTGTCGCGAAAATTCCGTGCCCACTCAATCAATGACGACCCCGGCTCTGCCGAACGATTCTACAGCCCTCCCACCCTCGTTCCGGATTGGCTATCCGCGGGCTCGCGCGGCGGAGCTACAATCATCCACGACCCAGGTATTCCATCCGTGGGATGCTGCAGTTCCGGCCAAGCCCCACCACCGCGGGAAAAAATTGGCGGCGATTTCAGCTTTTGATTTCGAGGGTTTCTCTGTACCCTGCTCACCGAAAACGGGAGCAATTATTATGAAATCCATTTTCCGTCTCTTCGTGGCTGGCCTTTGGGCCGTCACCTTCGCTCTCACCCTCCCGCTCTACGCCGAAGTGCCCATCGAGTTTAACCACCAGGGCCGGATTGTAGGCGGCACAAATCTCGTGACCGGTACATCATTGGTCACGGTCCACCTGTACGATGCGGAGACCGGCGGCACACGAATCTATTCCGAAACGCAGACCGTAACCATTGTGGACGGTCTGTATTCGCTCTCGATCGGCGCGTCCAACAGTACGCCGGGATCACTGGAATCCGCACTCGAAGCAAACCCGATCTACCTGGAACTCACGTTTGACGCGACAACACTCTCTCCTCGGTCCCGAATCGTGTCCGTGCCTTTCGCCGTGGCTTCACGATTCGCGGAGAGTCTGGATGCGGGGGACCGCGCCCTCTACTCCGACCTCCTCCGATATACCCAACCCGTCGACCCCGTTCCGGAAATCCCGTTCGACGCCATGCAGATTGTCGATACCAATTCCGGACCGATTTCCCTCTCCGCCACAATCGGAGGGCTCTCGTTTGAGGTTCTTGGCTTTGAGGGCGTGGAAGCGTTGAGCCGGCTTTACAAATTCGATGTTGCGCTGGCGGTATCCAACACGCCGATCAACATCGGTTCAATGGTTGGTGCGTCAGGCACAATTCAATTTTCCCGCGGCGGCACAACCGAATTCTTCGACGGCATCGTAGAATCATTCGCGGCATTGGGAGCGCGGGCGGGATCTAGCCTGTACCGGGCTACCCTCGTTCCGATGTCTTCCATGCTGACACGAAACTCTGATCTCAAAGTTTACCAGGATATGACCGTCCCCGAGATCATCAACAACGTGTTCATCGATGCAGGTCTCCCCCTCCCGCTCCCCGGTTTCATCGATTCTCATCCAATCTTTGAATACGTCGTCCAATACCGGGAAACCGATTTCAATTTCGTTTCCAGACTGATGGAAGAGGAGGGCATTTTCTACTGGTTTGAGCATTCGTCCGGCGGACATACGATGAGACTCGCGGACAACAACAGCACCGTTCCTTTCTCGGCCCTATCTCCCGCCAGCTATTATGGAGACGAGTTGGATTCTCCGGTGCCCGGGGAAGAGTACCTGAGAACCCTGGACCGGCAGGAAGAGAGCGCTATCGGAACCTTTGTGCTGGGGGACTACGATTTCGCCATTCCGATCGTTTTTTCCGGGACCGCGACGGAACCCGCCGGATTCGGAGAAATCTATGATTTCGGGCTGGGCCTCAGCAATACAATGGAGGCGACCCGGCAGGCACAGCTCCGGATCGGACAATCCCAATCAGAGAGCCGCCCCCTCGCAGGAACATCCAATATTCCCGGCATCCGCGCCGGCACAAAATTTCATATCAACGATGTGGCCGGAACCGGCTTCACAGATATCTACGTAGTATCAAGCGTCCGGCATACCGCTCTCGCGGCGGGGAGCGCCTCCGCCCCGCGCCACTACTATGCGAACCGGTTCACCTGCATTCCCGACACCGTCACCTACCGTCCGCCGAGAACGACGCCGAAACCGATCGTCCAGGGCCCCCAGACTGCCGTCGTCGTGGGACCATCGGGCGAAGAGATTTACACGGACAAATATGGTCGCGTCAAAGTGCAGTTCCACTGGGACCGGGAAGGCGCCGGCGACGAAAACTCCAGCGCGTGGATTCGAGTGTCCCAACTATGGGCGGGCAGCGAATGGGGAGCGCTAACCATTCCCCGTATCGGTGAAGAGGTTATTGTTGATTTCCTTGAGGGGGATCCGGATCGCCCGCTGGTGATCGGATCGGTGTACAACCAATCCAACCTGCCGCCCTACTCGGTCACCTCGAACCGGATCACCCGCTCAGGATTCAAGACGAAGGGGACAGCCGGGTCCGCATCGTTCAATGAAATCCGGTTTGAGGACCAGGCGGGCGAGGAAGAGATATTCATTCACTCCGACAAGGTTACCATGGAGACTCTGGAGTTGAGATTGGACGGCGCTCTCCGCTCCACGACCGATGCCCCGGTCGCGGTACCGGTGAACGCGGGCGAACGATACCGGGACAATGCGATCATTGCGTGGGCACGAATCGACGGGACCGGGTTGCTGGGGGCGGAAGAGTTCGGCGTCTCCAGCGTGAGTCACATTCTGCCGGGCGAATACTCAATCTCATTGGACGCCGTCGCTGCGTCCGCAACTTTCCTCATCCCGGTTGCCGTTGCCGAGGTGAGTTCACAACCGATGAGTGCCGCCGCCATGCGCGTCACTTCGGTCCAGCAGGTGGGTTCCAGTGAGTTCAAAGTGTACATAAACGACGGAACGGGATTACCCGCCGACAACCCTTTTACCTTCCTGGTCACCGGCCGATGAGTCGGCTGATCAGGAATCCAGGACCCCGAGAGACTGCAAATGCATCGCTGAATCGGCGATGTGATTCAGGCAGCCGTCCCGGTCCAGCGTGACCCCTTCTTTCCCTTCCAACTCCATGGTGAAAGGGCCCGGAAAATTCCGGTCTCTCATGATTTGAAATACCGCCCGGTAATCCACCACGCCCTGTCCCAGGGCGGGAAAGTCCCACGTGCGGTATTGTCCGGAACTGTCCTTGAGATGCATCGAGCCCACAAACTCGACACTCTCCCTGAGTTCATCGACCGCGTTGGTCTCTTCGTTATAGTAGTAGATGTTGGCGGTGTCAAAATTGACCCGGATATTCGGATGGTTCACCGCGTTCATGGTGACAAGAGAATTCTTCGCATTCTCAACCAGATCCGGATGGGTCTCCATTGCAACCACGACATCGCGGGCCGCAGCGGCATCCCCGATTTCGCGAAGCCGATTCCACACGGTCTCTCGCGGCACGTCACCGGCATGTACGCTGGTAAAGCAGATCCTGGTTCCAAACTCGGGGAAAAGATCGAACTGTGGCTTCATCACCTCAACCACGTCGTCCCGCTTGATATCGCATACGCAATGGAAGGAGGAAACGGCCAGGCCGTACTGGTTGAGTTTCGTCCGTAGATCGGGGAGTTCGGAGGACTCGGGACACATGGTTTCTATATGCCGTATTCCCAGCGAGGGAAGATGGGACCAGGCTTCGTCGATGAATTCGCCGTAGCACCCGATCCTGCACGCGATGAGAGGTTTGTAGTCTTGCATGATGAAGATTGAGAAGCTGTGAGTCGGAAATCTCCAGCCGTTACCAGCGGACTTTCCGCGCCTGCCCTCCGGTTGCCGCAAGGAGTGCCGCCTCTCCGACCGCCACCGCCTTCATCGCCACCGCCCCGGGGGAGTTGCACTCGGTCTCACCGCGGATACACTTCAGAAAATGGCGGGTTTGGTTGTCCATCATGGCGTCGACTTTCCCGGAAAATCGGACCAGCTTTGAATCGCCACGATGGTTTGTAATGCAGTGGTACCGGTATTCTCCATTGTCTTTCGGTGGAGGGATCGGTCCCGGCCCGAACTGCAGGAATGCCTTGGGCCCCAACAGGTCGCTTACACCCAGTCCGCGCGAATGCCATGACCAGCAGACCATGAGTTGGTCTCCGCCCGGGTACCGGACAACCACCGTTCCGGTATCAACGGCGGTGACCTTTTCGTTCAACTTGATCCCGCTGCTTACGACGCTGACCGGATCGCCGAACATGTAGTTCGCAAAATCATAATTGTGCACGCAACCGTCGAGCAGGGGGCCTCCCCCCGCTTTGTCATCCATGAACCACGGTCGTCCGGGACCGGGTCCGGCCGAAACCGAACGCCAGAGAATCGGCCGACCGAGGCGCCCCTGTCGTACCGCCCTGGCCATCGCACCCCAGTCGGGATCGTACCGGCGGCACTGTCCGATCATGAGAAGTGTATTGTGCCGCTTTGATGCTTCGAGAATGGTCTTACACTGCGCCACCGTTCTTGCCATCGGCTTTTCCAGAAGCGTCGGCTTGCCCGCTTTCAATGCGTCCCGCGCAACTTTTGCGTGAAGACCGGTGGGGACGGCAATGACGACTGCGTCGACATCCGCATCACGCAGCAGGTCGTGGTACGACTCGAACATCCGCGCGCGGGTAAATGTGCTTTGAAATTGTGCCCGTGACTCCGCGGATGGGTCCGCTCCTGCTTCCACGCTGCAGCCCTTGACCCGGTCGAAGGTGGAGGCCTGGTAAGCCCCCATGCCCCCGGTTCCTATGAATCCAACCTTAATCACAACGTTCTCGACCCCGCATCGCTCCACAAGCAAGCCTACCTTGGACAATTACCACCCACAGGAACAGGCTTTTTTGCAATACCAGGCAGAATTAGGGACAGACCCTTTATATGTTGACGGAGGTGAAATCCCTTTGAGGACGGGCGGGAACAGAGGAGTGGCCGTCGGTCAGGCGGCGCGGCGGCGGAGACCCGGGAGAAGAAAAGCGAAGCCGAGCAGCAGGAGGACCGCCGATCCGGGTTCTGGAATGGTATCTCCGGCGGACAGGGTAATGGTAACCGCGCCGAGTTGAGACCATGTGAGCGTGGAACTGATACCTCCATCGACACCGTTCAAGTCCTGGTTCAGGCTGTTGTCCTGGGTTGCGGTCGCCATAACAAAATTCAGGTGAGACGACTGATCGATGAGAATCGGCGTGGGCATGGAGGCGAGCGCGCTCACGATGTGAGAGTACGGCAGGCTGAAACTCAGAAAATAATCGGTTGGGTCATTTCCACCCTGCGTGCTCCCGTTGTCGATGTCGAAATCGGTCGCGTCGGGATCGATGATCGAGGTCACTTCCTGCCAATCGTAATTGGCGCCCGGGGATCCGGAGAGAATCTGGACAAAGTTGGTCATGGGCGGAGATTCGATCGACGTCGTATCGGGGGAAGTGTTCGCATCGCTCCCGGGGCTCCAGATTCCGATCAGATCTTTTGACCCGGAGTTGTCCACACCGACGAATAGATCCAGCACACCGTTTGTGTTGGCATCGATTCCAACAAACACTGCCCGGCTGAATCCGGCGGGATTGTCCTCCTCCGCCACCCTCATCCGAAATCCAAGGGTTCCGTCCAGCAGATTCGGCGTACCGCCACCGTCAAATCGAGCGTAGAATGAAGCATGGTCGATGTCACCCACCAGGTCGGACTCCGAACTGCCTGTCTGCTGATCCTCGGAAGGGTCCGGAATGTTCCCTCCCGGGTACGCAATCGGCGTCCAGTTGGTAGTCGGACTGTCGATGATCAGGTCCGCCCGAACACTCATCGCGGTACCTGTAAGCACCATGGCAATTATTGAGAAAGTTGTTCCAGAATGTTTCATGGCCGGATTTTCGATCTTCAACTTTTGAAGCAATTTGCAGATAGCAATGGCCGTGCCAATATCCCGGAGACCTGAGGGGGTCGTGAGTTTCTCGATTCTGGTGGTTTTCGGGAGAAAAACTGCTATCTTTTATCCAAATCGGGCCTCTGACGGCTGCAGCGTAATTTTTCAGAAACACTGTTGGAAATCGCCATGAGCAAGAAACCGCACCGGGGACAACCCCACAACGTCACCTCATCGACCACGCCACCACCCGAGCGACCCGGCGCATCCCTGGCGCTTTCCCTGCTGGTGCCGGGAGTCCTGTGCCTACTCATCGCTCTTCTGGCGAGCGGCATGCTGGTGTTCACTCACTTCGCGCACCTTGATCTCCCGGGCTGTGGTCCGGATAGCGCGTGCGCAGACGCGCAAGACAGCGCGTTCGGCAAGATTCCGGGACTGAATTGGCCGATGTCCCACGTTGGCTTCGCCTGGTTCCTGGGACTGCTCACCGCCTGGTTGAGTTTCGCGCGAAGCGGATTGTCGCCTATGTTCCGCACATTGGTACGCATCGGTGCGGCAGGTTCACTGGCGTTCCTGGTGATCATGATCGTAAAACAGTATCTGTGCGTGTACTGCATCACGACGCACCTTGCGAATTTCGGGTTCCTTGCCTGTGTCGAATCAGCATGGCGAAAACCTCGAATCCTGGAAAATGACGCCGGGGTCGCGCTGGCGGTAGGTTGCCTGGTCAGTATCATCATGATTCCCATGGAGATTCTGCAGACCCGGGAATCGGCCGACAAAGCGCGCAGGGAAACGGACGCGTCCGTAAAGGAGGTGATCGAGGCCTCGGGCGGGGATTCCAACCTCTTCGTGGGACGCTATGTAAAAGGCCCCAAACGCGCGGCGCTCCGCATGGTTCTGTTCTCGGACTTCCAATGCGAGGTTTGCAAGAGAGTCGAGGATGAACTGCAAACGATCCTGGAGAAACGGTCGGATATCGCAGTCTCGATAAAACATTTTCCGCTGTCCAGCGACTGTAACGAATACCTTGCGAGGCACGGCGCGAACCCGCACCCGAACGCGTGCCGGGCCGCGCAGGCGGCGGAAGCCGCGGGAATTCTGAAAGGCGACAAGGGATTCTTCGAAATGCACGACGTGCTGTTCCAGAAATACGTCGGCGATTTCACGGACGATCAGCTTCGAGAGGACCTGGCCAGGCTCGGGTACCAACCGGAAGAGTTTTTCCGGGTCATGAATGCGGACGAAACGGTTCGTGGCATCCGGGCGGACATTGATGAAGGCAGATCGCTCGGGCTGCACTACACCCCTATGGTCTTTATTAACGGCGTGCAAATCAAGGGCGTTCGCCAACCCGGGATGCTTACGCGGGCGATAAACCAGATATCAGCGGCCAATCCTCCGGCCCGGACCTGGGGAGACGCGGGGGACGCCCCGCCCGATGCCGACGCGAAAATCATCGCCGATTGGCGGGCCACTCCGAAGATTGAATTGCCGCCCGATCACTTTCGCTGGTCCCGGGGGGAAGAAAACGCTGCCGACATTGTGGCTGACGTGGTGGTATTCGGAGATTACCAGGAAAAGCATACGAAGCGGATCGACGAGATCATGCGGAACAGGGTGGAGAAGCAACCCGGCATTCGTTACACCTTTCGGCATTGCCCATTTGACCAGAAATGCAATCCGAACATTTCCAAGACATTTCATCCCCAGGCGTGCCTGGCGGCGAGGGCTTCGGAAGCGGCGGGGGCCCTGGGAGGACCCGATCTTTTCTGGCGCATGCACGTCTGGCTTTGGCCGAATTCGAGTCGTTTCAACATGGACAACTTCAAGAAAGTCAGCAGGGCTTTCGGTCTCGATCCCGAAGAGTTCGCCGAGACGATGATTTCCAGCGAAGTGGAGGCTGCGCTACAGGAAGACGTCCAGGCTACATGGGACCTCAAGATCAATTCAATCCCGACGGTCTACATCAACGGCAAACGCGTCATGAGATGGAGGCTGCAGGAAGACGAAAAGATGAGCCTGCTTCTGGATGAACTCGCCGGGGCGGTGCCCGCGGAACCCGAGTCGCCCTAACGTCGTGATTCCAGCTATGGAGAAATCACCCGGTACGACTTGCTCTTCTCGGTGGCATTGGAGTCTGTCTGCGCTCCCGGGGGCGAGACGATGGGCGGGCCGATATCGGACCAGATCTGCGGTGCGCCGTTCAGGTCTGAAATCGACTGCAGTTTGTAGGTCCTGCCGGTAACCGCGGTCCACTCGACGAGAACCTCATCATCGACTACGTGATCGATATTCGTGATCGAGTAGGTCAGCGGCAGCAGAGGACAAAGGACGGTTGCGCAGGTCGAGCCCGTTCCCTGGGGTGCACCGCCGAAGGTGAGGATGCATGTCGTCAGGTCCACGTCCTGGCAGGTGGCATCAGGCAGGCAACAGGCCAGTTCCACCGCGGGACAGGTCGTGGTAGCACAGGTTGATCCGGGTCCCTGCGGGGCCTTGTTCTCCGACGCGCACACGCCGGGATCCCGATCCTCGCATTGCGCGAATTCGTCGCAGCAAGCCTCGAGTTGTTGGCAATCGATGGTGAAACAGGAAGTGCCCAGCCCCTGCCACAAGCCGGTCGAAAGAACGCAAGTGATCTCGATGGTATTCTGGCAGGAGCCGTCGTCGAAGCAGCAGGCTCCGGTTGTCGGACCGGGGCAATTGAAATTCTGGCAATCGGTTCCGAATCCGGCCCAGGTTCCGCCGGAGGAATCACAGTCCGATTCCTGCAAATCCAAGCAAGAGCCGTCCGAAAAACAACAGGCGCCTACGGGTTGCGGACATATCGCGGTAGCACAGGTTTCGCCGGGCTGCGGGGCTCCCCCATTGACGATACAATCATTGGCATCCAGATCGATGCACGAACCGTCCGCGAAACAGCAGCCTTCTGGCGGTAGGGGACAATTTGCCGTCGCGCACGTCGTGCCCGGGCCCTGGGAAACGCCCTGGAGCTCAATGCAAAGTCCTATATTCAAATTAACGCAACTCCCATCGGACAAACAGCATGCCTCCGGCGGCTGGGGACAAAGTACCGTCGCGCACGTCGTGCCGGGACCTTGTGGTGTGCCCTGTGATTCAATACAGAGTCCCATATCCACTTCGAGACAACTCCCATCGGGCATACAACAAGCTTCCAGGGGCGGCGGGCAAAAGACAGACCCACAATTGGTGCCGGGACCCTGCACAGCACCGCTCAGTGCAATACAATCGGTCGGGGTCTCATCCGTACAACTCCCATCACTGTGACAACAGGCCTCGGTGGGCTCCGGACAGATTGTGGTACCGCAATCCGTACCCGGGCCCTGCGGCGTTCCGCCTGAACCCAAGCAATTGCTCGGGTCGTCGTCGCTGCAACTTCCATCACTGAAGCAACAGGCCTCGTTCGGTTGCGGACAATTTGCGGTACCGCAATCCGTACCCGGGCCCTGCGGCGTTCCGCCTGAACCCAAGCAATTGCTCGGTTCATCGTCGATGCAGTTTCCATCGCTGAGGCAACAGGCCTCATCCGGTTGCGGACAGAATACGGTACCGCAATCCGTACCCGGACCCTGCGGCATTCCGCCTGAACCCGAACAACTGATCGGTCCGTCGTCGATACAGCTTCCATCGCTGAAGCAACAGGCTTCGGACGGCTCTCCCGCTGCCGCGGATGTGACGAACAGAAGAAACGCCAACAGTGATAAGATTCGGATGGTTGCGTATTTCATGGATCGTTCAGCCTTATGCTTGAGGGGAGCGAACCCGCTGCCGCAAGATGCGAGTCATGTCAGGCTGCCCCTCTCGTCTACAATGGAACTCTGATATCGCAGAAACAGACGTAGCGAAACGGGCTCGCCGAGTCAAACTGAAATCCCATCGCCTATCCGGAAGAGCTCGCCTTAGCCTGAACTCGTGAAAGCGCGAAACGGATTGTTAGAGAGGGGTTGCAAGGATCCGGTAATCTTTTGACGATACGGTGGAGGTATCGGCCGTCCAAACGGTAGAAGCAACCGGCCAGGTACCCGGTTCATTCATCCACACATCCGTGCCACCGACACGGGACTGTACCGTGTAACCATAGCCGTCCACGCCCGGGGTCCAATCCAAAACCACCTCGGAAGATGCGGCGGGATCGCCGATGTCGAAATCGAATGTCGTGGGCTTCGGTCGCGCGAATCGAATCAGGCCGGAACTCCCGCCCGGTTCCCAGAACACGATGCCCGGGCGTTCGGCACTGTCCAATCGAAGCACGACAAGACTCTTGTAGGTTGCATCCAAGTGTTGAAGGACGGTGGTGATGTTCCAGGTAGCGAACGGTTTCTCCGCATACTTGACAACTTTCTGATCAGAGTACGCGACGCGCGGTCTCCACGCGTCGTCCAGCACCAGCGATACGGACTTCCGGGCGTGAGGGAAACCCAGTAACACGTCGTTGAGGATGTCGATATCCTCCACCACCCAGGCCCCCGCATTGAAAACGGCATATCGTACCGTGCCTTTCGTATTGTCGATCTCATCGATATCGAGCCATGCGACGTGCGGGCGATCCCAGTGGTCGAGGGCCATGGATGGAAACCGGCCCCGGATTCCGCCGGTGACGACCGAACTGATGGCCCACGATCCGTTGGACTTCGCAGCATACATGAGGTCGCCGGGATCGAACCAATCCGTCGATCCACAGTACATGATATGCGGATCGCCCGACTGATCCATCGCCAGCGAAGTATTGAACCCGTACATGGCGGCGCCGCTCCCCGCCACGCTGGTTTCGTACGTCCAACCCGATCCGTTGAAAGTTCCGTACTGAAGGCTGTCCGAGGCGCCGAATCCGGAAGGGTAAATGGAGGATTGATGGACCGTTCCCGACGGCGAAATCGCAAGAGTGTTGTCCCATCCGTCATGAAGGCTCGGCGAAGCAATTTCAAAATGTTCCATCAGTCCGCCGGGATGGATCACCGCGTGCGCGGGCGTTCCGCCTGAAACATGGTGATTGTGAAATGCCACATGCGCAGCCCCGGAAAAGTCGACGCGGATATCGCCCGGTCCGTAAAAATAGCCATTCGTCACCGTCGTAGGCGACCAGGGCCCAAACATTGCCTCGGAAACCGCATGCCACACGAGTCCGTTGCCCTGCTCCGTCATCCCCATGATGTGAATTCGATCTGATGGATCGAAATCGAATGACGGCTTGGTACCGAACGCAACGTCCGCCACCAGCCAGTTGCCGTCGATCGTCTCAGGGTCGATGCCGAGAATCAGTTGCGGCTTGTTGCCGTCAGGTTGCGGGGCTTCCTTGCTGAAATAATTGCGCACATCGACCGACCCGCCCGGATCTTCCCGGACCATCAACGTCAGGGTTCCGCTACCGGCGGCTTCCTGGGCTGCCACCGCGGTCAAAGCGGCGGAACTCCACCGGTCATAACCGACGTCGCTCGCTCCGATGCCCAGGGTGTCTGTATTCATGGGATTTACTGGAGCCGGCCTGTTCACCCCCGTCAACGTGGCCTCCGTCCAGGAGTCGTCAGAAATGAAATATGAAGAGATTTCCTCCGGCCGGCTGCCTCCAAACCGGGTCATTCTCAATTCCGCATTGGTCACCACTCCCTGGACTGCGGAAAGGTCGAACTTGAGATAAATCCAATAGTTGGCCGTTGGGCAGATGCTGAGGAACGTGCCGGCGCCCTTCACAGCAACACTGCCCAGTCCGGAGATCCAGGAATCCTCCGTCACCAGATTCGTGACCGTATAGCCCGACGCCACCTGCGCGCCCAGAATCAGGGACATCCCCCATCCACACCATTGCTGTCTATTCCGTCGATTCATTGATCGCTCCTCTCGTCATATTGTCGCGGCCATCGTCTTTATATTACCGAAAGTACTCAATCGTTTACTTTTAGAGGGCGGTGATCAAGCAAATACGGTCCCTTTTAAGGAAAGCAACATCCGCCCCGGTGAGTATACCACTTCGTGATCGTTATGAGGCAGCGCGCATCGAAAACCGAAAAAGGAGGTGAAATCGGGATTTTCGGGGCTTCCCTTCTTGAACATCGACCCCTATCCGGCGGTCGCAAATCCGGGTGCCCGCCTACTCCGTTCGTCGACCTTTCACGAGACTGACTATCGCCCCGAAGAACAGCAGCGAGAAACCGGCAACGATGAATCTCCAGGAGGCCAGCGCCGCGGTACCGGAGTGAAGCGCCAGCAAGACTACAGGCGCAAGCAATCCTGTCAGAACTACGTCCCGTGTTCGCGTATACAATGCCAGTCCGAGCGACACGATTGTCAGCGCAAACAGGAGCGCGGGCGCGGGGGGCGCGGATGGGAGGAAATCCAGCCCGAACCCCACCAGGAGAATGGACCCGGCAAACATTGCAGGGCGGGGCACTCGTTCGCCGCATAACAAAGTAAGCATCACGAGTCCCGCGCCGCCGAGCCCGGTGCCGAGGCCGAACCACGTGAGTCTATGCCTTGCTGCAATTTCCAGTAGTGAGTCGGACGTAGCCGCTCCGATCGCTGCGAGCCCAATGGCGGTCATGCATGCTGCCATTTCCCCCTTGCGCAATCCCCAGGCAAAAAGAGTTGCGGCAAGCGCTGCGCCGGCCAGTCGCCAATTCAGAGATTCTGCGTAGCCGGGCACGTAACCTAATGTGAAAAGAACGCCAAGTATGTACAGGAAGACAACCACATACAGAAATCGGCGTTGGTAGCGGCGGGCAAGCCACAATACGTGTGCGCTCGTGAGGAGCAGGCATACAGGCGGGTACAGAAGAATTCCGGGTCCTGCCGAGCCGGTTGCGAGAACGCCGTCCACCTGCAAGGCCAGAATCCACAACACCAGGGGGCTGCCGCAGATCATCGCCTCCACGAACGGGTCGGGAGATTGGAGGGCCCGGTGCAATTCCAGAAGCAAAAAGATCACGATCGTCATCAAGGGAAGAAAGTCCCCGAAGGTGCGCGCCATATTGTACATGTACGCGAGGGTATAGGCGTACACCCCGGCCGCGGTGAGCAGAATCACCGCGAACAGACTGCCCATAGCCGGGGATTTCAGGAACGGGACGTGCGCACCGCCCTGCGCAGGAGAACGATCCTTGTGCCCGGTGGCGCCGACCAGGCAGGCGGCTGCTCCGGCCAGGAGAGGGATCCAACTCCACAACCAGGGTTCCCGGTCGGAGGAAACCATTGCAACCTCTCCGCCGAAATAGGCCGCTAGCGTCGGAGAACTCAAGGCGCACCATCCGATCACGAGACATATGCCGCCGAATCCGGCCCGTTCCAAAGGAATGCCGATAAGGAAGCGCAGAGCTACGATCTGCGCAATTCCCAGGCAGAGGTATAGGACGCCGGCCGTCATTGCGATTTCCACGCCGCGGTTAGCGAACGAACCAATCGACAGGGCGCCGGCGACGAGAAAGAATGCGATCAGTACGACGAGAGAAACAGCGTCATCCATCACGTGTCGCCACAATACGATCACCAGGAGCACACCTACGAGCGCGAGTTCGTAGAAATTCAATGCAAGAAGGCCCGGCATGGCCTCGCGGTAGCCGCTGCCTTCTGCCAGCAACGTACCGAAAATCCTGCCGATCCCGTACAAAACGCACATCGCGCTGAGCACGTAAAAAACGCTTCCGCCGGTTACACTGAAGAATGATCGTACGCCGCGCCTACGGAAAAATTGATGAAAGAATGCGGCGATACTGTTGCCCGACGGATTGTCCGTCGGGAGTTCGAGTGGAGGGGGAGGCGGAACGGATGGTTCGCCATTCAATGTGTCCATGACATCTCCTCACCATTTACACCTACAGGTTTGAGAGTTCGTCACGATTCCGACAGGCGGACGGAAGACTCTGCTTCCGTCCGCGTGCCGGACCGATTGTCATGGGCCGGCCCTGAAGGTAACCATACAAGTGTGAGTGGGCCGCGTTAAGTGCCTACACGCGTTTTCACCTCGTACTCGCGGCGGCCGGAGAGCGGACACCGGAAGAAGCAAACCCGTGTTCGGTGACAAACTTCATCTCCTTCGATTCGGGCGATTGCCCGAATGGAGACCAGAACTGGATCGCCGCATACCCGTGCGGGTCGTCCGGGTTCGAGCGCGTCGCCAGTTCAAAGGTTCCGCATCCACACGTCATTCCGATCAGGATCACCATTGTTACCGTACTCTTCATCTGCATCTTCATTTCTTCGTCTCCTGGGGTTGCGTTCCAACTACTCACAACGGAAGCGGCGCGCCTGTGTAGAGGGAACCTGTGACCAAAAGTCCGATGTAGGTTGCAAAGCCGGCGGCGCTTCCCGCGGTATAGGCTGTGTCCGCGGCCGCGGCAAAAGGAACCAGTGGATAGTAAAGCAGGGCACTCTTCGTGTCCCCCCGGGTCCTGAACACCACCGCGCAGGTGTCATGCCCTTCCGACGTGGCGACCGGATCCGTAGGAGCTGAAATCACGAAGACACAGGACCTTCTCGTAAGGAGACAGACACCGCCCCGGGATGTGTCAGGAAGCCGAAGCGATTGAATTTTTTCCGCCGGATTACGAACTCCGACCGGGGAATTGTTGTAAGGAATCGGAGTAAATCCCCTCGACTCCAGATCGGCAAGATCCGGCGTGCCGGTCTTCCATGCGCGCCGCGGTACATTCACAACATGGCATCCGCATGGCCCCTTCGCATGCCCCACTGCTCGCAACGGAGGGAGGGACAGATTGAAATGATAGCGTTGAGCTTCTCTGGTCCCTTTCTTGACGCCCTGGAAGCAGATCACGATGTCCCGTTGGGGTCCAAGATACGCCTTGGTGATTTCAAAGATCACATCCTTGTTCTGGTCTTTGGCCCGGCCAACCACTTTTTCAGTGATCGGAAATGGATGCCCGCCTTCCCCCAGCACGAAACTGGCGTGCGGCGATGCTCCATTAAAGTTCGCACAAGATATGCAGGCTAACGCCGGCAGCAGCGTGAGAAGCCCGGTTCTACTTCTGTTTGAAAGTCTCGTCATCAGTATGTCCTCCTCCGTCAACTCTCGTTCGAAACCCTTGCTCATGGTTGTTCTTACGGATTTACGTGAACGGGTTTCGCGCAAAAGCAGGATTCCGGGACAATCCTCCCCGCCTGAAGAGCGGCATATGGGGAAAAGACAGATGTTTGCTTGGATTCCTTGTTGTAGAAGCGGGCGATCCGGGAGTAAAATGAACGAGTCGAGGGAGAACTGGCGATGGCACTGAACACATGCCAATGCAATGGGTGCGGAGCCGTGATTCCGCGGGATGCACCTCAGGGGGTTTGCCCCCGCTGCCTGTTCAGCATCGCTTTTTCCACGGAGGCGGTTCACTCGAGCGAAGTGCTACTCACCGAACCCATCGATCCCGAAACGATTACGCCCGTGTCGACCACTCTTACTCCCGGATATCATTTCGGAGATTATGAATTAGTCGAAGTCATTGGGCGCGGGGGAATGGGCGTCGTTTACAAAGCCCGGCAACTCTCATTGGGCCGCACCGTCGCCCTCAAGATGCTCAACTCGGGTTGCCTTGCCTCCGAGCAGGAACTGAAACGGTTTCGAGGGGAGGCGGAGGCCGCTGCAGGGCTGAATCATCCCAACATCGTTTCCGTCCACGAAGTGGGTGAGTTGGAAGGGCGATATTATTTCTCCATGCAGTTCATCGAAGGCAGCGATCTTGCCGAAATTCTCAAGGAAAGGAGGATCGGTTTTCGGGAGATGGGACGGTACATCAAGCAGATCACGGATGCGGTCCTGCATGCGCACGAAAACGGAGTCCTGCACCGTGATCTCAAACCCTCCAACGTCTTGATAGATGCCGCCGACCAGGCGCAAGTCACCGACTTCGGTCTGGCGAAGCGCGTCAGCGACACGTCCGACATAACTTTGAGCGGCCAGATCCTGGGTACACCGTCCTACATGTCTCCCGAGCAGGCGGGCGCGGAGCGTTCGAAAATCGGCCGGGCCACGGACATCTATTCGATCGGAGCCCTCCTCTATCATCTACTCACCCGACGCCCGCCTTTTCACGGCGAGACCTCGATGGAAACGCTGAAACTGGTTCGAGAGGCGGACCCGGTGCTGCCGCGTGAGTACAATCTCACTGTGCCTCGCGAGTTGGAGATGATCTGCCTGAAGTGTCTGGAAAAGCGCCCCAACCGTAGATATGCATCGGCGCGAGCGCTCGCCGACGACCTGCAAAGGTACCTGGACGGGGAGTCGATCAGCATCGAGAACGTGAGACTCTTCAACCGCCTGGTGAACGCGCTCGAGCGGGGACACTACGACGTGGAGATGCGAGCATGGGGAACCATGTGCCTCTGGTTCGCGGCGATCATCGCCGCAGCTCATTTTCTTATGTTCTTCCAGGCGCGTGATAGCCATTCGATCCACGCGATGATGGGGGGCCGGTTCTGCGAGTTCCTTGCTATTGGAATCGTAATGTGGGTAAATCGCCGAGATTGCTACCCGGTCCGAACGGTTGCTTCCCGCCAACTGTGGGTTCTGTGGATGGCGTATCTCGGGGGATCCATGGTGCTGGCGCTGGTCAGCTATATCACCTGGAAAACCGGGGCCGGCGACGCGCCCTACGACGTGCTGAACCTGTACCCGCAGCTTGCGGTGCTTAGCGGGCTCGGCTTTTTCGTAATGGGCAGCAGCTACTGGGGCGGATGTTATGCATTCGGCGCAAGCCTCTTTCTCCTGGCGGTGTTCATGCCGTTCATTCAAGCCTGGGCCCCGATTGTTTTTGGGCTTACGTGGGGCATCGGGATGGCGGCGGTAGGGCGGAGACTCCGCCTCCTGGCGGCGGAGTAAACTGCATTCTTCAGCCTTTCTCTACTGGGTGAATGTGCAAACAATGCGGGGTAAGGGATCGCTCTCTTCGGGAATCGCGTAACTTTCCGGGCTGAATCCGTATGAGAGTGTATGACCCCCAGGAAATGATTGAAGAACGATGAAAGAAGGTAAATCCAGATTCGACACGACGCGGTGGTCCATCGTTTGTATGGCCCAGGACAAGGACGCATCCGCAAGCAATGCCGCTCTCGAAGACCTTTGCCGGTCCTACTGGTATCCTCTCTACGCGTATGTTCGCCGGCGCGGATATTCGACGGAGGAGGCTCAGGATCTTACGCAGGAATTCTTCTTCCGCCTGACCAGCAAGGACTACATTCGATCCGCGGACAGGGAAAAAGGCAAGTTCCGCTCATTCCTGCTGGTGGCGATCAAGCACTTTCTGGCCAACGAGTGGCACCGCGCCAACGCTCAGAAGCGGGGAGGCGGACGCATCATCGTCCCGATCGATCAGGGCTGGGCTGAAGATACCTATCATGTTGAACCGGTCGACGATGTCACCCCGGAGTCCCTCTACGAACGCCGCTGGGCTCTCCTTCTCCTCGAACGCGCGTTGGCGGCGGTGGAAATGGAAATGTCATCGGCGAACAAGACAAGGCTCTTTGAAGGATTGAAGCATACGCTGACCGGCGCATCCGGCGGTGACTCATATGCGAAGCTTGCCGCCGAGTTGGATATGACCGAAAACGCGATCAAAGCCGCCGCTCATAGAATGCGCGGCCGATTCCGGGCGCATCTGCGAACCGCCATTGAAGAGACCGTCTCCTCCAGGGAAGAAGTCGAAGAGGAGATCCAACATCTCTTCGAAGTTTTTTCCAAATAGTTCAAACGGGAATTCCGGCCCACACGACTACGGCGCCGAAGGCAAAACCGAATACGCTGATGGCCCGGAAAAAGCCGTCCGGCTTCGCCAAGAACCATACGACGAATTGCTGGAGTCGCGCCGGACCCAGTATGGCAAGAAGGAGTCCTGCCAGGATCGCGATGACACCCACCGTTTGCACAAAGAGTGACGCTCGAGTTCCGGGCGCGGCGATGATGAAGAGAATCCCGATCAGGATCCGCAGAGAAACCGCGAGTACAATCCAATGAATCCTGGGAAAACCATGCAGAATCTTTCGCATGAAAACGGGTGCCACAAGAAGAACGGCGGACCCCGCCACCATGAACAGTCCAACGGTAAAAACAATCCAAGTCATACCGGGAAGATAGCTTCGTGTCCGGTTTCCGCCATTACAAACTCCGCCCCGGATTGGAGCGCTTTCAAGGCGGCGCAGTCAAGCCGGGAAGGTCAGATACCCTGATTCGCTCCCCAGCGTGGCGGAATAGCGTTGGGCCCGGACTCACTCGCCACGTCAGGCCGTCCGCCTGCTCCTTGGTCGTACGGGGGCCACGACGCCGGCCTGGCAAAATCCTGTTCCCCTTCCAGAACCAGAGCATCAGGGAAATTCTCCGTCACGTCCTTCCATGTCGTCTGCGACCACAATTGCTCTTCGAACACCAGGAGAGAACGATCTATCATCGGCCCGGACACCGCCTTTCCGATCGGAGGCCACCACAGGCTTTCGGTATCCCGGTCCCACAACACGAATGCATCCATCCCATCCCAGACATTCCGGTCCGAGTATGTGTAGCCGCTGACGGCAAAAGTGAACGTGTGCCCTTCCAGGTTCCGGTCATAGATCGCGCCCAGGTCGGCGAGAACGCAATAGGCGGCGAAAATCGGCCTCCCGCCGACCACATCATTCACAACCTCGTGTCGTTGCAGCAACCTCAGAGGATACACCCGGGTATCATCCTCCACGCGAACCAGCAATACCCGGTCTGCTCCGTCAAACCAGGATTCCGCTTTCGAAACGGACACGAAGGAAGGCTCGATCAGGGCAGGGAATCTTTCGCGGCCAAGACCGTAATGTAGCTGACTCTCATTCAAACGGAATTCGGTGACATCGAAGTGGTCATCGAGCGAACTTCCCGCCCAAAGATACTGTCGTCCGTCCCGGGTCTCGATCCTGTTCCGCATGGAATGGGCCGGGGACTTGAATATCCCCGGACCGCCCTGGCCCCGGTACATATCCCTCGCGCGATAGAGTCCGAGGTAGGAAGGATTCAGGTGAACGACGATCGCGTGAAGTGCCAGCAAGATCGTCAGGACCCCCCAGAGCAGGCGTCCCGAGCCTGAATTCCCTTCACGCTGATCTCCTTTCGTCATCTCGGTACAGTCGAGATTCTTGGAGTCTGCTTACACAGCCCGATTGGAATTGCCGATTATTCGCCCCATCGACTGGGATTGATTCCGCCCGCCTCGGTCGCAAGGTCCGGAGGACGGTTCGGAACATCAAAGTCTACTGAGCGAGTGTTGGGGCTTTTGAAAAGTCTTCGCACCGGCGCCGGCAATGTCATCACTCGATCCGCATCGTGCTCTTCCACCTCGGCCAACGGACCCGCCCACGCAGGACGGTAGGCAATCGCCAGCATTCGCCGATCCCGATTGCTGTAGTTGGGAAAGTTGCCGTGAAAAACCTTCTGGTTTATGACCACGGCGGAGCCGGCCTTGCAGGTCACCATCAATTCATCGGGGTGACGCAGGTACCGTTGATACGGATTCGCGTCGGAATGCAGCGAGAGATGCGAGCGCGGGACAACCTTGAATGGCGAACAATCCGGTGTCAGATCGTCGAGGTAGTACAAGGCTCTCACCAGGCAGGGACTACTCGAGCCCAGCCCGAAGATCTTCGAACCGTAGGGCTGAGCGTCGGTATGAATCGCAATTCCCGGGTGTCCCGGGCGCGACAAACCGTAGCGATAGGTACAGAACACGACATCATCCCCGAACAGCGTCCCGAGAAACGCCATCATTTCCGGCTGGGCGATCAGCGAAATCGAGTTGGGAGAATCTGTCCACTCGACGTGACTGGCTCCCCGCTGGTGTTCGCTGTAATCGGTCCCGGTGGTGGGAAGGCGATCCGTTTCGTCGCAAATTTGACGAATCTGGTCCGGTGAGAGCAGGTCGGGAATCACGACGTAGCCTTCCAACTCCAGGTAGCGAATTCGATCCGCGGCACCGAGCACCGCCCAATCCACATCGGGTCGCTTGGCTGAGTCGAGATCTTCTCGATTATTCGTGGGTCGCGTATCCATGAGGCCGCCTTTTGTTGCACACCGAATCATGGAACTTGGAGACCCGTCAATTCCGGAGAAGTCCCGGGCGGAAATGGCCCGTTGAGGAAAAGGGTGAATTTGGAACCGTGGTACCAAAATTGCTCCATATTCCGTGCGAAGCAACCTCTCGGCAAAGGAGCAACAAATACACCATGCAAATGACCGGATCACCCGTACAGAACATCTATCCCTCCTTGTTCAATCACTACCTGGAGCCCAGCCTTCTTGCCGACTCGCTTTCGGGAGAAATCCTGGAAGCGAATCAAGCAGCGGTCCGTTTCTTACGGCGCCCTGCCACCCAACTGATCGGGCAACCGCTCACGGTTCTGCTACCTCCCGGACAAGAGAACGCCCTGGACGGATTTCTAGAATCAATCCGTATCGATGGGCGCACACAGAACGCAGTAGAGCTGCAGTTGGGTTCGGGAGAGACGGCATCTTCCCAGATGGTCGCCCAGTCGCTCGATCTGAGTGGGAGTTCCATTCTTCTCGTGACCCTTAAAGGAGATCAGGGCGGAACCATGGGCGGCGCCCCCGACACCAAAGTAGATCAACTGCAACATCACCTGCAGTCGATCCAGGAGTTGTGCTCAGGACTCAATAATCCAATTCAGGAACTGCTGAGCACGGTCGAACTGCAGGGGAATTTGAGACTCAAACGAGTTGCGGAAACTTCCTCCTCCATCCTTAGAAAGCTCAGGCATCTCGACAATCCGCCCGGCCGACCGCGTACGGCGGAACAGGCGGTGCGCGCGCCACGAAAAACGTACGGTAAACCGTGCACGCAAAATGCAGTTCTCATTGTCGACGACGACACGAATGTAAGAAACCTCTTCAACAATATTCTCCGAATTGGGATTCCGAACATTGAATTGGAGATGGCCAACGATGGTCAAATCGCGGTGGAAGCCTTCAAAGAGCACCACCATGAGCTCGTACTCCTCGATCTCAACATGCCCCGCATGGGCGGAGAGGCGGCGTACGTCCAAATCGAGGCGGTCTGCAGAGAGAAGTTCTGGGAAGTTCCAACCGTCATCATCTGCACCGGCTTCGACGGGAAGAATGCGATCCCGCGAGTTCTTGAGAAAGACGACAGGCACACCTGTCTGTACAAACCTGTTCTCAAGGAGGAGCTCATAGACGAAGTAAATCGATGTCTCGCGCGCCCCGAGTAGGGTTCCACGGGTATCCCGCGTTGCGGCGGAGACTACGTGGCACGGCGGCTCCGCCCCGTGTCGGCACAAGGAAAGAGCAAGGGTAGAGCCCGATCGGAGCACGCTCCTTTTCCCGTCCTTCGTTTCCTCTGCTCTTGTCCTGACACGGGGCGGAGCCACCGTGCCACGTTTTCGGGCTCGGGGTGATTTGAGTTGCCGCTGCACACGCCTTGACCTCCCGGTCCCGGTGCTGCACCCTTCACGCAATGAGCAAATTTGAGAACGGATTTACGGCGGCGGGCATCCCGTTTTCGGACCATCACGATGGAACACCGTCCGACAAACGATTCCCCGACGGCGCCTCGTACCGGATCGAAATTCCGAGCGTAGAGGGCCCGAATCCCCTCAAGGCCGTGTTGCAGGAGGCGGAGCAACGCCAGGTGCCGATTCACCGGATCAGTCAGGGCAGCGGGATCATGCTGCAGACACGTGAGGAAATCAAAGAGATGTGTCGAATCGGTGCGGACAACGGCATCGAGGTAAACTTGTTTGTGGGTCCGCGCGCCAGCTACGACACCGGGGGATTCTACAAGGCGCCGGCAGGCCAATTCATCGGCTGGCAGGTGCGCGGCGCCGATCAACTACGCCATGCGATGGACGACATTCGCCACGCATGCGATCTGGGGCTCCGCAGTGTTCTAATTGCAGATGTCGGCCAAATTCATCTCACAAGAAGTTTCATCGAACAGGGTCTGTTGCCGAAAAATCTGGTCATCAAGTCGTCCGCGACCTTGTCTCCCGGAAACCCGGCGACGGTGGCGGTTCTGGACCGGATGGGCGCCGACACGATCAACGTCGCGGGAGATCTGAGCGTCGCGCAGATGGGTTCGCTTCGGAAAGTAACCGACAAGCCGATCGATATCTATATCGAAGGCCCCGATGGTCTCGGTGGATTCATACGATACTACGAAGCCGCGGAAATCGCGCGCCAGTGTGCGCCGGTCTATTTGAAACTCGGGTTACGCAACGCCGCGGATGTATATCCGAGCGGCATGCACCTCGATGCAACAGCTTCCCTGCAGTGCTCGGAAAAAGTCCGTCGGGCGCAGATCCTCCGTGAACATCTTTCGCGCCTCGCACCTGAACTGGTGACATCGGAGCGGGGCGCCGAAGGGCTTGGAATCCCGGAGCCGTAGCCTGGTTCACATTCTTTTTCGTCTGTGAGTGATGCAGTTCGACTCTCCCCTATTTTTCCTCTTTCTCCTCGGGGTGTACGGAGTCTACCTGGCGCTTCCATTCCCGAAGCAAAACCGCTTCCTGCTGGCGGCGAGCTATGCGTTCTATGCTTCCTGGGACTGGAGGTTCCTCGGCCTTCTCTGGATCTCCACCGCGGTGGACTATGGCTGTGGGAAGAGAATCCATGCCACGGAATCGCCGGCTCGCCGCAAGAAGCTGCTCCTTCTCAGTATTTTGGTGAACCTGGGCATCCTCGGGTTCTTCAAGTACTTCAATTTTTTCTCGTCCGGCATGGCCGACCTGCTGGGCGGCTTCGGAATTACATTCGATCCGTTGTTCCTTCACCTGGTTCTGCCCATTGGAATCTCCTTCTACACCTTCCAAAGCATGGGATATACGATCGACGTGTACCGGCGCGAACTGGAGCCGTGCCGAACCCTCTGGGACTTCGCCCTGTTTGTCGCGTTCTTCCCCCAATTGGTTGCCGGCCCCATCGAACGGGCAAAACGCCTGCTCCCCCAGCTGCAATCGCCTCGAGAACCCTGCCGGGACGATCTGTATGCCGGCACATTTCTAATTGTATGGGGACTGTTTCAGAAAATCGTCATTGCCGACAACCTGGCGGGCGTCGTGAACGCGACATTTGCCGGTGGCGCTCCATATAACGGTGCGGAAGTACTGGTGGCCTCGTACGCATTCAGCTTTCAACTCCTCTGCGATTTCGCGGGATACTCCTGCATGGCGGTCGGCGCGGGCAGGCTTATGGGCTTTCGCCTCACTACCAATTTTCGCTCGCCGTACCTGGCCTCCAACCTGCGCGATTTCTGGAGTCGCTGGCATGTAAGCCTCACACGTTGGTTCGGCAATTACGTCTACCGCCCGCTGCGGAACGTCATCGGCGCCGGCACCAGCCGCAACTTCTGCTGCGTGGTACTCACATTCCTGCTTGTCGGTTTATGGCACGGCGCCTCCTTGAGTTTTGCGCTCTGGGGGCTATTGACCGGCCTGCAATTCACTCTCTATCTTGCCTTCAAACCTGCCCTGTCAAAGTTCCGGCCCCGACACAACAAGTTTGCGAAACTTCTGTGGTCCGGCGGAGGCATTTTTCTTGTCTATCACCTTTGGTGCCTGGGGTGCCCTCTTTTCAGGGGGGAATCACTCGCCCAGAGCGTGGAGATGTATGGGAGCCTGGTAACAAGCTTTCATATCAACCAAACCGCGATTTCCAATCTTGCCTACGTCGCGATCTACACCGCGTTTTTTCTACTGCTGGAAGCATTCCAATTTGTTCGACGGGATCTGCTCGCGGTGTTCGAGCTTCCAATTCCCGTTCGCGCTATGCTTTATCTCGTTCTTTTCTACGGCATAGCTTGGTTTGGAAATTTCAATGGCCAGGACTTCATCTATTTTCAATTCTAGTGCATCGTTCCATAAATAGGTACCTGCTGATGGAACGATATACCAGACTTCCAAGGGCTCTGCTGGTTTCTATCGCAGCCATTGCGATCATCGAATCGGCGGCGTGGCGTGCCCCGCGGGCATTGTGGAGCGGCTTCTTTGCGGTCTCGGAAATTCGTGATGACGAAGCGTTCCGTTTCCGATCCCGCGTTGAAAGGATTTCCGTGGACCGGCCTGCGCTGTTGCTGATGGGCTCGAGCCAGATCCGGGAAGGGGCAGATACGGATCAGATCCAGAGAATTCTGTTCGATGCCGGATTGGGACGGATACAAGTCGTTAACCTCGGCACCTCGGCGGGCGCTTTTCTCGAGTTGTATGGGCAGCTCGATCTCGCGCTGCGAAAAAGACCGGCCATCATTGTCGCCAGTCCCGGGCCCCATGGATTGTATTGGCCCTACTCGGAATTGGACTCGTTGACGGAATACTGCTATTCGCTTGAAACAGCGGGATCGTTGATCTGGAGTCTGCGCGGTTCCGTCGGGATCAACGCCTTGCAGCGGTTCCTGGGCGTCGCGTTCCTGTATGAGATGCTACCGAGCAGCAGACTGGTTCGATCATACAAAATTCACACGCTGGGGGCACGCTGGATCGGAAATCATCAACCAAAGTCACCAGAGTATTACTATTCCAGGGACCTGACTTTGACCGAAATGGAAGAGTCATTTCAGTCGCTTCCCCCGCCTCGCATATCGGGCCGGACATCCACACAATCCGGCCTTGCGCGGGCGACAATCAAAAAGATACTCGATGACGGATCGGCAATCTGCTTTCTCGACTTTCCATTGAATCCGGCCGCCGGAGACCTGACTGCGGCATGGGAACCTTCCATCCGGGGGAGTGAAGAGATTCTTAATGAATTGGCGGAAAATCACCAATTCAGGTATAGGAAGCGGGACTCGTTGCCTCAGTTTGATGCTGGAGATTTCCGTGATGTGTGCCATCTGAATCAGAGAGGACGATCCAAAATGTCCGAAGTGATTGCGGAAATGGTGATTCAAGAGCTTCGTTCACGCAATGACGCCCTTCAAAAAAGCACGGGGAAGACAGAGGTGCCGGCCCCGTAAACATACGCAATCGGATTTGAGATAACATTGCCATATCAAACCATATTCAGATTCTCCGCGATCATTATCACCGCCCTGCTTGCATGGCTGCTGCCCGGAGAGACCGAATGGAAATCCGTCGTCGCCAGCCTCGGATTTGGACACTTCGCGCTGTCGCTTTTCTACGCCAGACGCCAGGCCTCTCAGCTTCTCACCAGTCGTCGATTTGCAATCCCCCTGGTACTGACCACTCTCCTCGGCATCGGTTTGTACTTCCGGCAGTTCCCGCTGGTATTCGTGTTTGCAGTGCACCATGTATGCAACGAGGTCTACCTGATGGGCAGAACGCTGCCCCGAATCCAGGGTAGGGGCTTGGAAGTATTCCGCTGGACCACGATGCTCCTGCATGCCTTTGCATATCTGACAATCCTGCGCAATTACGGGGCCGTGGCGGAATTAAACTCCACGTGGTTGCTCGCCGGTTACGTGGGTAGCCTCTGCCTGTTCCTGGTTGCCCTGCTACGGATTCGAAAGTCGTTTGACAGAATCTCGCTGATCGAAAATTCTGCGCTCGAGGTTGGCTCGGTGCTGCTGGTTGGGCTGTCGTACCTGGTGCAGATCGGTTTCCTTGAAGTCGTCTGCTACCACTTTGTTTTCTGGTGCTTTCTGCCTCTTCCCAAGCTCGGGGAACGGGGCAATGGACCGGTTGTTTCGTACTTGCTGATGACGGCGGGGGCCACCGGGCTGTTCCTGCTGCTGTCCCCGCTTGGTTTCCGCAACTACGAAATCGGCGGCTCTCTGTATTTCAACCAGTTTCTACTGTGGTCGTACATTCATGTCGTCTCCTCCTTCGCGCTTTCAAGAAGCCATCCGCAATGGATATCGAGGTGGTTCTGGAAGCCAAAGACCGTGGCACGGCGCCTCCGGCCCGTGTCGGCACAAGATAAGAAAAAAGGAGGCGCACGATAGGGCCCTGCGCAATCCCTGCTCAATCCTTTCTCTCTCCCTGTTCCTACACGGGCCGGAGGCGCCGTGCCACATTGGGTGGGGTTCTGCTTGAGGCTTCGCTACACGGGTCACATACCCGTGCTACGTGCGTAGGCGCCGTAGACCTTGTCCACGGACAGGCTCTCCAGGTCGTCGCCTGCATTCAGGATATCAAAACGGCTGCTGCGCGGACGCCATGTCTCCGCATCGCTGGGACCCCACAGGACGAGGCCGCGGCAGCCGACCGCGGCGGCAAGGTGCGAGATTCCGGAATCGTGGCCCATGAAGAAAGTACTGCGCCGGAGGAGTATCGCCACATCCACCAATGGCTGCTCAACGCATACAGAAACACGTTCGGCCGGCAACTCGCTACGCAGCCGTTCGATCTGCTCCCCGTCCGCCTCGCCTCCAACAATCGTAAGACCAAGTTCCCGGTTGGTTCGCAGTACGCGGATGAGAAACTCCACCCACGCTTCGATGCGCCAGTTCTTTCGTGGACTTCCGCTGCCGGGATGGACGGCGAGAAACCGAACGTCCTCCTTCTTCTCCAAGTCCTCGCCTTCGATCCGATACCGGGGTTCGATCCCGTCTCCCCGGATGCCGAGCGAGATAACCGGATCCAGAAGTTGGGCCGAGGCGTGCCGTTTCACTCCATCCGCCGGACGACAACAACCGGCAACAAAACGGGCACCGGATACGGACCGTACGTTGCCCGCAAAGATGGAGTGAGGATCGAAGAGATAGGAGATGATCAGGTCGAATTGCGCAAAAAATTCCGCCCCGGCCCCGGACAGCTCCGCCCCGGCAACAAAAAACGACTCCAGGCCCGGAGAATCGATCGATGTAACCGTCCGCGCGAGACCGAAGGCAACGGCAAGGGAAGCAATTCGCGGATTGCCCAACACCTCGACATTCGCGTTCGGCGCCGCGCGCCGGAGGCATTGAAACACCGGCAGGGTCAGAACAAAGTCTCCCACCGCACCCCCCCGAATCACCAGGGCATTTTCAAAACCAGTACATCGTTCCATGATCAGGTGTACATTGGACGAGGGTATTTTGGATGGACGGAGGCCGCGATCCTGAAACCCATCTTCTCTCAGCACGGTTGACATTACGATGAATTTGTGATGGCGTGCACGCACTTGAAAGCGAAAGACACGGCGATTCCGCGCAAACAATGAAACAGATCCATCGTTTACTTCAGCTCGTCGCCCTCATTGCCTCGTGCGCATCGACCCCGGCGGTGTACGCCGCAATGATTGCATCCAATGGAGTATCCCAATGCGCGATCGTGGTCCCATCCGGATCGATCGAATCGGAAAAGTTCGCCGCCGAAGAGCTGGCTGCCTACCTCGAAAAAGTAACCGGCGCGCGTCCTGAAATACGCGAGGAGCCTACGGAGAGCACGAACATTCACGTCGGACGTTCCGCGTACGCGGTTTCGCTGCTCACAGATTGCGATCTGGATGCACTCGGCAGCGACGGCATCGTGATCAGAACCGTGGGCACCGATCTCGTAATTACCGGCGGGAGGCCGCGCGGCGTCCGCAACGCGGTGTACGTGTTTCTCGAGGACGCCCTGGGGTGCCGATGGTGGACCCCGGACGCGGAACTCGTTCCGTCACAGCCGACGCTCGCCCTGCCTGACCTGAACATTAAATATGTTCCGCCGTTCAATTTCAGATACGTGAGCTCCGAAGGCGCTTCTACCCCTCCTTTCGGGTACCGAATCCGCAACAACGGCGCGGAGGCGAAATTTGATCCCGACGGAGAATCGATTCTCCTCCACCTCCTGCCGGGGAGAGACCATTTTACGGCACATCCCGACTGGTACATGTATTGCCCCGACGACGGGACCGCCGAAGAAGAATACACGTTCAATTTCGGGCTCGAGAAACTCAAAGACGAGCCGGAAACACTCGCGGCCGCGCAACAGCACCGGCGCCTTCCCTATCAGCCGTGCATGACCAGCGAAGGGGCGTTGGTGGCCGCGGCCGACGCAGCTATCACCCGCCTGGATTCGGAGTATCCGAACATGACGAATCCGCTCAAAATTCTCTGGGTCGTTCAGCAAGACGGGGGGTGGATGTGCCGCTGTTCGAACTGCAATGCAATTCGCGAGGCGGAGGGCTCCGATTCCGCGAACTGGCTTCGTTTCGTGAATTACATTGCCGTGCGGGTTGAGGCAAAATATCCGGACGTGCTGGTGGGTATGCACGCATACCTGCACACCCTCCAACCTCCGAAATCGGTCCTGCCGCGCGACAACATTCTGATCTACATGGCGGCGCTGGATCGTGATCACAAGAAGACCTTCGCGGAGCTTCCCGAAGGCGAATATCTCAAGACCTGGTGCTCCATCGCGAAACAGGTGTGGGTGTGGGATTACGACACGAATATCCGGAATTACATCAAACCTCATCCGAACCACCTGGACGCCGCGCGAACCATTACATTCTGCCGCGATGCCGGCGCGGACGGAATTCGAATCCAGGGCGCCATGGGCAAACTGGGCGACCTGGTGTACATGCGGAACTGGGTGAACGCGCAAATGGCCTGGAACCCGGGCAAAGATCCCAATGCATTGCGATCTGCGTTTTTGAACGGGTACTACGGCGCAGCCGGGCCGGCGTTTCAACGCTACGTCGAAGCGCTGGACGAGATCATTCACCGGGACGACGGTGTCCCGTTGAATCGCGATGCAGACTCGACGGACGCCTGGCTGGGAGTCGAGGACCTGATCGCGCTTACGCGTATCCTTGACGAGGCCGCCACCGCCGTCGCCGCGGATGAAACTTTGTCCGCTCGTGTTCGGGACGCGCGCATCAGCGTAGACGTGGTGTGGCTGGACCGCTACGAAACGCTCCGGGCGGAAGCTGGGGAAAAATCGCTGGAATTCCTCGCGCCGGCGGATCCCACTGCCTACATAGAACGCCTCTCGGAAATCCAGGAGACCGTGGGTCATTATAGAGAACACAATGATTTCAGTGAGTACGTTCAACTTCTTCGCGAATTGCATCCGGCGGCGCCCGCCCCGGAACCGCAGACCGAACCTGTGGCAGAACCACAAACAGAACCGCAGCCCGAGCCGGCGGCCGAACCGGCGGCGGAACAACCAGCGGAAGTTCCCGCCGCATCCTAGCCCGCATGTCTCACACTCTTTCGTATCGAACGGATGAAGGTTGCACGAAATCAGTGAGTCGGGTCTGGGAGGCGGACGCAGGTCCGATGCTACGAATTCGAAAGAAAAGCGTTTAGTGCCTGTCTGAATGCGGCGATATGGCTGGCTTCGCTTTCGGATTTTGAGGGAATCACCGCGAGGGTTGCGTCGGGAATTTTAGCTGCCCATGCCTCCGCAAACTGCAGCGGGTGCATCGGGTCCTCTGCATTTCCGACCACCAGGGTCGGCACGGAAATCCCCTCCGCATCACTCCAGGAACGGATCGGACAATCTGCCGGCATGCATTGCAACCGGGCGCGGCGCTCCGTCGCCAGGGGTTTGTCAAACTGCTGCAGGATGGATTCCGCCACCGCCGGAGCTTGGGCGCGCAGACAAAGGATCTCCGGCCTGGAGGAAAATATTTCGCGCCCTTTCTCGTTTCCTGCCTGCTCCAGGGCTTCCGCCACCATCGGCAGCAATTCCAGGTTCTTTGGAGAAGGTTCCGCCTCCCACGCGGGTCGTACCAGAATCAACGCTTCCGTCCGATCCGGAAAGTTCAGGGCGAATCGAGTGCTTACCCCTGCGCCCATTGAAATCCCACCGATCACCGCCCTTTCGATCTCCAGGTGGTCCATCAGGGCGCACAAGTCACCGGCAAAACGATCGAACGTAAGCGCTTTCTCCGGCCCTACCGGCTCCGTGTCGCCATGCGCGCGGGCGTCCAAGACAACGACCTGATGTCGCGCGATCCGCCCGCACAGATCCTTGGGTTGATTGCGGTTGCCTCCCAGGCCGTGGCTCATAACCAGCGGCGCACCGGCTCCGATCTTCTCGTAGCAGAACTGAATCCCGTCGCGATGAAATCTGGAAGTCATACCCGTGCCGCCCGGCTTCGTAAAAAGCGAATCGCAGCACCGACATCGGGCTCCCGAAGGTTGTGAATCACCACCGGACCGCAGTATCGGTACTTCCGGATACATTCAAAATAGAAGTCCCAATCCAGCTGTCCGAACCCCGGCGCGGCGAGCGCACTTTCTCCCTCCCCGGGAATCTCCTTTGCGTGTACTTGCGCAATGTCGGGTCCGAGGAGGTCGAACGCCTCCCGGATCAGCGGCGCGCCGGCACCCGGCTCAACGGGATCCGAAAGGTTCGCGCCGTCGATGATGATTCGCAAACGCGGAGACCCGATTTCGTCCAGAATCCTGCGCGCCGCCCGGGCAGAATCAACAACATTTGCGCGCTCGGGCTCAATTCCAAGGTCCACGGATTCCTCGTGGGCAACCTCCAGTAGCCGGTCCAGCGTCTCGCGCAACGCCCGCCACGCCTCGGGCGAGCGGTTGTCGGGATGGGCACGCCACATGTTTTCCGAATCCCGAGTGCCGGTGCAAAGCGATACGAAAGATGTTCCCAGCGACTTCGCGCACCGGATCAGCGATCGCGCTTTTTCGGTGTCGCTTCGGCGTGTCTCCTCGTCGGGATGAATTGCATTGAAAGTGCCGGAAACACCAACCATCTCGAGGGCACGCTGTTGAAACTCTATACGGATTGCGTCGCACCGGCTCGCGTCCAACCGACCGGGCAGCGCCGGCAGACCCGCGCACCGCAGGTTGAAATGAACCGAAGAAAGGCCATGATCAACGATGGCATCGAGCACTCCGTGCAGAGTCGGCGCGGCAAACGTACGGGCAAAGATTCCTAGCTGCATGGAACGCACCGGCCCACCGACTACCTCTCCCGGTCTCCCGGGCACTCCACCCGAAGTCCGCTCCGCAACGATTCTTGAATGGCCTCTATTACCTGCACGGTTGCCAGTCCCTCGTGTCCGTCCGGGGAGCAGGGCTGATCGTTCAAAACGGAAACCGCGAATGCATCCAGTTCATTTGCGAAAAGATTACTGGTGGCGCCGAGGGGCTGTGTCCATTCCTGATGTTGGCCCCGAAAGATCCGAGTCCGCGCGGGACGGTGGTAAAACCACAGGTCGTAGTCGATTTCCACGCTGCCATTCTCGCCGTATGCCCGGTATTCCTCCCGCCAGTCGCCACAGACCTTGCTGGTAATCTCAAAGTGGCCCCTGGCACCGCACTCAAATTCCAGCAGGCCATGCCAGGACCAGTTTCCGTCATGGGCAGCGACGGTGCAGGTCACGGCGGAGACCGGTCCTCCAAGAAACCGGACCATGTCAAGAGGATGAGGGCTCTGGGTGGTAAGGTTATAGTTTTCCCGATCGGCTTTCGGATCTTCCCGGGGCCGAATGGCCCGGCCACTTGTCAGCACGGGGTCGAAACAGGTCTCCTGCATCGCCGGACGAAAGCGGCTGTCGCGAACGACGGCGCTGACCGATAGCAATTTCCCCCCGGATTCCCTCAAAAACTTTCTCGCCTGCGCGACCCCCGGGTCGTGACGCTTCATGCAGCCCACCTGCACCTTGCATCCCGTTTCCTCCGCGCACCGGATCAGAAGATCGCACTCCTCGCTGTTACTGCCCATCGGCTTTTCAACCAGAACATGCTTCCCCGCCCGCAAGGCGTCGATCGCCCGGGGAACGTGCAGTGCATCCGGAACCGCGATGACCACCCCCTGGATCGCATCGTCCGCAAGAAACTCCGAATAATCGGTGTAGCGTTTCTCTACGCCGGCACGATCCGCAACCTGTGACAGCAAGTCCGGGGCGCCGTCGCACAGCGCCGTTAGTGATACATTCCGAGCGCGCAAAGCTCCCGGTACATGCCCCGTTTGGCCAATCGCTCCGCATCCCAGGATGCCGAGGCGCAGTGTCTCATTCGTGGTCATCGTCGCGCTACGTGATACGGGATGCGGGTGTGAAGATGCAAGACCAGAGCTTCATCAGAATAAACTCGCATCCCGCATCCGGCTGCCCGTATTTTGTTCACATGACAACAACCCCTTCCGGACGCACGGTTTGGATCAACGGGAAATACGTTCCTGAACACGAGGCGGGCGTTTCCATTTTCGATTCCGCCCTGATGTTCGGTGACATGGTTTTTGAAATGGCCAGATCCTTCAACTGGAAGCCATTTCGACTGCGTGAGCATCTGGACCGATTGTATCGATCGGCAAAGCTGTATCGCATCCCGGAGCCCATGCCGGTCGACGCCCTTGAAAAACTGGTGCTCGAAGTCATCGAAACGAACCGCCCTTTCATGGACGCGGACGACGAAGACCGTCCGATCATCAACCTTTCCAGGGGGCCCCTGTCCATCTACTGGCCGATCTTCGACGGGCCACCGGGACCGACTTTGATCGTGGGAACCTTTCCTCTTTCGTTGACCATGGGGGCACTTGGATATCTCTATGAGAAAGGCGTTCATGCGGTGGTCCCACGGCAACAGGCGCTGCCGGCGGAGCTGCTGGATCCGAAGGCGAAGAATCGCAGTCGCGTGCACTACATGGCAGCCAATCTCCAGGTCGGGCTCGTAGACGACCCCAATGCCTGGGCGCTCTTGCTGGATCCGGATGGATTTGTCACCGAGGGCACCGGGGCTAATTTCTTTATCGTGACGAACGGGGAATTGTGGACCCCCGAGCCCCGGAACATTCTCGTGGGCGTGAGCAGGAATTACGTCATCGAGCTGGCTGAAAAGCTCGGCATTCCGGTGCGAGAGAAGAATTTCGGAGTCTACGAAGTCATCCATGCGGACGAGGCATTCTATACCTCGACTCCATTCTCGATTCTGCCCTGCACGAAGATCGACGGATCCGAGATCGGGACCGGACTCTGTGGAGCCGTTACCCAACGCATCATCGACGCCTGGAGTGAAAGTGTTGGTGTTGATATTGTAGCGCAGGCTAAACGATTCGCGGATCGAAACGAGGCCTCCGCATTGGCCGGCGCATCACCCTACCGGATGGGGAAGAGTGCGAAGTGACGAACAGCGAAAACTCCAATGACACATCCCGTAAGTAGAGTGAGCCCTGGGTCTTCGGGCTTACCTCGTCCTTCATGACTCCTCCCTTTTCATCCGCAGGACCCGGCGGTTCTCATGGCTAACGATTCCGTCCCGCCTCAACAGTCCCCGTGGTACCGCACCGCTTATCGGCGCGCAGTGCTGGATATGCACATCTCGGACTACGATGAGGCGTTCCTCACCCAGTTCGATCCCGAGGACTATGCCCGGCAACTCGAACACGCCGGCGCACAGTCCGCAGTGCTGTATGCCCACTCCCACGTCGGTTTCACAACCTATCCCACCGCGGTCGGCGGCATGCACCCGAATCTGGAGGGGCGCGACATCTTTGCCGAGATGGTCCGATGTTGCCGAGCCAGGAACATCGCTCCCGTCTGTTACTACAGCCTCATCATCGACGCCTGGGCCTACGATTCGAATCCCGACTGGCGTATCCTTGACCGGGATGGAAATCCAGCAGCCGCCGGGCACCGCTACGGCTCGTGCTGCCCGAACAGCCCCTACGCGGATCACGCGGCCGAGCAAGCCAGGGAACTTTGCCTCGGCTATGATTTCGCCGGATTCAGGTTTGATATGACCTTCTGGCCCGCGGTGTGTCACTGCAGGCACTGCCGGGAGAGATTCGATAGCGAAATCGGTGGCCCCCTTCCAACTTCGGTCAACTGGAGTGACCCGCGGTGGGTTCGGTTTCAGAAGCGACGGGAATCATGGTTGGTTCAGTTTGCCCGGCGGATGACTTCCATCGTCAAGACCCTCCGTCCGGAAGTCAGCGTCGAGCATCAGTCGTCAGGTCTTCTCATGCCCTGGCCGGGAGGGGTTACGGTGGATCTTGCCGACTGTAACGACTTTCTGCAGGGCGATTTTTACCGCGGCGCCCTCGAAGCTTCATTCGTGCAGAAGATGCTGGGAGAGCTCAGCCCTCATGCCCCTTTCGGATACGAAACGAGCAGCGCCCGCAGCCTGCGGGATCACACGACACCAAAATCTGATGTCGAGATTCGCACACGGGCCGGTTCCGCAATGGCCAATGGCGGCGCGTTCATCTTCATTGACGCGGTGGACCCGATCGGCACTGTGAATCCGGCAGTCTACGATAGACTCAAGCCGGTTTTCGCCGAAATCGAATCTTTTCAGACCCATCTTGGCGGTGAACGATGCGCGGACGTTGCGGTCTACTTCAGTACCGAATCAAAATTCGATCCCCAATCCGGCGCAGCCGGCTTCCAATGGGACGAACATCAGAATACGCCTCACCTGGAAGATGCACTTGGGGTTACCCGGGCTCTCGTTCGGGCGCATATCCCGTTTACCGTAATCACGAGGCAGAATCTTGGGGACCTCGCACGGTTCCAGGTCCTTGTGCTTCCGAACGTGCTGATCATGAGCGCCGGGGAGTGTGAAGCGATTCGGGATTTTGTTTCGAGGGGCGGCGCGCTCTACGCGAGCAAGTATACGTCCCTGTCCAAAACCACCTGGCGCGACCAGGATGACTTCATGCTGGCAGATCTGTTCGGCGTCTCTTACAAGGGTGAAACGAAGGAATCGCTGACGTACATCGCCCCCGCCGGGAAGGGATGTGACCTTCTCCCGGGAGGGTCGGAGAAATACCCCTTCTGCATCGAGGGCTCGCAACTGATTGTATCGCAGGGGACTGATTCCACCGTCCTAGGGACCACGATCCTACCCTATACCTCCCCCGAAGAACCTCGTCCCTACGCATCCATACACAGCAACCCTCCCGGAAAAGCAACCGGCGATCCCGCGATTGTCCTGCATTCATACGGCCGGGGAAAATGCCTGTATTGCGTGACCGATATTGAGAGGCACCCTCACCACGACGAAACGTTCATACGCCTGGTTCGGAGTCTCCGGACCCGGCCCTGGCAATTCGATTCGGATGCGCCTGGAGCGGTGGAAATTACGATGTTTCAACAGGTGGACAGGTCGCGGTTCATCCTGTCATTCCTGAATTGCCAGGACCCGGCGCCGCCGGTCCCGGCCCGCCTGGTCAACGTGCGGGTCCACCTCGGTGAAGAACGGCAGGCTTGCCGGGTCTCCGAACTACCCCGGGCAACGGGCATTCCGTTCTCGGCCGAAGACGGGTGGGTCGAGTTTCTGTTGCCCGGAGTATCTCTCTTCGCGATGGTCGAAGTCTCCTACACCCCATCTTGAATATGAAGCATTGCCCCCCTGCGTCAGAGTTTGGAGATACCGGACTGTGCCTGCCGAAGATCGTCTTCGGGAACAGTTATTTCGGGAATCTGTACCGGGTGCTCTCCGAAGAAATGCTTGGCGCCATCACGGAGCAATGGATTGCACAAACCGAAGGTACGCCGGTGATCGACACCGCGGGAAAATATGGGGCGGGCCTGGCGCTGGAAAATACTGCGCGCCAGTTGCGAAAACTGGGTATCGATCCGGATCAGGTCGTTCTCAGCAACAAGTTGGCCTGGAAGCGGGTCCCTCTCACGACGCCGGAACCAACCTTTGAATCCGGAGTCTGGGCAAACCTCCGGCACGACGCGGAACAAAACATCAGTTACGACGGGATCCTCGAGTGCTGGGAACAGGGTTGCGATCTGCTGGGTGAATATTCCCCATCCCTGGTTTCGGTTCACGATCCGGACGAATATCTCGCAGCGGCAAAGTCATCCTCCGACCGCTCCGATCGGATCGGCAATATCATCGACGCATACCGGGCACTTCATGAACTCAAGGATGAAGGCAGGGTCAAGGGCGTCGGCATCGGCGCAAAAGACTGGCGCGTGATCGCGGAGTTGTACGGGAAGGTCTCCTTAGACTGGATCATGTTCGCCAACAGCCTGACCATCATGCATCATCCGCCGGAGTTAGTCGCCTTCATGAAAAAGGTGAAGATGGAGAACAAGGGGATCATCAACTCCGCGGTTTTTCACGGCGGCTTTCTCACCGGCGGGTCGCACTTCGACTACCGGCGCGTCGACGAAGAAAACGATCTGGACGCTCCGCTATTTGAGTACAGAAATAAGTTTAACGCAGTATGCGATCGCTGGCATATCCGGCCTGCCACCGCCTGTATCCAGTTCGGATTGAGCGGCCCGGGAGTCAGCAGTATTGCGCTGAACACGAGCAATCCAAACCGGGTGAAGGAGAATGTTGAAGCCGGGATCACCCGATTGCCTGCCGAATTCTGGGACGACCTCCGGGATCAGGGGTTGCTATCAAGTGAATATCCGAATTTTTGACACGCGTAGAGGTACTCATTGTTCTGCGGTTTTTCCGTGCAAACGTACCGCATCCTTACGGTTTTTACATTGTTCCTTTGCTTTTTTGCCCAAAACACTTGACCGGGGACTTACTGAAGCGGGAGAATCAAAGCGTGCGAAACGCAGGAAGATGTGTGGGCACTCCATCGACAAGAACAATCAGGATGGATCGAGCTAATGAGCGAGCGGGTTTGAATCAATCCAGTACATGGACAGCCATCGTCCGGTAAATTACTCCGTGCATGAACAAGCGGAAGGACTCAGACAATGAAAACGAAGAATAAACTCGGCCTCATCGCTGCAGTCGCTGCGGCACTGCTGGGGACTCTGGGGGTAACCGACTCTCCAGCGCCAATGGAAATGTTCCTCAAGATCGACACGATCGACGGCGAGGCCACGGACTCCAAGCACCAGGATTGGATCATTATCGAAAGCATGAGCCATGGCGTTCTCCGCCCCACCACCAACGTCGTAGCGGGCGGAGGATCCGGCCGGACGACGGGGCCCTGTGTCCTGCAGGATATCGTCGTCACGAAGGAAGTCGACAAATCCACCCCGAAGCTGAACCTGGCCCTGTGCGACGGCACCAGTTTTCAAGACGTCGAAATCGAATTGGTGCGAAGCGTGGCCGGAACCAATCAGACGTATTACAAGATCGAATTTCACGACGTGCTCGTCTCCAGCGTGCAACCCTCGGGAAGTGCGGACAGCTCAGGCGACAAGCCCACCGAGGAAGTTTCCTTCAACTTCACCAAAATCGTCTGGACCTACACGGAGTTTGACGACACCAAGGGCACCAGCAAGGGACAGACGACCGCAACCTGGGATCTAACGGCGCCCGGCCCCACCTAGCCGAAATTGATTCGAGGTCATCTCCGATGCTCCATGCAGCGTCAATCCTCCCCCGGATAAGCAGTCTGCTGCTCCTGGTGCTTTCTGTTTTTGCTCCGGCGACCGCGTTCTGCGGGATCGACATGTACTTAAAGATCGATGGCGTCGACGGGGAATCGATGAATACGAACCACCTGGACTGGATCGACATCGAGGGATACGGACACTCCCTGTCTTCAATCATTGCTCCTCCCGGACAGCCCGGAAACCGGCACCAGGGCAGCACGCACCATGAACTTGTCGTGGTAAAACGTACCGACAAATCTACGCCGAAGTTAAACGAAAGTGTTTGCGACGGGACGGTATTTCCGGACATCGCCGTCGAGTTCGATCGCGTGATCGCAAACACCACCTCCGTCTACTACCGGGTAGTTCTCAAGGACGTTCTGGTTTCCAGCGTGATCCCCAGCGCAAACGCTTCCGATACCGCCGATATGCCGAAAGAAAGAGTGACATTCGCCTATACGAAAGTCGCGTGGACCTATCATCAGTTCGACGCCACGGGTACGGTAACCGAGTTCAACGAGTCCTATTGGGATCTTCTTCGCGACTCGGGCGCGCTGGACGGGACAAAGGTCGATACCGATATGGACGGCGAGTTCAACCCCACCGATACCGACGACGACGGCGACGGGGTTCCGGACAGCTACGAGGACCAGAATGAAACCCTGCGCCTCGAAGACGACGCGGATGAAGATCCGGACTTCGATTTCCAGTCCAACATCAATGAGTTCCTGTCCGGAACGTTCGCCAACGACCCCCTCTCGGTTTTCAAGGTCACGCTGGTGCAGGTCGACCCGGGACTGGCGATGTTGAACTGGAGCAGTGTGGACGGAAAATTCTACCGAACCTCTTTCGCGGACAACGTGGAAGGTCCCTACACAATGTTCGAAGACATGATCCCCGCCGACCCGGGGGGCGAAACTTCCCGCATGGTTCCGTTCGGTCCGGCCAGCCAGTACTACGTAGTCGAAGTGGTCACGGATCCGGGCGGTCCGCCGCCTCCTTTTTAACCCCCGGCCGTAATTCGTACGCCTCGTCGAAGTAGGTGAATGTCTTTCTCCCGCGGCGGATTGCCTTTCCCGCCGCGACGGGGTCGCCGAGGACCTCCTGGAGTTGCGCAAGATCCGCCCACACGCGGTATTGATACGGATTCATCGCCAGAAATTCCTCGCACATCCGCGCCCAGGGAACGTGTTCTTCCCGCGCCCGATACGCAGCGGCAAGCTCCTTGTAAACCGAATACGTAGTCCTGTAGTCGGCGTAGATCCCTTCCGCCACATCCCGGGCCGCCTCGGTCTCGCCGGCAAGCCGCAGACATCGCGCCCTGCCGAGCCGGGCGGAAAGGACTTCCTCCACACCCCCCGACGCATGTTCGAACGCCTCCGCCGCTTCCTTGTACCGGTTTCGCTCCTCGAGCGCTTGCGCGAGTCGAAACGAGATGTACCCGTCGTCGACGCCGGAGGCCAGGAGTTCCCGGTACGTCTTGATCGCGTAATTCGCGTCGCCTCCCTTCCAGGCAGCGGTGGCCGCGAACTTTCGCGCGTCGACAGAATCAGGATCCCGCTCCGCGCAAAGCGTGAGCAACGACAGGGCGTACGTCTGCTTGTTGTCCCGCAGCAGACACCGCCCGAGGCCGGTCATCGCCGGAACATAGGTCGGATCCACCTCCTGGGCCCGGGCAAAACAGCGCCGGGCATCATCTGCATAATCACGCTCCGTGCGTCCCAGGTATGCCTCCCCGATGGAAGTCAGCAGGTTCGCCCGGTTTTCCAGCCGGGCACCTTCCACCTGCGCGGGTGGCCAGGTGTGCCGTTTGACCGCCTTCATCGCATCAAGATTCACCGACAGCGCCGTACGGTCGTAGAGAGTTCGTGCCGCGTTGAATTCCAGAACCAGGCGATCATCCGTGTTCAACCCGGCACCCTCCACGAACGCTTCCGTTTCCTGCTCGGTGAGAACGAAATAACTGAGCAATCCCGCCGGGTGCCGCATCCCGAACAATTCCAGGTCTTTCCGCAGCAGCTCCGATCTTTCAAAGACTGCTTCCGCCCGGTCAATGTCGAAAGCCATGGGAGTTTCCGACGCCAGGATAATAATGTCGGCGGGCAGAGTCGCCCACAAGGTGACATGGGGAAACTCCTCGCGAACCGAGGCGATCACGCGCCGAAAGTCATCCGGGCCGATCTGGTACGCCTGGAGCCATTGGCACAGGATTCCGCCCTCCGCCAACCGTTCGCGGACCAGCTGGTAATACTCGACCGTAAAGAGACCGGCCACGCCCGCCATCCACGGGTTGGAGGGCTCACTGATGATGACATCGTAGGGATTCGTTTCGACGAGCAGGTGGTTCCGGCCGTCGTTTTCAATCATTCGAACCCGCGGATCCTCGTACGCAGTGCGGTTTACCTTGTCGAAGAACCGCGCCGCTTCGACCACGCCGGGCTCAAGTTCAACGCAATCCACCGTCTCGACCGGGTGCGCCAGCGCGGCCGCAAGCGACATCCCGCTGCCGAGACCGACCACGAGGGTTCTCTTCGGATCCGGATGCAGGAGGTGAGGGATGTGACCCGTCAGCAATTGTGTCGCCTTGTCTGTAGAGGTGGAGGCATCAGTCTTGCCGTTGACCTTCAGAACCACGTTGTCGCCGTGCTGAAATACGCTGACGATACTGTTCATTCCTTCCCGGTAGAACAGGATGTCCGACTCGAACAGCGACCGGAGAATTTCATTTTTCTCCATGTCCAATCGTCCGTGAGGACGGACCTGTAGACCGAGGGAAACCAGTCTCGGATCCCACCCTCTACATCGCGTAGCGCAAATCGGGATTACCAGAATCAATACCAGCGAAATCGCCAGTGCGTGCCGGGGATGTCGCTTGAAGTGAAAGAGAATGACGCCCCATCCCAGTGCCGCACCCAGCGCTACCGCTGTCAATTGGCTGTTGTAGATTCCGATCCAGGGAATCAGCAAAAACCCCGCCGCGACGGAACCCACCAGGTTTCCCACGGTGTTTCCGAGATACAGGGACCCCACGTCCCGGCCCAGCGCAGACATCTTTCTGACGTACAGGGAAGCACTCACCGGAAAGAGAGCTCCGAAGCAGAAGGTGGGGATCAGCATCAGGCCGGCACAAACTGCGAATCGCAGAAACCCGAACAGGACCGGGTGGCCGATACTCAGACCGAACAAACGAACCGAGAGCAGGCCGATCCAATCGTAGGCGGGAAGCGCGGCAACCGCGGAGAGCGCCAGCACGATCTGCAGCCAGGCCCAGTCGGATATGCGCGCGCTCCGACGCGACAGGATACGGGCAAACCCGGCGCTGCCCAGCGCAATGCCGGCCAGGAAAGTGCAAAGCATGATCGTAAACGCATAGGTTGTGGATCCAAGTACGGCCGCCAGCGCCCGCGTCCAGCTGACTTGGTAGATCATCGCGGCAGCTCCGGAAAAAAAGAGGCCGAACCAAACCCAGCGAGGGTTCCCGGCGCACGGGTCCGGGGAAGGGTCGGATTCCGTTCCGTAATCAACCCGCACCGGCACGGTACCACCGCGGGAAAGCATACAGGCAACGATTCCAACGGCCAGGTTCAGAGCCGCCGCAATCCAAACAGTCCACCGCATTCCAAAACTATGAATCAGCCAGAACCCCGCCGCACAGGTTCCCACCACAGCACCTGTCGTGTTCACTGCATAGAGAATCGATACGCCGGAACCGACGGTTTCCCGCTCCCGAACAAAGTGGCGCACCAGGACCGGCAGGGTTGCCCCCATAAGAAAGGAGGGCACAAAAACGACGAGGAAAACCAGCAGGAGGCGAATGAGGGTAATCGTGCCGAATTCCAGATCGTACGCGCGGGCAAGCGACACATAGACGGATTGCACCAGTGCGATCAGCGCAAAGGTGAATGAAACATAGATGGAAATCCCGATCTCAAGCCACCCGTATCCGAAAAGAGGATTGGACCAGCGATCGGCCCATCGGCCAATCACATAGCTGCCGATTCCCAGCCCGGCCATGAACGCTGCCAGAACCGTGGATGTGGCATGGGTGGTGTTCCCGAATACGAGGGCCAGCGCGCGAACCCAGACCACTTCGTACATCAGCGCCGTGGCCCCGGAAACGAAAAAAAACAGGTAGGCGATGCGGCGTCCTCCCGCGCGCTGTCGCTCGGGTCGACTCAAAAACGGCCCGCTTCCGCTCGCAAATGCGCAACTGCCAGGCTAGTCATCAATATATGATAGCAAATCGCCCCGAATTGGCGATAGATTCCGATGGACCCTTTTCACTGCGAAGAAGCTGCTATCTGGAGGATTAGTGAATCAAAAACCTGCCTTATCGGGCGTTGTCGTCCCCGTCATCACACCCATAGACGACAGGGAAAGCATCGACGAATCCGCGTTTCGCAGCCAGCTGCGGCGCCTCATCAACGCCGGTGTCCACGGAATTTTCGCGGGCGGTTCCGCGGGCCAAGGACCTTTGCTCACCATGGATCAGTGGCAGCGCATGATGGAAATCGCTTATGACGAAGTCGACGGAAAGGTGCCGCTGCTCGCCGGAGTTTCCGATACGTCGACACAGCGCGTGGGGGAGAAGATTCGCCGCGTTCGCGAAATCGGATTTCTGTACTTTGCCATTACACCAACATTCTATCTCAAGGCAGCATCACCGAGTGAGCATCGTCGGCTTTTCGAATCGTGCCACGAACAGGGCGAGGGAATGGAAATGGTGATTTACAACATTCCATCCTGCGTGGGCTCATCGATTGATCTTGAACTCATCCTGCAAATGGCACGGGAGGGGTGGATCAAATACTGCAAGGAGAGCTCGGGAGATCATGACTATCTGCGACCTTTGATCGAACAAAGCGGCGAAGCGGGCTTGCGCGTACTGGTAGGCGACGAGCGATGGATTCCGGCGGGATTGAGAATGGGAGGCGTTGGGCTGGTTCCCGTCTGCGCCAACGCCTATCCCGAACTATTCGTTCAAATCTACGAGGACACAATGGAGAATCGCCCGGGGGTTCTCGACTTGCACCATCGCCTCATGAATATCCGGGAAATTCTCCTCCTGCGAGGAACCTGCTGGCTCGCCGGTCTCAGTTTCGCGATCGCACAAATCGGAATCGGGTCCGGAAGGATTCTTTCTCCCCTCGAACCCACCGGGGAAGAAGAGAAAGAATTGATTCTTGATCTTCTAAAATCTGATCCCATCCAATAGGGAACGGACTTTGAACAGAAGGGAACGAAGCAATCAAAGATGGGAATTCAAGGGTGGAACTCATCTCCGTATCCTGGGTTGACTCGACTTCATGACCTCCGACGAAAAGCGAGTCCAGGTGGCCGAAAAAGAGGCAGCGGTGGACGCGATCGAGGCGGGAGAGAAAACGCAGGCGGAAGTCGCGCGCCAATTCGGAGTCAGCAGGCAGGCGGTCAGCAGCTGGGTCAAGAAGCGCGCCCGCGGCCATGTCCTGGGACCCAGGGGACGACCGGTGATGTTACCCTTGACCGCCCCGGAGAAAGATGGGCTCAGAGAGATCGTCAGGAGCCGCCCGCCCTCCAAGGCCGGGATCAGGGTGAAAACCGACGAATGGACGATCGACGCCGTTCGCACACTGCTGCACCGGGAGCGTGGCCGATGGTACACAGAGTCTTTTGTCAGGCCCCTGATGGTTGAATGGGGTCTGCTCGAAGATGCGCCGACAAGGCCTGCAACATCCACGGCAAAAGAAACGCGGCGCGGGTGCGACGATGAAAGACCGGCGGCTCCCCGCAGGATGTCACGGAACGAACTATCTTATTACGAAGAACAGGTACGTCAGACACAAGCCATGATGAAGGACAAGGGAGTTGTCCTGGATGAGGATGTCGCCCCCGGACACGGGATTCGCTCCGGCAAGCATGCGAAGGGTTCTATTCAGAAAAAACGCAAAAAGAAACGGAAGAAGAAACGCAGATAATAGTACGCAGAATTGTGGGTGTTCATTCGAAAATTTCTCTCGTGTCTTTCGTGGTTCACACAGTCATCGGGCTAAATCCTGATGAACCCTTTGACAACATCCCCGGAAGACTGCTGCTTCAGCGCCTTGGGAAGTTCTTCCAACCCCTGCCACGTGTGGCTTCGGAAGAGTGAAGTGTCGATTCGCCCGGATCGAATGAGCCCGCACACCCAATCGTAGGCCTTGCGCTCTTCCGGGGCCACGATGCGCACTGCGAAATCGCCGGGTGCGCCCTTCATGTCCAGGGTGTAGATATGTTTCTCCGGCGCCCCGTACGTGACCGCCTGACCGTTCGGGCCCAGCGTTTTCAATCCGGCGATAAACATCGCGTCGGCGCCGGTCGCTTCGGCGAAATAATCGGCGCCTCTGCCCCCGCAGAGCGCCTTGACCGCTTCGGTCGGATCTTCCTTCGTGATGTTCACGCCGGCGTCGGCTCCAAAATTCTTTGCCATTTCGATCCGCTCGTCTCTTCGCCCCATGGCAATGACCGGGGACGCGCCGGCGAGTTTCGCATACATGCAGATCGCGTAGCCGGCCAGCCCAGTCCCGCCCACCGCGATGGCTCTTCCCCCGAGCGCACCCACCTTCCAGCACCAGCTCCCGAGTTCGGACAGGCTGATGGCCAAGGAAGCGTCCAGAGGGTCGAGATCCAGGGGCGGTCGCATGTGGGGCATCGCCGAGTGATCTCCTTCTGGCAAAGTGGCCGGGTCGCGAATGATTCCGTACTCCGCGAATCCACCCCATGCACTGAAGTATCCGTCACGGGATTCTCCTGGATAGATCGCCGCCACCCGCGTCACGCGGTCTCCGAGATTGAAAGAGGTCACATCTTTGCCGATATCCACAATGACGCCAACAGATTCATGCCCCAGCACCGCCGGATAATCTTCCCGCGGATGATGTGCCTGAATCCCTTCCACCAGGTGGCGGTCCGTCGTACCGCAAAGTCCGCACACTTCGATCTTCACCAGCGCCTCGCCGGGCCCCGGCTTCGGTGGCGGGATGTCCAGAACTTCTACCCGGCCCGGCTCAACAACGATTCCTGCCTTCATGACTGACTCCAATCAAACACGATTCCGGTAAAATCCTGGGGACGATCCACCACCATCGCATACGCCTCCGGGGAATCCTGGGGCGCGAAGGTGTGGGTTACGAAAGAATCCAGCTTCAGCATGCCGCCGAGCATCAGGCGGTGGCAATATTCGTGGGATTCCTTCGATTGTGCGCACGGGATACGAATCAGTGCCCGCTTGCAGTGCAATCCGTCGAAACAGATCGGCGTTTCACCCGGATAGTATCCCTGCAGGATGAACTGACCTTCCGTCTTCAGCAGGTCGCCGACCTGGTTTACCACCGGCGCAACGCTGGTAGTATCAACCACGATGTCGGCGCCCCCTTCCGGGATCAGCCCCTTTAATTGAGGCAGGATGGGTCCGCCGTCGAGAACCACGCCCATTTCGCAGCCCGTCGCCAGGGCCTGCTCCACGCGCGACTCCAGCATGTCGGCGACAACAACCCGCGCACCCTTGGCACGCAGCACCTGGGCGGAACTCTGCCCGATAACCCCGAGCCCCAGCACCACCGCAATATCACTGGTCACGACCTTAACCATGTCGGCGCCCCGCGCGGAGACCGATGCGAGTCCCGCCATGGCCGCCGGACCGTCGTCGATTCCGTCCGGAATTTTGCAAACGTACGGAGGCCAGTCGTCAGACGCCCGGTCCGGCACCACCGCGTGCGACACGTGTGTTCCCATCCAACTATTCGATGCGTAGGGCTCGGGAAGACACGTGCTGAAATAGAATACGCGATCCCCCTCGGAGAATTCGTCGCGGGCCCGGCCCGCTTTCTCCACCACGCCCACCCCCAGGTATCCGGGAATATTGGGAAAGCTGATCTCCTTCCGCTGACTGATCAGCGCCCAGCGCTCGGTACCCACGCTGATGCCGGTGCACGTGGCCCGGACCACCAGATCCGTTTCCGTCGGCTCCGGCATTTCAATGTCGTGCAGGCCAACCTTACGATCCGCTTCAAATACAATGGCTTTTGCTTTCATTGATTCGAACCTCTTTTCGGCGATGAATTGTATGAACCACGAAATACACAAAATACACGAAATAGAGAATGCAACAGAATCTTTTTCGTGTCTTTCGTGAATTGGTCTACCCGGTATGGAATTCAGCATCACGGCCACGGAGCCAGGCGACGATCTATCGGGGATGTCGGGAACGGAACATCTGAACACACCCCTTTTACCCTCTTGCAAGCGTCATTGCCGACACGCTAGAGTTTGTCCATGAATCATATCAAACTCGCGGTGATCGGCGGCGGCAGTTCCCAGTGGATGATGGGTCTGATGCGGGATGTCTACCTGATCGACCGCATCGAGGGGGGCGAGATTGCGCTGGTGGACCCCAAGACGACTGAAGTCAATGCCGTGGCGGCGATGCTGCGGACCTTCAATGGGCAGCGCAACAAGAGCTTTGATATTCGCGTGGTGGAAGATCGCCGGGAGGCCCTGGCAAAAGCGGACTTTGTGATGACCACCTTCAGCCCGGGCAGCATGGATTCCTTTTATCACGATCTCGAGATTCCTCTCAAATACGGGATTTTTCAGCCGGTCTCGATGACGGTCGGACCCTGCGGGATTTCGGCGGCGATCCGCACCGTGCCCGTCGCCCACGAGATCGTTCAGGAAATGGAAGAGCTGTGCCCCGATGCGACGTTGCTGAACGTTACCAACCCGATGAGTTGCGTGACGCGCGCTTTCAACCTGGCTGCGGTGAACGTGCGGGTCGTGGGAATGTGCCACGAGTCCCACATGCTGGGCGGATTCCTGCACCGGATTTTCCCCGAATTGAAGTGCCCCCCGGATATGAACGTCACGGAATATCTTTACCGGTGGCTTCCGGCGATGGAATTCGACTTCACTCTCGCCGGCGTAAACCATTTCGTCTGGTTAACGCGGGCCACCCTCAACGGCGAAGACGTCATTCCCAAGATTCGCGCGTTTGCCCGAACCCATGAAGACACCCGGGCCGCCGACGCTCCCTACTCGGCCACCGACAATTACAATGCGGTGAAACTGGAGTTGTGTAGAACGTTCGGTTACCTGCCCACCGTCGGGGATCGCCACCTGGTCGAATTCTGGCCAAGCCTGTGTAACGCGCGCAATGGATTCGCCAGGGGATTGGGCGTGATCAAGACGACGGTGGAAGAGCGACGGCACCGCTGCGACAAGAGCCTGCTCGAAATCGAACGGATTGCGGCGGGCGAAAAGGAGATGGACTGGAAACGCAGCGGCGAGGAAATGACCCTCATCATGGAGACGATCCTGGGCGGGGAAGAGACCACCGCGATTCTGAACCTGCCCAACCGGGGCCAGATCACCAACGTGCCCCGGGATTCGGTGGTCGAAACCCTCGCGCAGGTAACCAAAGACGGCATCACGCCCGTACCTTCCGGGGAGCTTCCCGGCCCGATTGGGAGCCTGGCACGCCTGCATATTGACATCCACGAAATGACCGTGAAGGCCGCCCTTGAGGGCGACCGGGACCTGCTCGTTCAGGCCATCAGCCTGGATCCGCTGACCGCGGGGGCAAGTTTCAACGAAATTGGAACCCTGACCGATGAGTTGTTGCTCGCAAACAAGGAGTGGCTCCCGAGGTTTTTCAAATCGTAGCCCGTCTTCATGCCCGATACATTGAAACTCGCTTTCGTCGGATGCGGATTCGTTTCCCGCTTTCACCTTGAAGGGATCGAACGTGGCGCTCCACGTACCAGGGTAACCGCGGTGGTCGATCCTGATCCTGCCGCCGCCGCTGAATTGGCCGCGGCAACCGGCGCCCGCGTGTTTTCCAATCTCGACGACGCGCTGGCATCCGGTGATTTCGATGCCGTCGACATCATGACGCCGCCCGGCCTGCATGAGTCCATGACCCTGTCCTGCTTCGCGGCGAACAAACATGTCCTGCTCGAAAAACCGATGGCGCTTACACTCGATGCCTGCGATCGAATTCTTGCCGGGGCGAACGCTACGGACCGTGTCTTCATGGTCGCGGAGAACGCACAGTATTGGCCGGATGTTCTCGCGGCCCGGGATCTCATTCGCGAAGGCGCCATCGGCGACCCCGTCACCGCGGACGCCTCATTCCGGCTGCGTCCGAATTCCGAATGGTTCCGCGGCGGAAGTCCCTGGCGCCTCGACTCGGCGCAGGCGGGCGGAGGCATTACCATCGACGGCGGTTCGCATTGGATCCGCCCGCTGCGCATGTGGCTGGGAGAAATCGAAGAAGTGATCGGGATCACGGGCCATCCGTGGCGGGACATGGGGGGTGAGTCCTTGTCACGGGCATTGTTTCGCTTCAAGTCGGGCAAAATCGCCTCGTTCGAATGCCTCATGCTCGACACATGGCACGGACCGGGTCCGTGGTGGCGGGTGACCGGCACCGACGGTGAACTCCTGGTGGCCTTCGACAGGCAGGGAGGTGTCATGCGGGTCGACAAAGCGCACCCGAACGGGAAGATGATCGACGGCGAGTGGAATCATGCGCTGGGATATGCGGGAGAGATGGCGGACTTCGAAAACGCGGTGCTGGACGGCAGCCCCCTCGCGGCCGGGCCGGAGCAATCCCTGGGCGAACTGCGCGCCGCACTGGCCTTATACCGCTCCGTGGAATCGCGGGGTTGGGAAAAAGTCTAACCCCGCAGCAGCATCCCGCACAACGCGGGAATCCGACCGGTGTAGAAGAGTTTCTGGATGGAGGCCCTTCGTTCGGGTTCCACCGCGTCGAGTAGATCCATCAGCACCTTGTCCTTGAGCCAGTATCCGCGGTGGTATTTTTCCCGTAAGCCGGGTACGAGGGGATCTAAACGGAGTCTTACCCCTGATCGTGCCATGCCCACCGGGAATCGTTTTCGTCCCCGGTTATGGATAGGCCGCTCACGCCCTTGAGGTCATCATACACTTCATTCATTTCATCGATCGAATCGAAAAATCCGATGACGTAGGCCGCGCCGAATGTTTCGCCGGCTTTGATCGGGCGTCCGCCGATTTCCTGGATAAAACAGACGTACCCGCGCTGATGGCACCATCCTTCATATACGTCGGCGGGATTCAGCGTCATTCCCGCGAGCCACGGATCGCGGTCACTTTGCGTTCGTATGCGGTAGGCGCGAATCAATCGGTCGGGGATGTTGGCGTCATCCCGCTGATAGATCGTCCTGCCGTCCGGGGGGAAATCTTTCAGGAATTCCGAACTGTCCAGGGTGCCCATGTGGCTGAGATATATTTCGGAAAACGAATCCGCGCCCTGGTGTTTCAGGTGCCCGGGCATGTCGATTCGCAAAATCAGCGCATCGGAATCGTTGACGCTCCGCACCTGGTCGCTCGCGAAAAAATAGCGCTTCCCGTCCGGGAACACGAGCACCTGCTCCCAGAGTGAACCCGTCTCAAAACCTTCTATTGCCTGATGCCAGTTCCACCATTGCTTCACCGCAACGAAGCCGTCGCCGCGATACACGGCATAGGGTACCTGCCCTGCCTGGGTGCAGATCTGGGGCAGCTCGATATATCGCTTGACCAGGTTTCCGTGGGCTGGCTCGTCTTTTCCCCATAGATACGGATGCGTGGCATCCTGTTCGACGTCTTCCGCCGGCTCGAGTAGAAAGTCAACGATGTCGAGCCCGAAGCCGAGATCGGTCCCGCCCGTTTTCCGATCCCGAAACGATCCGCCCTTCACGCCGCTGACGAACCCTCCGCCAGAGGACTCGTCCCCGATCGTATAGCCTTTCGTCTCGATGGTCGCGGTAAACGAATCGGTTTCAATGTGAATCTCGCTGCCTTCAATGGAGAGATCAGCCATGGTTCTGTTTCCCGGGGTGTAGTTCAGTGGATATGACAAGGTTAGACAATTCACATCGCGTGTCAATTCGCATGCTCCAACTCAAAGATTTCCTCTATCGTCAGCTCCCGCGCACGGAGGAGGACGAGGGTGATTGGGCACGGAAAACTAGCCCAACCACTCTCCGCCATCCGGCATCTTTAGTCCATGACTCTGTATCTCCGGACGAATTCGTGATTCCCTCAACAGCGAAATCACGCATAATCGGGATGAACAAACGATGCAAGGAGGCAACAATGTTTCGAGGCAACAAAACAAGACGATTGGCACCGTGGATTCTGGTACTCTTTCTGGGCGCATGTTCGCCGCCCGGCGTTGATTCCCCCGCCCGGGAAACGCCCCCGGCACCCGTAATGCCACCGTCCTGGAATGTCACCACCGACTTTGAAGTGCCGGTGGTGCAGGTCAGGGCGATGAGCAAGGAGCTTGGCGTGGAACTTGGCGCGGTGCGAAACACGATCTATGACGTGAACGGGAAGCAGGTACAGATCAATGTCATCGTAGCCATGGACAGTGGGAACGCGGAAAAACTGATGACTAAGCTCAAGACCATGAAGATCGAGGAGACCCTGCTGCAGAAAGACCTGATAATCTACGAATTCGTAGGTCAGAATGACGTCCTCCCCGTAATTGCCGAGGGACGCAAACATATTGGTTCCATGTAGGGCGCGTACTTCACGCGCCTATCGTGACGCGACGTTTTGTACGATACGCGAGAGCCCGAGACAATCGCCATCCTGGTTGCCATCGCGGCTTGCACCTTTGTCGAATAAGGCTCAAGAGCGAGTCACCTCCGTCCGAATTGCAGATTAGAAAATGAGAGCGAAGCACGATGCGAATCGAAGAACTCACGTCTGAAAACTCCTGGCGCCAGGCGTGGCCAATTCTCTCTCAACTCCGGGCATCTCTGACCGAAGATCACTTCGTTGCAGACCGAAGGAGACTTCTGGATGAGGGGTACCGATTGGTCGGACTCTTCAGTGAAAACAGACTTTGCTGCGTTGCGGGATTCATTGTGTATCCCCATGTAACCCATGGCCGGGATCTTTGGATTCACGACCTGGTGACTTCCAGCGACTGTAGATCTCAAGGCATGGGGCGACTTCTATTGATCCATATCCGAAATCTGGCAAATGGGATTGGCTGCAAAAGGGTCTGCGTCCATACTAGAAACACGAACGAAGCAGCCCAGAAGTTCTACTTGGAGCACGCAGGTTATGAGAAGTATGCCATCGTCTTTCATCTTGAGGTATAGCCCCGAGATTGGATTGGCCCATTTCTCACGTGAGGCAGATGGGCTTATCAAATGCATAAGGCACGTAAGAATTTGAAAGGAAATCGAATGAAGACTTCCATTGGACAGTCATGCACCCTGGCCATTACATCGCTGATCGCCTTCGGATGGGTCGCCTCAGAAGTTGCCGGCGTCACCGTTTTGAACCCCGGATTTGAGGATGTGTCCGGACAGAGCGTGTTTAACGAATTCACCTTCGGGGAACCTGCGGGCTGGGATCTGTACGATACGAACAATGTCATTCCCGATGCCGGCACCTTTGTGGGAACCCTGGAGCCGAACGGCGTCGATTTCTTCAACTCCACGGCTCCGGAAGGAATCAAGGTGTGCATTCTTTTCAATAGTGGGCGCGAAGGGGAGGGCGAATACGGCTACGAACAAACGCTCGTGGAAACTCTTCAAGCCTACACTTCCTACTCCTTGTCGGTGGAAGTCGGGAATATTGCATCCGGCACGGCTCAGAACGGGGCGTTTTTCAACCTGGACGAATTTCCGGGGTACCGGGTTGAACTGCTTGCCGGAGGCGTCGTGATTGCGCAGGACACCAATTCGCTTGCTATCCCGGAGGCCGAGTTCGCCACCTCAGTCGTATCGACCGCGATCGGATCCAGCCACGCTCAACTGGGACAGAGTCTCGGGATTCGCCTCGTCAATCTGAACGAGATTCCCGCGGGATACACCCAGGGAACCTCCCCGGATCTGGAAGTTGATTTCGACAACATCACACTCTCTGCGACTCCCATCCCCGAACCTTCCAACTTCATGCTGGTCCCGGCCGGGCCGGGACAAGTCACGATTTCCTGGGACCCGGACGATGCGGGATGGGAGCTTCAGCAAAGCGACGAACTCTCGCCGATGAATTGGAGCGGTTCACCGAGCGGTTCAACAAATCCGGTTGTGGTCCCTGCTGCGGATCAGGTAAGGTTTTATCGATTGATTCATCCATGAATCGGACAGCCCAGCAACAATTCGCAGGCATGCGGGATCTCTGTTTTCATCCCATGGGTGTGGAGGAACCTTCCCGGCTTACACGCGAGCGAGTCGATACTTTCAACCGGGATGGATTCCTCTCGGGAATTCCGATTTTTCACGACGCGGAGATCGGGGCTAACCGCAGGTACTTCGACGGCCTGCTGGCAATGGTGGAAGTCGCAGGACTGGACAGCTATGCAATCAATGGATGGCAGCACTGCTGCGAAGGGTTATACGACCTTTGCGCGCATCCGCTTATCGTCGAATCCGTCGGTGATTTACTTGGGCCCGACGTGATCTGTGTGGGGGCCCATTGTTTCTGCAAACCGGGCAACGATCCCAGGCAGGTATCGTGGCACCAGGATGCAGCCTACTGGCCTCTTACGCCTTCGAAAATTGTGACTGCGTGGCTGGCAATCGATGATGTCGATCGCGAGAATTCCGCGCTGCGCGTGATCCCCGGTTCACACCTCATCGGAGAACTCACGACCGAATTGAGCCAAGGCGATGAAAACAATGTGCTCACCGAAAAAGTTCCCGAGGCGGACGAATTGGGCGATCCGGTATACCTGGAGCTAAAAGCAGGAGAGATTTCCCTGCACTCCGATCTCATTCTTCACAGTTCCGAACCGAACACCTCAGACCGTCGCCGCTGCGGCGTGGCCATTCGATATGTCTCCCCGGACGTCCGGTCATCGATCGCGGGATGGGCGGCGCATTCCATCTGGTGCCGGGGCGGCGATCCCTCGGGGCATTGGGCAAATATTCCGCGGCCCGTCGGGGATGCGATTCCCTAGCCCGCACTGTTACGCTCCGGAAATCAGCATGGATCCGAATCCGCTGGAGGGCGAAGCTTCAGCTGAGCCGGTGGCTTGCGTTAACCCACTCGGATAGGTTCAGTGCATCGCTCCTCTGCCGTCTGGGTCTGCTTCAATCCAACCGATCGGTTCAGCTGAAGCTTCGCCCTCCAGAGGGTGTCCACGACCTGCGGGGTTATGCATGTTACTCCATCCAAATTGGCTTGGGCGTAATCTTGTAAACGATCGCGGGATGGGCGGCGCATTCCATCTGGTGCCGGGGCGGCGATCCCACGGGGCATTGGGCAAATATTCCGCGGCCCGTCGGGGATGCGATTCCCTAGCCCGCACTGTTACGCTCCGGAAATCAGCATGGATCCGAATCCGCTGGAGGGTGTCCACGACCTGCGGGGTTATGCATGTTACTCCATCCAAATTGGCTTGGGCGTAATCTTGTAGACGAAAGCATGGTCACAGGGTACGTTGGGTTCCTTCCCGTTCGACATATCCTGGAGCGGCCGGCCTACGACCAGTCCCGCCTCCGATTGCTTCCACTCCAATCGATCCATCGGTACGCCGAGCATTCGCACTGTGGCGCTATCCTCCGCGACCAGGCGGGGAAACGTCGGCCCCGCCTGCTCCCACTTCATGAGAATGGCGTAGAGCGAGTCGCCCTTCGTTGTGTAGCGCACGTGAGTACCCGAGGCGGTGAAGTCCTGCGGACTGCCGTCGACCCAGGGACGCGTACCGTAGATGGCCTCTCCATTTACCCGCAACCAGTCGCCCATGCCCGACAGCGCGCGTTTCTGCAGCGCGAAGTGGTCGGGTGGGCCCAGAAAGATTGCCGGCTCGAGTCCCCCGCCCTTGGCCGTGCAATCGATGAGCCATTCAATAATATTATTCGCGAGTCCACCCGGCTCCCGGGTCGGCGTGGAGTCTACACCGTAAAACAGTTCCCGGTATCGGATGTAATACCCATCTGATATTTCATCGTGAGGCGGCGACTCCTCCTTGCGGTACCAATCGCCATGGTGCAACTTGCGGCCCCAGGTGGCGCTCTTGTAGGAGCCCAGCGCATCCTCCGCCGCCACTTCATCCTGTTTCTCGGAATGATTGTAATAGTAGGCCAGGAGTTCCTTGCTGCGCATGTTGTCGGCGGTATCTCTCATCTTGTCCCCGTCGAACCAGAGCGTGGAGGGTTGATACATGTCGATCGCTTCCTTGACCGTCTCAATCCACTGCGGATGCTCCTTGGGGTGTATGTAGTTGGTGTAGATTCCGAATCGCATCCCCCGGGCGCGAACCGCCCGGGCGATCTCGCCGACATAGTCGCGGTCCCTGGGCCCCATGCGCATGAACGCGCTGCCTTCCACATCGTTGTACTTGCTGGGATGGTTGAGGATGAACGAGGTCCGGGCAAAGACGACATAGCGGCACCCCGCGTCGAACGCCAGTTGGGCGAGCCCCTCGGGATCCCAGGGAATGCGGTCCCACGCCCTCGCGGTCCAGTGCTTCGGCCACTGGCCGGAAACGTGTGGGGCGACATTAGGTTTGTGACCGTGCAGTTGGTGATGCGCCTCCCACTCCTCCTCCGTAAAGCCCGGCGCGTAAATGAAGAGGCCGAGCTTTGCATCCATGAGCCACTCCGGCGTCTGATGCTGATCCAGCGACTCCCAGGTAGGCTCATAAACGATCCGCTCGGCCGCGTGGACCCATTGGGATGACGCGGTGAGCAGAATCAGCGAAACGGCAGATAGAAAATGTCTGTTCGAATGAATCAATCTCTACTCTCTTTCTTTCCATTGCTCCCGCAACCGCTGCACTTTATCTCGCGATTCGAAAGGCTGGTAGACCACTCGGCCGCGAAGCGAGATCTCCTGTCCCTTGAAGGCCGGTCGCGTGACCAATTGAAAGTCCCAGGCCGGGTTCCATGTCCGGTCATTCCCGGACCAACCGCCTCCCACTGGGGACTGCAAGATGCGTAGTCCCGGATCGGGATCGAATAAATAAAGCAACATCATCCTGCCGTCTCCGGGACGGCCATAGAACATCGGTTCTGCGTACCGGCGGCAGGATTGCGAATAGACCAGCCGCCCGAACGGTGGGGCCTCGCCTAGCTCCGGTCCCGCATCCGGATGCAATGTGGGTTCAGGCCCGGCGACGCCGGCCTGCTGCCCGTGCGCATCGGCGGACAGCTTCATCCATCCGGTAGGCGACGAATCCTCCGGCCAGTCGCCCAGAAAGGTGATGCCCGGATCTGCGGGAGCATGGAGGTAGCTGGCCCAGAACATCCCGAGCCATCCTCCCACCGGTTCCCGGCGTGGTACCGCCCGGAACTCGAACTCGATCCGATCATGCTCCACCTGAAACCGGGTCCAACTTTCCACGCCGGTCTTGGCAGTGAGGGGTTGATGGAGTACCGCGCTCGCCTCGGTCGCTTCGATGAGATGCATGGGGGCGTTCCGGGGCTCGTAGACCCATTCATTGCGGTCCACGATGGCAAGAAATCGATCATCGTAGCAATGTTCGAAATTCAGTCCGGCATAGGCGGGGACAAAACAATTCTCGGGGGCATGTCGGCTTTTCAACGACCAGATTCCGTTGTACCCTGGGCGGTGGCTGGATAAAGGACCGGTTCCCGGTTCATTATCCCCGACCACTACCTCTAACTCATCCGTGCTCAGAACGACATGACCCATGACAGAGAATCATCGGCATGCCGGGCAGGGAGTCAACAAGAAGTGCGGAAAAGGAATTGGATACCCGAATTCGGAGAAGAGAAATGACGAATACGGACAGTTAATCGTCGATGGCCATGACGTCGACCGGGACCGGGACGAATCGATAACACTTCGTCGAAGACTCGTCCGACGTCGTGTCGACGTAGTGCAAACCTCCTTCGTCTGCCGTGAGCGTTTCCACCGGTGTCCAGGTCTCCATGTCTTCGGTGACTTCGAGCTGGAAGGCATCGCCGGCCTCGGCGACCCGGCAGATGTGGATTCGCCCGTCCCCGAGCGCGGCACAGAACGGCGGTGCGTAGTCGCGATCCACGATCACCGCTCCGGCGCGGCCGTGCCACCCCACGCGGTACGGGGGCGGCTCCACATCCAGTGGCTGGAACAGGGCCGGCACCACCGTCTCCCGGCCTTCGGGTTCCTCGTCATCGATTGGCACTACCGGGATCGAAGCGCAATGCAAACCGGCGGGAATTGTTATCACGCCCGGCAGAATTTCGTAGTCTTCGCCGTTTGTCGCAGTGCCATGCAATTCGTAGGAAACCTCGAGCGGCGCCCCCAGATCCCCGCCGTCGCGACGGACTTTAAACCGGGCGGTGTTCACACCGTGGGGCGTCGCCTCTTCGCGGGCGAAGGGATCGATCGCGAAGATGTTGACGACCGGCACGCCCGGATTTTCGCGCACCCAGATGATGACCGGTTCGGACCAGGATTTCGCGCCGAGCTGATCAGTGGCTCTCGCCGAGAGCAGGTACAAGCCTGCCGGCACGTCCGACCAGGTGAATTCGAACACCTGTTCCTGGCCGGGAGGCGGGGCGACGAAAAAGTAGATCGCCTGTTCGCCAATCTTCTGTGCGTTGGCATAGAACTCGACGAGTTGTACCCAACCGTCCGGGTCCACCGTGTTCACCGCGAACAGGATCTCCGCAGGCTCTGAAGATGTGTTGCCCTGGCCGGGCGATGTAATCGCGATCGTGGGCGGTGCGTTGTCGTTATCCAGGATGACCGCTTCGGCGTGGTCATTCGGTCCTACCGCGTAACAGTCCGGTGGCGGCGGGTAAATCGCGATGCAGGGTATTGGCAACAACTCGATCTCCACCGTCTCCGTCGGCTCGTAGATCAAGTCATCGATCACGGTTACGTAAATCTGGACCGAACTCTCCCCCTCCGGGATGATGACTTCACTCGACAGTAATTCGTAGTCGACTCCGTTCTCCGCAGTACCGCCTACTCTGTACGCTACATAAAGGGAGTGGCCGGTCGGACCGCTGCGTGACACGGTGAACACCGCCGGAACGATCGGCGCGCGCGACCAGGGATGCAGCTCTCGGGTGGTCGACTGGGTTGCCTCCACACTGACTACATTCTGTTCGATAAGTTCGCCTGCGCGGGCTTGCCCGACGAAGGCGACGAAGCAAAGTGTCGTGAGGGTCGAAAACAGAAATCTGTGCATGATCCAAAATGGTACCATAGATCTCGACTCATAGCAACCTTTGAGCCGTATAGCGGAGACTCAAAACTACCGAATCAATTTTTTACGTTCCTTGCCCTCTTTCGTGGCTATACTCTTGCCCATGAAAACCGGCTCGCCTGTTTCGATGCTGAAGGACTCTTTCCACTACGGGGATCAGGAGCACGCCCACTACCAGGAACATGGGTACTATATTTTCGATGAGTTTCTCACCGACGAAGGACTGGCGACGATCCAGGGACACGTCGACCGGTTGATCGAAAACCTGACAACCGGGATGACTGCGGAGACCATCATGAATCCGCATATGGAGGGCGAACAGTGGTTCTGGGACCTGGCCAACGAACCGAAACTGCTCGACATGGTAGAGCGCCAGATCGGTGCCAACATTGTGCTCTGGTCAGCCAGCGCCCTCGCCAAGCCGCCTCGCACCGGCCGGCCGATTCGCTGGCATCAGGACGCGCCCTACTGGAACATCACGGGTCCTTTCGCCGGCGGCATCTGGATCGCGCTCGATGACGTCGACCGGGAAAACGGCACCATGGAAATTCTTCCGCAATGGCATACCCGCGGCGCGTTTCCGAAAGTCATCCACGAAGACGTTTTCTTCAACGAAGAAATTGACCCGGCAGTTTTTCCTTCGAACCTTGAAGAGTTGAAGTTGAGTTACGACATGAAGGCCGGTCAGCTCGGCGTGCACGACACGATGCTGCCCCACTTCTCCACCCCCAACGCGTCCGACCGCTGGCGCCGCGTGATCAGTCTCCGCTACATGTCCGCGGAAAGCACCGTGGCCGAGCAGGAATACGAGAGCTATGTCGACGGGCGCACCTACCAGCGCGGATACTTCCTCGTCCGCGGGAAAGATGTGAAAGGCCGCGGATTCGCGCGGGCACCATAATCGAATGGGTTATCGGTTGTCGGTTGTCGGTCTTGGTTTTCCGCGCTACCAGCAATGCCAGACCGTTGACGGCTTGACAATTGCACCTCAGCGGAAGCATTCCGAAAACCGAAAACCGAAAACCGAAAACCGAAAACCGAAAACCGAAAACCGAAAACCGAAAACCGAAAACCGAAAACCGAAAACCGAAAACCGAAAACCGAAAACCGAAAACCGAAAACCGAAAACCGAATAATGCCCCGACTTCCCCCAGACCCCTCCGACCTCCTCTACCTGGATGCTCCGCACCCAACGATCGAACTCCGGGACAGTCTGCTTGCCTTTAATTGTGAATACCAGTTGAAGGGGCTCCGGTACTTTGCCGGCTTGAAACTGCGCTGGGAGAAACACTACGCGGGGATGACATTTCCGGGACTTTGCGCCGAGGTTGATTCGATCTCGGGACGGTTGCGTCCGCTGGAAGATCAGCGAGCATGGGGCTGGGGTGACACCCGTGCCCTGGGAATATGGTGCTATTTTCTTATGAAGGGCCGGATTCCAGATGAAGAGGTGACCCTCGACGTGGACGGCAATCCGGTCACGATTAATCTGAAGCAGTTTTACACGGATTACTGCAGGCACATCTACAAGTGTCTCCGGGAACGCATGGAAAAGTGCGGCGGGAGAATCCCTTTTCTGGCCGACGTACAGAGCAATCAACCCAGTGACGATCCCAGAAATCTGAAGACCGGCAAGGGGGAGATGACTGCCACCGATATTTTCGCCATCAACGCCTTCTATCAATACGGCCTGTGGCAGGACGACGACGAATCCATTGCGTTGGCCGAGCGAATAGGAAACGATTGTTTTCGTGCCGGCGTGGAAAACCGGTTCGTGAATCATCTGACCCGGAAGCGAAGTTTCCAGCACACGCACGGAGTTTTGATGGTTGGTGTCGGCGCCCTGGTCGACACCCTGAAATCAATCGATCTGCTCGAAGCAGGAAGCAAGGGCAGATACCGTGCAATGAAAGACCGGCTCATTCGCGCCGGCCGCTGGGCACTCGACCAGTTCTGCGGGTATCACTGGGATGTTCATTCGCGTCGGTTCACAGAGTATCTGCACCCCGTTCACAAAACTCCTTACGAGGACGAAAACGGAAACATCATCTGCGATCCAGGCCACACGGCTGAGGGCGTCGGATTCTTTACCGAGTACCTGCACTGGCTGCCGGAACAGGAGGAAACATCGTTCCGATTCGGCAGGAACAATACGGTCGGGATTTTGCAGAACATCCTTCTCTTCGTTCACGAGCACGGTTACTCGGAACAAGGGGTGATGTTCAAGAATATCGACTTGAAAACGATGAGAGGCATCCCGGAAGCCATTCACCCCGACGTACCGTCATCGACGGCACCGTGGTGGAATGTTCGCGAGTGCGCCGCGGCGGCCATAAAGCTCTATCAACTTACCGGCGATCCGCAGATGTGGGAGATTTATCGTAAAGCATTCAACGCGGCCTACCAGAACTATCCGAATGAGAACATCGGCGGGCTGATGGTTCAGAACCTCGATGCGCAAACTCTCGAACCGGTTCCGATACCGCCCGCCACCGGCAACCTGGACCCCATGCACAGCCCGCGGGCCAGGGAGCGGGAAATCGAGGCGTTGGAAGCCATGGAGATTGCTTATCCCATGTAGCGGGCGACAACCGCAGACCCGGCACGCGTCTGCCTTTTTCGAGCCGCCCCAAAGGGGCAGAATCATCGTAGCCTTGGGCAACGCCCAAGGGCATGTATACGTTGCGATGGCACGCTGAAAGCGTGCTTCAACGCTCTGATGTCAAGACCGCGGTGAAGCACGCCTTCAGCGTGCACACCAAATCCACCTTCTTCCCGGGGCGATGCCCCAGGCTACGATGAGGCCGCGCCGTTGGCGCTTTGCTGTCGCGCAGTGCACACCAAATCCACCTTCTTCCTGGGGCGATGCCCCAGGCTACGATGAGGCCGCGCCGTTGGCGCTTTGCCGTGGCGCAGTGCACACCAAATCCACCTTCTTCCCGGGGCGATGCCCCAGGCTACGATGAGGCCGCGCCGTTGGCGCTTTGCTGTCGCGCAGTGCACACCAAATCC
>Ga0315336_1000889_pt1 | contig 67860 bp, 61 predicted proteins | sample ASW5metaG_FD_204512 | JGI IMG/M metagenome (GOLD analysis project Ga0315336, IMG submission 204512) | Ammonia-oxidizing marine archaeal communities from Monterey Bay, California, United States - ASW #5 | ecosystem: Environmental > Aquatic > Marine > Intertidal zone | place: USA: California... | reverse complement strand
CCGACGGAGCCGGGTCCTGGAACTGGAGGTCCTCAGACGGAGCCAGGTCCTGGAACTGGAGGTCCTCAGACGGACCCAGGTCCTGGAACTGGAGGTCCTCAGACGGAGCCAGGTCCTGCGGATGGTCCTCCGGATGCTCCCGATGGTCCTGGCGATGGTCCTGGAGCCGAAGGTCCTGGCGATGGTTCTGGCGAAGCTGATCCGCAAGATCCGAATGCTGGTCCTACGAGGGAACCTGAGCGGGAACCAGAAGGGGAACCAGAACGGGAACCAGAACGAGAACCAGAACGGGAACCAGAACGGGAACCAGAACGGGAACCTGAGCCACCTCAGGTGCCGGATGTGCCAATTGTTGATCCAGGAAGAGGAGTAGTGCCTGGTCCTACGTTTATTGTTAATCCTGGTGCAATAAGGACAACTGCTCCCGTGGGAGGCGGCGGCACAAGAAGTGCCGCGGCATCACAATCCTCCGTGATTGCTTTGCTGAGCTTGCCCAACACTGACGCTAGCGCGGAACTGGATTACAGTACTAATCCGCCTCTCCTACAGACCCATACTTCAGTTGCAGAGCCTATGGCAGAGGAATTTATAGGTGAGACTAATGCTACGGGCCATCTTGTAGGGAATGCTGCGGGAGAAGATGTGTTCGATAGTCCGAGGGCTCGTGTTGACGATGATGCAGGGATTCGTGCAGAACTTGGTGTGAGGCAGAGTGCGGAAGATGTTACCAGGGTTCGCGGTGATGATGGCGTGAGGGACCGCGTGGAAGATAATCCGAGGGCTCGTGTCGATGATGGACCAGGGTCCCGCACGCAAGATAGTGGTAGGGGGAGCACGGAAGGTGGAACTACAGAAGTTGAAACCGTTGAGCGCAGGGATGCGGAGAATAGTCTAGATTCCGCCAGCAATGCCGATTTCAATCCTAGTGATGAACCACTCAGTAGAACTGAGATACAGGCCCTGATCGCCTATAATAATGCTAGTGATGATCCTCTTAGTAGGGCGGAACTGCGAGCCCTAATCGCTCATAACAATGCTGGTGATGATACAGTTGGTGGGACTGAAATGAGAGCTCCCATCTCTTCCTACAATGATGCTGCGGGTATTAACTCTGGTGGCTATACAACTGCCGATACCTCTGAGATAGGCATCCGTGGTGTCGACGACTTCCAGGTTATAAATAGCTCAGCACTCTAAGAAACTTTAGTTGGGAATCCATTGGTACTGAGTTTAAGAGCGTTAGATGCAGATTCTCAGCCGTTGTAGGAATCTTTGCCTTCGTTTCGTATCCAAAGACGAACAAGTCGCCGCTTGCGGTTTTGTTCCGACCAATCTTCAAAGGCTGTGCGTTTGTGCCCGATAAATTGGTTGTCTATAATTTGAATCTGACCGGACTCGAAAAAAAATTCCTTATAAAGTAATAAGTCATCGAGAATAGTATAGAGTGCTTCCAAGGCGGACCGACCCTCCTCATCCATTTCGGTTTTAGCGAGAGCATACCCCTGCTTGATGAGGCGGTTGCCTAATCGGGCACAGATACCGCTATTCTTAACAGAAAAGACTGGGTGCGATAGGAACTTAACATCTTGTTTGTCGTGCTCCATTTGCCGATCCCAAATGAACGGTTTGTAAAGGCGTGGCAATAGACCTGGGTAATATCTGCGGAGTAGTTCGTGGGCTGTGTTAAGATTTACGATACGGCTGATTCCCCCCACCCTTGCCGGATGTAGACATAGCAATGCGACGTAATCCGGAGGATTACTGTTATACGCGTTGTCGGTATGAAAGCCTTGTTCGACGTTAGTGATGTCTGGACGGATGCCGTTACCGGGAGCTGTATCACTGGAGTTTGACACTTCGTATATCATTGTACCGTCCCACTTTTGAGCAACGGGTCGGCCGAGAAGACTTGTCAAAACCCAGTAGACGGAAACTGCTTCTATAGGTGTCATTTTATCCAGCGGCAGCCGGTCGATCAGTACAAATCCAGGTCCTTCAGAAAGGAGATGTCTTGCCTTCTCAATAATTTTTCGACAGTCCTGAAGATTAAAGTCGTTGGGTGAAAGGGTTTGCGGCGGTACTGGGTTGGCTTTCAACATAGCAGCGAGGGCAAGTATCTCGCCTTTGCAATTCTCCGAAAGATTCAGGTGGCCGTCCTCTGGGCTCAGAGACTCGGCTGTCCAAGTCATCGGACCTAAGAAATCCTGTTTAGAAATTTTTCCCATGTCTTTGCGGGTTCACGGCTTTCGGCGCGGCAGACAACCCCTCGGCTGTCTATAGCTGGATTCTCTACTCCGCCGCCTGAATTTCTGGGATGAACGGGCAGTAGTCCTCTTTTTCGACTAGATCATAGGCAAAGATAAATTTCGCTGCGCCACAGAGCACGGCCATGATCATCCCTAATTCGTAAATTTCGCCATCTGTGAAGTGCTCTTTGGCGCGATCATAAAGTGTCTGAGTCACATAGCCGTTAGGGTTGGTTAGAACCATAACGTCTGCCAAAGCTATTGCAGCTTTTTCCTTCTCGCTGAATGGACCGCTCTCATAGTTGGGAAGTTGGTCGATTTGCTCTTGAGGAATTCCAGCTTCTAGAGCTGCTATGGTGTCACCTCGATTACACATTGCACAGCCGTGAATATTGGCCAGTCGTAGTCGCACCAGTTCGACGATGCGTGTCTCAATTCGTCCCGAGTAGAAAAGGTTTTGATAAAAATCATTCATGTACCAGTCGAAGACTGCCGGATTATTGCCTGAGGCCTCAATATAAGTAGTGTCGCCATGGAGTTTTTTGGAATCGTCCCATGCTGCTTGCATATGGGAGGGGAGGTCGTCCCGCGAAACGCGATTTAGAGGCGTATTGGGTTTCATTCTACTTCTCCTCGCTGCTGGTTCTATGTTCTAGCGATTTTTACTACTTGTTCTGCCCACTAGACCTTTGGCGCAAACGGACAGTAGTCTTCCTTCTCTACCATATCAAAGGCAAATAGCCATTTTGCCACGCCGCATAGCACGGCCATGATCTGGCCCAGCTCATATAACTGGCTGTCAGTAAAATGTTTTCGCGCGCGTTCATAGAGTGCTTTGGTCATATATCCGTTCGGATTGGTTAAAGCCATAACGTCGGCAAGCGCAAGGGCTGCCTTCTCTGCTTCTGAAAATGGTCCGGTCTCATATGCATGTAAACTTTCAACTTGTTCCAGGGACACTCCAGAATCTAACGCTTGTGCGGTATCTCCTTTATTGCAGTATGCACACCCATGGATGTTTGCGAGACGCAACCTTACCAGTTCTACTATTTTTTTTTCAATACGCCCTGCATAGAATAACTTTTCGTAGAAGTCGTTCATGTACCAATCAAATACTGTCGGATTGTTGCCCGATACTTCTATAAAAGTAGCATCCCCAGTCACCTCCATGGAGTAGTCCCAAATCTTTTTCATCTGGGGCGGCATCTTGTCTCTTGTGATTCGGGGTAAATGAGGATTTGGTTTCATAACGTTCTTCCTTTTGGTAAACCGCTATTAAAGTTGCATATACTATTATTACCTCTGAAACTGATGCCATCCAATAGGTTGATTTTGTTTTGTCTCAAGGTAAAAACAAAAGATTGTCTAGTTTCTTAACACGAATTATTAGTTCGCGGGCCTCCAACGGATGCTGAAGCGGACGTTATTACCTACCCTTGACCGTTTATTGCCTGCCTATCAATTTTTTGAGCAGCATCAGGTCACGGTGCAGGCTGCTCATCAGGATGTATTTAATGCTGTGGAAGAGATGGATCTGACGGACTCAACCGTTGCTCGTGCACTGATGGCACTTTGGCGTATTCCTGCGCGGATAATTCTCGATGAAGTGCGGGATCGTCATATGTCAGTACGCGACTTCTTGCAGCTCGTCAGAGAGCCGCCAACCGAATTAGTGCGGGGACTAATTGGAGGCGCGCCTGCACTGGAACATCGTGGTGGAGTAAGCGCTGAGACATTTCGTATGTTTGCTGAGCCTGGCTACATTAAACTTGTCTGGGGGTTTCATCTTCTTGCAGAGAATAACGGGGATGTTCGCGTAGTAACGGAAACGCGAGTCCAATGCACAGATGGCGAAACGCAGAGATGGTTTAGGTTGTATTGGTGGGTAATACGGCCCTGGTCTGGTCTTATACGGAAACGCCTCTTAGCATCTATCAAAGTGTGCGCAGAAAAGGATAGTAAGGGGTAGCTTTCTTGGCCTATCGGCTAATAACTACTTTGCCCTGGTGCTTCTGGCTCTCCAAATGCCTATAGGCATCTGCAGCATCCTTGAAGTCAAAGGTCTTATCTATCATAGGATGCGCGCTCGCTTCCCTCATTGTTGAAATTAAATCATCCAGCATACGCCTGCTTCCAACGGCGACTCCCTTCAAAGTGATACCTTTTCCAATCATTGGTATGAGGTTGATACTATCTGCTGTGCCCGCTAGGCCGCCGATCAGGCCAACCCGCGCTCCGAAGGCGCATGCTGAAAATGTGGTATCGAAGCTTGCGGGGCCTCCCGTCTCAACAACTATATCCGCACCTCCCCCTGTGAGTTCGACAACTCTTGTGGGCCAGTCTGGATCGGTCTTATAGTTCACGCCTGCGTCGGCCCCTAGGCCTTTAGCTTTTTCTAATTTTTCATCACTGGAAGAGGTGATTATTGCCCTGGCACCTTTGGCCTTAGCTATTTGCACACCAAACATGGAGACGCCGCCCGTGCCAAGAAGTAGCACTGTGTCCCCTGCTTTGACCTGGCCAAGTTCAACAATTACGTTCCATGCAGTTACGCCTGCGCATGGAAAACATGCACCTTCCTCATAGGAAAAATCGTCTGGGAGTAGCGAAAGGCTATCAGCCGGGAATACCCCGAGTTCACAAAGTGTTCCATCAGTCCCTCCACCAAGGTCACTACCAAAATACTGACCCCCAAAAGTTCCATCTACCCATCGGGAAAAAAAACTAACGGCCACTCTGTCGCCTACCTTGACTTGATGTACGTCGGCGGCAACGCTAACAACTTCCCCAGCTCCGTCACTGACGGGAATGAGTGTTTTGTCTTTTGGTGGCCCATACATCCCGGAAACTATCATGTAGTCTCGGTAATTCAGGGAATTAGCATGAAACTTGATTAGAGCTTCGCCTGCCTCGGGTTTGGGATCGGCTCGATCTCCTCTTCGCAGTGAGTTAATTCCCGTTTGATCACCAACTTCATATGTTTTCATGGCAGTCCCCAAATTATGTTTTTCCTAGTTATAGAATCCCCGAAGTTTGCGGGAAATCAGTACCTAAGTGTCTTACCGGCTTCATGCGCGTTGTGCTAGATGAAAGCTGAATTATTAGCCAACTTTTGGCTACGGGCTAAGAGTGTTTTATAACTACTTTGCCTACATGAGCTGCACTCTCCAGGTACCGATAGGCGTCTAATGCTTTATCAAATGGAAATACGCGATCCACGACCGGCTTAACCTTGTTAATGTGTATGGCGGCTACAGCATCCTCTAGCATTCGTCTGCTACCGCTTGTGATGCCTTTTAGAGAAATATTGTTCATTAAGAGACCAAAGAGATTTGGCGGTTCTGTTGCCTGGGCGAGGCCGCCGATCATTCCGATGCTTCCATTGGGTCCTGTGCATGCAATCGATTTGCTCAGTGTTCCGAGACCTACAGTCTCAACAACGATGTCTACACCGCGTCCCGAAGTTTCCTCAAGAACCACTTTTTCCCAATCTTTATTAGATCGGTAGTTAACTGTGATGTCAGCACCTAAGTCACGCATCTTGGACAGCTTATCATTGCTCGAGGAGGTAATAGCTACCCTAGCTCCACCAGCTTTTGCTAATTGTAATGCCATGACTGAGACGCCGCCGGTTCCAAGAGTTAACACTGTATCACCGGCCTTCATCTGTCCTAGGGTCTCAAGGGCATGCCAAGATGTATTTGCAGCAACGGGAAGGGTGCATGCATCTTCATATGACATGCCTTCGGGTATGTTGACTAGGCACTCTGCTGATACCACTATCCTCTCAGCTAAGACACCGTCCGCTGTATTCCCTAAATCGGGTAAGAAATACTCAGGGTTCCAGGGACCGCTAATCCAGCGTGTAAAATGACACATGATTACTCGATCACCTGGTTTGGTGTTTGTTATGTTCTCACCAATAGCTATTACTTCACCGGCGCCGTCGCAGACGGGAATCCTGCTGCTGGGCTTTGGGCCACCGTAGCGCCCCTCCATGATCATAAGGTCGCGGTGATTTAGGGCTGAAAAGTGTATCTTGATAACTGCTTGGCCGGGTCCTGCAATCGGGTTATCGCGATCGACTAATCTCAGGGACTCAATGTTTTCCTGGTCCCCTATTTCATATGCTTTCATTGTGTTCTGTCCCTTCGTGAATTTGTTTACAAAATACTTCCTAGCGGTATTCGTCGAGGAGGTTCTTGCTTCCGTTTCTTGGGCATCTAGCCAAGCCTATAATCCTTTGAGTTTAGTCTAGCACAAACTTTCTTACATTCTTGGTATCCAGAATAGCATCCGACATCACGGGTGTTTGGGAAATAGTTATTTTCTAGGGTGGCTCTAAGAAGTTGCTAGTAAGGCCTGGATTTGAGCTATCGAGCCGTTTGCGCGTGCCAAGCGTAGGGGGAATCTTTATGTTTTTTTTATGTTGCGTAGATGAGGAAATTAGGCACACCCGTACTTGGCTTCTAGAACGCCTAGAGTTCTAATAAATTAATAAAAACAATTCGATACCTCATCTGTGATAAAACCACATGTTGCATTAAATCACTTTCTTTATTGCTGCACTTAGCCTGTCTTACACACAAGATATTTACACAAATCCCCCTGAATCCATATGGCTTCTTTACGAGGCTTGAAGTCACGATGATCTGGTTGAACGGCTGTGGGCTGTCTCTCGATTGCTAAAGCAAAATGTGACTTGCTCCACAACTAGATGTAAGGAGGCTTTGATGACTCACTTTTGTACAGAACTTGAAAGATTTCTTCCTGATCTTCACAAATTTGCACGCGTGTTGACCGATTCTGAGGAGGATGCAAAGGACCTAGTGCAGGACTGTGTCGAACGCTCTTTGAGAAGGCAGTATCACTATACGAAAGGTACAAACATGAAGTCTTGGCTCTTCACTATGATGAAAAATCTCTTCATCAGCAAAAAGCGTAAAGAGTCCGTTGCTGTCAACTACGTTCAAAGGGTGCGGAACGAAAGCAATAATGTGCAACGGGCCTCTCAGACTAACTACGTATTTCTTAAGGAGACTTTATCTGCGATCAGCAACTTACCAAGAATTGAGAGAGATGCTGTGATTGCTTTTGGACTTGAAGACATGTCCCACCTCGAAACAGCCAGCAGGACTGGGACACCTGTGGGTACGCTGAAGTCTAGGTTGTCCCGTGGTCGAGAAAATCTGCGCAATGTTCTCGGTATGGAGCGAGGGGCTATGGCCCATAGTTGAAGGTTTTTGTACTCACTGGTTGGCTATTTTTCTCACCCTCCCCCGCCTAGTAGCTGCCGGTGAAACCGAACCCTGCGACGTAATTGGTCGCAGGGTTCGTCTTTATTGGTTTGCTGGAACGATCTATTAGGAAGTTTGAAAGCGGTAGCCAACGCCCGGTTCCGTTACTATGTAGCACGGTTCCGATGGATTTTTCTCAAGTTTGTGCCTCAGCTGTCCTACATAAACTCGCAAATATTGGGTTTCCTCGACATAGGCTGGGCCCCAGACTTCTTTTAATAACTGCTGGTGTGTGATTACCTTGTCAGGATGCGATGCAAATAGTTTAAGGAGGTCGTACTCTTTTCTCGACAAGCGGATCGGCATTCCTTCTAGTGTAACTAGTCTCTTACTTAGGTCGATGGACAGTTCTCCTGCGGTCACGACCGGGTCCGAGTCCCCACCATCAGTTAATCCTCTGCGCAGCGCTACCCGGAGGCGAGCTAATAGCTCACCCATGCCGAATGGTTTTGTTACATAATCGTTAGCACCGCGATCGAGAGCTTCAATTTTATCACTTTCGTCCGCGCGAATCGATAGGACTATAATTGGTATTGTTGACCATCCACGGATTTCGGCAAGAACATCGAGGCCATCTATGTCGGGCAAACCTAAATCCAAAATCATAAGATCCGGCTTATCGATGGTGCATGCTCTTAATGCTTGATTTCCATCTTCCGCTTCTACAACTTTATAATCGTGGGCTTGCAGACTAGTTCTCAGAAACCTGCGTATTTGGGGCTCGTCATCGACGATCAATATCTTTGCACCACCTATCTTAGGGTCTGACATTACTTATTCCATATTCTCGATTTGTGGTTCTCGCACCGGAAGGTGGATACGCATTGTGGTGCCCTTATTTAGTCCATCACTGAGGGCTTCAATCGTGCCGCTGTGACTTTCCAAGACACCACGACAAATCGCTAGTCCCAATCCCGTGCCAGCGATTTTACGGTCTTTGGCTTTCACACGGAAAAACTTGTCGAAAACTGCTCCTAGGTCCTCCGCACCAATCCCGCGACCAGAGTCGATTATGTCTACCAGAATTTCACTGTCCCGTCGCCATGCTTTGATATGAATCTTGGACGCCGATGGTGAATATTTTACTGCGTTATCAAGCAAGTTAACTAATACGGTTTCCATCAAAACGAAATCGACGTTAACGAGGGGTAAACGTTCCTCTATATCAACACTTACCTCGGTGTGTACCAGTCTTCGATGGGATGCATCCAAGGCAGTGTTGATCAGGTCGTCCACATCAGCCCATTCCATACGCGGCATGATTGCACCAGATTCTAGCCTTGTCATTTGAAGCAGGTTTTTTATGAATCGGTTTAATCGCTCCCCTTCTTCCATGATCGTTGCTAAAAGGTCATGCGTGTCAGTGGGAGAATATTTTTCTCCATAATCTATGAGACTGGATGCTGATCCGATAATGGAAGCCAAAGGGGTTCCAAAGTCATGGGAAATAGATGATAGCAAGGCAGAGCGAAAACTTGCGGTCTGCGATAGTACCCTGGCATCTTCCAGCTCTTGAGTGTGTGAAGCTCTTTCAATCGCCACTGCAGCAAGCCTGCAAAAAGAGCCAATAATTCTCTTGAATTCAGCACTGGCGATGGTTTTCTCATCCAGACCCCTTAGTCCTAGAATACCAATAACATCATCTGAAGTTTGCAAAGGTTGGAAATAGACCGATGTTCCTCCAAATGCTTCCGCACCCCAGCCAGCAGCCCTCTTGTTTGCAAAAGCCCAACGGGCAACCTCGATGTCTTCTTGTTGGACTTCAGAATGCTTTGGATAGACAACCTGGAGGTTTTCTGGTTGAAATTTTGGAACTACTTTTAGGTTCTCCATACCGCCACTTTGCATGTGAGGAAGTAGAAGAATGCTTCTGGTATCAAAGATGTTATCACATTGGCGAACGACCGCTCGGTAAACATCCTTCGTTTCAGAAGCTGTTGCTATATCTCGCGTGAGTTGAAACAAAGCTCTAGTTTCGGCTTCGCGCCGTTCGGCTATAGCAGCTTCGTCGCGCAGTTTTCCTGCCAAATTACTCGTAATTCCAGCGACGATAAAAAAAACAACAATCATAAGTATGTCACTGGGTCCGGTAATTGTTAGATCCCAGCGAGGCAAGACAAAGAAGAAATCGAAGAGTGCGACGCTAAAAATAGATGTAAATAAAGCTGCAGCAAATCCGTAAGCTGCCGCGCTGTAAATGACCGCGGTCATGAAGATAATGGATAGAGACTGTATTGGTATGAAGGTTTCGAGCCCTAGTACGAGCAGGGCAGCCAGGATAACGGCGACACTACTGTTGATGTATTCGTGAAACCAAGGTCTGCGTTTATTGATGCGCCAAGTGAAGTGATTAACGGTGTTTGATATCTGGACGTCAGAGATCACACGAGCTTTATGGGTTTCAGCTGCATTTCTAATTGCTACCAATATATTATTCGTTAGACCCACTTTCCATGGAAATAAATGCTTCTGGCCAACTATTACCGTATCGCACTTTTGTGCTTCGAATAGCTTTTCGAGAGCTTTGTAAAAGTTAGCCGCTGAGACACGGAAAGTGTCTGCTGCAAAACTTTTAGCTAAGAGTTCGAGGCGGTCGGCTTGGTGGTTTATATAGTTGTCAAAAGTGAAGCAGTTCCTCGACACTATTATTACACAAAGAGCAGCGTTTTGTTCCAGCGCAATCCAATGGGCTTCGCGGACTAGACGGGCGTCTCGGTCGTAGCTACTTACAATCGCCGCAACAACACGACTATCTCTGCTTACCGCGTGGCTACTTATAGCCTCGAATCCTTCGGTTGAGTTCTTTGTGTTCATAGATTTTCTATACAACTCCGGGTGGTTGGCAGAATGTAAGGCATTAAGTACGCGTCGCTTAATCAACGTTGCTCTTGCATAATATTCCAGTACTTGAAGTAGTTAGAGATCAACGCCCAAGAGACTTGGTAAAGCAGAGCTAAGCTTATTTTATGATTGGCTTACGGCGAGATGCTACAAATTTCTTAAAGTCCAGAAGACAAAATAACGCGAAGAAAAGACTTGCGGCAACTACTATTGATGGACCTGCTGGTGTATCCCAGGTCAGCGATCCTCCTAAACCGGTTGCTACTGCTAAGATGCCTAGGATGACTGCATACAAAGCCATCTGTTCTGGGTTGGAAGCAAACTGCCGTGCAGTGGCGGCGGGAATAATGAGCATCGCTGTAATAAGCAGGATCCCAACAATTTTCATTGTGAGTGCTACCATAACGGCTATTAGAAGCATAAATATTATCCGCAATGGTAAGACCGCAATACCCTCAGCTTGGGCCATTTCCTTATGGACGGTTATGGCAACTAGCCGGTCCCATATAAAATAAAGGGTAAGTAAAACCAGCAGACCCCCAAGATAAATCCATAGGATATCGGTGTTGGATACTGCCAATATATCTCCGAACAGATATCCCATCAAATCAAGCCTAAGGGTCTCCATAAAACTGAGGGTGACTATTCCGGAAGCTAGTGATGCGTGCGATAAGATGCCTAGCAATGTATCCGTTGGCAAATGTTTCTGTTGTTGTAGACCAATGAGCATTAGCGCGATAAGGACACCTGTTACGGCTACCCCAATCGTGACATCGATTCCAAAGAGGACCCCTACAACAACTCCCAGCAGTCCGGAGTGGGCTAACGTATCGCCAAAGTAAGCCATGCGTTGCCATACGACGAAGCAGCCCAATGGTCCCGCAATAAAACATATGCCAAGTCCAGCAAAAATTGCCCTAATCAAAAAATCTTCAAACACAGCTCTCCAACTCCTCAAGCTTAATTCTGATCATGCCCATGTTCATGATGGATTATCTCTCCGCTGGGTCCATGGGTGTGATCATGGTCGTGCGTGTAGAGGGCCAGTTTTTGGGAGGCGTCTGTGCCAAATAAGCTTAAGAATTCGGGATGTTGACTGACGTCCTCCGGTTTACCCGAACAGCAGAGGTGATTATTGAGGCAGTAGACACGGTCAGTAGCGGACATGACCACGTTTAAGTCGTGGGAAATTAGCAGTATTCCGCACTTGTATGACTTACGTATGTTTTCGATTAATTCATAGATCTCAGCGGCACCAGTGATATCAACATTCTGGGTAGGTTCGTCTAACACAAGAAGTTGCGGTTTACGCAGTACGGCGCGGACTAGCATGACTCTTTGTAACTCCCCACCCGACAGGGTATGTAGATCTCTTTCCATCAAATGGGGAACTTCGACTGCGGTGAGTGCTTCGGTTAACTGGTCATCGGGATGCCGCTGAGTCACTTGAAGGAATCGTCTAACTGTAAGAGGAAGAACAGAATTGATATTCAATCGCTGTGGCTGATAGCCAATAGTTAGCCCGCTCTTCCGCAGTACCGTCCCGCAGTCTGGCTGAAGAAGGTCCAGCACTATTCGTGCCAGCGTGGATTTTCCAGCACCATTCGGTCCTACAAGGGTAACAATTTCGCCGCTGCCTATGCTTAGATCAACATCAGCTAGAACGGTTTTGTCTCTAAAACTTATCGACACCCCATGTGCATCAATAAGTAAGACTGATTCGCTTATTTCAGACATGCTTATGTTCTAAACTCTGACAATTTGAGCAAGTACCCCTGATCTCAAGCATGCTGTCCACAATTTTGAAGCCGTTAGCCTCGGCCGTTAACGAAACGCTCTGATGTATACTCGAGTTTGGAATCTCGGCCGCTGCCTTGCAACTACTACAAATTAGAAAATGTGGCTTATGGATGCGTTGTGGCTCGCTGCAGCCAACAAATGCATTCATACTTTGAATACGATGGATTAGGTCTTGTTTGAGAAGAAAATCTAATGCCCGATAAACAGCTATAGGAGCTGTTCTTCCGCCGTTTTCGTTTAGGCGAGCAAGTATATCATAGGCACCGACCGGCTCATGGTTTTCCCAGATTATCTCAAATACTCTGCGACGCATTCGCGTAAAACGCACATTATTGTGTTTGCAATTGTTTTCAGCGCTTAACAATGCATCTTTGGTGCATACGCTGTGGTCGTGACACGGCGGGGGAAAGCCATCCTCATTACTCATGACAAAAGTACCACTGTATTGTGAGCACACAGCATACATGTTATAACATAACAATTATAGATAAACCAAACTTTAAACGCGGAAAAAATGTCACTTTATGGTCTATTTTTTTAGGTTCTTTTATTCGCTAGGTATTTTCTTGCTGACAAGCTTTTCATTGGCAGCGGATCCGAAGGTAGTTGTAATACTAAAGCCCGTGCACGGCTTAGTGACTGGTGTAATGGATAGTATAGCTGTGCCGCATCTCCTTCTGAAGGGTGCATTTTCTCCTCACGCATACAGTTTGCGTCCATCTGATGCGCAAGCCTTGAGTGAGGCGGACGTCATAATTTGGGTCGGAGAAGCCATGGAGACGTTTATGGAGCGTCCGTTGAGGTCGTTGGGTGATGAGACTCGCGTAGTTGAACTCATGGATAGCCCCGGAATGCGCTTGCTGGAGAGGCGAGAAGGAGGAGTATGGGATAAACGTGACAACACGACAGCCAACGCTAATCATGCGGCCCATCGAGAACACTCTAGTAGTCAAATAGACCCGCACATCTGGCTTGATCCTGAAAATGCTGCAGCGATTGTGATGAGAGTAGCAGCAACGCTGAGCGATGTGGACCCAATCAACACACATATTTATGAAGCAAATAAAGAGCGCCTTTTGGGCCAGATAAAGTTGCTGAGAGCCGAAATGCTGATTGCTGTTAGGCCAATCCAAGAGAGACCTTTCATCGTATTCCACGATGCTTATCAGTACTTGGAGAGATATTTTGGACTAAATGGTGTTGGGACAATCACTGTAACTCCTGAACGGTTGCCAGGAACACGAAGAATAATGGCAATTCGTCATAAAGCTGCCGAACTTGGCGCTGTATGCATATTTTCTGAGCCCCAATTTGAACCTAGAATTCTTGCTTCTATTATCTCGGAAACCTCTGCAAGATCAGGAATATTAGACCCCCTTGGCGCAGATATTCCGGCCGGGTCAGATCACTACTTCACACTAATGAAAACATTGGTGGTAGATCTCAAGAATTGTCTTGGGAGTCCTTAGTGCATTTTCCAAGAAACGCTGCGTTATTAACCATAAGGCTCTAGTTTCGTCGTTTATTTTCGCATTTACCGATTACTCTAATTTTTTCGAACGTTTAAGAAATGTTCTAAGTAGCTACCGACTATAGCACTTGAATTTTGGAGATATTCCCATTAAACACCTATCAAGAAATAGTACCAAATTAGTCCGTTCTTTAGATAGGAAAATAAATGTTTCGAATCAATAAGTTAACGGATTACGCTACTGTAGTTTTAATCGAGATGGTGCATGGGGAAAAGGTCCGGTCGACCCAGAATATTGCAGATAGAACAAGTATTCCTTTGCCGACTGTAGCTAAGTTGATGAAGAATTTATCCAAGGCGGGGCTCGTTACTTCGCAACGTGGTGCAGGTGGTGGATACCGCCTTGGCCGTGCTGCAAGCGACGTAACAGTTGCCGATGTTATTCAGGCCGTGGAAGGCCCAATTGCATTGACCGCCTGTGTCGATACATCAGATGAGCACTGCGGTATTGAGAATCTTTGCCCTGTCCAAGGCAAGTGGAATCGAGTGAATGCGTCAGTTCGTGCCGCTCTTGAGGACGTTACTTTAACAGATATGGCGTCTGACATGCTGTGGATTGATTTAATGTTTGATCAAAAAAATTCTAGTTCAGAAATTACAAGCCAGGATTGAGAAGAATGGCGGTGACAGAACAAGTTATTTCGACAGTGCGCGATGTTAAAGAGTACAAATATGGCTTTGTCACAAACATCGAGTCAGAACGCGCGCCCAAAGGCTTGAATGAAGATATTATACGCTTTATTTCTGCCAAGAAGGACGAGCCTGCCTGGTTGTTGGATTGGCGTATTAAATCGTTTAAGCATTGGTTGAGTCTTGAGGATCAAGAGCCAGCATGGGCAAGAATCACTTATCCCAAAATTGATTACCAGGACGCGTACTACTACGCTGCTCCTAAGACAGGAGATGGCCCCAAGAGTCTGGATGAGGTTGATCCAAAGCTTCTTGAGACTTACACAAAACTCGGAATACCCCTCCAGGAACAAGAAATGTTGGCAGGTGTAGCAGTGGATGCTGTGTTTGATAGTATTTCTGTTGCTACAACATACAAGAAAAAGCTGAAAGAACTGGGCGTTATTTTCTGTCCAATATCTGAGGCGGTGCAGGAATATCCCGAGCTAGTACAGAAGTACTTGGGATCGGTCGTTCCCTATAGTGATAATTTCTTTGCTACTTTAAACAGCGCTGTTTTTACAGATGGATCGTTTGTTTATGTCCCAAAGGGTTTGCGGTGTCCTATGGAGTTATCCACATATTTTCGTATCAATGAAAAAAATACGGGCCAGTTCGAACGCACTTTAATTGTTGCCGATGAGGGATCTTATGTAAGTTACCTTGAAGGTTGCACGGCGCCTCAAAGAGACGAAAACCAGCTTCACGCAGCTGTTGTCGAACTTGTTGCTCTGGCTGATGCGGAGATCAAATACTCGACAGTACAAAACTGGTATCCCGGTGATGAAAACGGCAAAGGGGGTATCTATAATTTTGTTACCAAGCGCGGTGCTTGCCGCGGAGAAAATTCGAAGATTATGTGGACCCAGGTTGAGACGGGCTCGGCAATTACATGGAAGTATCCAAGCTGTATTCTCCAGGGAGACAATTCAATCGGTGAATTTTATTCAGTTGCAATTACAAACAATTATCAACAGGCTGATACGGGCACAAAGATGCTGCATATCGGCAGAAATACAAGATCAAGAATAATATCCAAGGGCATAGCTGCGGGAAGTTCGAACAGTACCTATAGGGGGCTCGTCCGGATGCAGCCTAAGGCTGAAAACGCTCGTAACTATACCCAGTGCGATAGTTTGCTAATTGGTGATAAGTGCGGTGCACATACCGTGCCGTACATTGAAAGTCGCAATCTGACGGCGACTACAGAGCATGAAGCTACAACCTCTAAGATTAGCGAAGATCAACTCTTCTATTGCCAGCAACGTGGAATGAGCACGGAGGAAGCAGTATCGCTTATTGTGAATGGTTTTTGCAAAGAAGTGCTGCAAACCTTACCCATGGAGTTTGCTGTAGAAGCACAAAAATTGTTGGGTATTAGCCTCGAAGGCAGTGTGGGTTAACGACCACCAAGGAGTCTAGAAGTGGTACTTATCGAAATAGAAGATCTGCACGTCTCGGTTGCTGGTAAGGAGATTCTACGGGGTATTGATTTAAAGATTAACACCGGTGAGGTTCACGCAATAATGGGTCCTAATGGAACCGGAAAGAGTACACTTTCTAACGTGATTGCCGGTAGGGATGGATACGAGGTGACGGCGGGGACTATTACCTATAAAGGCCAAGACCTTTTATCCATGGAATCTGATGAACGTGCCCGCGAGGGAATATTTATAGCATTTCAGTATCCTGTAGAGATCCCTGGTGTTGCAACATCGACGTTCCTAAAGACTGCACTGAATGCAAAAAGACGTCATCAAGGTCTTGAACAGATTGATGCTGTTTCGTTCCTGAAGTTGGTGCGGGAAAAGCTCAAGATCCTGGAAATATCGGAGGAGATGATAAAACGGCCCTTGAACGTCGGTTTTTCAGGAGGTGAAAAAAAACGTGCGGAGGTTCTGCAGATGTCCGTTCTCGAGCCCGAGTTCGCTGTTCTTGATGAAACGGATTCTGGACTGGATATTGATGCTCTGCAGGTTGTTGCATCGGGCATAAATGGACAGCGCGGACCCAAAACATCTTTTCTTCTAATCACCCATTATCAGCGATTGCTAGATTTTATCGTGCCTGATCACGTTCATGTCCTCGTTGGCGGGAAAATTCTAAGAAGTGGCGGCAAAGAGCTTGCCCTAGAACTGGAGGCAGCTGGTTATAGTAAGTTTATCGAGGCTGCGGCGGCCTAGGGTTGCACGGCCTCCTAACTAATTGGAACTACATTGAACGATCACGGATTTTCACCAACCTATGCCCATGCCTTAGGTGCCCTCCCTGGGACCGGGCATGAGTGGATGGATAGTTTACGCCAATCTGGACGTGCGCTATTTGGTGCAGCTGGGCTTCCAACTAGAAGCATGGAATCCTGGAGATACACACCCCTTAGCGATTTAGCTAGAATTTCGTTTTCTCCGGCTTCCATGGGTGATGTTAGTGATGTTGTTTCTGTTCCTATGGAGGTACCAGCGTTTAGTGGTGAGGTGCTTTTGGTTTTCGTCAATGGCGAATTTAACTCAAATATGTCGACGGTATTTGAAGATCCTGACCTCGACTTTGAATTTCAGCCGTTCAATGCGGCTTCCGAGACGAATATATCCTGGGTGAGGAGTCGTCTCGGTGGGCTCGCTACTCCGTCGGATAATTCCATAGTTGCCCTTAACAGCGCCTACATGGCCGGTGGCGCCGTACTCAGAATTGGCAAAGGAAAACATGTAGATAAGGTCATCCACATCGTGAATATAGGACATGCTGGAGCTGAACCTATAGCGTGGCACCCTCGTTTCTTGTTCGTTCTGGATGGATATAGCAAGGTCACGGTGATTGAAAGTCATGTGGGATTACCCGGACAGACATATTTTTCTAATCAAGTGGTGGAAATTTATCTAGGGCCAAAAGCACAGATGAAGAGGTATATCGACGTCCAAGAAGATTTGGAGGCATTTCATCTTGCAACATCCGCAATCGAACTGAAATCTGACTCGTCTTATGAAGAATTTAGTTTGATCGCTAATGGCCGCAAGGTTCGCAGGGAAACTAAGCTAAACTTAGCAGGAGAGCGCGCCTCTAGTGTGTTGAACGGTGCCTATGCCCTTGAGGGCGAGCGCCATTGTGACATAACTACTTTTGTTAATCACTCGGCAGTGCATACAAAATCAAGTCAGGTAATAAAGGGAGTATTAGCTGGAAAATCACGCGGTGTCTTCCAGGGCCACATAAAGGTGAATCCTGATGCGCAAAAAGTGGACGGGAATCAGTTGCATAAGGCCATCTTGTTGAACCGGGGTCCAGAAGTTGACTGCAAACCAGAGCTTGAAATTTATGCGGATGATGTGAAGTGCAGTCATGGTGCGACTACTGGTGAGCTCGATCCGGAGCATCTTTTCTATCTCATGTCGAGAGGACTTGATCCCAGCAGCGCGTGTAACTTGCTGACGAAAGGCTTTCTGCTTGATGTTGTCAAAAAAATTAGTGAAAGCGAAGTCCAGCATGCCTATCAAGACATTATCAGTAGGTGGCTGGGTAGTCGGTTAGAGGGTGAAGATAAGGCTGCTCAATTATGAGCCTCGAAACAGGTTTGAAATCAGATATGAGAGAGGCCAATGCATTCGATGTCGCCTGTATTCGCGCGGATTTCCCGATTCTAGGTCGCAAGGTACATGGAAAACAGTTGGTATACCTTGATAGTGGTGCTTCGGCGCAGAAACCACAACAGGTCATAGATACCGTTCGTCACTACTATGAAAGTACTTATGCTAATGTACATAGAGGTGCGTATTTTCTGAGTGAGACGATTACCAGCGACTACGAAAGTGCAAGGCTTAAGGTATGTGCTTTTGTTAATGCGCGTGCTGCGTCAGAAATTGTTTTCACAAAAGGTGCTACGGAAGCTATCAATTTAGTTGCACAGTGCTACGGCAGAACTTTCCTTGAGGAAGGTGATCAAGTCTTGCTGACAGACTTAGAGCACCATTCTAATATTGTTCCATGGCAGCTCCTGAGAGACGCCATTGGCGTAGAACTGGTTGTTATTCCTGTCAGTCCCGATGGGGATGTGCTGCTAGAAGATTTTGAAAAAGCAATAAATCCGAGAACGAAAATTGTTGCCGTTGCTCATGTCTCAAATGTTCTTGGGACGATTTTGCCAATAAGGGATATTACTAATCTCGCTCATTCGGTGGGAGCACAAGTGTTGGTGGACGGATGTCAGGGTATTGTGCACGGACCTGTCGATGTGCAGGACCTTGAGGTCGATTTCTACGTTTTCTCTGGGCACAAGCTATATGCACCAAATGGTATTGGCGTCTTGTATGCTAAGGGAGATCTGTTGAGTTTGATGCCGCCCTATCAAGGTGGTGGAGACATGATTAAATCGGTGACGTTTGAGCGCAGCGAATGGGCTGAACCACCAGCCAAGTTTGAGGCAGGTACACCACCAATTGTACCTGCTATCGGACTTGGGTCAGCGATTGACTATGTTTCCTCTATAGGCATGGAAGGTATATCGTCGCATGAAAACGCTGTCTTGGACTATGCAATGGAGATGCTTGCCACTATTGATGGTTTGAGGCTAGTGGGGACGCCATTGCGCAAAGCCCCGGTCGTTTCGTTCGTAATGGATGGAATTCACCCCCACGATATTGCAACGATTCTCGATCGGACGGGTGTATGCATCCGTGCCGGACACCACTGTGCGCAACCTCTTATGGATAGGCTCGAATTGGCAGCGACAGCCCGTGTTTCTTTCGCCATGTATAACACGTTAGAAGAGGTAGATAAGCTAGTTGCGGCTGTGCGATTGGCGAAGGAGGTGTTTGGCTGAATGTTTGGGCTTAGTGATAGTGAAGATCTGAAGTCTTTATATCAGGAGATCATTCTAGATCATGGTAAGAATCCTCGTAACCAAGGAACTGTAGAGGGGCATACATGTGATGCTAAGGGTAATAATCCGCTTTGCGGAGACCGCATTCTTATAACCGCAAGAGTAGACGACGGATTTATTGAGGAGGCCGCTTTTACCGGCAAAGGGTGCGCCATATCGATTGCGTCAGCATCAATGATGACCGAAATTGTCAAGGGGCGGACTGTTGATGAGTTTAAGAAACTTTTTGCTTCAGTTCATGGGATTTGTACCGCGGCTGACGATGTTGACATAGAATCGATGTGTGTTTCAGAGGAGTTAGAAGAAGACTTTGGCCGTTTAGCTGCTTTGGGCGGAGTTAGAAATTTCCCCATGCGAGTTAAGTGTGCCACCTTGGCATGGCATGCCTTATTATCCTGTTTGGAAGGCAAGGAATCCATAAGTACGGAATGAATGAATGTGCAATATAGAGATAATGATAATAGGGGAATTAAGACAATGATGCCTCCCTATACGATGCCGGCTGCTGATGGGGATCCTCCGGAAGAAGGAGAGAAAATTAAACGCGGTCAACGTATCAAATCAAAGGCGGTAAACATTGCCAGTGAAGACGCAGTAGTAGAGGCTATGCGCTCGGTTTTTGATCCAGAGATTCCGGTCAATATCTATGATCTTGGTCTTATCTATGATCTCAATATTAGGGACGACGGCGATGTAGATGTTCTGATGACGTTAACTGCGCCTGCTTGCCCTGTAGCTGGATCATTGCCCGGTGAAGTGGCAGAGAGTATTGCAGCTGTTGACGGCATTGGTGAAGTCGCGGTCACCATTACTTGGGATCCCCCTTGGACTCCCGAACATATGTCAGAGGTTGCCAAAGTAGCATTAGATATGTTTTGAACTATACTAGGTACATCCGACATGGGTATTAGACAGTTGGAAACTCGAAATGAATATAGAAGCAGATAGAGACAAGCAGCCCCACTCACCGCCGATCAGCCTTACAAAGGCCGCTGTCGCCCGTGTGCAGAAGCTAATTATGCAGGCAGATCAGCCGGTGCTTGGTCTTCGCGTTGGTGTCAATTCTAAAGGCTGTTCAGGCCTATCGTACCAAGTGGAATATGCGACTGAGAAACGTAAGTTCGACGATGTTGTGGAGCAGGACGGCATAAGAATCTTTATTGATCCAACTGCAATAATGTATTTGTTGGGAAGTAAGCTCGACTATAGGGAAGGAAAGCTCGAAAGTAGTTTTGAATTTATTAATCCCAACGAAACTAGCAGGTGCGGATGCGGTGAGAGTTTTGCAGTGGAGCCGGCGTGATGTTTGGTTGCGGTAGGTAAGAATAAATTTGAATTAGTTTGCTGCAGTCAAGGCCTTCGTCATTAGTTTTCTAAGAACCAATAGTTGTCTATTTGTTGCAGTAAGGTGTAACAAGGAGGTAATCGCGCTCCCACCATCACGTTAGCTCTTTTTTAGGTCGTGAGTAGGATCCCCCTCATGGAAAGCATGCTCAAGCTACTTTTAGGGCTCGCTTTGGTCGCGGTTGTGGGAGTTTTGGCCACCGGGATAGTAGGGTTTATAAAGGGTGGCGAATTTAATCGAAAGTACGGTAACCGTTTGATGCGCTTCAGGGTTGGCTGTCAGGCCATCGCAGTCATTCTTATCTTACTGTTGGTATTGGTCAGGACCACGGGCCAGTGAATTGGTTAAGGAATAAGTGCTTACATCTGTACTAATATGCGCAATGCCGTTACCGCTAGGAATAGTGCGAAAAGAAGCCGTAAAATTCTTGGCTTGCTTGCATGGGCGATTCTTGTCCCGAGTGGTGCTGTATATATCGTTGCAACACTAATAAGAAAAACACTTAGCAAGTTTACGTATCCTACTGTTAGGGGCAGCTTCGCAGGCGTTTCTGAGCCGCCGAGAAGATACCCAATCGTTGCTGGTAAACTAATTAGCAACCCAAACACTGCTGAAGTTCCTATAGCTTTATGAATTGGGTAACGCCAGGCATTAAGTACTGGCACGGTGAGTGTGCCCCCCCCGATTCCTATCATGGCAGAAAAGCTACCAACCAAGGATGCTATGATGCGTTGTATTAGTGTTGAAGGTAATGCGGTTTCCTCAGAAATCCTTGTATTGCTATCGGCAAAATTGTCTTGTCGTATAATATCAATGCTGACGAGTAATGCTATTACTGCAAAAAGTAATGCCAAGCCTCTGCCACTAAGTTGATTTGCAACTACTGTTCCAATTATAGCACCGGTACATATCCATGGTGACCATCTTACCAACAAAGTCCTGTCTATAGCGCCCCGTTTGTGGTGGGCCCGAGCTGACGATATCGCAGTTGGTATAATCGTTGCCAACGAAGTACCGACCGCAAGGTGCATGCGCAATCCCTCTTGTATTTCAAGAAATGTAAAGATGTTGTACAGCACTGGGACGATAACTATGCCACCACCGACTCCGAGTAGTCCCGCTAGCAATCCTGCAATTGCTCCGGTGCCAATCAGCCCCACCGACAAAAGTATAAGAGATGCGAAGTCTAAAACCATCAGATCAGATATATCCAAAATACCTGATGTGAATTGGGAAAAATCCTGTATGAGACATCCGGCGCTCGTTTTCAATTTCTGGCCTATGCATTCCTAAATGTAGCTATACCTATGCTATAGAAATGGGTCAATTTTCTATCGTGCAGGCCACTCAAAACACTATTCGGGGCTCTGCCTCTGAAAACGAAGGCATGCGTTACTTTCTTCACTTGAAGCAGCAAGTTTCTTCATTACTGCTGCAACATCCCGTCGAAGCTTATTGAGTCCCGGACTGCGTTGCAGAGAATTCTCATCCATATATAGACGCCGGTTAATTTCAATCTGAACTGCATGCACTCCATTTTCCGGGTTTCCATAGCACTGGGTAGTGAAGCCGCCAGCATAAGGATTGTTGCGGGTCACCAAATAGCCTCTCTCCACAAGACATTTCTCAATCAACGCTATGATTTCAGGTGCGCTGGAAATGCCGTGCCTATCACCAAGTACAATGTCAATGGGTTTCTTTTTCTTGCCGTACGCTATAGGTAAACCTGAAGAAGGCATTGAGTGGCAGTCAATCAGGATGCAATATCCGAAAAGGTCGCGTGCTCTATTGATTAAAAACAATAGGTTCTTGTGATATGGCTTGTATAGGCGCTCTATGCGCTGCTCCGCCTCAGAAAAGTCCAGTTTACTGTGATATATTTCTTCTCGACTAGATACAATTCTTGCAATCGTTCCCAAGCCAGCTGCTACACGCGGAGAGTTACTATTTACATAATCAGGTAGAGGCTTTGCAAACATCTCTGGGTCGAGCTCATAAGGTTCTCTGTTTAGATCGAGATATGCTCTAGGAAAGAGCGCACGAAGCAACGGGGCCCCAATACTAGTTGCTACGGAAAAGATTTCATCTATAAAGCAATCTTCAGATTTTCGAAGTACCCTGCGATCCAAATGCGATTGCTTAATAAAATCAGATGGATATAAAGATCCTGAATGAGGAGATGAGAAAACCAAGGGAACGCGAACTTGTGCGGGTTCTGATACGCTGATGAGGTGGCTTAGCTCCCCGTTGTAACCAGACATAGAAAACATGATGATGCATGTTAAACGGATTCCTTGTTACCAACCAATCCCCAAAATGCTAGTTACGTAGCATTTATTATATGGTTTTGTGACCGCAGAAAAACTTGCAATGGCTTGGACAGACGGATAAGTAACCGGCTTCAGATTAGTCTGTGGGTAATTACTCCGAATCTTAAGACTGCTGGACATTGGGCGCGTAGCTCAGCGGGAGAGCACTACGTTGACATCGTAGGGGTCGCTGGTTCAATCCCAGCCGCGCCCACCACTTTGTGTATAATTCTCAATTGATTTGAGAACACGCTACAATCTAGATCTCATGGCAGCTCAGAGCGCGTATTACCAAACTCTTTGATTAAATCTTTTGCATGGCCATTGCGTTTCTCCAAAGGCCTAAGCGACACTGTTCTATATATTAACATGGAAATAGCTAACATGAGATCACTGACAATCGGGCTATTACTCAGCACTCTTGTTTCTTCAGGTATTAGTTTGGCGGAGGAAGAGCGTGTTCCGACCGCTGGTGGTCGGGCGGCCCCTGGTACAGTGGGAGATATTTACTGGACCCGTTTCGCGGAGGACGTACGAAAAGGTAGCGAAGGCCGTTTATCTGTCCGTCTTCTTATTCGTGGGGAAGCCGGACCCGAAGAGACATTATTTATGGGTCTTCGACGGGGCAAGATTCAGGTAGCCGGAATTTCAACTTCCGGAATCAGCCTAATCTTGCCGGAGCTAGATGTGCTCAGGGCGCCGTTTCTCTTCGATAGTATTGCGGAAGTTGGCTTTGTTTTGGATTTTTACCTTAGAAATCCAGTGACGGAGCTGTTGTTTGAGAAGGATCTGATCATGATTGATTGGATGTCGGCCGGATGGCTTAACCTCTATAGTAAAACGCCAATTATTAGACCGGAGCATCTTCTTGGCAAGCGTATGCGCATTAATGTAGACGATTCTGCTAGAATGTTTATGGAAGCTGTTGGGGCAGACTTCGCCCAAATATCCTTCTCAGACGTGCTGCCATCGTTGCAAACGGGCCTTATTGATGGAGGCGAACAAAGTACTCAACTTTTTATTACCGGTGGATTTTTTGAGTACGCTCCACATTACACCATGACGCGGCATGCATTCTTAACGTCAGTTATTATTGCCAATAAGCTTTGGCTCGAGAACGTTCCGGAGGAGGATCAGTCGATTTATCGACAGGCCGTTCCTTCGGATTCTTGGTATCGTGATTTTTTTACAAAAGGTAATGCTAAAGCTCTTGAGGAAGCGAAGGCGCACGGGTTAAGTGTTCACCAATTAACGCCAAAAGATAGGAAGATTTGGAAGGAACATACTCTGGATTTGCGGAGGCGTCTAATAGATAGGGCTGGTGGGCGTGCTCAAGAGCTATATGATGTTGTTTTGGAGGCAAAAAGGGCATTTGCAGCCCAGCATCCCTCTAAATCCCGGTTAGATTAGCTGGATATCATCAAAGAGAACAATGTCTATCACGTTTAAGCTTGCAAAAGAGCTGGTTTCGACCAGGTTCGAAGATATACCCTCCGGCGCCATAGCTCGCCTCAAGCGTCTTTTCGTGGACCACGTAGGCATTACCTATATGGGCTATAGAGAAGTTGGCCAAGAATTGTGTGCTTACGCTCGAGATGTTGGTGGTCCGCCGGAAGCAGTGCTGATTGGCGATGGAGCGAGAGTGAGCTGTGAAGTGGCCGGCGCTATTAACGCTCAAAACGCTCGTAACACTGACTTCGAGGATTCGGGGCCAGGATTGCATCCTGGACCGATGGTTGTGCATACTGCGTTTGCAGTTGCGCAACGATGTGGGTCATCTGGCCGAGAATTGTTGTCAGCTATGGCACTCGGGCATGAATTCAATAGCCGTTTCTTCCACAGTTCCATTTCGGGACCGGACGTCCGACACAACAATATGACTGCAGCAGCCATAGCGGCTCGGCTTCTCGGCCTTGACTTAGAAACCTCTCGACGCGCACTGAGCTTAGCTTGGGAGTTTCCGATTAAGGCGATCAATTATACGCGTCCTAAGATAGAAAAGCGCATCACTTCTCTTGGCATGGGTAATATCTTTTCAGTGCGATCAGGGATTCAGTCTGCCTTGATGGCCGCGCATGGATTTGAAAGTGTGCCAGATGAAGTTGATCAGCAAGGTGATTTGTACTATTTGCCAAAGCTAGTTGATCGGTCGAAGGCGTTCGAGCAAACAGAGAATAACTTGTACTTGAAACCGTGGCCTACCAGCCATGGCTGTCATATGGTGGTGCAATTAATCGAAGAATTGGTCAGCCATAACGAGTTGTGCCCTGAAGATATCACGGAAATCCGGGCGGGGCTGCCGGATGTGTATTTAATGCCACATCAAAATAATGCGACACCGGCACGATACTGGGAGGCACTTTATTCTACCGCGTGGGCTTTTGCCATGGTGGTACATGGTGTGCCGCCTGGTCCAGATTGGTTTACAAGAAAGCGTATTGCTGATCAGGCGTATCATAATACCGCTAGGAAGGTTGTCATTGTTGAACACAAACCAGGCACAAAGATGTTTCAAACCCTTGACTTGCCGCGGGTGGAAGGCTGGGCGGAGATAAAGAGCAGAAAAGGTACGTTCTCAGGTTCCAAGACAATGGCGCAAACCTATGGTAGTCCAACCAGGCCCATGACCGATGAGATGTTTAACGGAAAATTTCTACGGGTTAGCAGTCCAAGTCTTGGAGACAAAAAGGCTGTGGAGTTACTTGGTGCTTTGCAAGGTATTGAAGATTGCTCAAACGTCCAAGAGCTAGCTTCTATGCTGTAATCAAAAGAAGGTTAGTAACGTTCTGGTCCATCATATGAATCCTTGCCATAAACTTTCATTTCTTCCGGCAATATAGGCTTGTATGGGACATCAAGGGCATATGGTACGTCCTTATCGCCCCACACGTTGATATGCTGACCATATTTAAACCGGATCAATGAGAAACCACCATCGCGTGTTCCGTATGGGCCGTGAGGTTTTCCTTCAGGACGCCAGAAATAAGACCCCGCTGTCATGCGCCCTAGTGGACCAGTTAGCTCGCCTGCCAACATGAAAGCTTCTTCTACGCAAGGGTGAGTGAGTGTAGGACATGCCCAGTTTTCTGGAAAGATTTGCGGTGGTGTAGAAAAGATAAAGGTAGCTTTTTGATTATACTCTGGATCCCATTTCAGAACCTTCCGTCTGTTTCCCATCCATTCCAGCGCAGGGTCTGCAACAGAGGAGTCCCATTTCAGTTCATAAGTATCCAGATATTCAATCAAACCCTTAGTATTAGTACGCGCGGACATGTTCTTTAATTGCATAGGGATGGAATCAAAAAAGGTTAGGGCTACACAACCCTTGTCACTCAGTGCGTTTTCGCGAATATGTCCGGCTGGAAAACAGGCGTATGTATCACGTGTATAGGTGTGGCCGTTGATCTCAATCTCGCCGTCGAGAACGTACATCTCCTCTTCAGCTGTTAAAGCCTCAGGTACATCTCTTTGCCAACGGGCGGGGTATCGTATTATCGTGCTGCTGTCACCGGCGTTTCTATCGATGCTCAGGACCTTAGATTCTACATCACCTCGAGCCCCGCCGTATAACCCCGATTGCCATGGCAGTTTCTGAGAAAATAAGTACTCTATCCAGGGCCGAGCCATAGTATTCTCCATTCCCATTTTATCTTGATATTCAAAGATTCAGTAAAGTTTGTTTCCACACTAATATCAAGTTCTTGACTGCTGAACATTCCAGCCCTATCCCATCCTGCCTTTAAAGGGACGAAACAGAAACCTCACGATAAACGCGGAGCAGCATTGGTTAGTTCTAGTTCTCTAGCCAAATCGCTTCGTAGTTTATTTTCCCTTTCTTGGGAGCGTAGTCTCTAACTCGAGGTCCTAGACCATCCAGAAGAGGTATCTCGTGAAGGAGAATGGAGGTTGCTTGCTCATGATAAAAGGCAAGAACTTTTTGAGTGAGGTTAATACGTGCCTCTAAAGTTGGAGCTGTCATAGCCGCTCGCATAGTCGGTATGATTTGTTCGTCACAGTACCACGGATTGCTGTGCAGACAGGAATGCGTTCGTAAGGTCCGCATTGGCTCGAATGCGGGCCAAGAACCGAAGATTTGGCTGAACGCCTCACCGCGCCATTCGCCTTGCAGAACGATTTTGGCCATCTGTCCATTAGGGATGGGTCGAGCTTGAAAACTAACACCAACCTTCGCAAGATCTGCTGTGACAAGCTGATAGATTGCGGCATCGTTCGCATTAGACCCTATTATAACCTCGGTTTCTAATGAAAAACCCTCAGCATATCCAGCTTCTGCAAGGAGTTTTTTTGCGAGTTCCGGATCATACCTATAGGCAGTCAAATCGGTATTGTATCCAAGTAAGCCCCGAACCGCACCTTGAGTTGCCGGTTTTGTCAGATTCTCTAACAAAACTCTAGTGATAGATTCCTTATTGACCGCATAGTTCAGCGCTTTTCGTACCCTTATGTCGTCAACTGGATGCCCCTGTCCGATTACAAACGTAATAGAAATTACGTCGATCGGGTCGCGTCTGTGAATTTTGCCGCCAGCGGATTCCACAAGTGGAATATCATCGGGGCCTAAACCAATGACGATGTCCAAGCGATCGGTGAGTAGAGCATTAACTCGTGCCATCAGTTCACGCAGCTCAAAAATTTCTAGTCCGCTCACTCTTGGTCTGCGCCAAGCCAGGGGATTCATTTCATACTCGATCTTACTGCTGGTCCATTTGGTTACCTTAAAGGGCCCAGTTCCAACAGGTTCGGTAGCAAATCCGTCCGCTCCCAGTTCAACCCACGCTTGTGGCTCAACGATATACATTGTCGTAAGTTTTCTGGGTAAAACTATGTCGGGGTCATAGGTGTGTATTTGTACAGTATGTGTGTCTAATGCCTCAACTTGCGAGACCGTGCTAAATTCGCGCGACAATGCTGCAGCACGCCCTTCCGGAGTTTTAAGATATTCAAGTATCTTAACAACGGCGTTTGCGGTAAATGGCACACCATTTGAGAAAACCACATCCTTCCGTAAATCAAAAGTCCATGTTGTGGGCGAGATGGAATGCCAGTCCGTCGCTAGCTGAGGTCCAAGGGTACCGTCGGCGTTAAATGCTGTAAGTGTTTCGAAGACGGGTACCCAGCTGTAGGAGGAAAAGACGCTAACGGATCTATGAGGATCACCCATACTATCTGGTAAGGCAGTGAGCCCAACCCTTAGTGTATCTTCGGCGGCCCAGGCCCTAGTGAACAAACAAAAAAATACAACAAACGCCCAAGATAGTTGACGCAACTTTCAATCCCTTCATTAACTAGATTATTCGAAAACTTGGTGGTTAGGTTATTGTAATCTATAAGTCCAGGTTCTGTATTTGTGTAGCTTTTTCCTGGATAAAGCGAAACCGTGCCTCTGGTTTTCGTCCCATAAGTTGTTCAACCAGCTTATCAGTTTCACGCTTTTGATCAGTTCGTCTATTTTCTTCTTCGCGTGCCACAAGGACGCGCATGAGTAGTCGTTTTGCGGGGTCCATTGTTGTTTCTTTAAGCTGCAGCGATGGCATTTCTCCTAAGCCTTTAAAACGACTAACGTCGACCTTGCTACGCTTATCAAACGCGCTGTTTAACAGTTGTTTTCTGTGATCATCATCCATCGCATACAGAATCGTGCCCCTTTGGCTTAGTCTATACAAGGGCGGCATAGCTAGAAAAAGATTCCCATTCTCAATCAATTGCAGCATTTCTCGATAAAAAAATGTCATCAATAGGGATGCAATGTGTGCACCATCAACGTCAGCATCAGTCATAATAATTATTTTTTCATACCGCAGTTTCGTTTGGTCATAATGTTGCCTAACTCCACACCCTAGGGCTTCAATTAAGTTACTTAACTCCTGATTAGCCCAAAGTTTTTCATCACTAGCGGATGCCACATTCAAGATTTTGCCTCGTAATGGCAGGATCGCTTGTGTTTCTCGATTGCGGGCTTGCTTTGCTGAGCCTCCGGCCGAGTCTCCCTCAACGATAAATAGTTCAGTCCCTTCAGAACTGGTTCGTGTGCAATCTGCAAGTTTTCCCGGTAGCCTTAGTTTTTTTGTCGCTGATTTTCTTGCAAGGTCGCGTGATTGTTTTTTTTGTTGCCTGTCTTCGGCTCGCCCAAGAGCCATTTCGAGAATTTGGTCAGCAGTTTTTACATCACCAGATAGCCAGTGATCAAAATGGTCTCTAACAAAGGATTCTACTAATCGGCCCGCGTTAATCGATGAGAGCTTTTCTTTAGTTTGTCCCTGAAATTGAGGTTCATTGACGAATACTGATAGCATAATACAGGCGCCGCCGATGACGTCATCAGCTGTAAGCGCAGTAGCCTTCTTCACGTTCCTAAGCTCTGCGTATGCCTTAAGTCCCTTCGTAAGACTTGATCGGAAGCCTGCCTCGTGGGTACCGCCGTCAGGAGTAGGTATTGTGTTGCAATAGGAATTAAAAAGTCCCTCCTGATCTTCTGTCCAACAGACTGCCCACTCTACACGCCCCTCTTGACCAGTGAATGAAGCGCTGCCGACGAAGAAAGTATCTGTAAGCATTTCACGGGCTTCTGTGATGCTACTGAGATAGCCTCTTATGCCCCCGGGGAAGTGAAGCTCATCTTCTTCTGGCGGCGGATTTTCTCCTTTCAATAGGGACTTATGGCATTTCCATTTAATTCTTACTCCCTCAAATAGATATGCCTTTGAACGCGCTATTCGGTATAGCGCTATGGGCGAAAATTTGACTTCCTCATCAAAAATTATTGTGTCCGGAGTGAATGCTAAAAGGGTGCCTCGCCTGTTCGATACCGTTCCTGTTTTCGTGAGTTTTGTTATTGGTTCGCCGCGTCTGTACGATTGTTTCCAGAGTTTCTTATCTCTCGCGACTTCAACGATGAGTGACTCGGATAGGGCATTTACAACTGAGATACCAACTCCATTCAGGCCACCGGACGTTTTGTATGCTCGGCCTCCAAATTTTCCTCCTGAATGGAGCATAGTCATAATCACTTCAAGCGCTGACTTATTTGGATAATTCGGATGTGGGTCCACGGGAATACCCCGGCCGTTATCAGTTACGGTGACTTGATTATCCTTTGATAAGGTGATCTCAATTAACGTTGCATGGCCGGAAACTGCCTCATCCATAGCATTATCGAGTACTTCAGATGCCAAGTGATGCATCGCATTTTCATCGGTTCCACCTATATACATTCCCGGTCGACGCCGCACTGGTTCCAAACCCTCAAGAACCTCGATGTCCTTGGCGGTGTAGTCCTTTTTTCGCACAGTACTTTGTTGGAAAAGGTCAGCCATATGGGCCATTATAGTTGCGGATAAATTCTTAACAACCTGATATAGTAGGCTACATTCGTTTTAATACAATATGTTGTAGGGATTAATGGTCTACAATGCGCGAGACAGAAACGAACATCCATCCTGAAGGTGAGTTGTCAATTCGCACAATTGCCATGCCGGGTGATACTAATCCGTCTGGGCACATATTTGGTGGCTGGGTTCTTAGTCAAATGGATATGGCTGGTGCTATTCATGCCACAAGCCACACGGATAATCGGGTAGCGACTATCGCCGTCGACGGCATGAAGTTTCATAAACCAGTGCATATCGGCGATGAAGTTTCCTGCTACACATCCATTGAACGGATCGGTCGAACCTCCATTTCTATTCGGGTTGAAACGTGGGTTCGGCGTGCCAGGCATGGTGAACCGCTGCTGGTGACGGCAGGTTTGTTTACCTATGTAGCTCTTGATGAGACAGGCAAGCCGTTAGAGATCGCTGCAGGAACTCAATGAAAGTAAGTGATGATGCCTGGGAGTGCAGTTAGCGGAAAGAATAATGCAGCCGATTCTTTAGCTCAAATTGTTGGTTCGGACAAAGTGATCACCGATGAAGAAGAGCGGCGCTATTATTGTAACGACATTTTTTTCTGGGATGAGGGTGCCGTTGCGGACTATGTCGTGCAACCCTCGAATAAAGGCGAAGTCGCAGCATTAGTACGAGTTGCTGCCGAGCTTGATCTATGCATCTCAGCACGAGGGGGCGGGATGTCGTCTACTAACGGTTACAGGCCATCGCGGACCGCCTGTATCCTTCTAGATCTGCGCCGGCTAAATGCGATACTAGAGATCAATACTACTGATAGATATGTTACCGTCGGCGCAGGGTGTACCTGGGAAAGTATTTCTGAAGCGCTGACGCCTCATGGCCTAAAGCTGGATTTTGCGGCACCATTTTCAGGTGTTTATTCCACTGTTGGGGGCGCGTTATCTCAGGCCGTGCCGGCCGGTATGCGGGGTATACTAGGAGTTGAGGTCGTGCGGGCGGACGGATCTATACTCCGTACGGGGTCTTGGGGGCGTAAAGATACTGCTATTCCCTTTTTTAGAGATTACGGGCCTGATCTTTCTGGAATATTTCTCGGGGATGGAGGTGCGTTTGGAATAAAAACGGCGGCCTCTCTGCATGTTAGTCGTAGGGCGGAGGGTATCGCACATGGATCCTTCGCCTTTGAAAGTTATCAAGATATGGCACAGACCATGATCGAACTGGGTCCCTACGATTTTGTAACAAGACGTGTTGGTCTAGATCCTTTCAAAAGTCATAACGCTGCAAAAGTCGGTTTCAAAGATGCTATAAATTTACTCGGTGAAGTTGCCTCATCTGGTGCTTCTTTGACTGAGGGTTTTAAGAATACTGCTCAGATGGCGATAGCTGGGACAAATTTTATGGATGGTGTGAAATGGTCCTTACATTTGTCAGTGGAGGCTATCACTGGCGCAGGTGCGGATGCTGGTCTGGACATAGTGCGGGCGGTTTGTCTTAAGCGTGCTCGGGAAATCTCGAATATTATACCACGTGCTGTGGAAGCTCGAAAGTTCTCGGTCAGGGGCTTTCTCGGTCGAGAGGGACAGCGGTGGGTTCCTACGAACTCAATGTGGCCGCTGAGCCGCGCAGTAGAAATTGCGACGGAGATTCAAGAGTTTTTCAATAACCGCCGGTCCGAAATGGATAAACATGGGGTGTGGGAGTCCTACATGACTAATTATGGACCAGGGTATTTTATGTGCGAGCCTAGTTTTTATTGGATGGACGAAGTTAGTGAGCTCCATCTACGACATATATCTTCTGCTGAGGCTGCGGAATTCAGAAAATTGAAACCTAATTTGGAAGCTCGCTACTACGCTCAAAAGCTACGAAGCGAGTTGCGTGATTTTTTCTATGAGTTAGGTGCCATTCACGTTCAACTAGCTAAGTTCTACCCGTATAAAGACAGCTTGGCACCGGAAACTTGGCGGCTGGTTAAGGAACTCAAGAATTTGATGGATCCCGATGGGCGGTTGAACAGTAAAAACCTGGGTTTTGATTCGTGAGTTATTAAGGTGTAAATCGCGACGGTTTCTTTAGTCTCGCTAGTCGGTTCGTTTAAAGGGCCCAAGACCTTGCAGTACTTCAACATCATGATCTATTGCTTCTCGTTCATGCGCCACAAACCGGGCGACCGCCGTTCTAAATCCTTCATCAGCTATCCAGTGGGAGGAGTATGTTTTTTGGGGTAGATAACCCCTTTGAAGCTTATGGGGGCCCTGTGCGCCGGCTTCGACTCTATCAAGCTTGCGCTTTATCGCAAAGTCGATGGCGCGATAGTAACATACCTCAAAATGCAACATTGGATGGTCAACAATTGTTCCCCAGTTGCGACCATACAGTGCGTTACCACCTAAAAAATTTAATGCGCCGCAAACTAGATTTCCGTTCTCCTCACCCATAATCAGTACAATTTGTTCACTCATAAGGTTCGACAATAGATCAAAAAAATCCCTAGTTAGATATGCTTGACCCCATTTCCGAACCGATGTGTCTACGTAGAACTTGTAGAAAGAATCCCAGTGTTTGGATTGAATATCATCGCCAGTGATGCTTGTGATTGTCACTCCGCTAGCAACTGCCGTTTCCCTTTCTTTGCGAATGTTTTTTCGTTTTCTTGACGAGAGATCGAGCAAAAAATCATCAAAGGTTTCGTATCCTTTGTTTTCCCAATGATACTGTTGTCCGAACCTGGCTAACATGCCAGCTTTGGTCATTAGTTCGCATTCATCCTTATTAGGAAATGTGACATGGAGGGACGAAACATCGTGATGTTTTGCAAGTTCAATCATACCCGACACTAACGAATGCCTCACTTCTGTGGCGTGTTCTCCAGTAAGGTCTGGGCGAACCATAAGGCGCGAGCTAGTGACAGGGGTAAAGGGGATGGCGCATTGAAGTTTTGGGTAGTAACGGCCGCCCGCACGCTCGTAAGCGTTTGCCCATCCCCAATCAAACACGTATTCACCGTAGGAGTGCGATTTAAGGTACAGCGGGGCACATCCAAAGATTTCATCGGATGGAGACTTTATAATTACATGCTGGGGAAGCCAGCCAGTCTCTGTCTGGACCGAACCTGAGTCCTCCATTGCCAGCAAAAAGGAATGGCGAACAAAGGGGTTGGCATCGGAGGTGCCAGTGCGAGCACAGTAGTCCCAAGACGTTTCATCCACTTCCTTAATGGAATTGACTATATACAAAGACAAATTATCTAATACTTGTGACCGCTCATCGTCCATATGTTAGCTAACCCCAAAGATACCATCGACTTCGACAGATGCGTTCATAGGTAGGCTCGTTGTGCCTACTGCTGCACGGGCATGCCGGCCAATTTGCCCAAAAACGTCGACCATAAGATCAGATGCTCCATCTATAACTTTCGAATGGTCACAAAACCCCTTAGAGGAGGACACATATCCAGTCAGTTTTATAACTTTAGTGACTTTGTCGAGGTCACCTTCACAGGCTACTTTTAGCTGAGCAAGAAGGTTTATTGCACACAAATGCGCAGCCTTAAATCCAATCTTCCAGCCGTTACCAATGGCCAGTTGACCGGTGTACCGAATTCCGTTCACATCTAGTGGCAATTGACCTGATACAAATACGAGGCCATCGATTAAAACATATGGCACGTAATTGGCCAGAGGCTTGTCCTGGATAGGGAGTGAGATACCGAGATTACTCAATTTACGATCGATCACAGATGCCATGAAACGTGTTCCTGATTGAAGTTCATATAGGTGTTCGCAAGTAAGTGTGCCGTGTTAACGGCAGATTCGGCAGGCTATTGTTGCATAACAGTGCGTGCTTGGAAGATACCTATGCGCAACAGGTTTGTTGTTTGGTTTTGTGAAAAGATTGAAGCATTGTGAGCGTTGTCGAGATTTCTATTATAATACCTTAACTGACGATCATGAGCATCCACTGGTCGTTCCACAAGTATTACATTTCAAACACGTTCCGTTGCGAACTAAAGTGAAATTACCACAGTCCGTGCACGCATCTCCTTCATAGCCTCTCATTCGCGCATCTCGAACTGCGTCCACTTTGGCCTCTTTGTCTTCAAGGATGACAACTGATCCGGTTGATGAGGTACTGGAACCGTGGCCAGTAGCGTACATAGTAGACGTTGGTTCGACCGCATCTCGGCCAACATTATCTGATTTCTCTGCCGTGTCACCATACACGACGTTCTTAGAGGCTTCGTTATGTGATGGTGGCTTTAGGAAGTATAGATTTGAACTGCGAATGTAGCCCTGTGAGACTGTCTTCTCAGCAAGTTCCAGGAGTTTTTCCGGCCGCACACCGTCACCGACAACATCAGGCGTCATTTCGTCAGGCTCTGAATGCCCGAGTTCATGACGACCCAGATATGATATTGCCAGTTCACGGAAGATGTAATCCAGGATGGAGGTTGCCATTTTTATGCTACTATTTCCTTCTACCAGGCCTGCAGGCTCAAATCTTGTGAAGGTATAGGCGTCAACAAACTCTTCTAACGGGACTCCATATTGCAGACCAATCGATATCGCGATAGCAAAATTGTTCATAAGACTTCGAAAAGCGGCACCCTCCTTGTGCATATCAAGAAAGATTTCACCAAGACCACCATCATCATACTCACCAGTTCGCAAATATACCTTGTGACCGCCAACGAGTGCTTTTTGGGTATAACCTTTGCGGCGGTCTGGCAGTCTCTGACGTTGGCGTTCCACCACGCGTTCTACAATTCGTTCCGCAATTATTTCTGCTCGAGATGATGCAGGTTTATCAAACACTGTTTCTTGAGGTGTTCGATCGTCACTATCATACCAATGCTCTCCTATTTCCCCAGCTAGTGGCTGAGAAAGTTTGGACCCATCACGATATATTGCATTTGCCTTTAAGCCGAGTGTCCAGGATTTATGATAGGCTAATTTACAGTCCTCTATCGTGGCCGTATTTGGCATATTGATAGTCTTTGAAATGGCACCCGAGATGAACGGCTGGGCCGCGGCCATCATGGTGATATGACTATCCGGTGACAGGTGCCGAGCACCTACGCGCCCGCAGGGATTGGCGCAGTCGAATATTGCCAAGTGCTCTGACTTAAGATGCGGAGCTCCTTCAACGGTCATAGTTCCACAAACATACAAGTTCGCCGTATCTATTTCATCTGATGTGAAACCCAATTCTTGTAACAAGCTAAAACCAAGACCGTTTAATGTACTCTTTTCTATGCCAAGAACTTCGATGCAGTAATCCTCACCTAACACATACTTGTTGAAGGCAAATTCTATGTTGAATGAGTTCGCAAGAGCATTTTCTACAGATTCTATTGCTTCTGAACTAAACCCACGGTCGGCCAGAGATGCATGATTAATTGCGGGTGCCTCTCCTAGTGACCCATGGCCTGTAGCATAAAGATCAATTTCCTCTATTTCCTTTTCGCTATATCCAAGCCGCCTCAACGCGCGAGGAACTAATCTATTTATTATTCTAAAATAGCCTCCGCCCGCCAACTTCTTGAACTTAACCAGTGCAAAGTCTGGCTCGATGCCTGTGGTATCGCAGTCCATTATCAAACCGATAGTGCCGGTCGGTGCTATGACTGAGACTTGTGCGTTACGGAAACCGTGTTGGGAGCCCTTCTTCAGCGCTGCGTCCCATGCTTTCTTGGCGGCGCAGATAAGATTGGTGTCTGGGCACGAGGCGCCGTTTAAGGGAACCGGATTGATGCTTAGCCCTTCATAACCGTCTACGTGGCCATAGGCGCTGCGCCGATGGTTTCGGACAACTCTCAACATACCATCTCGATTCTTAGAGAATTCTGGGAATGGTCCAAGCTCTTGGGCCATTTCTGCCGATGTTTCATAGGCTATGCCTGTTATGAGTGCAGTTAGAGCAGCGCACAGCCCACGCCCCTCGTCGCTATCATACGGAATTCCATTGGCCATCAATAGCCCACCGACATTAGCATACCCAAGGCCAAGTGTTCGAAAACGATACGAGTTCTTAGCTATTTCTTTTGATGGGAACTGGGCCATTAACACTGATAGCTCGAGGGCTATCGTCCACAAACGGATGGCATGCTTTAATCCATCAACGTCTATAGTTTCATCTTGCTCTGAGCAAAACGTAACCAGGTTTAAGGAAGCCAAATTACAAGCAGTATCGTCAAGAAACATATACTCGGAACACGGATTCGAGGCGTTTATTCGGCCCGACTCTGGGCAGGTATGCCACTCGTTGATGGTAGTATCATATTGGATTCCGGGGTCAGCACATTGCCATGCTGCTTCAGCAATTTTTTGCCATAGTTCAGCGGCATTGACGGTCTTTGCAACAGATCCATCAACGCGATTGGTAAGGCGCCAATCTTTGTTTTCCTCTACCGCATGAAGAAATTGGTTGGTGACCCTAACGCTATTATTGGCGTTCTGTCCTGACACGGTTGCATAGGCTTCTGAATCCCAGTCCGTATTAAACGCTGGAAAAACTATTGCATCGTAACCTTGACGGACAAATTGTATCGCACGCTCTATGTAAGTTTGAGGTACTCCGTTCCTATGAGCAGCTCGAATCTGTTCTTTGAGTTTTAGGTTCTTGGCTGGGCTGAATCTACTCTCTGAATCACTGCCGTCCCAATCTTTGCAAGCTTCAATAATTTGATTCAGATGTTTTTGACACACTTTGGAGCCTGCGACTAATGCTGCCACTTTTTGCTCTTCCAGTACCTTCCAACCAATGAAGTCCTCAATGTCAGGGTGATCGATGTCTACGATAGCCATCTTAGCTGCCCGGCGTGTAGTGCCGCCGGACTTAATGGCTTTTGCAGATTGGTCCCCTATCTTTAGAAAGCTCATGAGTCCTGATGAACATCCTCCGCCGCTAAGGGGCTCGCTGCTTGCCCTAAGCGACGAGAAATTGCTACCAGTCCCCGATCCGTATTTGAATAGTCGTCCCTCCCTAACCCATAGGTCCATAATACCGCCGTCGCCAACCAGGTTGTCATCTACAGATTGTATAAAGCACGCGTGAGGCTGCGGGTGCTCATAGGCATTTTCGGATTTCTTAGTCCGGCCAGTTCTAAAATCAACGAAATAATGACCCTGTGCCGGGCCATCAATACCGTACGCCCAGTAGAGGCCTGTATTAAACCACTGAGGAGAATTTGGTGCCCCCATCTGTTTGCACAACATGTAGCGCATTTCGTCTAGGAAGGCGCTAGCGTCTTCCATGCTATCGAAATACCCGCCTTTCCAGCCCCAATAAGTCAATGTTCCGGAGATCCGGTCGAAAACTTGACGTGCGTCGGTTTCGCCGGTAAAGCGCTCATTTTTAAGGCGTTTAGCTAAAGATGCACTATCCGCCGTCGCACACCACAAGAATTCAGGCACGTCATTTTCAGGTTTGAACTTAATGTCGGCTGGTACGCCGGTTTTACGGAAATATTTTTGAGCAAGAATGTCGCTTGCTATCTGTGACCAATGACTTGGTACAACGATATCTTTTTTTGAAAAAACGAGGGATCCATCAGGATTTCGTATCTCACTGGATGTTTCTCTGAACTCGAAACTCTCGTAGGGCGACTGCCCCTTCTTGGTGAAGCGCCGCGGAACCCGCATAATCTAAATCCCCATTATTTATTCAAGTCTATCTTTTCAATCGAAAATCACACAGTGACCGCACCAAGAATATGCGCTGCAAACCACATATAGCAGCCAGGCAGAGATCCCTGAGACAATCTACTCGGCACAAGATATGGGCGTATGTACAGAGTAAACCCCTACATTAAGGGAAAGCACGAAACTCTTTCAATATATTTTGTGGTTTTAGGACCTATAACCCGAATATATTGATGATATTTTGAACATTTGTGAGATAAGACGGTGAACCTTCCTATGAGTTGAGGAGATAATATTGGGGTTTTGGTCAGATTGGTGATTTTGAAATTAGAATAATTAGAAAATATCTGTCTTTTGTATCCAAGTTTGTTTCTGTCTTCGGTTGTGCAAGGGAAACCTTTGGAGGCTATACAAAATGAGTTTTGGAACATGGCTCTATACCAAATTGCGCGGAGAAAAAATCGGCGAAGATCAGTTTGGTAATGCTTACTATATATCCAAACGCAAACGCACCAGCAACCGAGAGGAGCGCTGGGTGATTTTCAATGGCGAAGTGGAGGCCTCCAAAGTGCCGCCGGAATGGCATGCTTGGTTGCACCATACCACGGATGACCCAATTCCTTCTGAGAATAAACCTTGGCAGAGGGAGCACTTGCCAAATCTTACTGGCACGGAGGAAGCATATTTTCCTCCAGGTCATGACGTAAAGGGTGGTAATCGAGCAAAGGCCACTGGTGATTACGAACCCTGGACGCCTTAACAGCTATGCAGACAAAACAGGAATTAACCGTAGGAGTGATGATTGCCGCAGTCTGTGCGGCAGCATTAGTGCTAGCAGCTTTAAGTAACCAGTTCGGTGAAAGTTCGGAAGCGGACGGTCGCCAGGTGATAGCTGAGTTCGCAAGAATAGATGGTTTGACAACCAATAGCCCAGTGCGAATAGCCGGCATGACAGTGGGTAAGGTCAGCTCGACGTCGTTGAATGAAGATTACCGTGTCAGAGTTGTGATGAGCGTAAATGAGGACGTCGCAATACCGTCGGAGACAGCTGCAATAATAGAAACGGATGGACTCTTCGGTGAGAAATATATTGAACTTCAGCTTGGTGGTGATGAGGAGATATTAACTGACGGGGATCGTATCTGGTTTACTCAAGATTCTGTGATTATCGAAGATCTGATCGCACGTATTATCCGACAATTTAAATCCCAATCAACTTCCCAATAGGGGCGTGATCTATGCGACTTGGAGTGATTTACAATGAAGCGTAATGCTATTGAAACCGTTCTAGGCGCCGTAGTTTTAGTAATAGCACTAATGTTTCTAGTTTTTGCTTATTCCACTGCCGACATTGGTGTTCCAAAAGGATACCAGGTCAAAGCTATTTTTTTAAAAGTTGGCGGACTTGAAAAAGGGAGCGATGTCCGCATTGGGGGCGTGCCAGTGGGGAGTGTGACTGGACAATTTCTTGATACCCATACTTTTGAAGCAAATGTGAGCATGTCAATTTCAGCAGATGTGCGTTTGCCAGAGGACACTGAAGTCTCAATTGTCAGTGAGGGGTTGCTGGGGGGGAAATATGTTAGTCTTAAACCCGGAACTTCTACTTCTTTTGTAAATCCCAACGGTATTTTAAAAAACACGCGAGACTATCAGTCTCTTGAAGATCTCGTAGGTGAGATTATTTTCTTGGCCACACAGGATTCAGATAGTGGGTCTGATTAGTGCCTTTGTTGTTAGATGATACCGGGTTCGATATGTGCTTCACATAGACTTGGCGATGTTAGCTAATATTACCTAGATACACTCTAGTGAATTGCGGTCTTGTGCCCCGGCTGGGCGTTATAAGTTTTTTTTGTATTAAGAGTGATGAATATAGAGAGTGGGTATTGAACGGCTTAAGAATAATTTTCGTAATCACACTTGTCATCATTTCTGCTGGCTGGTTTGAGGGTGCATATGGAACGGATATATCGACGAACACTGCGGTGCTCGGCTGGCTCGACAAGGTAACTGCCCGCGTAAATACTTTGCGTGTAAGTGTAGATGAACGTGTGCGGTTTGGAACTCTAGAGATAGCTGTCCGGTCCTGTTTTGCTCGTCCCCCTGAGGAGCCCCCCGAGAATGTGGCATACATAGAGGTATGGCAGCTTAAGTCAGGGCAGGAATTACCTGACACTGTCTTTCAAGGGTGGATGTTTTCATCTAGTCCCGCGCTGTCGGCGATGGAGCATCCGGTTTATGATATATGGGTCTTGGAATGTATCGATAGTTCCCGAGCAACATCCAAATAGTTTAGCTCTCCGTTAAAACTTGCTATGCGGCCTAAGGCATTATTCAAGTCGCGCATATATTCTTTATGAGGGATTTCTAGTGCTCCGCATGATCGAAGGTAGTCTGTTATGAACTGTGTATCGAGAAGGGTGTAGTTGCCATTTTTCAGAATGGCCACAAGATAACAAAGAGCGATTTTTGAGGCATTAGACTCCCGTCTAAACATGCTTTCCCCAAAGAAAGCGGATCCCATAGATAAACCGTACAAGCCACCCACTAATTGACCTTCTCGCCAAACTTCAACGCTATGCGCTAAACCCGATTTGTGAAGATCGTTAAAGGATTGAAGAATCTGTTCATTAATCCATGTTTTTCTTCTATTTTCTTGTGGTTCTGCACATCCTAAGACCACGGCAGAAAACGCAGTGTCGCATCGTACTTCATAAACCTGCTTACGAAGAATTTTTTTTAGAGAACGTGGAACATGAAAATCCGCAAGTGGAAGGACGGCACGTTCTTTCGGTTGCACCCAGTAGACTTCTTTTTCTTCCCGGCCTCTTGCCATCGGAAAAACGCCGTAGGCGTATGCCTTTAGAAGCAGTTTAGGGGAAATGTGAGCCATAGAACCTGCTCTGTCTGAAGCTCATAGACAAGTCAGCTACCTTTATTAACCTCTTCTTCAACAAACGACTCGAGCCACCTTATGTCATAAGTCCCATTTATTATATCTGGCTGTTCGACAATTCTGTGTAATAAAGGAATGGTAGTCTCGATACCTTCAATAACATATTCTTGAAGCGCTCTTTTAAGACGCATCAGACATTCATTGCGACCCCTTCCCTGGACAATCAATTTGGAGATTAGGCTGTCGTAATGAGGGGGGATGACGCATCCTGCAAATATGTTTGAGTCCACACGTACCCGGCGGCCACCTGGCGCGTGATTGGCAGTGATACGGCCGGGGGAGGGCGCAAATGTGAATGGATTTTCCGCGTTGATTCGGAATTCCATTGCATGGCCCGAGAAAACTATTTCGTCCTGGCTGAAAGTTAATGGTAGGCCGTTTGCAATTCGAATCTGCTCTCTTACAAGGTCTACCCCGGTAACCATCTCGGTCACTGGGTGTTCAACTTGCAAACGGGTATTCATTTCAATGAAAGAAAATTTTCCCTCTTCGTATAGAAATTCCACCGTACCTGCGTTTTTGTATCCAATTTCTCTGATTGCGTCACAAACGACTTTTCCGATGTATTTGCGTTCTTTATCGTTTAAGGCGGGAGATGGTGACTCTTCAAATATTTTCTGGTGTTTTCTTTGTATTGAGCAATCCCTCTCACCCAGATGGACAACATTTCCAAGGCTATCACCCAGCACCTGGATTTCAATGTGCCGGGGTTTTTGCAGGTATTTTTCGATGTAAACGTCACCATTCCCAAAAGCAGCTTTTGCTTCTGTACTGGCAGTTACGAAGGCTTCTTCAATTTCTTTGCGGTCCCGAGCCACCTTCATGCCGCGACCCCCACCTCCTGAACTAGCTTTTATCAACACCGGATATCCGAGCTTCTTAGCAACCTTGGTAGCAGCTGTTGATGACACAACAATTCCATCCGAACCCGGAACCACCGGAATGCCTGCGATCTTGGCGGTGTTCTTGGCTGCTATCTTATCACCCATTATGCGGATATGTTCGGCAGAAGGACCGATAAACGTAATTCCGTGCTCTTCAACCATTTCAGCGAATTCAGCATTCTCAGCAAGGAATCCATAGCCAGGGTGAATTGCATCTGCGTTAGTAATGGTTGCGGCAGAAATAACAGCTGCTTTGTTTAGGTAGCTATCAGAAGGTGAGGGAGGTCCTATACACACGGACTCGTCGGCTAGTCGCACATGCATGGCTTCCGCATCCGCCGTCGAGTGAATGGCCACCGTCCGTATGCCCATTTCGCTGCATGCTCTCTGAATTCGGAGGGCAATTTCACCGCGGTTAGCAATAAGAACTTTGTCGAACATGACGAGGGATGCCTGCCTATTCAATGACTACCAATGGTTCCTCGAATTCGACTGGCGTGCCATTACTGACAAGCACAAAGGTTACTTTGCCGGATCTGGGTGCTCGCACGGGATTAAAGGTTTTCATAGCCTCGATAAGTAACAAGGTTTCACCTTCACTAACTTGGTCACCGACTTTAACAAAATGTTCAGCCCCGGGCTCTGGTGCGAGAAACGCAACACCAACCATGGGAGCTTTCACGCAGCCAGGGTGACCCGATATGTCCGAAGGAACTCCCCCAGCCTGGGAATCTTGCGATTGACTGGTAACTACTCCATGCTCAGGCGTGACTGCAATAGCGGTATTGTCAGCACGACGAACAACTCGGACTCTTAGTTTGCCAGTATCGTATTCTATTTCCGTCAGTCCAGTTTCGCCCAGAATATCAGCAAGCTGACGAATTAATTCCCTATTAAAGTCTGACATGGGCGTCCTTTCCTGCCATCCAGGCAAATTACATTATAAAGTGTCTGGTATATTTAGGCCAATGCCCGACTCATGAATTCTTAGCGAGAATTTGAGCCATGGCATCTAAAGCGAGAACATACCCATGGGCTCCGAATCCGCAAATTACTCCCGTGGCTGCTCTGGATACATAGGAATTATGCCGGAATTCTTCCCGCTGATAGATGTTGGTAAGGTGAACTTCTATCACAGGTATATCGCAGGCAAGCAGCGCATCCAGCAATGCGACGGACGTATGCGTGTACGCGGCAGCATTAATGACAATTCCAGAAGCGGTGTCTCGGCTTTGTTGAATCCACGATACCAATTCTCCTTCGACGTTACTTTGCCTAAAATCTAGTTCAAGCGCGAGCTTTTGGGCGACGTCTTGGCAAATCGCACCTATATCGTCAAGGGTTTGATCACCGTATAAGTTTGGCTCCCTCTCACCTAGGAGGTTGAGATTGGGGCCGTTTAATATGAGAACTTTTTGTGCCACGGATGAATCCTATCGACAGTGCAAGAGTGCTGAGGCATATATCACTATATGGAAATCTTGTTAAACGGAGAAACAAAGTTTTTGCCCCGCTCTTTTACTGTTGCGGAGTTGTTGGATGACCTTGGAATAGCTCCTGCAAAGGTGGCGGTCGAGCGGAATCTCGAGATTGTTCCAAAGTCGTCTTTTGACAATACGAGAGTAAATGATGGAGATAAGCTTGAAATTGTTCATTTTATTGGCGGTGGTGAAGCTACAGACGATACTAGTGATTTTGAAGTGGCCGGTCGTAAGTTTAGGTCGCGCCTTCTTGTCGGGACTGGGAAATACAAGGATTTTGAAGAAACTGCTAGCGCTATTGCTGCATCTGGCGCTGAAATCGTCACGGTGGCAGTTAGGCGAGTCAATATATCTGATCCCTCGCAACCCATGTTGGTTGATTACCTGGACCCCAAGAAATACACTTTTCTGCCCAACACTGCGGGATGCTACACTGCAGATGACGCCATACGTACGTTGCGCTTGGCCCGAGAGGCTGGCGGATGGGACTTAGTAAAACTAGAGGTTCTAGGCGATCAAAAGACACTGTATCCCAATGTCACGGAGACCCTTGCGGCGGCACAGGAGCTGATTAAGGATGGGTTTCACGTTATGGTCTATACGAACGATGATCCCATCATGGCTAAGAGGCTTGAAGAGCTAGGTTGCTGCGCAATTATGCCGCTAGCAGCTCCTATCGGTTCGGGGCTTGGTATTCAAAATCCAGTGCATATCTGTCTCATTGTGGAACAAGCAGGCGTTCCCGTTATAGTAGACGCTGGTGTTGGTACTGCGTCAGATGCGACCGTTGCAATGGAACTTGGATGTGATGGTGTCTTAATGAACACAGCTATTGCCGAGGCTAAAGACCCAATAAGAATGGCCTATGCGATGAAGGCCGCCATCGAAGCTGGGCGTTTGGCCTATTTAGCGGGGCGCATACCAAAGAAGCTTTACGCTGATCCATCATCTCCCCTGTCAGGACTGATCTGACAGATAAGATGGGCCGACTACGTTTACTTATAGCTTTGCAAGGTTAGCCTGAAAATCTGCAGTAGTGTTGGTCAATGGGAACGGCGCGGAGGGAGTAGCAACATTCAGAGCCGTGCATAGCGGCTCCCAGCCATTACTTATTTCGTGAACTATTAAACGATCCTTATGGACGTTTGACTTAACCTCTTCAATGTTGCGCTTAAAGACTCTGATGACGTGGTCTTTGTCCTCTATTCGATCGCCAAAAGTTTCCGTTACAACTATCTTGCGCACCATCTTAGCCCACGTTTTCATAGGTTCCATGTCTGGCATTGGGGTGGTTAGGTGACGGAAAATGGTATTGGTCATACTTTCGTACCAATCCTCGGCATTCCTTACCGTTAGCAAGACAAAAGCATCGGTGTAACGTTCTGAAAGTGGCTTCCAGAAATGGCAAAGTGGCCAATCGACGCCAGATTGGTATCCTGAAAAGACTTTGTCCCAGTCAATATGTTCGCCGTGAGCTGCCTTGTTCCATTGTTGCGGTGCTTCGGGGTTAGTTAGAACTTCTTTCATGTGGTAGCAGGGGCCGAAACCTAGGCGCTCGAGCGCTAGTTTCATGGAGTAAGTCCCAGTGCGGCCATATCCCGCTCCAATGATTTTCAGTCCCATCTATTTCCCCCACGTTATATGATTAACCGACGACTGTAGCACAGCTATTCGATCGTGTGCAGCGTTGTGTCATAGAGGAAACTGCTAACAGGTGGGCTTTAGAATGGATGTAAGTATGGTTCGGATAATAACTACGTCGTTACGACGCTTGAGCACAATAACGTCTGTCTTTTTTTCTATTTTCTTATTATTCCCGGCTTCGGCTATTTGTGGCGATGACGCTGATGGATTGGATCTAACACCTAGGCCCGGCCCGGAGGTATGGGTTGCCGAATACTGGGATGTGGCTGAAGGAAAGATGGAAGAATTCTTGGCCTATTATCAAAGCGAAATCTATCCAGTTATGCGTGTTATTTCAGGATATAGAGGTTATTCAATGCTAACCTTGGAATTGCCTGGCACACTACTGCCGCGCATTGAGGCATATGGAGGTGCGGTTATTCCGCTGGGCCCACCTAAAGAATTGTTTCCCGTTCACCCGGGTCAACTTCTTAAGGGTGAGACTCGAACTGACCGTAGCGTGCATCTCGAGGCCCTGTTGCGAGGCCGCTTCAATCTTATCTTTATTCATCACATGCAAAGTTGGGATGGTGTCAGCAGTTTTGCTCAAGACTTTATTGATGAATGGGCAAAACGACACAATGGTGAATACGTGTGGGACGCGTTAGCCAGGGACTTTTTCCCTATGGTTAACAACCACTGGGACACATTTTATCACCTCAAGGAGACTAGCTTTGTGACCGTAGAGTAAGGTGGTGGCATCTAACTAAAGTTTCTGAGACGCTCCAGGAAACCCGGATGTATTTTCTCCATTTTCTTTTCACCTGTCTCGCTCACCGCATCATCGAAGCGAAGGTATTTACGACCTTCATAGAATGCGAGTAGCATTGGTGGCACCCCATTAATGGATGGGCCCTCCAATCCATTTCTGTACACGGAAATAGATTTGCGCCCTTCTGAGTAAGCCAAGCCTTCATCATCTAGAGACGCAACATTTGCACCATAATTTATCAGTTCAGTTAGGGTAGGCTTCTCCTTTGACGTTTTTGCAGGTGAGCCTCGCGTTACGAACGTCTCCTGTGATAGCACCTCCTTTGAAAAAGTGTTCAGCTGCTCAATGCGTCCGCTAAATTCAACTTTATCAAGGCGGGGATCTTCTTCGGGGATGGTCAGATTGCCCTCTTTGTCGGTGGCGTAGGACAAACTGAGGGGTTGTACGTGGGGGATTGGAACTTCCGAACTCGTAAGGGGATTGGTGAATGCATCAACGACTTCTCCAGACACCAGATCTGACGCGAATGGAGCCTCTAGAATCCGGAAAATATAGGAATCATCTTTTAGCTTACGTGATGTTATCCCCTCTAACATGCTGAATTGGTGGATGGGAATTAGTTCGTAATCGGAAAAAACGTATTTTATGCCTTGGGATAGCCAATAGCAGGGTCGTCCGTCCAGGCTAGCTCGTATGCGGGCGTAATCGAGTCCTACGTCAGTTAAGGCACTTGTGCCTCCCGTATTCTGTGCCAAGACCGGGGGGTTTTTGTTAGCTAAAGCTAGAGCCAATGGAAGTAGCCCACTCAGGCTTAAGATCGATCGACGCCCGGGTCCAAAACTCGTGTTTTTTTTCAACCTAGTCTGCCCTTTAGCAATATAAGAAGCCCCTCGGTTAGTCGCTTGCCCTTTTATTACATCGCTGCATTTTTTCCGCATCTATTAATCACTGACCAACTGGAAAAAGAATTCTTTCTTAAATGCATCTCTCAAGCATTTCACGATTGTTATGCTCTCCGCATCAAAAGTTTTTCTTTAAAAACATCGTGAACTGAAACACCCACTACTTCAGAAATTTCCTTTACACTCATTGATGTTTCAATCAACAGTACCCGAATAAAATCTGGTCTAGCCCGCCAGGCGCCCTTTCCTATTCGTTTGGTGTATGTATTGCGTCGATTGTTTTCTTTTTTCAGTTCCTCTTGATCCAGGCCGCGGCCGATTGCGTCGGCCATAGCAGAATTTCTGTTCTGTTTTTCTAATGAGACTCGTTCGCTTTCCGTACGGTAGGTCTCTCGTGGAACATGCCATGTCCCGAAAGTTGAATAGAAAGCAGCTGCTCGAGGACTTCCAGTTTGCCTGTCGCGTGGTCTATGGATGCGCTCTGCCATACCGGCCGCTTCCCGCAAGGTCATTCCGTGGGACTCGGCCATGCGAGTGGCCGCCTCCAGAGCCGCCTCTTTTTCACCTTTGAACGAACTAGAGTTTGCAACCTCTAGGAGCTTGCGAAAGCGCGTTCGTTCTTTGTCGCTGAAGTGGGTCATTATAGGATAAGAATACTAGGCTAATGCCTGGAAGCAAACTGCAACCGAGCTCAACCATCGTTTCTTTCGTTCTCGATGAGTTCGGTCAGCTCCTCCTCGCTTATTGCACCGGGAACGAGCGTGTTACCGATTATGAACGCTGGTGTGCCATTGATCTGAAGTTCTCGTGCTAAAGCTCGATTTGTTTCAATAATTTTCTCAACTTCTGGGTCATCCATGTCTATTTGAAGAAGTGTGGAATCTAACCCCACATTTTGTGCAAGAGAAAGAATGGTTGAATTTGTGAATCCCCCCTTATGGGCCATAAGGGCTTGATGAAAATCTGCGTATTTACCTTGTTTGCGAGATGCCAATGCCGCTTTGGAGGCCATTACGGAGGTTGGCCCAAGTATTGGAAATTCCTTGAGGACTAGCCTAATATTTCCGTCTGTCCTGAGTTTGTTTATCACGACAGGTAGAACTGATTTGCAATAGCCGCAGTTGTAGTCAAAAAATTCAACCACCGTCACATCTCCATCAGGATCTCCGATAATGGTGTTTTCGGGTGGATTTTTTGTTTCGTCCTCATAAGCGATGATTGCTGCCCTCTGTTCTTCTAACTTCTCTTCTTCTTGGCGTAATTGCAGAAGTGTAATGGCTTCCGCAATTATTTCCGGATTGTCTATGATGTATTCTCTTACGAGCCCACGTACTTCACTTTTCTGAGCACTGGAGAGGTGCTTAGGCTCCTGTCCATAAACATAATTATGTGGAAGTATTTCAGAAGCAGCAACCACAGAAAAAAATGTAATGGCTAAGATAAAAAAATTTCTCTCGATTCCAGACATAAAAAGGCCTCTCATAACATTAATTTCGAGTCATACGAGATATCGCTTAAGAGAAAAAGTACTCCGCATTACTATCGCTGTTTGCGCTGGCGTTTCATTATTTCCTCCATGTAGCTCCTGGCGCTTAACTTTAAGTCTTGTAGGCGCACCCACATTGGAGTGCCCCGCTCCAAAAGCTCGTCGGCTTTGTTAGCATGTCTTGCGACGTCACCGAACTGACCAATTATAAATGCCCTTTCAGCAGCCGCATATGCAGACATTCCAGGTTCATCGGCAATTGCGTATGACTTGGCAGAAAGATCCCACGCAAATATGTTAGTTGAATCCTCTTGCAGGGCTATACTAAGAGCCTCTTGGGTTTCCGTCATGTAGGCCGGGTCTCCAGATTCTACCATCGCATGAGCCATAGCTACTAAGAATAACGGTTCAAACGGCATTAGTTCATTCGCCTTACGATAGGCATTGATGGCACTTTCTAGTCGACCATTCTCAAACAGCATTTGTCCTTTTAGCTCCCAAAAGTAAGGGTCTTCGGGATACTCGATTATGAGGTTGTCGATAAGAGGCACAGACTTATCCAATTGACCGCGTCTATAATAAGCAACTGAGCGCGCATATCTGCCCTCAATACTAAGGTCAGTATCCGGATATTTCTGAAGAGTTAGATACTGTGGCTTAAGAAACGAGTATAACTTTGCCACCATACGACGATGTTGAAGTTCCAGATCGGTGTCTAGGGAGCTGTCTGAATAAGGGGAATTGTCAACATGAAATCCAACGCTGGCCATCCTGCTGCGTGTTAGGGGGTGTGTGCGGATATAGGGGTCCTGATTATTTGTCAAAAGCAACTCTTGGCCTGATAGACGGCCAAAGAAGTCATAAAGGCCTTGGGCTGATTGTTCTGTAGTATCTAGCGCCTTCAGGGCGAACTGGTCAGCTGCCGATTCTTGTCCCCTATTGAAACTCAGAATTTGCCTCTGTGCTATGGACTGACCGCCCAATACTCCAGCCATTGCTAAATCAGACTCACCAGTCGCAACTGCCGCTGCAACCCCAAGCAGAGTCGTTAACAGTGTGGTCTTCATTGCAGCTTCGAGGCTAGCGCCGAAAGTGACTGCATGCCCCCCAACAATGTGTCCGGTTTCATGTGCTATCACTCCAATAACTTCTCCCGAGTTTTTTGCAGCGATAAGGAGGCCAGTGTGCAGAAACATGTGGTTGCCAGCAGTGACAAATGCGTTCAATGAGTCATCATTGACTAGACGTATTCGGATGGATTCGGGCGCTAACTTACCAGCTTCGAACACTGGTGTTGCGTACGCGCGGATGGTATTTTCAATCTCGGTGTCTCGGATAAGGCTTAATCCCTGCGAAAATGCTAGATTAGTGACGCCTAGGTTGACGCCAATTAGAAGCGCGCAGAATATGCCAATACTTGATAAGTTGAGATATCTAACCATTACCTGATTATTATGTTTGATAGCTATAATTGGAAAACAAATTGTACCATGATTAAGCGTAGCCCATGTTACCGATCTTCAGATAGAGGCAAATTGTGGCAACACGGGGACGTGAACTGCCAAGAACCACACAAATACCTCACTGTTTTCATTTGTGCAGTCATTTTATCGGCCTGCTCGCTGTCGTTGCCTGAGGCTATTCCGATGGTTCAAGGACAAGGAGTAGCGGGAATTGTGGCTGCAGATGAACCTAATGCTGTGCTTGCGGCGAGAGAAATCTTAAATGCTGGGGGCAATGCCGCTGACGCTGCTACAGCGCTTGGTTTTGCACTTACCGTAACATTTCCGTCATCTGCGGGTATTGGAGGTGGAGGTGCATGTTTGGTGTTTGATTCACAGAACGGTGCTGCTGAAGTCCTGGATTTTCAGCCTCAGGATCCGTCAGTGGTCAGCCATGGTACTCGTTGGCAAACAGCAATCCCCACTTTTGCTAGGGGGATGTTTGCGCTTCATGCAAGATATGGCTCCCTTCCTTGGCAACGAACTATTATTCCGGCTGAAAAGCTAGCGCGCCGCGGATTTCCCGTATCTCGGGCACTAGCGCGCGATCTTTCGACTGCTTCAGAGACTCTGTCCAACGATTCCAATGCCAGGGACACATTCATGACGAACCGTAGGTATATGATGGGGGAGGGGGACATTGTTAAACAGCTGGATTTAGCGGCGGTGTTAGGGCGGCTACGTGGGCGACTGCCCGGTTATTTTTACAGTGGGACGTTCGGTCGCGAGGTTTCTGCTGCAGCAAAGAATTTGGGCGCCACTATGAGCATGGCTGATCTTAGAGCTTATACCCCTCGATGGATAAAGCCGAAAGCTAGAAATTTGAATGGAATAGCCGTTTATCTGATCCCAACAGAAGTCTTACCCAGTCATGGTATTGAGACCGGAAGGCAGGCAACAGGATTAGAAGTGAACGATGGCATTGAAAAGTACGAACCATCAGCTACAGGGTACGTTGTTGCTGACGGGAGAGGTAACGCCGTTGCTTGCGCTCTTACTATGGCAAAGCCTTTTGGCACTGGCTTAATGCCAGAAAACATGGGTTTTCTGCTTGCTCCATCTGATGGTGGTTCTGGCACTAAAGCTGGTCATCTCGGTGGTATGATCGTTCTAGCCAACGGAAGCGTGCAATTTGCGGCAGCGGCGGGCGGTAGTGGAAACGCCGCAGAGTTAGAACGGGTTAGGCGGTTGGTGTTGCAGGATGGTAAAGATTTGCGTCAGAGTTTGGCTTCAAAAAGCGAACCATCTAATCAAGGTATAGGCGCCGTCTCCGGCTCATCGATGCGGGCACCACAGATTAACGCCATTCATTGTCCCGAAGGTCTTAAGCAAAATGCAAGTCGTTGCAAAGCATTCGCTGATCCAGACGGTTATGGCTATGCTGTCCTTGTGGGGACTGAGGGCTAAGCTTAGTGCCTTTAAAAGCATCGAGGAGGGGGCAGGTCCCGCCGTTCTTAGTTATGGATGTAATGCGGGATGCCGCACAGCTCGAAGCTGCTGGTCGGAATATCATCCATTTAGAAGTTGGTCAGCCTTCGACTGGGATACCGAAGAAGGCGTCAAAGTATCTTCAAGAAATCTTAGAACAAGAACGGCTAGGCTACACTCTAACGAGTGGACTAACCCGTTTACGGGAGCGTATCGCCCAACATTATCTTGACATGTACCAAGTTGAAGTTGAGGCAAAAAGAATTTTTGTGACTACCGGTTCATCAGCTGGCTTTTTGCTTGCTTTTCTTGCCGCGTTTGATTCGGGTGATCGTGTTGCTGTTCCCTGTCCAGGGTATCCAGCATACAGACATATACTTAATACTGTGGGAGTTGAGACATTATTGCTATCGGTTGATCACAAATCGCGTTTTCAACCAACAATTAAGCTCCTGGAAGCTTTGCCAGAAATACCTCACGGGATAATTGTGGCCAGTCCGTCTAATCCTACCGGCACAACAATACCCGCCGAAGCTTTGACTGAAATAACGCATTACTGTGATGCAAACGGTATACGTTTGATATCCGATGAAATATATCACGGCATCACTTACGGGCCTGAACCATTAACAGTGGCGAGCTTAAGCTCTTCTTCTTTAGTCATTAATAGTTTTTCAAAGTACTATAGCATGACAGGGTGGCGTCTGGGATGGATGGTAGTCCCAGAAGATCTCCAGCGTTCCGTGGAGTGCCTTTCTCAGAACTTATTTATTTCGCCACCAGCCTTATCTCAATTTGGTGCTATGCATGTTTTTGAGTGTCTGGATGAACTGGACGACAACGTAAGTCGATACAAGAAAAATCGTCGTATTCTCTTGCATGGCCTTCCACTCGCAGGATTCAAAAACCTCGCACCGGTGGATGGTGCTTTCTATGTATACGCCGATGTTCGCCATCTCACTGACGATAGTCAGTCTTTTTGCAACAAAATGCTCTTGGAGGCTGGAGTAGCTGCTACCCCAGGAATCGATTTTGATCCAATTAACGGAAAATACTATGTCCGTTTCTCGTTTGCAGGAACAAATTCAGATATGGAAGAAGCATGTTTGCGTCTTCAGGAATGGCTGAAATAAAGCGACTTAGGAAATTTGAGGCTAACTGAGCTACTTACTCGGTGCCATGGTCCCACCAGCCACGGCGTGGCTCTGACTTCTCTACAGTAGTCTCATTTCCCGCGGGTTTTGTCCTTTCTAATTTAGTCTCTTCAGTGACACCTTCCGATTTGTTCTCTGTCCCTGATCTGGAAGTAGGTGAGTTATTAGAGCCTCTACCACGAATAGCTACTGCGCTTCTTTGTATCGCCTTTAGAAGGCGAGATGAAGGACCGGGTTCTTTGGCGGAGTCTCCGTTTGAACCTGGTATTTCTGCTGCACCTGCATTTTGATCACGCACTTCAATTGGTGGTTCGACATTTGACGCAGGTAATTTATCGCTTTTTCTTGCGGCCTCCGGTTTTCTAGAACTTGGGCGTTTTCTAGCGTCATTAGTAGCCGTTGTTTTACCTGCGGATTCTGATTCCTCAACCCTACTCGTAACGTTGTTTTCTTGGGCAATGTTTCTGGCTGGTTTCTGAACACTACCATCAGTATCGACTGTATCTAGCGCCTGATCATTTTTTTCGGCAGCGCTAGTTGTTTCAGAGCTCGATGTTTGAACGTCCGTTTCAGGCCGGCGTCTTCGGCGTCTGCGTCTACGTTTCCGCTTAGTAGTATCTGTATTCTCCTCTGATTTAGTTGTCTCGTCTTCAGCAGCTAGTGGCCCAGTTTTATCCGCAGAGGTTCTAGTTTCTGCCCCACTTGAAACATTAATCTTGCTGCGTTCAATACGATAGCCGGGAGGCACGAGACTATCATCACTATAAATTAGAACAGTTAATCCATATTTTTCCTCTATCGTGCTGAGGACGGTACGCTTGCTGTTGAGAATATAAGGTGCCACATCGGGATTAACGTAAACCTTGAGCTCGTCGCTTCGCCTGCGTAATCCTTCCTCTTCAATTAGCCTTAATGTTTGTATTGCTGTCGATTCCACCGATCGAACAACGCCAGTGCCAGTGCATACGCGGCATGATTGGAAATTAGTTTCCATCAGGCTAGGTCTCAGACGTTGCCTAGACAATTCTAGGAGACCAAAGTGGCTTATCCGGCCACATTGAATGCGGGCTCTGTCACTCTTCAACGCGTCTTTTAGTTTGCGTTCCACAGCGTGATTGTTGCGGTACTCATCCATGTCAATAAAATCGATAACTATCAAGCCTGCTAGGTCGCGGAGTCGCAGTTGTCGAGCAAGCTCCTCCGCTGCTTCAAGATTCGTTTTTAGGGCAGTTTCTTCAATATGTCTTTCCTTAGTGGCCTTGCCTGAATTTACGTCGATTGCGACTAAAGCCTCAGTTTGACCGAATACAATTGATCCACCAGACTTTAGCTGCACAACTGGGCTATGCATTGCGTCCAGCTGACTTTCAACCTGGTACCGATGGAAAAGCGGTATTGTCTGATCGCGGTATCGTTTAACTTTTTTTGCGTGACTTGGAGTCAACGTTCTCATGAAATCTTTTGCGGTTTTGTAACCCTCCTCCCCTTCAACATGAATTTCCTCAATATCTTTTGTATAGATGTCTCGTATGGATCTTCGGATCAGGTTGGCTTCTCCGTGAATAAGACTGGGTGCACGGGATTGCATGGTGAGCTCACGGATGTTATTCCAAGTACGCTGTAGGTATTCGAAGTCTCTTTTAATTTCAGCTTTACTGCGGTTAGCACCTGCCGTGCGGAGAATTACACCCATACTTTTTGAAAGACCTAAACTTGTCAAAATCGTCTTTAATCGGCGTCTATCACTCCCGTTAGTTATCTTTCGCGAAACCCCGCCACCGCGCGAAGAATTCGGCATTAAAACACAGTAACGTCCCGCTAACGAAAGATATGTGGTTAATGCGGCACCTTTCGTGCCGCGTTCCTCTTTTACCACTTGGACAAGCAGAACCTGCCGGCGTTTAATAACTTCTTGAATTTTGTACCGGCGGGAGGAGACGAACCGACGTCGATTGTCATTTTCATCTCCCTGCTCTACGTCATCGCCGCCCAGGACATCTACACCCGAAGTATCTGGCGCTGGTGGTGTCGTAACTGACGCATGCCCCGATGGGTTTGGAGGGTCCTCAGTGCTGGCTTTCTTAGAGGAGGACTCATTATCCCCGTCTCGAATTTTCTGGATTAAGCCGCCTACGTTTTCAGATTTCTGTTCCGCTTCGGATAGCTTTGTATCATTGTTTGCCGAAACGTCCGCATCATCCTCATCATCCTCATCGTTGTGGTGTGAAAGAACCTCATCGATGAGTGCTTTTCTGTCAGCAATCGGAATTTGATAGTAGTCGGGGTGTATCTCGTTGAAGGCCAAAAAGCCGTGGCGATTACCACCATAATCAACAAAAGCAGCCTGTAAAGACGGCTCTACCCGCACCACTTTAGCAAGGTAAATATTACCCTTATCTTGTTTTTTTGTAGAGGTCTCTAAATCAAATTCGTCTAAGCGTGTACCATCTAGAACAACCACTCGGGTTTCCTCCGAATGGTTGGCGTCCACCAACATTCTCTTTACCATTTCTAATGAAACTCCGTTTCTCTGCCGGAACAGCGCATCTGCAGCGCGTTACTCGACAGGATTCAACCGTAAACGGGAGAAGGATATGAAAAAAATAGCCAATGGCACTCATAGGACTAAGTAGCCTTTATGTTCTCTGCTAGCTGCGCAGATAGGATTCCAACTGTCTCTTAAAGTGTAAACCATTACCCTTGGCGTCAATATCTCGACCCGAATCTTCTTTTGTATCTGGAACCGGCGTGCCCATTGATTCTCAATTGGCGCGGTCCACAAGCATTGCACAATCGCAGGTACATTCAAGAAAATACGCTTTGGTTAAGCAAAATACAGGCCACCTGTTTTGTCTTGGGCCGATACTTGTTTCTTGAGTGAGCCAACGCGACCTTAGTTACCACACAATAAACTTATACACAAACATACTTAACCCTTTGTTAAATATAGGGTTTGCACGAGGTATGGGGAGCTTATTAGGAATTAATGTTATTCAGAAGGGTTGTAGGGGATTCTAGCTCAGGGGTATATAAAGTGTGATTACTGATCTAAACCGCAAGATATAGTGGTTAGCGGTTTTGCAAACGTCACGGTCGATCTAGACTGGGTAGTAAAAACTTATTTTTCTTGCAAGGAGGAAGTAGTCCTGGCTAAGACAAAAGTAACCCGACGGAAAATAATCGCGAATATTTCTCTTGGCTCGCTTTTTGGCTTGATTCCTCGGCCGGCTTTTTCTTCGATTAGTGGCGGGTTGCTGCGGCTGCATGATCACCAGACATACACGAGGTTTGTGATTGAGCTAGATCAAGGTTTGCATTTTGAGGCTTTTACCCTAGCAAACCCCAACCGAGTGGTTATAGACTTTCCAGAAATAGACTGGGGGGTTGATGAAAACAGCCCACCTCCCTCTACGGGCATTGTGCAGGCTGTACGTTACGGTCTGTTTCAGCCGGGTAACTCACGGGTTGTCTTGGATCTCTCAGCACCTGGCCTGATAACAAATGCATTTTTGTTGCGGCCAACTGCTGGAACACCCTGGCGATTTGTCTTGGACCTCAAGCCAACAACTGTTTCAACTTTTCTTAGCAGACAGGGCGATAAGAACAAGATTTCCAACTCGTTTGGCTCAGATGCAGATGAGGAAAAGAAATTAGGCACAAAATTCCCTGAATCCCAAGATTCTATGATGCGGCGCTCTAGTAAAGGTGCTGCTCGAAGCGATGGAGTTCCCGTACCAAAACAGAAGCCTAATATTAAGGTGGGCTCGCGCAAGCCCGTGATAGTAATTGATCCGGGGCACGGAGGCGTAGATCCAGGCGCAATTGGTGTAAGTGGAACTTATGAGAAATCTATAACACTTGCTGCTGCTCGCCAACTTAAGTCAAGGCTTGCGGCAACCGGTAAATATAAAGCAATTCTAACGCGCAATCGCGATGTTTCATTGCGTTTGCGCAATCGAATATTGGTTGCAAGAAGAGCAGGTGCAGATATTTTTGTGTCTCTGCACGCAGATTCCATAGGTAATAGAAATACCAGGGGGCTCTCTGTCTACACGCTTTCTGAAAACGCCTCAGATAAAGAAGCCGCAGCGTTGGCGGACAGAGAAAACAAAGCTGATCTTATCATTGGTATGGATTTATCAAATGAATCAAGCGATGTACTTAACATCTTAATAGACCTTGCTCAGAGAGAAAGCTTGAATAGAGCTGCGAGGTTGGCTGCACATCTTATTACTCAACTTAGAAAAGTGGTCAATCTCCTTCGAAACACGCATAGGTTTGCTGGTTTTACCGTACTAAAGGCACCGGATATCCCATCTGTATTGGTTGAGATGGGGTATCTTTCGAATAGAGTTGATGAAAAAGCTCTGCTGCAGCCGTCGTACCGATTGAAGCTAGTTTCGTCCATTGTTCAAGCTTTGGACAAATATTTTGCTGAGGAATAAATCTCATTAATGCCTTTAGTTTGCCGTTTTTGAAGCTTAGAGATTAGAGGAAATGCTTATCTTGTAGAACTTCGAAAAATTCTACAGAATTGAGCGTTGTAATTAGTATTAGGGGGTTCTGAAAGTTATTATTGATAAACATATAATGGCGCGATTTTGTGTATCGTTTTTTATCTCTAACAAGTTTCAGGTTATCTAAGGAATGACCAGGTTTTTTGCTTTATCATTGTCTATTTTGATGCTCTGCATTTTCTTTGCTGGGGCTTTGGTTATTTTTGTTTTCTACAATTTTGGGCGCGGTCTTCCGGATTACCGTCAACTTGCTACGTACACGCCAGCCGTAATGACAAGAGTCTATGCAGGTGATGGAAGATTGATTTCCGAATATGCTGTTGAAGGTCGGGTATTTGTGCCGATTAACGTTATACCTGATTATGTGATCGATGCGTTTATTTCTGCAGAGGACAAGACGTTTTATCGCCATTCTGGCTTGGACTTTGTGGGTATCGCCCGGGCGGTGCTTGTCAACATTGAGGCGCAATTTATTGATCGTCGTATGGTAGGTGCGTCGACAATCACACAACAAGTCGCAAAAAATTTCCTGTTGTCGAGCGAATATAGTTTTGAACGCAAAATAAAAGAGGCCATCCTAGCACTTCGTATAGAGCGAGCCTTCACAAAGGACTATATTCTAGAGTTATATCTCAATGAGATTTATCTAGGGTTTGGTTCATACGGCGTTGCGGCTGCCGCCATGAACTATTTTAACAAGCCGCTGGATGAATTATCTATTTCCGAAGCTGCATTTCTAGCGGGTTTACCAAAGGGACCCAATAATTATCATCCCATTCGTCGGCCTAAGGCTGCCCGCGAACGAAAAAATTACGTTCTCAATCGTATGGTCCAGGACAATCATATCAGTCGTAATGAAGCCCGCAAGGCAAGCATTGAGGCAATAATTGTGCGTAAGCGCGATACGACAGAATTTGTTTATGGTGGTGCTTTTTTTGCCGAGGACGTGCGCCGGGAACTTGGCAGCCGGTTTGGTGCTGAAATGCTCTACAAGGGAGGATTAGCAGTTCGCACTTCGTTGAATCCTGATCTACAATTGCTTGCTGACCAAGTCCTGCGGAAAGGACTGCTTGGCTATGACAGGCGTCATGGTTGGCGCGGTCCTGTTGCTAGAGTACCGTCTGGTAGTGGGTGGTCAGAACGCATCGATAAGATTGCGGATTTGGCTGGGACACCCGAGGGCTGGGAGTTAGCGATAGTGAGTCGTGTGGGAATCGACGACGCTGATATCATCTTACGAGATGGAATCTTGGGAAATGTTCCGTTGGCTGAAGCATCGTGGGCCAGAAAATGGATGCCTGAACAAAAACTTGGCGGCCGCGTGACCACACTAAAGAAAGTTTTACTTGAGGGTGATGTCATTCTCGTTGAAAACGCACTGGAGGATGGCAATGGTGTACAGTATCCTGAAGGTACCTATGGCCTCAGGCAGATGCCCGAAGTAAACGGCGCGTTGATAGCGATGGATCCTCACACGGGCCGTGTATTGGCAATGGCCGGTGGGTTTTCATACGAACAGTCTCAATATAATCGTGCTTCCCAGGCCAAAAGACAACCTGGTTCAGCGTTCAAGCCATTTGTATATTTAGCGGCATTGAATAATGGCTATACGCCAGCAACCTTGGTTCTTGATGCGCCGTTTGTAATCGACCAAGGCCCTGGCTTACCAAAGTGGAAACCCAAGAACTATAGTGGGCGTTACTACGGGGAATCAACATTACGCACCGGCATTGAGAAATCTCAAAACCTAATGACAGTCAGGTTAGCTAAGGCGGTGGGTATGGATAAAGTAGCAAGTCTTGCTGAGGAATTTGAAATTGTCGACGACTTGCCAGAGAATCTCTCTAGTTCGCTGGGTTCCGAAGAAACAACACTTATGAAGCTTACGGCGGCGTACGCAATGTTGGTTAACGGTGGACGCAGTGTTGAGCCAACTTTGATCGATAGGGTTCAGGATCGAAATGGCAAGACTATTTATAGGCATGACGGTCGTAACTGCTTGTCTTGTGGCAATAATATTGTACAGAGCGAGAAGCCCCCATCACTGCCGGATGATAGAGAACAAGTGGTGGAAGCGACGACCGCATATCAGATGGTTTCCATGTTGGAAGGAGTGGTAAAACGCGGTACGGCTAGGCGTTTGGCTGCTGTGGGCAAACCAGTGGCCGGGAAAACGGGCACTAGCAATGATAGTTTTGATACATGGTTTATGGGGTTCTCACCGGACCTTGTAGTTGGTGTCTTCGTTGGTTTTGATGAACCTAGGACGCTTGGGAGTAGGGAGACTGGCTCATCCGTAGCATCTCCAATTTTTGGTGAGTTTATGAAGGTAGCTCTTTCCGACAAGCCGGCTATTCCTTTTAGGATCCCAGCAGGTATACGACTCGTACGTGTCAATCAATCCAATGGCCTACCGGCAAAGCCTGGGGACAAGAATATTGTATTAGAGGCCTTTAAAGATGGAACCGTACCGCAAGTTCGTGCTGCGGTTATTGGGAGTGACCTGCGCTCCCCAACCGTTAGGCGCAGACCCGACGGCCGTCAACCAAGTGCGGGGGGGCTCTACTAGGCTCTTAAGTTAATCATTTGAGAATTCGGCGGAAAAAGCAATGCGATCAGAGGTTGAAGCAAATATAGCAATGATTAGGCAGTCTCTAGACCTGCTAAGGAGGCATCTTTGACTGGGACAACGCTGTACTTCTTCTTGAGGAGTTAAACTCTAAGGCTGAAGATCCAAAGCTATGGTCTGACCAGGCCGCTGCTCAGAAGGTAATGCGCGAGCGCACGCAATTAGAGCAGGCCCTGGTATCATTTGGTAAACTTGAAAATGACCTTGAGGATGCCATAACGCTTATAGATTTGGGTGAAGCCGAAGACGATCAGGTTTCCATAACAGAAGCGGAACAGCTCCTTGATAACCTCGCCAAGCGTGTCAGCAAAGCGGAACTTGAGACACTTCTGTCAAACGAGGCAGATGGAAATGATAGTTACCTGGAGATACACGCTGGTGCTGGCGGAACCGAAGCCCAAGATTGGGCTGAGATGCTAGCGCGTATGTACATGAGGTGGGCCGACCAGCACGGGTACGGTACCGCATTAATCGAAGAAAACCACGGCGAAGAAGCAGGTCTCAAATCAATCACCTTTGTCGTGAAGGGCCTAAACGCATATGGATGGCTAAGAACAGAAAGCGGAGTCCATAGATTAGTTAGAATTTCACCGTTTGATTCGTCTAATCGTCGTCACACGAGTTTTGCTTCAGTTTGGGCGTATCCGGTTGTTGATGACACGATTGAGGTGCATTTGGAGGAAAAAGAATGCCGTGTTGATACATATCGCTCATCGGGCGCTGGCGGTCAGCATGTTAACAAGACTGACAGTGCAGTGCGTATAACTCATCTTGCAACTGGAATCGTTGTACAGTGCCAAAGTGAGCGATCGCAGCACCAAAATAGAGCGAATGCCTGGAACATGTTGCGTGCCAGATTGTACGAACTTGAATTGCAGAAGCGCGAGGAAACTGCACAGGCAGAGGCCGATAGCAAGTCTGAAATTGGCTGGGGTCATCAGATACGTTCCTATGTTCTTCAACCGTATCAAATGGTGAAGGACTTGCGCACAAATGTTGAAACATCAGATACGCAGGGAGTTCTTGACGGCGATTTGGATCAATTCATGTCTGCCGCCTTGGCCGACAGAATTCAAGGCAAGTTAAATTAACAGATCTATATTTATTTGATTTCCTAGTTTGTAATCTTGTGCCCAGTCGCTATCGAGGGGGGTGGTATGTCTCATAGGGATGAAATCTTGTCGGAAAACGATACTGGTCTTGTCTTAGATACGATTGAAAAGTGGCTGGAACGGGATGTTGCGCCGGTTGCTGATCAAATGGAACATGCTGACGAGTACCCGTATGAGTTGGTTGATCAGATGAAGAAACTCGGGCTATTTGGGGCAACGATAAGTTCGAGTTATGGGGGTTTGGGGCTACCAGCATTAACCTATGCAAAGATAGTAACCAAGGTTTCAGAAGTCTGGATGTCACTTACCGGAATCTTTAACTCACATCTAATAATGGCTATGTGCGTCGAGAAGTATGGTACGGAGCAGCAAAAACAGAAATACTTACCGCTCTTCGCATCGGGAAAGCTTCGTGGAGGAGTAGGGTTCACTGAACCCGATGCAGGAACTGATCTACAAGGCATTCGGGCGACGGCCATGAAGGACGGCAACAAATATATTATTAATGGTACTAAGACTTGGATTACTAATTCTATCGAGGGCTCCTGCTTTGCGTTGTTGGTAAAGACAGACTCACACGCTAGCCCGCCACGCAAGGGTATGAGCATGTTTATCGTAGAAAAAGGGCCGGGTTTTAGTATTAGTCGTAAATTGGAGAAGCTTGGCTACCATGGTATTGATTCGGGCGAGATGGTATTCCAGGACTTTATCGTTCCTGAGGAGAATTTGATAGGTGGTCAAGAGGGGCAAGGTTTTTATAATGCGGTGGGTGGCCTAGAGCTTGGTCGCATCAATGTGGCAGCAAGGAGCGTAGGTATTGCTAACCGAGCTCTTGAAGAATCCCTTAATTATAGCCAGCAACGTAAGACATTCGGCAAGCCCATATGTCAGCATCAGGCAATACAAATTAAGCTAGCGGATATGTCAACCCGTGTTTCGGCTGCACGTCTGCTTGTTGAAAGTGCCGCTAGCGCTTACGACGCGGGCAGGCGTTGCGACATGGAAGCTGGTATGGCCAAGTACTACAGCTCAGAAGCCGCGATAGAGAATGCACTTGATGCGATGCGTATTCACGGTGGTTACGGATATTCTAAGGAGTTTGTCATAGAACGTCTGTATCGTGATGCACCGTTGATGGCGATCGGGGAGGGAACGAACGAGATGCAACGGATCATAATCGCTCGACAATTGCTCGAAAGGAATAAGATCTAATGCCACTTCCACTCGAAGGTTTAAGAATTCTCACGATAGAGCAATTTGGAGCGGGGCCTTATGGTGCAATGTTCCTCGCAGATATGGGTGCCGAAGTTATCAAAATTGAAAACCCGGCTGTTGGGGGGGATTTTTCAAGATCCACTGGCCCTTTTTTTCTAGGGGATTACGACAGCCTTTTCTATCAGTGTTTTAGTCTTAACAAACGCAGCCTAACATTGGATCTGAAATGTGAGGCTGGCCAAGAAATTTTGCATAATCTCGTGCGTCGTTCTGATGCGATAATAAACAATATGCGAGGCAATTTACCGGCAAAGCTTGGTTTGGACTACCCTTCTCTCAAGGCTGTTAATGCCAACATTGTTTGCGGACATATTTCTGCCTACGGCCGCGATAACTCGCGGGCTGATTGGCCTGGTTATGATTATCTGATGCAGTCGGAAGCAGGCTTTCTCTCGGTGACTGGTGAACCAGAGGGACCTCCGACACGTTTCGGGCTATCTATGGTGGACTTCATAACGGGTACAATGCTGGTTTTCGCTGTGACGTCTGCAATGCTCAGTGTCAAACAAGGAAACCCGGGCCGAGATGTGGACATCAGCCTTTTTGACGCCGCACTCCATCAGTTGACCTATCCTGGTATGTGGTATTTGAATGAAGGTCACGTGACGGGCCGGATAACCCGTGGGGCACATCCTTCAGTCACTCCCAGTCAACTTCTCAAGAGTCAGGATGGGTGGATTTTTGTAATGTGCCAGAATCCCAAATTCTGGGCCTTAATGCTGAAGGAAATAGGTCGTGAGGATTTGGCGGAAGATCCAAGGTTTGCGGACTTGGAGGCACGACTTATACACCGGGACGAATTAACGGTGATTCTAGATAATGTATTTGAGAAAAAAACAACCAAAGAATGGATAGAAATTTACAAGGGTAAGATACCGTTGGCACCAGTCCATGACATGTCCCAGGCTCTTGACAATCCATTCGTAAAAGAAGTTGGTATGATCAAAGCGGTACCTCACCCAGATCGTCCAGATATGCGCGCTTTAGCAAATCCCATTCGCCTGGATGGTGAAAGATTGGAAGCCAAGTATGCCCCAAAGCTAGGCCAGGACACAGAAGATATATTATCAGAACTAGGATATGACGCGGCGAAGATCGAGGAGCTTTCTGTAGAGGGTGTGGTCTAAATTATGAAGCTTGAGGGTATTAGGGTTATCGATCTGTCCATGTATTTGCCTGGGCCACATCTGACTATGATGATGGTAGATCACGGTGCTGAGGTGATTAGGGTTGAACCGCCAGGGGGGGAACCATCCAGGAAGCTAGGACCATTTCAGAAAGGCCATTCAGTTTGGTTCCGAAACACTCACCGTGGAAAGAAGAGTATAGTCCTTGATCTTAAGCATGACGAGGGGCGAGAGGCACTTTTAAAGCTCTGTGAAACTGCTGATGTACTGATTGATGGGTTTCGGCCAGGTGTTTCTGCGCGATTAGGTATAGATTATCAATCCGTGAAAGTTCGCAATCCACGGATCGTATACTGTTCGGTCTCTGCTTTTGGCCAGACGGGACCTTTAAGCGGTAAGCCCAGCCACGATATGGGAGTACAGGCCCTAACGGGCCTCCTTGCGCTTAATGACGGCGGAGATGGCAGGCCGGTAGTGCCTGGCTTGCCGGGTGCAGATATGGGGTCTTCCCTAACAGGTCTTGCTGGTGTTCTGATGGCATTGATACGTCGTGAGAAGACAGGACAGGGGGACTATATAGACGCCAACATGTACGATACGTGTCTATCATGGACAGCCCATTTATCTGGGTCCGTATTGGCCCATGATGAAGCGCCTACGACGCCCAAAGGCAGGTCTATCGGTGGTGCAGCTTTCTACAATATATATGAAACTATGGACGGGCGTTATATTGCTTTAACAGGACGCGAAATAAAGTTTGCAAGAAATCTACTTGGTTATTTTGATCGTTTAGATTTATTGGAATTCTGTAGTGCAGATGATTGTTTGGAACAACAACCAGTTACAGACTTCTTGATCGCAAGGTTCGGCGAAAGAAGTCAGGCCGAATGGATTGAGGTTCTGGAGCCCATGGAGATCGCGTGGGCTCCCGTTCTTGATATGGCGGAATCGTTTCAAGTGCCACACATGCGCGCGCGGAGAATGCTAGTAGATGAAGATGTCGATATTAGGCATATTGCTAATCCTATTCGTTTTTTAGATGAACCAGCCGATATTTGCTTTGAAGTGCCCGACGCTGGTCAGCATGCCGAAGAGCTGCTTATTGAGTTGGGATATAGCCTGGATGATATTGCTCAGCTGAGAAAGGAAGGCATTGTGCTGCCCTAGCTCTTGTTTTCGGATTTCTAGCGCATAATTTCATGACCATTGACACATTTTGCGCAAGCGAACTTAAGTCTTGTAGGGATGATTATCAGACCAGTAGTCGACCAGTTTCCCATCAAATTCTAACAATACCGACTTGCAACTAATCTGTTCTCTATCGATTTCAGAGATGATGTCTTTTATGCGCCATTGAGGTGGCACAATGATGATGTCGACTGGATTATTCTTGAGCCAATCCCGAAACTTAATCTCTTGCCCGGTGCCGGGAACAAAAGTACCAACTTTGCTGCGATCACTATCAACTACTACCGGAAATCGTTCCGCGTCCAAGTCGTAACGATTAATAAAGGCAGCAGATTTGCCGGTGCCGCCCCAAACGGCGATCGACCCTCCATTTTTCACCAGTTCGCTTAATTTTTGCTTGATATTTCTTAAGGCCGTCGCTGTGGATCGTGCATAGGTCTTTGATTGAGCAACAGTGTTCTGGTGTTGCTCAAGAGCTGTGATTCGCGCTATAGCGTATATTACTTCACCGTCATAACCATGACCCACTTTTTCTATTTCTACACCGGATTTTTCCAACATTCTTTTGAATGATTTGGTTGTAAATTGGGAGTTGTGTTCGTAGTAAAGATCGACCGTACGACCTGTTTCTAACACGCGATCTACGCAAGGCACTTCAAAATAAGCTAGGCTCGAATGTTCTGTTTGTGTGGCTACGAACGACAGAGACTGGAGAAATTCGAGCGGGTTAGTTAAATGCTCGAGAACGTGCCTTGACACTATTAGGTCGGGTTTTAGTTCTTCATAGTGTACCAACGGATCAAATAGTTCAGCTTTGAACTCTAGTGCGAGTATGTCCGACTGTGCGCCGTGGGGATCGAAGCCCACAAAGCGCCCAGCTCCGATTTGTTTGGAAAGTGCGTGAATAAAGCTACCGTCACCGAAGCCAATTTCAACGACTGTTGGTGAACTACCAAGCTGACTCACCAGTTTAGATTTGATGTCATTAATGAAGGCAGACCATAGCCTACCTTTGTTAAACATAAGGTTAGGCTTGTCCCTGTAGGGCACTTGTGCATAGTCAAAGCTCATGTTGAAAATGTGTCCACAATCTATGCAGCGCACGAAATCGAGTGGCAAGTCTGGCATAGACTGCGCTTTTTTAGATGAAGAGGCCCACCCCAGCGTGGCAAGCGGCTGAATATCAGATAGAAGTGAATATGCGATGTGATGTCCGCAAGCTGGGCAGGTTGCTTTGTGGACCCCTAACATCGAGTCTGATAATGCAGGTTTATTCATGTTGTTGTTCCTTGCAAGTGACACCATTGGGTCCATATGTCCCGATAAACTCCTTCCAAATGGCGGGTAAAGCGGTCTGGGTCGCAAAGCGGGGAGGAGAGAAGTATAGTGCGAAGAGTAGATTTAAGGCTCTGCAGCCGAACCGGATCATTCGCAAGATTTTTGGCGATTGATATATATTCATCCTCTGACGTTGCGACAAAGTCGGGCAAGCCGATAGTAGTAAGGAATGACTCACCCAGCCGACCGGCCCAGCGAGTTCCCTTTAGGGTGATTACTGGTACTCCCATCCAGAGTGCTTCGATAGTAGTGGTTCCGCCACCGAAGGGAAACGGGTCAAGAGCAATATCCACCTGGCTGTAGGCAGCAAGGTGCTGCGCCCTATTGTCCGTCTGCTTCATCAATATCAGGCGATCTGTGTTTATACCTAACTGGGTAAAATCTGTAATGATTCTATTGAGTATCGCGGGTTGAGAAAGTCGATGATCTTTTATCAAAAGCTTTGCCGTTGGGAGGACACTAAGTAGCTTACTCCATACTTCTATTACATATCGATTTAGTTTTTGGACGTTGTTTAAACATCCAAATGTTACACAGCCTGACTGCTTAGTTATCATGGCAACAGGTTTCAAAGGTAAATTCGGTGGATCAAAACATAGATAACTATCTGGGAGTCGTATAACTTGTTCAGAGAAATAGGCATCTTCATCGGGTGGTAGGACAAACATATCGGCGATGATGTAATCCATATTGGGTAGGCCCGTCGTTGTGCAAAAGCCAAGCCATGTAACTTGGAGCGGAGCTGCTCTTTCCTTGAACACCGCGAGACGATTTCCAACAGTGTGTCCGGAAAGGTCGATCAGGATGTCTATCTTGTCTGCTGAGATTGTTTCTTTAAGACGCTGGTCCGACATCTGAGCACAATCACGCCAGCGATGACTTAGGGCGTGCAAGCGATCGGTTAATCCATCTGTTTCTTCGGAGCATGAGTAGAGATAGATCTTAAAGGCTGAACCGTCATGCCTCTTAATTACTGGTTCTAGAAAACGTGCTACAGGGTGTTCGTTCAGATCGGCTGAGACGTATCCAACACGCAATGGGCGCTTACTATTTCTTGTATTTGGAAAGGGCGGTTCAGATGTTGTTGGTTGAAGGGACCAGTATGAGACTGCTTGGTTGAATATGTCCGTATTGCTGTGAGAGGGGCTATAAGGCAGAAGGCAGAGACGTCCGTAGGCCGTTGAAATTATGTTGGGTGCTAGCTCTATGGCACGGTCATAGTAAGTAATGGCTTCTTCAACTCTTCCTATGTCTGCCTGGGACTTGCCAAGATTACTAATAGCTGCGGGAAACTCCGGACGTATAGCTAGTGCTTTTTCCAAGAGGCTAGCTGCTTCTTCAGGCTCTCCCATATCAAGTAACAGCGCCGCTTGGTTATTAAGCGCTTCCGAGAAATTAGGGCTCTTATCCAGGGCTGAGGCGAAAGCTCTGTTTGCCGCCTCCAACTTATTTTGCATGTGGAAAATCAAGCCTAGATTGTTCAGAAAGAATTCGTTGTTAGGTGCGATCGCTAGCGCCCTATTTACTAGATCTATAGCATCATGGGGCTTGCCTAGCTGTTGTGATACAGACCCTAATAGATTTAGCGTATTTGCCTCCTCAGGCTGCATTCTAAGTATCTGCCGACATAGCCGTGAAGCCTCCTTAACTTCTCCTGCGCGGTAGGCGGATAAGGCCTCGTCGTAAGCTCTGGCGGCATCGAAGCCCGGTCCCATGTTTTTGGATGAATTACTTACCATAGTTGTATTTTGCGCTCGGGTTAGGCACTTAGATTATCATACTTATAAGACAGCCGGAGCAGCTGAGTTTCTCTGTGAAAGTCGAGTTTGTTCAAATATGCTTTTAGCTCAGTAACGGTCAGTTCTAGCGTCCTGCAAGAATATAAAGCACCGCACGGCCTATCAGCCATGATGGTATTGCGACAGTGAATGCTTGTGTAATGTGCGTGGTATACGACGACCAGTCGGTGGACATCAGAATAAGTGCGGCTGGCCATACAATTACTGCCAGTATGCAACCTAACCAATATACTACAAGCGCTCCCCGCTGCACGACTGTAGTTTTATCTGTAAACTTGGTATCTGGTCGAAATAGCCCCATTTTCCTAGCCCTTAACCGCGACAATAAGCATTAACCCATGTATGTAGTTAATTACCTTAAGCATTGCATCATGAATTTTAACCTTTTGTTACATAGAAATTTCCGTCGTTGCACGCACTAGACCAGGAATGATCGTACCACTTACCTTGTCGTTGTAATCATCATGGTTTGTTTGCCGCCAAATCTTCGCGCAATGTTCTTGAGGCTGCGAACCAATGTATACTCCCCCATACTGCTCCAAAAATAACCACAGATAAAATTGCATAGCGTAGTGCTTCGGGCCCAAGTTCTGGACTGAGCATATCGCTTATAATCCCAACTATTAGAGGTCCAAGACCCATCCCAAGCAGGTTCGCCGTTAGAATTGATATTGCAGCGGCGGTCGCTCTCATACGAACACTCGCGAGACCTTGAACCATCGCGCTCAACGGTCCTAGATAAATTGGATAGAGTGCCATCGGA
>Ga0315336_1000888_pt1 | contig 67906 bp, 60 predicted proteins | sample ASW5metaG_FD_204512 | JGI IMG/M metagenome (GOLD analysis project Ga0315336, IMG submission 204512) | Ammonia-oxidizing marine archaeal communities from Monterey Bay, California, United States - ASW #5 | ecosystem: Environmental > Aquatic > Marine > Intertidal zone | place: USA: California... | reverse complement strand
CAGCAGGCTGTCGACGGCACCATCGAGGTCTTCGTGAACGGCGTCCCGACCACCGACTTCACCTACAGCCCCGGTGACAACTCCGTGACCATCAACTCCCCGTTGGTCGGCCCGGAAGATGTGGTCGACGTGGACTACGCGGTCGCCGCCGACTGCCCGTAGGGTCAGATTCAGTTACCGGAGAAAATCCGGGAGAGACGAGGGCGAGGGGTCATTCCCTCGCCCTCATGCGTCCTTGAATCCCGACGTCACATTTGAACGCGCCATCTGGTCCTCCATGCAGGAGGCCGATGACCGACGCCCTACGACTGCCCACCGCCACTGTCGACCTGCCCAGTGGCACTATTCGCTACGTGGAGGTCGGAAACGGGCCACCCGTTCTCCTGGTCCACGGCGCCCCGATGACGTCGCTGGCGTTCGTGCGGGTGATCCATGGCCTCGCGGGACATCTTCGAGGGCATGGCCTTGGACACCCGGTTCATGGAGCGCGCCCACGACATTGGTCGAAACGGTTCGCCAAGGCGGAACGCGCTGTCATTCCATGGGAGGAGCACTTCCCGATCTTCGCATCGGGCGCATTGGTCGCCCAGGTCGTGTCAGACTGGGCCTCGAGGGAGCTCCAATGACCGAGGCGTTCGAGCGCGAACGCGGCGCCCTGACAGCACATGCCTACCGGATGCTGGGAGATGCGGCGCGGGCGGAAGAAGTCGTCCAGGAGGCGTGGATACGCTGGCAACCCACGCTTCAGCAGTCGACCGACCTCGGGCCTGGCTCACCCGGGTCGTGACAAATCTGTGCTTGAACGAGCTTCAATCCGCGAGGGCGAGAAAGGAGGAAGCCCGGGGAATGTGGCTCCCGGATCTCGTGGAGTCCGGAGGGGTATGACCGGTCCGAGGACATCTCTCTGGCGTTCCTGGTGCTTCTGCAGCGTCTCACGCCGGCCGAGCGAGCCGTGCTCTTGCTGCATCAGGTCTTCGACTTCTCCCACGGCGAGATCGACGAAATCCTGGATCGAACCCAGCGGCGTGCCGACAACTCCTCCGACGCGGCCGGGCACATCTAGACGAGGCGTCAGTTCGTGATTCCGCCTCGCCAGACGAGCATCGCCGACTCCTGGAGGCGTATCGGCGGCCACCACGGGCGACTTCGACAGCCTGCTCGCGCTTCTCGCTCCCGACGCCACACTTGTCGTGGACGCCGGCGCAGACGGTAGGGAATTCGGCGGCGTGCGCAACCTCCTGGCTCCGCTCTCTGGGCGTGCTCGAATTGCGGCATTCGTCAGCCACGTGACACCCTCGGGTTCGACCGGCTTGACGTGGACAATGCGAGAGTTCAATGGTCGCCCAGCGGTGGTCGCCTGCCGCGCCAACGACCCATTCGCGGTGATCGCCCTACACATTTCGGAAGGTAGGATCCAGGGCGTCTTCGTGCAGGCCGACGCAGATCGGCTCCAGGGGCTGTAGACGGTACCGATTCGGTACGGAAGAAATGCGGATCTCGCGGGAGAGCACGCTATAAAATGAGAGCCGGAGGGACCATGACCCGCATTCCGTACTGCCTGCTTCTCGCTGTGGCGCTCATCGCCTGTGACGACCCCATCGTCAAAGACCCGGGCGAGGTCGGCGCAGACACAGACACCGATACGGACACCGACGCCGACACCGACGTGTATGTGCCGGTTCCCGACGCACCCCAGGTCGTCGACGACCTCGCGACCGTCGACGAGGGCGACGTGACCGTCATCGACGTGCTCGCCAACGACACCGACGCCCAGGACGACATGGATCCGTCGACCCTCACCATCGTCGCCGAGCCCCTGCTCGGCGAAGTGGTGTTGCGACCGGACTTCACCGTCGGATATCGCCACCCCGACGCCGACATCACCGACGATGTCTTCACGTACACGGTCAGCGACCTCGCCGGAAATACGTCCGATATCGGGACCGTCACGATCTCGGTGACCCCTCGCGTCAACGTGCCGCCCACGGCCAACGACGACAACGGATTCGCGCCACCAGGAGCGCTGGGCAGCCTCAACGTCACCAACAACGACACCGACCCCGACGACGCTGTAGACGTGGCATCTGTCGCTATCGTCGCCCAGCCGGCTTTTGGAACCCTGGTTGTGCAGCCGGACGGAACGGTCGAGTACACCCATGATGGCAGTCTGAACTACGTCGACGGCTACACCTACGTGGTCAGCGATATGTACGGAGACGAGTCTAATATCGCCACGGTGAACATGATCATCACCGACGCGATTGAGATGGACCTGACGCCCACCACTGGCGTTCTCATCGAGACCGATGACCCCTGGTGGGCCAACAAGGGCTACCAGTTCACGGCTGCTCAGGACTTCAGCATCAGTGGCGGTGCGTGGTGGATTCAGCTGCCCGTCGGCGGCTACGTCAGCCTGAGCATCTACGACCAGAACGGCATCTTACTCGCTCGGGGAACCCAGGGCATCGGCCAGAATCTCGGCCTCGAAGAGTGGTATCAATCGGATCTGAACTTCAACTTCGTGGCCGGAACCGTCTACACCGCGTCGTTCTACACCAACTTCGCCGCGAGCTCGACCTTCGATCGTCAGGACGGGCCCCAGTACGGCTACTCCGTGGCTGGGATCGTGAACAATGTCGAGCACCGGTCATCGAGCGTTTCTGGCGACAACGCGAACGAGGAGTGGCCAGACTATCTGGGCAACACCTGGGCTCCCCATCAGCGGCTCGACGTATTGACCGGCCCGTAGCTGCGCTTCGAGCCGGTTGATTTCACCGGCGCAACATCAGTGGTGGCGTCAATCGACGGGTGTTGGCGCGTTCCCTGGCCGCTCGCCCGAGATCGGCATCACTGCTGCGCGGCGAGACGTAGTCGGCATCGAAGAAGCTCGCGATGTCCGTGACCAGACCCTCTTCCTCGCCCTCCCGTTCAGAGAACGCGACGACCTCGGGGTCGAGCTGGGCGGGATCGGTGGGATTTCTCCTCGACATGGAACCTCCGTAGCTCAGAGGATTTCACGGAGGGCCTTGCAATGTCAAGTCTTTGGATAAGGTGATGCATCAGGTGTGGGATCAGCCACGTTGCATCACACGTCCAACTCCACGATCACTGGCGCGTGATCCGAGACTTCTAAACCGCCTTTCCGATCAATCGATGCGCTGGTGATCAAGGCGGCGGCTGCGCGGTTGGCGAGGATGTAGTCTATGCGCCAGCCGCGGTTGAGCTCCCGTGCGCGGCCGCGGTTGGACCACCACGAATAGGGTCCCTTCTGATCCGGAAATTCCCGTCTGATCACGTCCGTCCACCCGGAATCGAGGAGCGTGGTGAACCACTCTCGCTCGTGTGGAAGAAAGCCGGAGTTCTTTTTGTTTGCGGTCGGATTGTGGATGTCGTTGGCGGTGTGGGCGATGTTCAGGTCGCCTCCGAGGAGAACCGGTTCCTCCAAAGACGCCAAATGGCTACTCCACGGAAGAAAGCGGTCCATGAAGACCTCTTTTCGCGTCTGCGCTTCGGGCTTTGCCGAGCCGGAAGGCAGGTAGATATTGACGATCTGGACGCCTCTTGTGCGCGTTCGCAGCACCCTGCCCTGCGGATCGGGCCCGTCCATGCCGACGCCAAGCCGTTCGTGCTCGGTTCGAGAAAACGTCGCGACGCCGGAATAACCAAGCTTCTCGGCCGGTTGCCACTCCGCTTTCCAGCGGCGCGGTCGACCCCATTTCGGAACGAGCTGCTCCGGGAGCGCACGGACCTCCTGCATCATCAAAACGTCGGGTTTGAGGCGACGCATGTGCCGGTCGAGGTTCTTGCGAATCGCGGCGCGCAGGCCGTTCACATTCCAGCAGACAACCTTCAATCGATGACGGGTGGGAAGGCCATCATCTGGCCACCGGCGAGCACCGTTCGCTCGGAGTCCGGAACGTCCCAGTTAGACGCCTGGCTGGGCCACACGGTCCACACCTTGCCGTCGACCTGGTACTTGTGGCCGCCAACGAGATTTTCGTACGGACCGACATCGCTCCATGTGCCGTAGGGCAGCACCTCGACGATATCGACGGTCCCATCGAGATGCTCGACATAGTGGGTCCACATGACGTTGCCATTGGAGACGATGCTGACGGACTGGGTGCATGTGACGGTATCGCCAGTGTCGCCAGTGTCGGCCGGTGCGTACATTGTCTGGCACCAATCGGGATCCTGGCCAGGAACGTAGGCCGGCGTCCAATAGGCGTAGCCCACGAATGCGGCCTGCACGACGCCCAGAGCGGCGGTGTCGTCCCCTGGCTTGGCGTCGCCCTTGTCAGTGGTTCCGCTGCAACCGGCGATCGCTATCAACCAGATCCATCGCATGTAGTGTCCTCCTACCGGACAGTCTACGCGATATAGGCCCCGAGTCCATGGGGAGATGTGATGCGTTGGACCTCCGCCTTTTGCGCGATGTTGGGTGCCGCCGCGTGTGCGACAACCGCCGAACCCGTTGTCTACACCGAGGTCGTCGATGGCCCGTTGACGCCCGACGCGTACGACGCCCTGCTCGAGGACGCCGCTGGACGCATGCCCGCAGATGCCAACCAACTCCGCCTCGTCACAGCCGACGGCACTCCCCTCGACAGTCTCCTGCCCGCGCGCGCGAATCCGCCCGACGATCGGCATCAGATCAGAGCAGGTGCCGCCGACAACCCCGGTCACACGGACGGGTTTTTGTCCGGAAGAGCCGTTTACATGAGTCAATGCCACGGCTGGCTCTACAGCGAAGTCCTCGGCCGGTTCGCGACCCAGCGAGGCGATGTGTGGGACACCGTCGAGGACTTCCACAATCCAGAGGGAGCGAACATCTTCCTCCTCAACTACCTCGAGAACGCGGGCGCCTCCGTGTACACGGCTCGAGAGCGGGGCATGAACCCAAATCAGGCGCTCTCGGACAACGGCGACGCGAGCTATTTCGAGTCCGGCGCTGGATTCGAAAATGGGAGCGCCGGGTTCGCAGACCGGGCTCCCTACCCCTACGGAACCAATCCCTTCGACCAGGGCAGCACGCGTCGTTTTCCCGCCGACGGCGGCGGGTCGGTCACATGGAGGCCATCCATCCCAGAAGAGGGGTATTACGCCGTCTATGTGAGTTGGGACTCTGCGGCCGACAACTCGGCTTCAGCACACTACCGAATCGTGCATCCCGGCGGCACCATCGATAGATATTTCGACCAGACGGTGCACGGATCGACGTGGCAGTACCTCGAAAACCTCTGGCTCGACGCCGGCTCCTCACTGACTATCGAGCTCATCGGCGACAGCGCCGAGTCCAATACCTGGTTGTCCGCAGATGCGGTCCGCGTGGGAGGCGGCATGGGGGACGTCCAGCGCGTCGGGGGTGTCTCGGGCAGGCCTCGCTGGGAGAGCAGCGCGGTCTTCTACAACCAGTACAACGGCGCACCGACATCGGTGTACGACCCGTGGAATGATGGGGACGGGAGCGACCCCTCGACGCGCTCCATGTGGGCGGACTGGGAGCACCCCAGCGGCGAGGACGCCGTCTACCTGTCGTGGCACTCCAATGCCTCGCAGGGGGACGCCAGGGGCACTGTCACCTACTTTGCAGGCGGAGGCGCGGACGCGCCAGCCGGCCACGGACAAGCCTGTGGCCCGTCGGGACCGGCCATCGACGGCAGCTATTCACTCGCCAACCTCGTTCAGGTCGAACTGGTGGCGAGCTTCAGGGACCGCTGGGACGCCAGCTGGCAGGACCGGGGCGTCAACGAGTCCTGCTTCTCCGAAGTGAATCCCAGCTACAACGACGAGATGCCCGCGGCATTGGTGGAGCTCGCCTTCCACGACAACGAGGAGGACACCCTCCACCTCAAACATCCGAAGTTCCGCGACGACGCGTCCCGTGCCATGTATCGGGGGATTGTCCGGTACTTTGCGGAGCGTGACGGCATCAATCCCACCTATTTGCCGGAGCCGCCGGAGTCGGTCGCGCTGGTTCACGCCGACGACGGACTGCTGCACATCACCTGGGCACCGGGCCCGAGCGGCGCACCCCTGGGAGACGGCGCAACGGGCTACCTCGTGTCGCTGTCCGCAGATGGTCGGGCCTGGGACAGCGGGACCGCCATCGCTGGCACCGAGGCCATCATCGTGGCCAGGCCCGGAACGACCGTGTTCGCCAGGGTCTCGGCGACCAACAGCGGCGGGGTCAGCTTTCCGTCGGACGTCGTTGGGGCCAGACGCAGTCCCGACGGCGCTTCGACTGCACTGGTGATCGGCGCCTTCGACCGGCTGGATCGCGGTCTGCTCGAGTTCCTCAATGTCCCGAATGTGGGCGACATCGACCGGTTCAAGTACCACAAGACCAATACCGGGAGCATCATCGCTCCTCACGGTCGGGCAATCGCCGAGGCCGGCTGGTACTTCGACAGCGCCAGTGACGAAGCGGCGCGCGCCATCGATCTATCGGCCTACCCGATAGTCGTCTGGGCGGCCGGAGAGGAGTCGACCGTCGACGAGAGCTTCTCGAGCGATCAGCAGGATCAGATCCGCGCCTACTGGCAAGGCGGTGGCGCACTCTGGGTCTCCGGTGCCGAAGTTCTCTGGGATCTGGACGCCCGCGGAGACGCCAACGACATCGCGTTTGCGGGGGACGTCCTCGGCGCCAGCATGGCCGCGGACGCATCGGCCACCAACGACGTCGACGGCGAGGGAATCCTGGCAGCGGTCGGTCCCATGGACTTCGACTTGTCGGACGGCGCGCCCTACCCGGTCGAGTGGCCCGATGTGTTGAGCTCCAGCCGAGCCGTCATCGCGCGCTATGGCGGCAGCGAAATCGCAGGGGTCGTCGGCGACGGCGTTGCCACGTTTGGATTTCCCTTCGACGCCATCGGCGATCCAGCAGTTCGCACGGCCGTCGCCGATGCTCTTCTGGGTGAACTCGTCGACGGGGCAGTACCCGACGACATCTCCCCCGATCCCGACGATGAACCCTGGGTACGCGACCCCGACGACCCGTACACCACCCCAACGGATACCGACACCGACACCACGAGTCTCGGAGACACCGGGGGAGCCGCCAACGGGCCAAGTCCGCGCGTACCGCTGGACCAGACCGGGGGCTGCGGGTGCGCGCAGGTCGGCAGCTCGGGTTTAACGTGGCCCACTTCACTGGTTATGCTCGCCGCGCTACTGGGCCTGCGACGCAGGCGCGAGAGATGTGATGTCCAAGTGGGCTGAGGTACAGGAACGGGTGCGGCACCAGTTCAAGCTCGACAGAGACGAAGACCACGAGTTTTCGCTCACTACCGAGCGCCATGACGTCTCTGGCTCTCGCGCCCAGCGGGTCATGGTGCGCCACTACACGGCGTGGGACACCGACATGATCGAGATCCGCAGCGCGTTTGCCGAGGCCACCGAGCTCGATGCCGAGGCGATGCTCGAGGACTCGCTACATCTCCCCCTGGGCTCGATCGCGCTGCACGGCCGATTCCTGGTTGTCGTGCACAAGACGGTTCTCGATCACGTGACCGTCGACGGCGTGGTGTTTTTGTTGACGCGCATCAGCCTGTTGGCCGATGTTCTCGAAGAGCGACGGGGCGGCGACCGCTTCTGATGGAGGATTGAATCCGATGACGACCTGGCCCGACATCCAGAAGCACCTGCGGGGAAGCTACAAGCTCGCGGACGATACCCCAGATATGATCAGCATGATCTGGTCCTACGACGACGGCCGAAAACAGAAGATCATCGTGCGTAGATTTAAAGCAGCCGAGCGCGAGATGCTCGAATTCAAGAGCCCGTTCGCGCGACGTGGCGATGTCGATCCACTGGCAATGCTCGAGGACAATGGCAAGCTGCCGTTGGCAACCGTTGCGCTGTCGGGCGACGTCTTCCTGGTCGTCTACAACGCCCTGCTGGAAAACCTGCACATCGGTGATTTCGACTTCATCCTGAGCCGCGTTGCCGCGGTCGCAGACACCCTCGAGGAGAAGTACGTCACGCGGGATGAGTTCTAGACGGCATCAATCAGCCAAAGCAGGAAAGCCCCGGCGCGTCGAAACGCGTCCGGGGCTCTCTGATGCCAGAGCCGACAGTTGATGCCGACAGCTGATAGCGCTCTATTCGCAGATGGTGCTCAGCAACAGACGACAGACCGTGTACGGGTCGACGTTGGCGCACGGGCGTCGATCCTCGAGGTAGCCCTTGCCCGATGCGTAGGTCGCAACCGGAATGCGAACCGAGGCGCCGCGGTCGGACTTGCCATAGCGGAACTCTCTGTAGGAGCAGGTCTCGTGCAGGCCGGTGAGACGCTGCTCGATTCCGAAGCCATAGTTCGCGATGTGGTGGTCGTGCCGGGCCTCGAGCTTCGGCATGGCAGCCAGAATCACGTCGAGTCCGCCCTCGGCGCGCATGGCCGCAGTGGAGAAGTTGGTATGGGCGCCAGCACCGTTCCAGTCGCCGCGGACCGGCTTGGGGTGCAGGGTCATGGTCACACCGTACTCTTCGCCGATTCGGTAGAGGAGCCACCGCGCGAGGTGCAGGTGGTCGGAGACTGCGAGGGGGTCGCCGGTTCCGATCTGGAACTCCCACTGACCCGGCATGACCTCGGCGTTGATGCCATAGATGAGCAGGCCGGCGCGGATGCAGGCATCGAGGTGCTGCTCGACGATGTCGCGTCCGAAGACCTCGTCGGCTCCGACACCGCAATAGAACGGTCCCTGCGGCGCCGGGTATCCGCCATCTGGCCAGCCGTAGGGGCGGCGGCCTTCGAACATCGTGTATTCCTGCTCGATTCCGAACCAGGGCTCCTCGGCCTTGTGCCGCTCGACGACCTCGCGAAGAGTCGCCCTCGCGTTGGTGGCGTGGGGCGTGCCATCGGTGTTGAAGACCTCACACATGACGAGAAGGTCGTTCTCGCCGCGCATGGGGTCGGGGCAGCTGAACACCGGACGAAGCAGGCAATCGCTGTCCTCGCCGGCGGCCTGGGCGGTGCTGGAGCCATCGAAGCTCCACTCGGGCAATGGCGCGCCGTCCGCGAGGACGCGCGTCTTGGAACGCAACTTCTGGGTGGGCTCGGTGCCGTCGATCCAGATGTATTCGGCTTTGTACATTTGGCAGTCCTGACCTGGGTAAAGGTGGGGGGGTTGTGACGTGTTCCCGGCCCTTTGGACCGGCGCTCGGTTTAGCCCGGTGGATCGCCAGGTGCACATATTAAAATGAATGAAGATTCAGAATTGCAGCCCACTCGAAAACCACCGAGCAATGCCTGGAACGCGGGCTGACGAGCCAGAACAGATGTGATCAGGTACATCGAATCGACCAGGTGTGGAAACCTGGCGAGCCCCACGGAGCCCACCCATGGTCGAACATGTAGAAGCGCAGGTGCTGATCCTGCTGCTCATCGCCGCGTTGGTCGGAATGGCGGCCCGACGACTGCGGGTGCCCTACACCCTTGCATTGGTTGTCGCGGGTCTGGTGCTCGGTTTCGTGCATCTCGACGCCCTACATGGCGTTGCACTCCAACCCCAGATCCTTCTGCTACTGCTCCTGCCGGCCCTGTTGTTCGAGGCCGCTTTCCACGTAGACGTGCACGAGTTCCGTCGGAACATCGTCCCGATCCTCACGCTCGCGGTGCCTGGCGTCCTGGTGGCGGTGAGTGCGACGGCAGGCCTGCTCTACGTGAGTCTGGGTTTGTCGGGTCTGGTCCCGAGCTTCGGGTTGGACCACGCCTTTCTCTTCGCCGCGGTGATCTCGGCCACCGACCCGGTCTCGGTACTGGCGCTGTTCCGAACTCTCGGCGTCGACAAGCGCTTGTATTTGTTGGTCGAGGGAGAGTCGCTCCTCAACGATGGTGTTGCTGTTGTGGTCTTCTTCATCGTGGCTGCCGTTCTCGGCATCGACATCGGACACGGCGGAGAGGCCCACGCTGTGCACGGGACCGCCGAAATCGTGTCGATGGCGATCAAGCAATTCGCGTGGATGGCGGGTGTCGGTACCCTCACCGGACTCGCCATTGGCGGAGCAGTGTCGGCCCTCACCAAGCAAATCGACGATCACCTGGTCGAGGTCACTCTCACCACCATCGTCGCCTACGGTTCCTTTCTGGTCGCGGAGCAACTTCACGCATCCGGAGTGCTCTCCACCGTCGCCGCCGGAATCGTCATGGGATCCCTCGGCCGAAACTACGGCATGAGCGTATCTACTCGGGTCGCCGTTGAGGATTTCTGGGAGTACGCCGCCTTCCTGGCCAACTCCTTCGTCTTTCTCCTCGTCGGACTGGAGCTCGATGCGGGAACCATGTCGACCTACGCACCGGCCATCGCCGTAGCTTTTGCGATGGTCTGTATCGGTCGGGCGACCGCGGTCTACGGCCTTATTCCCATCGCCAATCGTTTCGCGGAGCCGATTCCCCTCGCCTGGCGCCACGTCATGTGGTGGGGTGGGCTGCGCGGTTCGCTGTCGATGGTCCTTATCATCACCCTCCCAGAGGCATTCCCGGGTCGAGATGTCCTCGTCGCGCTGGTCTTCGGCATCGTCGCCATCAGCCTCTTCCTTCAGGGACTGACGGTGGGGCCGTTCATGACACGCCTCGGGCTGCTGACCGGTGACACAGAAACCAAGCGGGATTACGAGCTTGCGCGCGGCCGCGCAATGTCCGCCCACGAGGCTATCGGGCACGCCGAAGAACTGGCCCATCGCGGCCTTATCAGCCCCGCAGCCCACTCCCGCCTCCGAAGCTGGTACGAGCGGCGAAGAGACGAAGCGCAGACAAATGCAGAAAAACTAGCAGCTGGCACCCAGCACCCCGAACAAGTCCTCGAGGGGCTGAAGATGCTGGTCGACGTCGAGCGGGACACTCTGCGCGAAGCAGCCCACCACGGCGTGCTCGCCCCCGATGTCGTGCAACAACTCACCGCCGAGACCCACGCCCGCATGGTTGCGCTGTCGGAGGCTGCACATCACGGCGACGAGGCCCTGGCCAAGGCGGTGCAGGAACTCATCGGCGAAGTCGATTCACCCAAGGAGTAGCGCTTCCGGGGGCCGGCGGTGTCGAAAGAACATCGCCCGAGGAGGCCCCATGTTGCGAATCGCTGTTCCCTTGCTCACCCTGTCCGCCTGCACCGTCGGTGGAGGCGAACGCCACTGGTCCTTCGAAGATGCCAAGGGCGTGTGGATCGAGGTCGGAAGCGGAAATGTGAACATCTGTGCCATCGACGATCGGGAATCCATCGACGTGAGCTGGGACGGCGGCGGCATGGGCAAGCCCGCGAATCCGTACATCGAAGTCGAGCCCGACGGCTGGCTGACTTTCGACGCCCGCGGACTCCTCGGCGGCGGCGAATTGGAAGTGATGCTGCCCCAGGGCCTGCCCTTCGAGGTCTACCTCGAGCGCGGAGACATCTCCGTCGGTCTCGAAACGGGCACCGATCTCATCGCCTGTGTCGCGGCGGGCTCCATAGATATCCACATTCCCGAGGGCAGCTACGACATCGAACTGCAGGGCGCCGTGGGCTCCTGGGAGACCAGCGGCGTCACCCACGATCCGGACTCCCAGCACCGGGTTCAGGCCTGCGCGGCGACCGGCGAGATCAACATCCACTCCGGAGAGGGAAACCCCGACTGAGTTACTTGGTGGATCCGCCTCCCAGGTCTCTTTGAACGCCGTCGAGCTCCGCAACGTCACCAAGTCCTTCGGCCCCACGATCGCCGTGGACGGTCTCGACCTCGACATCCGGCAGGGCGTGATCCACGGTTTCCTCGGTCCGAACGGCTCGGGGAAGACCACGACCATTCGCATGATTCTTTCGATCCTCTATCCGGATGACGGCCAGGTCAGCGTGCTCGGAAAGGCCAGCGCCCACGACAGCAAACAACGCATCGGATACCTGCCTGAAGAGCGAGGACTCTACCCGAAAATGAAGGTAGGAGCGTTCCTCTCGTACCTGGCCAGCCTCAAAGGAGTCCCCTCCCAGGGGATGCGCGATCGGGTTCTGGATTGGCTGGAGCGGGTGGAGCTCGCGGACAAAATCGACACGCCCTGCGAGGATCTCTCCCGCGGCATGAAGCAGAAGGTCCAGACGCTGCAGGCGCTGATCCACCAGCCCGATCTCCTCATCCTCGACGAGCCCTTCAGTGGTCTGGATCCCGTCAACAGGCGTCTGATGGCCGACCTGTTCCTGGCCGAGGCCGAGCGGGGGTGCACGCTGATCTTGTGCACCCACATGATGCACCACGCCGAAGAACTCTGTGATCACATCGTGATGATGAATCTCGGCCGCAAAGTTCTCGACGGACCCATCCGCGAGGTGCGCAAGCTGGAATCCGGCATTCTCCAGTGCGAACCGGTCTCTGACCACGACCCCGATTCACTGCTGTCCATCCCGGGGGTCAAGAGCGTCCGCAGAGACGCACACGAGCTGCGCATCCACCTCGAGGCGGGGGTCGACGGCAGCACACTTATCCCCGACGTGACCCGGATCGTGCCCTGCTCCCGCATCGAGATCGAACGACCGTCCCTCGAGGACGTGTTCATCGAGACCGTCGCCAAGGCAAAGACGTGATTCGCCGCGTCTACCTGATCGCAAGGCACGAGTTCGTGAAGACCGTCTTCACCCGGGCGTTTGCCTTCCTGATCGCCCTGCCAATCTCGTTGGCGACGATTCCGCTGTTCATTGGCGGTGGGATCGCCGGGATCGCCGGCGTGGCCCAGATGTTCGGTAGCGACGAGGAGGAAGCACCTTCAGTCGTGATTCTCCACGTGGCCGACGCCTCGGGTCAGCTCGATCCTCCGGCGGCGGTGTCCATCGACGAGTTCGACATCCAGATCGTACCCGTACCGGTAAAAGACGCCCGGAAGATGGCAGCGGCGGACGACTCCGAACAGGCGGCGACCTTCCTCCTCGTGGTCCACCCCGACGCGATGACTACCGAAGAAGACAGCTTTACCCTGTACTTCGACCAGGAGGAAGCCGAGGAGAAGAGCCAGGTCCGCAATATCGCGAGAGACTGGATTCGAGATGCCAGGTTCGTGCACGCCGGATTCGACCCCCAGGTCGTCGAAGACCTGCGCAGTGTCTCGGGTGACATCGAGCGCCTCGACATCATCACGAGGACCGAGGAGGTCGCTTTTCTCGCGAAAAAGGGCTTGCCGTTCGCAGTCCTGTTGCTCATGTACATGACGGCAACCGTCGGCGGGAACGGCCTTCTCACCTCGACCATCGAAGACAGGAACACGCGAATGGTCGAGATCCTCCTCGGATCGGTGTCCCCACAGGAGCTCATGCTCGGCAAGCTCGTCGGTCACCTGGGAGCGAGCGTCATGCTGGCCGTGTTCTGGGGCGGACCGGCAATTCCATTCATTATCGGTTCTTCGATACTGGCGTTTGTCGGTCCCATTCAGGTGATGTACGTGTTCGCCTTCTTCGTCGTCGCGACCTTGACCTACGCCACCGGAATGGGCGCAATCGGTTCGGCGGTGAACGACGTCCGCCAAGCGCAACTCCTCATCACCCCGGTTGCGCTTGGCACCCTGGCCGCGATGGCGCCCGCTGTGTACGTCGGCGTGTACCCGGACACGGGGCTGTCGGTGTTCTTCAGCTTGTGTCCGCCGTTTGGTGTCTACGCGATGGCTGTCCGCCTCACGACGGAGAGCGGAGCACCGCACTGGCAGGTCTGGTTGTCGCTCCTACTGTCCGCCGGGTTCGCGGCGCTGCTGCTGGCGGCCTCGGGACGGATCTACCGCCTGGGTCTTCTTCTGCGCGGCTCGCCACCCAATCTGCGGACACTGCTGCGGTGGATGTTCACACCCTAGTGGCCCGTGCCGAGACTTCCTGACGGAAGTCTCGACCCGGATCCCCTGCTTCCATTGCCAGAATCCCGGCGCTGGCCCTCCCGTCCCGCCGCACGCGCTGGCCTGCCAAACGTCGGTTCCCCGAACGTCTGCCCTTGGCCGCGCGTGCGACGACGTACGGCAGGGACCGCTCAGCGCCAGCATTCCTCGACCGTGGCCGGGCAGGACTTCGCAAGCGAATTCCTGACCGCCCCCTAGTTGGCGACGACCTCGATCTCCGCCATCGCCTCGCTGGTTCCAATCCGAGCGGTGATGAAGGAGACGCCGACCTGATGACCCGTGATGGTCCCCTGCTTCACGCCAGCCACCGTGCTGTTCGACGTAGCCCACGTGGCTTCTTCGGCTTTGACGACCGTGTCTCCGGCCCGCACTTCGAGCGACAGCGTTGCCGTTGCGCCGATGGCCACGCTGGCGGGTACGTCCAGGAAGCGCAAACTCACGGCGGGATCGACCACCAGGGTCCAGACGACCTCCTGTTCCTCCCAGGTCTCGGTGACCTGGGTCTCTCCCCGCGCCTTGGCGATCAGGCGCCCATCGACCATCGCCGCCACCGCGGGATCGTCGATCGCGACCTCGATGGTATCTGGACGCAAACCGTCGTCGAGTACGATTCGGGGCCGATCCACAGGACCTAGCTTGTCGACGCGGAGCTGGCTCGGCCCCTCATTCGTGAGCGCTGGCGTGGTCTGTTGAACACCACACGCCGCCAGCAGGAGCCAGATGACCGCCCTCTTCATTGAGCCTCCGCTATCACAATAGCGTCGTCTAACGGACTTCGACCACATCGAGGGCAACCCGAGACACGACGTCGCGAGGTGTGACCACAATGTGGGTGGCATCGGCTAAGGGCTGGTCCAATATGGGATCGACCGCGATCCACCGTTCGCCATGTCGAACCTCGGCCCATGCATGCGGATGAAACCCAGTCCCAAAGCCGCCTTCTATGTACACCAGCCCGTCGACCACCCGGGCACTGAGATTCGCCGCGGCGGCGCGCGCGACAAATCCAGCGGCATGGGCCTTACAGTCTCCCTCTGTCGAATTTCGCGTGGCGGTGACGAGATCTCGAAGCTGCTCCCAGTCGGCGGCTGGAATTTCCGCTCTGAGAGGCCGCTCGACCACGATCTCCCGCCCGCCCATTCGATAGACGCCGCGCCGTGAGCTTCGCGCCCGGGGTATCGGATCGCTCGGGCGCCTCAAGATCGCAACGATGTCGACGGCAACGCCGATCTTCTCTGGGCCTGAGAGTGCCTCGAACACCAGGCCCTCCAATGCCACGGGATCGGACTCCCCGATACCGCCCACCCGGAGCTCCGTGGGCACACCGTCGACGAGGAATCGATAGTGCCTCCGTCGCATCTGAACCGGCTCGGGCCCGGACATGCCCGCGATGCGCTCTTCGATTCCGATGCGATGTCCGGCGAGCTCGATGGCGTGCCACTCGCGACTGTCGACCACCTCGGGATCTCCCAAACCCGCCTCGACCCAGGGGTCTGGGGCGCCGCATGCCGCAATGCACAACAGTACCAAGAGGTGTGTAATCACCTCGGGGAGGTATCACCCCGGCTGACACGAAGCTGCGGGAGCGCTACACTTCGGGCGGAGCGTACGACCTCTTGGAGCTGTTCACCTCATCTGTCTTCTCCGCCGGTGACCGGAGAGATGCCGTCTACATCGACCAGGTCCTCTTGTTGCCCCGTCATGGCTTGTTGGCGGTGGCCGACGCCCCAGGCGGCGGAGAGGACGGGCGCGCCGGTGTGCGAATCGCCATCGATACCGTTCGCACGCACGTCGAACGCAACGAGGACATCCTGCAGCGGTTCCGCCGAAACCCCGCCGCCGAACTCCGTAAGCGCATCCTCAACATCATCGAAGAGGCCTTTGCGCGCGCAGCGCAGGAGATCTTTGCGTTCGCGCGCCGTCGCAGTGGCGTCGTGGTGACCCTCGACGTGGCGCTGCTGCTCCACCACGAGGCGTTCATCGGTCACGTTGGGGACGGTCGCGTCTACCTGGTCCGACGCGGTCTGGTCCATCAGCTCACCGTCGATCACTCGCGCGGAGACGAGGCCGTCGCCTTCGACGATCTCGGCTCGAGCGCCGACGGACCGGCCACCAGCGCTGGCGATCGCCGCTTTACACGGGCCCTCGGGCCCCAACCGCGCGTGCGTGTCGAGTCCCTGTGCATGGAGCTCGCACCCGAGGACCGGTTTGTGGTGTGCAGCGCCCATCTGCACCGAGCACTGCCGGAGAGCATCCTCCACACACACCTGACCTCGGAACACCTCGACGGCCTCGGCCCTGCGCTGACACGCGACGCCGGAAACAGCTCGCTGGTCGCCGCGTGTGCACAGCTCGGAAGCGGAGAGCCGTTTACCCCTGACAGCGCTCAGAGTCGGCTGGCCATCCTCGCGCCCATGCCGCTCTTCGCTCACTGCAACGAGCGCGAGCTCCGCTCGGTCGCCCAGTCGACGCGCCCCCGCCAGTTCACCAAGGATCACGTGATCTTCGAGCAAGGGCAGCCGGGAACCGAGCTCTACCTCGTCATCAGCGGAAGCGTCGCCATCGTCAAGAACGGCCGCACCATCGTCACGCTCGGACCCGGATCCAACTTCGGCGAGATGGCGATGCTCGACGAACCCTCCCGTTCGGCCAGCGCGATCGCGGCCGAAGAGTGCGAGCTGATGGTCATCCCCCGGGACGCGTTCTTCGCGATGCTGAAGGGCAATCCCATGCTGGCGGTGAAGATCCTCTGGAACATGCTGCTTCGACTGTCCGCGAATCTGCGGAACACCTCGGCGCGGCTGGCGGATCTCGAGTCGGGGTAGACCGCCTACTCGGCGACCTCGGGCTCCGCGTACAGATTCGTAAAGAAACGCGACCCCCGGACCTGCCCGTATTCCCCGGCACAGCGGTCCCATGACAGCCAAACGAAGTGGGCCTTGCCCTTGACCTGATCGAAGCGAACGATGCCCCAGCGCCGACTGTCCTCGGAGTTGTCGCGGTTGTCGCCCATCACGAAGACCGTGTTCTCGGGGACCGTAAAGGCCTTGTGATTGGCGAGCAGTCCACCGAGGCCGGTGCTGGTGAGCATCTCGTGTTGCACTTCGCCGAGGTCCTCGATGTAGCGCTTGGCGCCGTGGGACCGGCAGCGATCGTCAACAAATGAGTAGCTACCTTGATAATCGCGCTGCTGTAGGACTCCATCGAGGATAACCTGGTTGTTCTTCACTTCGATGCGATCGCCCCCGATGGCCACCACGCGCTTGATGTACGTGAGGCTCTCGTCATTGGGGTAGCGAAAGACGATGATGTCGCCGCGGTCGGGGTCACCCCAGTCGAAGATTTCCATGCGTGGGACGATCCACACCTTGTCGAGAACGAAGGGGATGTCGACACCGGTGAAGGGCGTCCACAGCCCGTAGGCGCTCTTGTTGACCAGCACGTGGTCCCCGATCAACAAGGTCGGCACCATCGACCCCGACGGGATCCGGAACGGCTCGAAGATGTAGGTGCGGATGAGCAGCACCGCGAGGATCGCCGGACCCCACGCGCGGGCGACTTCCCCCCACCATGCGAGGCCGGTTTTTGGACGGGCCTCCTTTTCGATGTCCACTGGGTCTCCTTGACGCCCGCTAAACTACCGCGTGCATTACAGGTGCGCATGCCGTCGCGCCCCACCTTGGACGATATACGACAAGCCGTGGCCAGACCTCCGGCCATCCTGGAGCGACCGGAGAGCAGGCTGGCGGCGGTGGCAGCGGTGATCACGCATTCTCGAGAGCTCCTGTTCATGAAGCGCGCCGAGTACCCGGGCGATCCGTGGAGCGGACACATCTCCTTTCCGGGCGGACGGGTGGAGCCGGACGACGAAACCGCCCTGCACGCCGCCAGACGCGAGACCATGGAAGAGCTCGGCTTCGACCTCTCCGCCTCCGAAGTCCTCGGCCAACTCGACGATCTACCTACCGTATCGGGGCTCCCCGACATGGTCATCCGCCCGTTTGTATTCGTCGTGCCCGAGATTCCAACCCTTCTCCCCAACCGCGAAGTCGCGGGCACACATGTGATCTCCATCGACTACCTGCTCTCCAATGAAGGTCGAAAACCGTTTCAGTTTGGACACAAGGATCGGGACTACAGGATGGCGTCGGTCGACATCGACGGGCAGCGGCTCTGGGGACTCACCTTGCTCTTTGTCGACGACCTTCTGGATCGGCTCGATGGCGGTGGGCGCGGCCTGGCGCGCATCGAGTAGAGGCTACTCCGCCAGCCACTCGGCGACATCAGTTGCATAATAAGTCAACACGCCATCCGCGCCGGCACGCTTGAATCCGGTCAGCGCCTCCAGGACGACCTTGCGCTCGTCCAGCCAACCGTTCTGACAAGCCGCCTTGAACATCGCGTATTCACCGGACACCTGATACACGAATGTCGGGCGTTTGAAGTGCTCCTTCACGCGCCAGAGCACATCGAGATACGGCATTCCCGGCTTCACCATCACCCAGTCGGCGCCCTCGTCGATGTCCAGCCCGACCTCGTGCAGGGCCTCGTCCCCGTTCGCCGGATCCATCTGGTAGGTGCGTTTGTCGGCACCGCCACGAGGTGCGGAGTCCAGCGCGTCTCGAAAGGGCCCGTAGAACGCGGATGCATATTTGGCTGAATAGGCCAGGATCAACGTCTGTTCGAATCCGGATTCGTCCAACACACCCCGGATCGCACCGACGCGGCCGTCCATCATGTCGGACGGGGCCACAACATCAGCACCGGCGGCGCCGTGACAGGCCGCCTGCTGGACCAGGGCTTCGATGGTGCGCTCGTTGTGGATGTCGCCGTCGACGACGATGCCGTCCTGACCGAGGCTGGAATAGGGGTCGAGCGCGATGTCCGTGATCACCAGTAGATCGGGATACTTCTCTTTGAGTGAACGTACAACCTGGGGAATGAGGCCGTCGGGGTTCCAGGCCTCCCTGCCAGTCTCGTCTTTGAGGCTGTCCGAGACCTTCGGAAACAAGGCCACCGCCTTGACGCCGGATTCCCAGGCGCGCCCGCATCGGGCAACGAGACCGGGCACGTTGTGTCGGAACATGCCGGGCATCGATGAGATCGGAACGTCGGGGCCGTCGCCGTCATGCACGAAGAGCGGCTGAATCAAATCGTCGGCCGTCAGCTGGTGTTCTCGCACGAGGTCTCGGACGGAGCCACGAGTTCGCAATCGTCGGGGACGGCGGCTGGGATACTGCGAAAAGCTCACGTTCACCTCATCGGAGTCGGTTTTTATCACGGGGGTGAGATGGTGTTGTTTTTCGTCACTGGGGGTGTTGTTGGGTGTTCGGTGCGTAGGATGTGAACCATGAGTGCCCACTACGTCTCTCTTGCCGACTTTGCTGCGACCTTCCACGATCAACAGGAAGAAGTGCCCCCGTGGGTGCACCCGGACAGCGTGACTCCCCTCCCCCTCGACCAGCTGGGGTTCCGCTATCGAATCGAAGACGTGCTCGACACCGTCGTCGCTCTGCAGCGCGCGGAGTGGCTGCAGGAAGGGGTCTACGTGGGTCCACAGGCCGTCTCTGAGGTCTACGCCGATGTGCTTCATTGCGCGCGGAAACTGCGAATCGCCGTGCCTCCCGCCGTGCTTTCGAGCGGCGTCATCAAACGACAAGCCGCCCACGGCACCGACAGCCGCGCCTACCTGCACCTCTCCAGCTACTACTTCGCGACCGCCAGCGAGCCGGAGCGTCGGTTCGTGGCCGGCCGCCTGTGTGGACACATCGCCGCCAACCAGGTCACCGCAAACACGTTGTACGCCCTGGTCGTCGACACCCAGGGCCTCCGCAGCATCGCCCGGCGCGCGGTGGGTCCCGTCCTGGAAGTCTTCCTGGCCCCGCTGGGACTCGGCATGCGTCTCGCCTTGTCCCGCTGGCACCGATCCGCGGAGATCTCCGCGGATCGAGCGGGGTTGTTGTGCGCCGGATCGCTCTACGAAGCTGAGCGCGCCCTCCTGAGGGTGTCTCTCGCCATTCGTCCAAACATCGACCCAGACGAATACCTCGATCAGATCAAGGCGCAGGGAGGCGCTGAATCCCCGGGAAGATTCGCGGAGTTGCTCGCCAACGAGCCGTGGATGCACAAACGCATGAAGGCCATGGAGCTCTTCAGTCAGAGCGAGGTCTACGCCGAACTCAGCGACACCGACGTCCCCGACGCGTTGTCGACCGAGGAACTGAACCGGCGAACCACCACCTTGTTGGGGGTGCGCTGATGGAACGCCTCATCCAACAGACCTTGCAGAATGCCGGTGATCACGCCGGCGCCTTCTTGTGGAGGCGGATCTGCCGAGATCTCGACGGACCGTTGCGCGTCGGCGTGGCGTCGCGCGAACCTGCGGTGGCCCAACGACTGGTCAAGCGGCTGCACGAGGCCGGGACCGAGAACATCGAGTGGGTGACGATCCAGCCCGAAGCGTCGCTGGGCGTCCAGGATCGCCTGCTGGGTGTGCACGCTCTGGTCTGGGCTACACCGGTGACCGCCGCCTTGAGCGCCGGCGAGCGCGATCTGCTTGCGGAATTCGAACAGACCGGCGCCCCCGATCAACGGGTGATCGTGCTCGCGGACGCTCACCTCCTCGAACGGTTGTCCGATGACCCGGTCCGCGAGGGCCACGAGGTTCGCGAACGGCTGGCGGCCCTCCAACCCGAGGGCTGGGCTCTCGCCGAAGAAGTTGAGGTGGATCCCTGGCTCTCGGAACTGCGGACCAACCTTGGCGACCTGACCAGAGAGCGCAAGAACGACGTGTCACACCTCCTCCTCGATGACACGTACGCGCGCGCTGTGTCAGCCGTCGAGAAGTGCGAGGCCGAATTGGCAGAGGTCCACACCCTGCTCCAAGCGGAAGACAAGGCACTGGCGGAGGCCCGCCGACTCGGCCAACGCGCGGCCGCACACATGCTGGCTGCCATGCGCCGGCAGACCGAGCAGCTGCTGGTCGATCTCCGCGATTTCCTGGTCGAGCTCGAGGGCGATCTTCCTGGCCAGGTGAGCGCGGTGGCCGAGACAGACAAGGTCCGTCGCAGCCTCGCCCACTGGCTCAATCACGTCGTCGAACAGTGGATGTCCGAACGACTCTCCGCGTGGCGCCTGGGCGTCATCAGGGACCTCGAAGAAGTCCACCTCAGCGAGGCCGACGTGACGCGCGCCGAGCTCCTGGTGCCCGCGTTGCACCCCTCGAATCTGCGGGGCGAATCCAATTGGGGTCGACGGCTCGGCGCGACGGCGGCCCTCGGAGGCGGCGCAGCCCTGCTCCTCTTCGGCATGTGGATTCCCGGAATTGTCGCCCTCGGAGGTGGCATCGCCTTCAGCGCAATCGGCGCCTCGTCGAAAGACGCCGCCACCCGTCAGAAGCTCATCGAGACCGCGACCGACGCCCTCCGACAGATGGGGACCGACGCGGAGCGCCTGCTCTCTGATCAGATCAAGCAGCTCGAGGACGGCCTGGCCCAGCTCGGCGAGGATCGCGCCGCGGTCGAAGAGGCCAGCCAGGAGAACCGTCGCAGGGAACTCGAGGATCACGGCTCACGTCGCGAGAACCGACTGGACGAGCTGGCCGCGATACGCGACGCTCTCGCTGCACATCTGGCGGAGGCCTCTGCGTGACCACAGCCCTCGATGACTTCGCGCGCCGACGACAACGCGGCGCGGAGCTCCTCGACGCGCTCGCCGACGTCGTGGAGACGCTGGGCGCCGACACCGAGCGTTCCAGGCCCGAACATCTGCGCGCAGTCGCGGCTCGCGCCCGCGAGGGTCGGTTCGTGGTGCTGCTCCTCGGTTGCTTCTCGTCGGGAAAAAGCACCCTTCTGAATGCCATGCTGGGCCAGCCGGTGCTGCCCGTGAAGGTCAATCCGTGCACGGCCATCCTCACCGAGGTGATCTACGGCGACACCCCGCGGGTAGACGTGCACTACAAGGGCGGCAAGCTCGAGACCATGGATGTCGATCAGTTCGTCGACACCTTCCAGCTCCGCACGAGCAGCTACGCCGAGGCCGGCAGCGAGGCCACCGACCGCTTTGGCGACGTCGATCGCGCTGTCGTCGCCTGGCCCCTGCCCATCCTTCGCAACGGCGTCGTGCTCCTCGACACACCCGGTCTCGACGACGATCAGGTTCGAACTGCGCGCACCCTCTCTTCCCTACCCGGCGCCGACGCGGTGATCGTCGTGCTCTCTGCGAACCGCTTCCTCACTGATCTCGAGCGCAAGACCCTGCGTCGAAACCTGCTTCCCCTCGGATTGACGAATCTGTTCTTCCCGGTGACGATGGTCGACCTGCTCGACGCGCTGTCCGACGATCCAGAGCGCGATCTCGCCGACCTCACGGCGCGTGCCCGCGAAACCCTCGGGCCGCTGTGCGAGATCGACGGGGCCGATCGTTTCGACGAGCGATTCTTTCCCCTCGACGCCCGCGGCGCGCTGCAGGCTCGCTCCAAGAAGCGGGTGCCGAAGAAGAAGCTCAAAGAGAGCGGAATCCTGGCGTTCGAGGCGTCGCTATCGCGGTTCTTGATCCACGAGCGAGGGCGGGCGCAGCTGGTTCATCTGCACAACACCGCGGAGCGGGTGCGGGATGAGCTTCGCCGGCGCGCAGACGTCGATCGTGCGACCGCTTCCGCTTCTGTCGAAGAGCTGAAGGCGCGCGCGGAGAACCTCGGGCCACAATTCGATGAGCTCCGGGTGATCGCCAAGCGGGTGGGACGAACGGCAGACTCCTTCATCAACCGGCAGAAGGCGCTGGTCTGGCAAGATCTCCGCGACTTCATGGCAGAGACCGAAGCGGACTTGCCCGAAGCGGTCGGCACCTTCGATCTCGGCGGCCTGGCCAGCCTCGACCTGCTCACCCAACGTGGCCGGACCCGAGTGGAGACCCAACTGCGCACCGAACTCGAGCAGTGGCTCGAGGAACGAGTTGCCCAGTGGCAACGCTCCCTGCGCCCCCAAATCGAGCGCGCGCTGTGGGACTTGCGAACCGAGCTCGCCGCCGATGCCGCGGACTTCGACCAGATCGCCTCGACCATCGTCACGGACTTCGCCGGCAGCGCGATTCAGGTACCGAAAGTGGGCGATGGAACGCCAGAAGTCGACCCTGTCGAGCGCTGGTTCTCCGTCGCAGTCGGCGCAGTGCTTCTGTCGCCGGGCGCGATGGCCGCCGGTTGGACCGAAGGCTACGAGGGCGCGATGAAGGGTGCCGCGAGCCGCCTGGGTGTACGGATCGCCCTGCTCACCCTGGGCGCCCTGCTCGGCCCCATCGGGTGGGTCGGTCTGGTCATCTACCTCCTCTCCGACGCGGTCCTCCTCGCCATCACTGGCGGCGGTCAGCTCAAGCGTCTCCGGGACAAGGTCGCCGAAAAACTCCAAGGTCAGTTGGTCGCGCAAGCCGACAACGCCCGGGAGGAGATCGAATCGCAGGTCGCCGCCGGCCTCGCCCCGCTGCGCGAGGCGCTGGTCTCAGCCGCCGAAGCCGAAGCCGACGAACTCCAGGGACTGCTCGACAGCACTGTCGCAGCGCGCGCCGTGGCGGTTCGCGACGCCGCAGCGCGCGCCGTGGCGTGGGACGCGGCCCTATCGCGCTTTGACGAGACGATCGTCGAGCTGGCGGGGCTTCCGGACGAAGTCGCCGACTCCGTCGCCAAGTGAAGACCACCCGGCGGGCCTTCATAGCGACGACTGCGGCCGCCGTACCCGGTTGCTGCTGGCCCTCTTCCAAGCCGGTGCCGGTAAAGCGGGTCGTCGACAAGACGGGCGCGTCGGCCACCGCTGAGCTTCTCGCAACGGCCTCACCCAAAGATCTGCTCACCGGACTGGCGGCCCAGCTCAAGGGAGGCATGACCACCGACACCCTGGCCAGGGAGTTGGCGCGCTTTGCCCTCAAACACACCTATGTCGAGGCCGCATCACCGAGCGGAATGGTCTCCCATGCCTTCTTGAGCGTCATTCCCGCACTGCGGATCTCGCGGCTGCTTCCAGAAGCCCGGCGCGCGATCCCGCTGCTCGTCGTTGCCCGCACGCTGGCCGAAGAGGCCGCGCGCTCGCCCTACGGACCGGTGCCGTTCACCCTCGACCCCCTCCCGAATCCAACCGCCGGGCCCGATCCCCTGCCACTCCTGAAGCAGGCCATCGACGACGACGCCATTCACGCCGCGGAGCAACACCTGTCGCGGCTTCTCTCCGAGGGGAAAGTGACCGACTGCGCCGCTTTGATCGGCATCGCATCCACACGGGAGTTCGGTCACGTCGGACACGGCGCGATCTTCGCTGCCCACGCCTTGGCGATGCTCGAGTTGGGCGTCGGAGCCGATGCGATCCGTGCGCCCCTCCGGTACATCACGTCCTTCCGGACACCCGACGAGACCCTGACCGCCTCTTCTGCCTCTGCACCTTCGGATCGGGAACTGGTCGATCGCGCTGCGCAGCTCGTCATGCGCATGGAAGGAGTCGCTGGCTTCCCGCACGAACTACACGCGCTCACCGGCGTCGACGGTGTCGTCGAGATCTCTCGCTTCCTCGACAAAGCGGGGCGCGATGGGGACGAGACCAGAAGGCGGGCGAGCGCCTGGCTGGATTTCGTGGAGGCGGGAACCACAGAGCTCGGAAGCCCAACCCTGGCCGAGGCGCCGCCGGCCGCCGTTCCCCTCTCCCCCAAGCCAGCCGACGCCATCCAGCTCCTTTGGGAGTTGGACGATCCCCGGGTGTTGTTCGGCGCGATCCGGACCTACATCGATCGCGATCATCCCATCGCTCCGCTGCAGGAATACCTGGTCGAGTCGGCCTGCGCCGCGAGCCGATACACCCTCGGTCACAGCATCAAAGTAGCGGACGCCACCCTCGGCCAGGACGCCCACCGCGGGAGCTGGTCGAGTCGATGGGCCACCATTGGTGTGAACGCCTGGGCCGCTTGCGCGTTATCAGTGCCCGACCCGCTGTACGGGGAGGTCGCCGCTGTGCTCGATCTCTCTCCTCATCCCGCGGTGGAGATTTGATGAACGTCCTGCGCTGGGGTCGGTCCGAATACGAGACGCTTTTCGATCTGGAATTGGAGCGCGAAGGCGCCGAATCTCTTGGCATGGAGTGGTCCAAACACGAGGATCTCAAGTCCATCCCTCCCCTTCGTGGCGTCGATGCACTTGTGGTCAACAGTGGTCCAACTGTGACCGCAGAAGCCATTGGTCGCTTCAATGGCTCGCTGATCCTCACGACCACCTCGGGATACGACCACATCGATCTCGAGGCGGCCGCGGCAAAGAACATCAAAGTCGCGCGACTCCCCCAGGTTCGCCGGGACGCTGTGGTGCACCACGCTCTCTCGGGCATGATCGCGCTCATGCGCAGCTTCCCGCAGTTCCAGCGCGCGGCTCGCGAGGGGCGCTGGGCCAGAGAAGACCTGCCCATGCTGGCGCCGGTGGCGTTGTCCAATGCCACCGTCACAGTCATCGGACTCGGCGTGGTCGGACAGGCCATGGCGACTACGCTCACCCACCTCGGCGCCAAAGTTCTCGGCGTCGATCCTGCTGGTGTGCCCAACGGCATGGAGGCCTGCCCCCTCGACGAGGCCCTCTCGCGAAGCAATGCCGTGTCGATCCACTGTTCCCTGACCCCGTCCAGCGACGGTCTGTTCTCCGGCGCTCGCATCGACAAGATGCCCCGCGGAGGCGTACTCGTGAACACCGCGCGCGGATCCTGCCTGGATGTCGAAGCTGCGGTCGAGCGCGTGCGCACCGGTCAGCTGCGCGGTCTGCTGGTCGACGTCTTCCCTGGCGAGCCCTACCGGCGATTGGCCGAGGGCGCGACGGTCCCAGGCGTGGTCTTTACGCCCCATGCAGCCGGCTACACACGCGGAATGGGTCAACGGGTCGCCGAGGGTGTGACCCAGGCGCTCAAGGCCTTGCGCGACGATCAGCCCGTGCCCCATGAGGTCGTGCCGCCCGCAAGCTGATTGTTCCCCTTCAGGAGCGGATTCCACCTCGAATTGCGCGCCGCCGGTCCGATGGGTTGATCGTACGGGAGGAGGCATGCATTACGGCTCGCCGTTGTTCATCAGTGGAGGTGCCCGGTCGGGCGCCAGATGGCTCACCGATCTGAGGATCTTCATGTGCACAGCGGCGAGGAGCGAAAACACCTCGTCGCGCGCTGCATGACCGATGTCATCCGGCAAGGCGAGAAACCAGCGCCTCGTAGCCGCCTGGCGCACGGAGGGAGACGCTCTCGCGGATCAGGCAGAGTCTGGCCGGGCAGTACGTCGGGCACCAGGTCGTCGACCAGGCGGCGGTCGAGCTCTGAGACGCGGGCGAGCATGTCGTCGAGCTGTGAGCCATCGAAGAGCTCGTGGCGATGGGTGTATAGGAGCTCACGAGATGCGTGGTGAGAACCGTGGGCACGTCGACAACGGAGTAGCCGAGCTGCTGTGCCTTGAGGACATGCTCGTCGAGGATCCACCAGGCGGGAAGCCCGAAGACCGGGTCGGTCGTGGCGATTCCTCCAGCTTGCCGCGTGCGGCGGTCACAGGCTCCGTTGCCGCCTCCGCAACGTCATGCACTGAGAGGTGATAGAACGGGTGCCATGGATGTCATTCCGGTCACCCACAAGATCTCCGCTCGACACACAACGAGCAAGGATATCAACCTTCGCTACGAGGATATTGCCCAAGATGGGCGATTGCGCCTCGCCGCCATGCCCGAGTGCCTGGCCCGCACCGTGTGGGGCAAGCTGATCGGGCCGAGCACGCTCTTCAAGCAGCTCACCGCCGACGGGATTGCGCCGATCCTCACCCGCGTGGCCATCGCAGGCGGCGAGGGTCCCGTTTCCATCGCCTATCCCATAAAAGCGACGGGAAAGTTCCGTTTCGCCCACAGCCTCGACGACGACGCCGAGGTCCAGCGCATCGTTCTCAATATGTGGGGCGAGATGCGCGGGCCGCGCTCGAGCGTGCGAGACCCACAGCCCGACGGGCAGGGACAGGAGATCTCCGCCGGACGGATCTTCGCAGAACACACCCTGACCCGTCCGTTTGCGGAGCCGGGGCAGCGTCGGGTGACCCATCTCGAGGGCATGAAGGGAATCTCGCCCTATCCGCGGGCCGAGTACCTCGGCGAGTCTCCACAGGGTCTACTCGCCATCCCACGGGGAGCAGAAGCCGTCGACGAACTGAGTCTGGAGCCGCTGCCTGTGGTCTTTGGTCTGGACGACACCGACAGCAACCAGCACGTCAACTCGCTCGTCTATCCGCGCCTGTTCCGCATCGCCGCCCTCCGCCGTCTCAACGACGAGGGCGAGAACACGGCAGTGATGATGCGGTCGATCGAGATGGGGTTCCGCAAGCCGTATTTCGCAGGGGATACAGCACACATTCGCATCCGGCACTTCCGCTACAAGAAGCAAGTCGCCGTCACCTGCACCATGGGTCCCCTCGACGACGACGCGACGCCCAACGTGTTCGCGCGCATCTTTTTCGGACCCTAGGTTCCGTGAGCGAAGCGCAGGGCGGAGGCCGATTTATCGGCCGGAGTAATGGATCTCACTCCTCGTCGACGACTTCCCGCGCGCAGCGCGTCGTGCCGCCGGCATACCAGAAATCGCCCTCGTGAAACGTCCGGTGACGAGTCTCGGGCCCCGCGCAGCTCCCCACGCCGCCGCCCCGCATGATGCGGAACGATCCCGTCGGGTACACCCAGGCCGACCCGTCGGTGGGCGCGTCTTCGTAGGAGGGGTGATACCAATCCGCCAACCACTCGATGGCGTTTCCAGCCATGTCGCAGACGCCCTGCTCGGTATTGCCATCGGGATGTGAGCACACCGGCGCCGTGTCGTTGGTGTTGCATTCGCTGCAGCCGAGTCGCGCGTAATCACAGTCTGGATCGTCATTTCCCCAGGGATAGGTGTAGTCGGCGCCGCGGCTTCGCGAGGCGAACTCGAACTCCGCCTCAGAGACCATTCGCGCGCCCGCCCATTCACAGAACTGCTCCGATCTCTCCCAGTCGATGCACGTTCGCGGGCGGTCGTCGGCAAGGTTGTCGCACAGCGGCGTGACGTCGTGGGGGTCACAAGCGCCGTCGTCGACACACCGCCGATACATGCCCTCGGTCGCCTCGGACTGCATGATTTCGAAAGTGGTGATCTCGACCGTGTGCAGCGGCGCCTGGTTGGCATCGGAGTCGTCGGCGCCCATCTCGAAGTGCCCCCCACAGATCTTCACCCAACAGATGTCGTCCTCGCAGTCGAGGGTCGCAACACACTCCGTGGGGTCCCAGAGGGTTGCGGCGCCCTGGAAATCCGGATCCATGAGCTCAGGCCTCGCCGTGTCGACCGGGTCATCGGTCGATTTGTCGCCTTTGTGCTCCGTCTGGGGGCCTGCACAGCCAGCCAGGAGGGCGATCCCGAAAACGCGAAACATGGCGCAGTCTAACCGTCGATCTCGACGAAATCCCAAAGAAGTCGCCCGGAGCCGAGCCGCTCGATGACGTTGGTCCCAGGGTTCAACAGACCCTGGGGAATCAAGGCTGCCCCCTCGGCCCAGTTCTTGGTCACCGCCAGGTCGGCGACCACGGTCTGCCCATTGACGACCAGCGACACCTCGCGAACGCTCTTTTCCCGGGTCCCGATGCGCGCGCGCCAGCGCAGGATGGCGCGCTCGGGTACGACCGGAATCTCGATCTCGGCGACGCGTGTCTTGCCTTCGAACGGATCGTCAATGATGGCGATCCGCTCGCTGTCCACCAGAAGCACATCCACAAGTGCCACCGTAAAAATCGTCGCGCTCAAGTCCCGTGGCCTCCCGACGAAGTCCAGGGTGTTCCGACCCGCGACGAGCGCATCTGCCGGTAGCTCGAGGCGATGGCGGGTGTTGCGGTCCGTGGACGGCTCGATTCGACCCACGGGCACCGTGTTCAGGCGAACCGCAAAGGTCCGACCCTCAGGAGCTTTTGGCCACGCCTTGGCCTCGATGATGATCGAACTCGGCGCTTCGTCCTCGTCGGCCTCGAAATGATATTCTCCGTTGGTCCCCCGCAACCAGACGCATCGGTCCTCACTGGTCGGCGCCGGGAACCACTGCTTGGTGAACTCCGAATCGCTCCGTCCCTTCTGGATCAGCCATCGGTCTGTCGTCACCTCGAGCATCGGGGCGCGCAGCCGCTCCAGCCGCGTGGGCGGAAAGACCTCGAGCGGGGTGATCTCCCAGTTTCGACGCACCGCCGTGCCTTCCATGAACATCCAGACCACCACCTCGCGGCTCGCCAGGTAGCCCGGGTTGCGAGCCACTTCGGCGTTGAAGGTCTCCCGAACCCGCGTGGCGCCGCCGCCATGAACGACGAAGGCGTCCACCGCATAGCCGAGTTCGTGCGTGATCTGCTCCTGAAAACCGGACTTCAGGTTCTGATACCAGCCGAGATTGCTGTCGCCGATCACGGTGACTGGGCTGTCGGGGTTGCGAACCGACAAACGCTTGCCCTCCATGTCGGAAATGGTCCGAATCACCACGTCGGGTCGCGGCTGACCCAGGCGGTCGCCGAGGCCGTCGCTCATCCCCGTTAGATACCATTGCTTCTGCGTCTTCATCGGCTTGCCGCGCACACCGAGCGCCTCCAGCCTCTTCGCCACTTCGCGGGAGGCGGCCACCACCCCGTGACCGGTCCAGTGTTGATCGTGGACATTCACGAACTTCGTGGGGTTGTTGTAGGACTTCTTCCGAAGCACCGGCAGCACGTCAATCACCTGCACACCCCGGTCCTCGAGGGCGCCGAGGAACTCGTCATGGGGCGCCCCATAGGCCGATTTTCGGAATGCACCACCGCGCACACTGTCGGGGTAGACGAACGGGCGCGGTGGCACCGGAACCACCAGGAGTGTCACACCGCGAGCTGCGAGCCGCTCGCTGTAGTCGACGATGGCCGGAACGGGATCGGCCCATTGGTCAGAGACGTAGGCAGAGTGAGTTGCCTCCGGTCCGATCAGGTGCGCGGCGGACGCGACTTCGAGCTCTGTTCGGTCCCAGGCCCACTCTCCGATCACGAAGGCGTCGGCGTCGGGGTGGTCGTCGAGCATCTTCGCAGCACGAGCACGAAAAGCCCGGACTGCCCGGCGATCCCACTCGTTGACAAACAGGGCTACCAACACCGCGACGACCGCGACAAACGCGAGCGCACGCCTCAAGGGACACCCCAGAGGACCGGCGCTCCACGGGGCCGTTCGCTCAACTCAGAGCGACTCGACGATTGCACATGCGGGGGCGCTTCAGCCCACGGTGCGAGCGTGCTCTCGAAACGCGACCCCACCGCTGCTTGAGCGAGCGGGGTCAACACGCGATTGCGCATGCTCCACGCGCGCACAAACCCCTCTCCGCCGCCGTCGGCCTGAACCCGGAGCGTGACGAGGTGGTTGGCGTAAGGCGCCGAGGCCGGCGTCGGAACCTCGCTCATCGCCAGAATCACCCCTGAGAAATCAACCTGTTCGCCGGCCGGAATCGCCAGGTAAGGTGATTCGCCGACATCGGGCGTGTCGAGACCGAGCGGCGTCAGAGTCCACTCCCCAAAGGACAACTCGCGCGCCGAGAAAACCCAAACAACCACGAGCGTCTCATCGAGGCGACCGATGTCATCCTGGAGGGCGATTCGCGTCTTGGACGCCCCGCCGTCATTCTGCAGCAACGAGTCCACGGGTACGCCGAGATGGGAGGACAACGCCGCGGCCATCCCGCCGCCCTCTCCAAAGCCAAGGGTCGGATCCGCATAGACGTTGGCGAAGCTGTCTCCAATGAGCAGGATCGGCGCCCCTCGCGTGTCCTGCTGCCCCGCCTCCAACGTCCAGATACTCACGCGTTCCGGCGCGATGCCCCGGGTGCCGCGGCCGAGGAGCTCGACGAGATCGCCGTATCCCTCCACGACCTCCGACTCCCGGGCCAGCTGCGGCCGACTCGGGAGTCCAAGCCGATGAATGACCTGTGCCACCCGCTCACTGACCGCATCCATCGCCTCTGGTCTCCAGTGGGTGTCGGTGCGCAGATACTGATCTCCAACGCGCTTGTGCAGGACCTTCTGCGCGTTGACGTGGGGGATCTCGTACCGTTCGAGGTCGGTGATGAAGTCGTGCCAGCCAGCATTGACGGGGTGTGCGGGGCTTCCCATCGCACTGCCGTCGATCGAGACCTTGACCGGTACCGGCACAACCACGAGCTCGATTCCCGCCCGCTGGAGCTCTTCCCGGAAGTGGGAGATGGCAGGTCGCGCATCGCCTATCGGCGCTCCCCACACGTGCTCCAGTGAGGGCCGGAAGTACATCCACCCGGCGCGCCCGAGAAAGACCTGCTCGTTGCCCTGGCCCGCCAAGGAAATCAGGGCCTGCACCCGCGGGCGGAGGGTGTCTTCGAGCAGCGAACCCGCGACGAGCGTGAGCGCGAAGACGGCAAGCAGAGCCTGCGATGTACGTTGTTGAAGCATCAGAAGATGAAGTAGATGAACGGGTTGTACGCCTGGGTGAACAGGACGGCGGCCGAGGTCCAGAGGGCGGCGACCACGGCGAGCTTCCGGGATGGCGTCAGACTCTTGGCGAAGTCCCAGGTCTGCCAGGGCGCGCCCCAGGTGACGGCGGCGGCGATGGCCATCACGGCGATCTGCCAGGGCTGGTAGATCAAGGCGCCGACCACCGGGGAAGTCTGCTCACCCAGGCCGGCCATCACCCCGAGGTGAGCCAGCGCATCTGGGAGGGTGGCCGCACGAAAGAAGACCCACGCCACGAGCACGAGGAAGAACGTAAGGGCCACGCGAGCCGGATCGCGAAGGTTCCGGTAAATACTCTCCTTTCCTTGTGTCCTCTCGAAGGCCAACATGCCTCCGTGGATCGCTCCCCAGATCACGAAATTCCAGGAAGCGCCGTGCCACAGCCCGCCGAACAGCATCACCATGGCCAGGTTGACGTAGGTGCGACGGTTCCCTTTCCGGTTTCCGCCCAATGGAATGTACAGGTAGTCCCGAAGCCAGCTGGAGAGCGAAATGTGCCACCGCTGCCAGAACTCCGTGATCGACTTCGATCGATAGGGAGCATCGAAGTTCTTCGGGAACACAAAGCCGAGCATCAACCCGAGGCCGATGGCCATGTCGGAGTATCCAGAGAAGTCGAAGTAGATCTGGAACGCATACGCGAGCGTGCCCCACCAGGCGTCGACCGTGCTGATGGCGTGGGCGCCGAACACCGTGTCGGCGATCTCGGCGCACGGATTGGCGATGAGGACCTTCTTTGCGAGGCCCAGGGCGAAGAAGGCGATGCCCGAGGCAAACTTCTCGACGGTGTGGGTGCGCTGCCGGAGCTGCGCCTCGATCTCGTTGAAGCGGATGATGGGCCCGGCCACCAGCTGCGGAAACATGGACACGTAGCAGGCAAAGTCGACGAATCCACCAATTGGCTCGGCTTTTCCGCGGTAGACGTCGATCGAGTAGCTCATGGACTGGAAGGTGTAGAAGCTGATCCCCAGCGGCAGGGTGACCTGCAGGATCAGCGACGGATCCAGGCCGGGAAGCCCGGTGAAGCTGGCCAGGGCCTGGAAGTTTTCGACGCCAAAGTTGAAGTACTTGAAGAAGCCAAGCAGCCCGAGGTTGGTGGCGATCGAGACCCACAGAGCCCGTTTGTGAACCGCGGTTCGCTCTCCGTCCTTGGGACCCATGACCCGACCACAGAAGAAGTCCACCACCGTCGAGGTGAGCATCAGCAGCGTGAACCACGGGTTCGCCCACCCATAGAACACATACGACAGGACCGTCAGTACGAGGTGTCGAAAGCGCCCCGCCGCGTAGTACACCACCAGTGCGATGGGCAGGAACGTGTAGAGGAAGATTTCGGAGCTGAAGACCATGCAGCACGCGTTCTATTCGGCTCCGCTCACACCGGCGATCGAAAGCGCCAGGGCTCCCGGATCACGGATCTGGCGCCATCGAGGCAATGGCATTCTCGACGGCCGTGTTGTCCAGGAAATTCAGAAGCTCATCGCACGGCACGAACTCCTTTACTGACAGCTTGTCCTCGGGCGGCTGCCGGAAAGCGATGCTCGTTGAGCGCAGTTCTACCGTTCCAGCCCACGGGATCAGCGAGGTGTACTCCTCGTTGCCGGGGTCGCCGAGCATCGCAACGGCGACGCAGCCACCGTCTTGATGGCCGAGCATGACGCTGATCGATACGGCCTTGCAGCCGGCCTGTGGACACACCCGTTCGGGGTGCGGACGCACCGAGAACTTCTTGTCGGAGATGGTGCGTGTGGCCATAGTAGACAGCCGCTGCTGGAGCTTCTTGGCGAGATCAATGAGCTGGGCGTCGTTGGACTCGGGAACGATGCGCGGCCACAAGACGACCCAACCTCCTGGCTTTCCTCGGGTTCGACTCACCACGGGATCGTCTCCGCCAGCCATCGCGTCTACGCCGACCGTCGACAACAGCGCCAGCCCCAGGATCAGGAGGGTCTTCTTCATGGAGTCACCCCGTCGCCTTCGGTACTTTCTCCGCCCTCGACCGCACCTTCTGGAGGTTTCTGGTCGATGAGATTGAACTCGACCCGCCGGTTCACTTCTCTGCCCGCCGCCGTCTTGTTGGTGTCGAGGGGTTTGGTCTCGCCGTAGCCGACTGCAAGAAGGCCATCCGCGGCTACCCCTTGGTCCACGAGGTACTTCTTGACCGAGTCTGCGCGCTTCTGGGAGAGCTTCTCGTTGTAGCTGTCGGAACCCTTGGAGTCGGTGTGTCCGGCCACCTCGACGCGCCCGAGATCGGGGTTGGTGACGATGGTCGCCGCCACCTCGTCAAGCAGATCGAACGAGACCTTGCGAATGACCGACTTGGCGGTCTCGAACATGACCTTCTCGAGGATGACGATCTGCTGCTTCTCGATGCGGATCTTGGTCAGATCCAGCTTGACCTGGATCAGCTTGTCCTCGTCGGTCACGAAGACCACGTCCTCTTCGTAGACGGTGTGGCCCGGCGCCGTCACGGTGACATGGTGGGTGCCACTGACGAGATCCTGCTCGACCATGCCGCTGGCGTTGACCGAATTCATACCGTCGGGAATGCACAGTGGCTGAGTACTGGTCCAGATGACCGTGGCGGTCTCGACGGGCTCCTCGTCGGGACCGATGACCTCGACCAGCACGTGGGCGTCGAGCTTGGGCTCCAGGTTGACGACGAGCGCCGTGCCGTGCTCGTCGGCCACTGCCGTGCCCTCGCCGTACAGGCAGCCATCGGCATTGGCCTTCACCGCCCACTTGGTCCCCGGCACCGCGTCGACCTGCTTTCCGGCGGCGGTGATCTGCTCCGACTCGACGGTGCCCTCGGGAGTGCGAATCTTGGCGTCGGCTATCCACGGTTGGCCCCGATACCGAATATCGATCGACATCGCTGCCAGCTGATCAGGGCATCCATCCTCGTCTTTCCAGCCGTTCATGGTCTCCGGATCCAGCGGGCAGAGATCCGTGGTCTGCAGCGTGCCGACGGTGTCGAAGTCGGGCTGACGCGGCGGTTCCTGCTGGGCGAATCCACCGCCGATGAACACCCGATATGCGGCCACGCCGGGTCCACTGGTCAAGCCTACAGCGCCGCCAAACGTCCAGAAGCTGCCGTTGTTTGGATCGCGATACCGCAATGAGGTGATGCCCTCGGCTGGGAAGCTGAGGTTCTCTGGCGGCTCGAAGGGCGGCGCGGCGGCGACCTCGAAGTTGAGGCCGACCTGATCAGAGGCGAGAAAACCGATCGCCCCGTTGACCAACATCGTGTTGCTGCCGTTGAGGTTCGACAGGTTCAGGGTTGGATTGAACTGGGTGCCCACGTCTCCCGAGAACGTCACCACCGGGAACTCGTAGGTCGCAGCCAGGCGCGCGCCACCCGCGACCCCATCTTGGCCGAGGAAGCGATCGGGAGTACCCGAAGGGATGTCTGCGTGGCCAATCGCGGCGAAGCCGAACCCGCCCCCACCGACGATGTGATCGGGACGCACGCCCATCAGCATGCCCGACACCCGCACGTCACCCGGCGCCGGGCCCTCGGTGCCGATCTGACCGTTTTGGACCAGACCGCTGGTTGCAAAGAAGAGCGGGAGCTTGGCGTCGATGCGGATGTAGTCGTGAAAAGCCACACCGATGGACATGTTCAGGGCGACGACGTTGTCGAGCACGGCTGTCTCGATTTCCTGCTTACCGAACTCCGCGGTTTCCACCTGAATCAACGGCGATTCGGCGTATTCTGCCAGCCCACTGATGAAGAAGTCACCGGTCGAGAACGCGCCGGGTCGCTGAACCACCAATGGGTCGCGTAGATCGGCGTCGTGGGGCGCGAGCTGGAACCCGTGCGCATCGAATCCCGGGTCCTGCTGGCCGCCTCCCTGCTGCGCGATAGCAGGCGTGCTGACGAACAAGATCGCCAATGCAAACCAACTCGTTCCTGGCGCTACGGACCTTCTCACGGCAGAGATGATGCCATGATCGATGACCCGTTGACCAAATTGCGAGACCATGGGGCCTCCGCGGGCTTGTGGACTGCGCTCCTCCTGGCGTCAGGCGCGGTCAGCCTCGGGTACGAAGTCATCTGGATCCGCAGGTTGGGACTGATTCTTGGCGGAACCGCGCCCGCATCGGCCTTCGCGATCGGCGCCTTCATGGCCGGACTGGCGCTCGGCGGGCCACTTTCGTCGATGATCGGGGATCGACTGCAGACGTCCCGCGCATACGCCGCAATGGAGGCCTTTGCCGCGCTGTGGGCTCTGGCCTTCCCCCTGTTACTCGCCGCTGGACTGTCGGCGATCGGCGGACTGTCCAGCGCGCGCTGGCTTCTCGCCGCGGCGTTGCTGATCCCTCCGGCAACGGCCCTGGGCGCCACATGGCCTCTCTTGGCCCGATGCGTCGGCGCGTCGCTGGCCACTCGCCTCTACGCAGCCAACACCGCAGGAGCGGTAATTGGCGTACTGGGAATGACCTTCGCCGGCCTGCCGGTTTTGGGCGTCCGTGGCGCGGAGCTCGCCGCGGCAGCTTTCGGACTCGCGATCGCCATGGCTGCGGTAGGGCTATCCCCAGCTGCGTCGACACCCGCTGTGCCCGTTACGACAACTGAGGCCCCTGCCCTGCCGATCCTCCTCGCGTCTGGCGCCGCCGGGTTCGCGGCACTCGGCCTCGAGGTGGTGTGGATGCGCCTCGCCGCCGTCGCCCTCGGGTCCACGGTCCAGACCATCGGCCTGGTGCTAGCGGTATTTCTCGGGACGGTCGCCATCGGCGCCGCCCTCGGCAGGAAATTCCCCGCCGACCCCATGAAGGGCCTCGCATGGTCACTGGGCGCCCTCGGCGTATTGGCCCTCCTCGGGGCGGCCGGTTGGGGGCAGCTTCCCTACGCGGTAGCGCTGCTGTACCGCGTTGGCGGCCCGGAGGTCCTCCTACCCGGAACGGCGCTGCTCGCCGCACTTGGAATGGGCGGCGCCCCAATCGCCTCCGGGGTCGCATTCACCTGCGCCGTCCGCGCCCTGCCCGATCTGTCCAAACAAGCCGCGGCGCTGTACTCGGCGAATACTCTTGGGTGCATCGCCGGGTCGGTCGTCGGTGGGTTGTGGGCCATCCCGGCCCTGGAGATCGGCGGCAGCGCCATTGCCTTTTCCTGCATCGCGGCCGCCGCGGGCGCTCTGGTCCTCCGCAACCCGGCACCGTTGATTCCGGCCGCGATCCTGGCGTTGCTCCTGCCCGCTTGGGACGCCCGGTTGTACGCGCTCGGCGTGCACCTGCGCATCTCCGACTTCGCCGACCCCTCCCGAGGAGCCATCGAGCGTTTCGTAGACGAGGGCTGGGATCTCCTCGCCTACGATCACGGTCCAACCGGTGCTGTGGCCATCGGGCGTTCGAAGAAGACCGGCAACGTCTGGCTCTCCATCAACGGCAAAGTGGACGCGTCCACCGGGGACGACATGCCGACACAACTCCTGTCGGGCACCCTTCCCGTGCGCATGACCACCGATCCGGCCCAGGTCCTGGTCGTCGGCCTGGCGTCGGGCATCACCGCCGGCGCAGTGCTCGCCGAACCCGGAGTCGAGACCCTGACGGTCCTGGAGATCGAACCCGTCGTCGAGGAGGCCTCGCACTACTTCGACCACGTGAATGGCAAGCCGCTGGACGACCCGCGCACGTCGTTGCACATCGCCGATGCGCGGGCTTGGCTGCAACGGCCGGGGCCGACCTATGACACCTTGATCTCGGAGCCGTCCAACCCGTGGATCACCGGTGTCTCGAGCCTGTTCACCCTCGAGTATTGGCAGGCCGCCCGCGCGCGCCTTCGCCCCGGCGGAGCCATGTGCCAGTGGGTTCAACTCTACGGCATGGGACCGGCCGAGTTCCGGGGCATCGTTCGCACCTTCCAGCACGTCTTCGAGGACGTTTGGCTGTTCGAGACCATCACCAGCTCCGACGTGCTCCTGATCGGCGGGGTCGAGACCCTGCCACACGGGTTGCCGCTGCAGCCGACCTTGGACCCCGATGGGGTTCGCAGGCTCGCTGGACAGGGATGGCTGAACACCGATGACCATCCGCGGGTGGAGTGGAATGCGCCTCGGTGGCTGCACTACGACAGCGCGCCGGCCAACGCCCTCCTCATCGAACAAGCCGCTACTTATGAGGATTGATGCGGACCTCGTGCCAATCCGTCGTCGCTGAGACCTCGAACTTCTCGCCGTCGATCATGTAGTTGCCGATGGGCAACAGACCCTTGAAGATCTTGTCCTTCACGACGTGGTCGCGAGCGTAGACGATCGACTCGCGCTCCTGCGCCGAAAAGGGCATACCGTCCGTGCGAACCAACATCGCGATTCGCGACTTGTCCACCGCAATGTCCACCATTCCGTAGCGCGAAGTGAACACCTCCAGCGTTCGTTTGGCCTCCGCCAACGGCGAGTCCGAGGGCGGCTCACTTTCGGCGCCGTCCTCGGCAGCGTGCGCAGCTTCCCCGACTTTTACAGCCTCCTGGAGTCGCTGCATCGCCTGGAGCATCTCGCCACGCGACTGCGACGCCTGGGCGCCGAGGAGGTGGTCTCCAGTCGTGAGCGCCACCTGGAGGGCGAGCAATTCGCCATAGGTCCGCTCGACGCCCTTCCAGACGTTGCGGCGGGCGAGCCTGTCCATCTCGGCCTGGAGGCGATAGCGCTCGGCCTCGACGTCCTCGCCGGCGTAGGACGGGACGGCGAACAGCGGCAGGAACAGGATCGTCGCCAGGAGGAGGACAGAGCGCATCGCCGCAATCATAGCGCGTCCACCAGACCCGCCGTCACCGCCGCGGAGAACGCCGCCAGCGTCTTCTCCTCCCTCCATCGGGCGACATCATCGGGATCGATGGCCTGGTGGGTCTCCACGATCACCGCCGGAATGGTCGTGCGACGGAGCACCATGATCCGCTGCCCGGGCTGGTGCACATCCACGAAAGAGCCGGGCACATCGGGATTTCCCTCGTACAGGTTCTCGTACTCGATGCCGTCATAGGGGTGGAAGCCAGCTTCGACCATTCGATTCGCCAGGGAGTCGGACAACCGCTGCCGCTCTGACTTGAGGGGGTCGTCCCCCTCGTCCGACCACAGCACGCTGAAGCCGTGGAAGCCGCTGTTCATGTTGCAGGTGTACCCGGGCCGCGGGTCCCAGGTATCGAAGGGTCCGCGCACATCGGAGTGGATGGAGACGAAGGCGTCTGCCCACTGCGAGGCGTCGGACACCCGCTTGCCATATCCGGTCTTCGACTTGCCCTTTCTGGACTTCTTGACCTCAAAATGGCCGGTCGCTTCCAGATCTTTCGCCAGGCGGTCGGCGACCCGCAAGGTGAACAGCTCCTCCTGCTGGCAAAAGCACCCGTTGTTGCCCGTGTTGCCCTTCGCACCGTGCCCGGCGTCGATGTAGATCTTCCGGATTCCAAAGTCGTCGGGAAACGCCACGTCGAGCTCGCTCAGTCCGGCGCTCGAGAGCGGCCACGGCGGAGGCGGAGGCGCGGGCGGAGGAGGCTCGGGGACTTCGACGGTGGGCGGTTCTTCTGGGGGGAGATCCGCCGCACACCCGAGGGCGAGCGGAAGGAGGAGGGAGATCATGGCTGTTGAGTGGGACCCATCAGCGCGCGTAACTGTTCCCCGCCGCGATGTCCCCGTCCGTCTTCTCTTGTGGGACGGGTAGGCGCACCAGGGCCACCGGCACTCCGACCAACAAACCGACAGCGCCCGCCACTCCCGGATTGGGGAGCCAGAAACACAGCCCGAGATGCACCGCCAGTGCAACCGCAGCCGACGTGCCCGCAATCCGCGGATCAAGTTTTCCGGAGCGAAACAAGCCCGCAACGATCGGCCCGGCCGACGCGACCACGAGTCCGTAGACTCCGATCTGTCCGAAGAGCAGAACCAACTTAGGCGGAGACAGCGCCAGCGCCAGCGTCGCAACGCCAAGCCCGACCAGCGTCATGCGCGAAGCGACGAGCGAGTTCTCGCCCTCGAAGAGGTCGTTGCCGACGCTGGCACTGATCGCGACCAACAGTCCGTCCAGCGTCGACATCGCCGCCGCGAGAATGGCGACGGATACCACGGCTCCGATGGGCTCCCACGGGAACGCAGCCGCCAGATACTGCGCCATGACCTGGTCTTGAGGCACGCCAGGCCCGAGCACCAGCCGCGCATAGGCGCCGGCGAGTAATACCGTACAATACAGCGCAAACGCCAGCATTCCGACCCATAGCGCCTTGCGGACGTCGGCCCGGCTGTCGACGTACAACGCTTTGGCCAACAGGTGCGGTTGCGTACTCAGCGCCAGCCCCATGGCGAAGGGAACCAACCAGACCTCCCACCAGGTGGAGAAGATCACCGAGTCGCCAGCGACCCACCCCGTCGCCTGAAGATCCGTTGCGACTTCGGGAAGCCGCGAGGCCCCGCTCCCGGCAATCACCAAGGCGATGACCAGCATCACCGAGCCCTGAAGCGCGTTGGTCCAGGCGTGTGCTGTCGCGCCGCCGATGGCGGTGTAGCTGAAGACGAAGGCGACGATCCCGACGACCGCGACCGGGTAGGAGACCCCGAGGGCGACCTGCATCACGTAGGCTGCGCCGACGGTCACCAACACCAGATAGGCCAGATTGAGCACGTTCAACGCGGAGAAGGCACGCCGCAGTGCCCGACTCTCATATCGCTCGCCCAGCCAATGGGGAATCGTCAGTGCCCCCAGGGCCTGGCCCGATGCCTGGAAGCGAAAGGCGAGCCCGAAGAGTCCGACCCCGAGGCCGCCGATGAGCGGCAGGGTAAAGCCAATCAACGCTGGCAGACCGTCCGCGTAGACGAAACCGGGCACGATGACGAAGGTCGCCGAAGACGCCAGACAGGCTCCCAGGGCCAGTCCCGCGACCCAGGGAGACATCTTCCCCGAACCGATGGCAAAGGACCGCGCCGAGTCCGTACTCCGCGAACTGATGACTGCGAGGGCAGCGGTCGCCCCGGCGTAGATGACAAACAGACCCCACATCCACATCACAGCACCAGCCCGCCGTCGACTTCGACGACCCGTCCCGTGAAGTCATCGCACTCGAAGATGAAGCGAACCGCCTGCCAGATGCTCTCGGGCCGGATCAACCGGCCCAGGGGCACCGACTTCAAGATCTTCGCGAGCACCGCGTCGGGCACGCCGGCGACCATCGGCGTATCGACGAATCCGGGCGCCACGGCCCCAACCCTCACGCCGTATCGAGAAAGCTCACGGGCCCAGACACGAGTATCTGCGACCAACCCGGCCTTTGCCGCGCTGTAGTTGGATTGACCGACGTTGCCCGCCCGGCTCACGCTGCTCATGTGAACCGCTACAGCGGGTCCCACTTCGGCCTCTACCGCGCGACGGGCGAACTCTCGCATGCACAGGAACGGGCCAGTCAGGTTCACCGCGAGCACCGCGTCCCAGTGTTCTTTGGAGAGCACACTCACCTCCCCGGTCTCTCGATTTCGCTTCAGGAGCAGTCCGTCGCGGGTGATGCCCGCGTTGGCGATCAGTCCATTCGGAACGCCTCCGAGCAGGTCCGACGCCTCGTCGAAGAGGCGCGATACGTCCTCCTCGCTTGAGACGTCGGCGACGATACCCGGCACGTCGAGCTCCCTGGCCGTCGCCTCGACGGCGTGTGGAACGAGGTCGCAGAACACGACCGAGGCGCCGACCTCGCGAAGGCGGTGGGTGAAGTGGCGGCCCATTCCGCGGGCCCCTCCAGTGACGATCACTCTTGAGTTCTTCAGTTCCATGTTCTCTCCAGAAGGCGCACGTCACCACCGCGACTGATTGGCCGCTTGGGCTGTGCGCGGTGGGTTCAGCGCCGGCGGCGCCTCAGTGTGAGTGCGGCGAGGAGCAAACCAACCAGGCCATTGAGCCGGGTCGAGCCGTGCACGCAGCCGCCGCACGGGCGTTGGAAATCGTCGGCATTCGCCGAACCAGGTCCGTCGAGCGGATCGGCGGTGTCGGTGTTCGTGCCCGGATCAGCGGTCTCCGGGTCGGCGAGAACCGATTCGAACCAGCCGAGGGTGTCTTCGGCCGCGTAGCGCTCCCCCCACTCCTGCATCCAGGCGTCGTCGGGGTTTTCGGCTGCCGCATCCATCAACAGTCCGCCGGTGATCGGGCTCGCATAGAGCAGATCGAGGTGAGAGAGGTTGGCGAGCCGCGTCTGGACGACCGCGCCGCGGGCATCAACGGCGCTGACATCGGTGGCGGAGTCGAGGAACACGAGCCCGTCGGAAACGCCGGTCACCTCACCGAGAATCAGATCTCCGCGATTGAGGGCGTCGATCTCGTTGTCGGCCGCGGTGAGTGGCAAGCCATGGTCGTTCAACTCGCCGATCAGCTCCACCCAGTCGGCCCGGTTCATCGCCCCGCCGAAGATCGAGCCGACCTCGTCGTCGGCATTGGGCATGACCGGATGGGTTCCCGCCAGGATGTGCACTTCGATCTCCGGATCGACGCCAGCACTGTCGAGCCGAGCGATCAATCCCCCGCCAGCGGCAATGGCATCGTCGATTCCCGGAGATCGGCTCACGAACCCAAGGCCGCCTTCGTAGGTCGTGTACCAGTCCTGTTGCAGCGCGTAGACGTCCAGCCACGGCTGGGATCCGGGAAGCGGATAGTCCTGCCGGGCGAGGAGCTGGCGCTGGCCTGGGAAAAAATCCGCACCGTCCGGCATGAGATCGCTGTCCGACAGGTCGTCGAAGACCAGTAGATTCAAGGTACCAAGTGGGTAGTAGCGATCCCAAGAGCTCGGCCCATACGTCTCGTCGGGGACCAGCGCGAGGAAGTTTGTCGACGACCAGCGGAAGCTCACGTCGACGCCGTTCAAGGGGACCCCGGCCAGGACCAGACGGCGGATGTCGCCCCGGTAGGGAGTGCCGTGCGCCTCATAGTCTGGGCGGCCCCAGTCGAAGCCGGACGTGTGTGACGCGTAGATCACCGACGCGATCCCGCCCTTGCTGTGGGCGACCACGTCCACTTGTGAGGCGCCCGTCCGGGCTTTGATGGCGGCGATGGCGTCCGCCACAATCTCGGCCTGCTGAAAGGTGTCGCCGTGAGGATGGGCAAAAGTGAGCGCGAAAACCGGTCGCAAGGTCCGATCCATGCGGGTGGCCACCGACACGAAGCCTCGACTGGCGTTGTCTCCGGCGCCGGGCACCATCAGGATCGGCGTTCCGGCCGAGATGGAGTCGTTCAGGCCCACGTGCAGGAGAAACCCGCTGCTGTGAGGGGTTCCGGTCTCGAAGGCGGTCGCGATCCACGGGCTGAATTCGGTGTCACGCCAGGTGATCCCATCGTTGAAGGACTCGGCGGTGAACAACCCCGGCTCCGGATCCCGCCAGAGCTCGACCGAGGACCAGAGCTGGGTTTCCCCAGACTGGGTCCAGGTCTCCTGACCGGTGAAGACGACGTCGGCGACCGCCGGATCGAAGGCGTCCGTCGCCAGCGCAGTTCCGATCAGGAGAGCGGCGATCACTGTGCGACTCGGGCCAGGAAGGTGTCGATTGCCGCGTTGAACTCCGCCGGCGCGTCGTGCTGCACCGTGTGCCCCGCACCAACGATGAGCTCCAGCTGCGAACCGGGGATTGCGTCCCGACCGGACTCGGCGACGGCCCGAGTCCAGCCTCCGTGCAGTAGCGGGTTGGGAATCATCCGGTCGGCCGTCCCGAAAACGATCAGCGTAGGCGCTTCAATATGCCCGAGTCGATCTCGAATCGGCCAATCCAACATTCCCGCTATGGAGCGGCTCACGGCAACGCTTGTTCCCGCAAAGGCCGGGTGTTTGCCGAGGCGTACGCGCTCTTCGATCAGGCGCTCGACCCCATCGTCGTGCACGTTGAAGACCGCGCCCAGCATGCTCGCCCGCACCGCCTGTTCAGAGGTCTTCAGCGCGCGCTCCTCGTCCCAGAACCGCTTGATCATCGCCGACTCTCCCCGGGAGAAGGTCTCGAATCCAGCGGGGGCTGCAAGCACCAGCGCGTCCACCGCTTCGGGGTGTTCGAGGGCCAGGGTCATCGCTACCTGCCCGCCCAGGGAGTGGCCGACGACGATGGCCGAATCCACCTCGAGTTCGCCCATCCAGGCGTGCACCACGTCGGCAAACCAGGGCGGCGTGTACGGCGCGTCCGGCCGTGAGGAGCCGCCGTAGCCGGGAAGATCGAGCGCGAGCACCCGGTGGCTCCCAGCGAGGTGGGCGACCTGGTGCTCCCAGTACCCGGTATACGACGACAGGCCGTGGATGAGCACGATCGGTGCGCCCTCGCCGCCGGAGTCCAGAGTGGCGATCTGCATACCGTCCACTTCGACGAACTCGGTGGGGAGCGGGGTCCAGAGCGCGCTCGGAGCCAGGGGCTCGGCGTGGTGATACCGCGGCGCGCAGGCCACAGCCGTGGCGATGGTCGCAGCGATAATTGGGTTCTTGAGGTGCTTTGCGTTCATCTCATGCCTCTACAAGACGAGCCAGTCGAGGGTGCCGAGCACCGTCCAGGGCGTTGCGTTCAGACCCGCTGCCGACCCGGGAGAGACCACGGCTGCGGCCACTCCGGTCCGTGCAAACAACAGCGGCTCGCCGGTCACACGGCCGTTGATCTCCGTCCCCCAGGACTCCCCTGCCCCGGTCAAGGCGGTTGCGGCGCCGGCTTGGACTGTCATGCGTCCGGGGATCGGATCCCAACCGGCCGAGGTCGACAGCGACACCAGGCCGCGCCCGCCGCCGCTCACGTCGTGGACCACCGACACCATGCGGTTGATGGAGCCCGGATCGGGGTGCAGGAGCAGGGCGCCGTGAGTGGACCAGACCGCACCGGCCACGCCGTAGGCATTGCCGGTGATCGGCCCGTTGTACAGACCGGGGTCGTCGCCTCCGCCGCTGGCCCACAGGGCCTCGGCGCGAAGGACAGAGCCATCTCCCGCCGCCCAGCGCAGTCGGGCCTCGGCATCGACGAGGAACCCCGAGATGCTGTCGTCCTGGGCGATCGGCGCGTAGATCCTCCCGAAGTTGGCGATTGCGACGCCGTGGGCACCGAAGGATCCCTCCACGAGATCGGCGTTGTACCCAGCATCTGCGCCCAACCAGACGAGATCGGCGAGGATCTCGGCGTCGGGAGGTGGCGCAAGTCCATCGTAGGGGTCGAGGTCGGGCCCGCCCTGGAGAATCCACAGGTCAGAAGCGGGGCCGATCCCGAGCCCTCCGCCGGTTCCACCAGTTCGGTCCTGCACGTACCAGGCGTGCAGCCCCAAATCGGTCGCCCAGGTCGGGCGAAAAGCGAAGTCGGCCACCGCGAGCCAGGCGTCGTCGGGAGAAGCGAGACCCTGCTCCACCAGTGTGTAAGCGCCGAGCCGATAGCGGAGCCGGGTTCCCCAGTCGTCGGCAGCGTGCCCGTAGATCGTCGCACCAGCGGCTTCAGAGCCCCAGAACATCAGCCTGCCGCCAGAGCGAAGCAGCTGGTCCGGCGTGGCTTTGGTGGGGTCGGTGGCCGAGTCTCCGACGAACTGGAGTCCGACGGCGATGTGCAGGTCGTGCCTACCGAGTCGAGGGAAGAAGCTGGCGTGCAGCCGCCGGGTCTGGAGGTTCACCTGATCGGCGCCGAAGCCACCACCCAGGTTGCCGCCGGTGCCGTAGGCCCGATCTCCAAAGGCCCAGTCGAGTTCGAACGCCGCCGTGAGCGCCGCGTCACCGTCCAGGGTGCCAGGACGCCATGTGAAGAAGGCGTTCGTGCGCTGCTCGGTGTAGAGCGCGCGCGCCTCTCTTGAGGCTACGACGCCATTCAGACCACCGAGGGCGCCCACCACCTGGCCATCGAGAAGGGGGTTGGTGCTGTCGAGATCCGAGGCGGTGGTCCGGACCTGAAAAAGCGCGAACACATCCAGTTCTCGCGGATCAGCTGGCTCCGGCGAGACCTCGGCGTACCGGCTCTCTACCGGGACCGGGGCCTCCTGAGCGAGGGCGGCGAGGGCGAGGGCGACGATCACGGTATCCACCGGTACGTCTGAACGTTGACGCCGGGGGTGAGACCGGGTCCAGTGCTGCTCCCGAAGCCACTCCCGGTTGTCGGTGCCTGGAAGCCGTAGTCGGGAGAGGTCTGCACCACCTCATAGGTGAGCACATCGCCATCCACCTGCCAGATGCCCGCTGCGGTGGCGGCATAGGGCTCGGTCTGATCGAGGGCGATAGCGCCCGGGGTTCCCTCGGTCACCGACCAGGTGCCGATGAGCGGCCATAAGGTGCCGTCGGCGTCCTCACCGACAACCTCGTAGATACCCGACGCTCCAAAGGAAGCGTCGACGCGCAGGTAGTTGAACGGCTCGTCGGCGAGAAGCGTGGCTAGATCGGCGCCCTCGGACACCCACTCGCCGGTGATTCCGGCCGCGCCGGGACTCGATCCGGTGTCGGTCCCAGACGTGCCAGCGCCGTCATAGCCGGTGTAAGGCTGGCCGTTCCAGTCGTCTTCGATGCAGCCGAACAGCATTGGGAGAAGGAGGATCACGGGGCCATATCCGCGTGGATGGACAGCGACTTCAGCGCGACTTTGTCGATCTTCCCCGATGCCGTGCGAGGCAGCTCCGCGAGGATCTCGATGCGCTTGGGCAGCTTGTAGCGCGCCAGACGCCCGTCGAGGAAGGACCGCACTCGATCCGGTCCAATCCCCTCTCCGGGACGCGCCTCGAGAAATGCGTATCCAATCTCTCCCCAGCGCGAATCGGGTACGCCGATCACTGCCGCGTGAGCGACCCCGGGGCACGCGTGAAGCGCCGCCTCGATCTCCGCCGGGTACACATTTTCCCCGCCGGAGATGTACATCTCCTTGATGCGGCCGCGGACAGAGAAGAATCCGTCGGCGTCTCGACAGAGCAGGTCGCCGGTGCGAAACCAGCCGTCGGAGTCAATGGCGGCGGCGGTGGCCTCCGGATTGCGGAAGTAGCCAGCGCACACGACGGGGCCGCGCAGCAGGAGCTCTCCGGGCTCGTCGACGTCGCATGGCGAGCCATCCCCCCGCACCACCTTCGCCTCGACACTGGCGCAGGGCATTCCCACCGAAGAGAGCTTCTCTCGGACTCGGGCGGGCGGCGTACTGAAACAGTTCGGGCCGACCTCAGTCATGCCAAAGCCCTGCCTCAGGGGAATGTCGCGGGCCAGGTAGCGCTCCAACAGTGGCACGGGCAACGGTGCGCCCCCGCAGAGTGCATCCCGCACACTCGATAGGTTCGAGGCCGCGAACGACGAATCGTCCGCGAGCATCTGGTAGATCGTGGGTACACCCATGAGCAGCGTGATGCCCTCGTCGCCGATGAGGCGCAGGGCCTCGGGAGCGTCGACGCCTCGGGTGAGCACAACCCGACCGCCGCGGTGCAACAGCGGCGTCGACAGACAATTCATGCCACCGGTGTGGAAGAGCGGCGTGAAGGTCAGTGTGGAGTCGTCGGCCGTGAGGTCACATGCGAGCAGGGTGTTCATCGCGTTGAACACCACCTGCCGATGGGTGAGTAAAGCGCCTTTGGGCCGCCCCGAAGAGCCCGAGGTGTACATCAGCTGCCAGGGGTCGTCGAGCGCGGCGCCGGGACCGGTGGCCACGGCGTCTCCGGGGCCATCTTCCATGGAGATGCGGTCGGCAACGAGGACATCGCTGTGCTCCTCGTCGACAATCAGAATCCGCGGATCGGCGTTTTCCAGCTGCCAGGCGAGTTCGTCGGGTGCCAGGCGCCAGTTCATGGGGAAGAGCACGGCGCCGAGCTCAGCACACGCGAAGAGGATCGCGAAGCTCTCGCCCCTGTTGTGGGCCAGCACAGCGACGCGATCTCCCCTTTCGACACCGAGATTGGTCAGGCGACTCGCCCACCGCAAACTGTCGTTGTGCAGTGCAGCATACGTCCAACGTCGCCCGGTGTCGGCGTCGAAGATCGCCTCGGAGTCAGGGCGGAAGCGGGCGTGGGCCTCGAGCCAGTTGGAGTGCGACATCAGCCTTCCTCGGCGCGCGGATTTGAAAACCAGCTGTCGAGCATCGGGTAGAAGACGCGCGGTCCGAAACTGCCCACGACAACGCCGATGTGGCCGCAGTCCAGATGCTCGACCCTCACGGGTCCACCGACGACATCGGCGAGGGGCAGCGCCGACGCCGGTGGCGTGATGAAGTCTCGATCGCAGACCGCCAGCAGCACCGGGCATGTGACCGCACCGAGGTCGACACGCTCGGCAGCGACGGTCCATGTGCCCGCAACGAGGCGGTCCTCCTGGTATGCATTGCGCAGGAAGTCCCTGGCGAAGGCTCCACTAAGTGGGACGTTCTCCTCGAGCCAGCGCTCCCGAACCAGCGCGCGCGCCAGCTGGAGAGGGTCCTTGGACGACTTGTCCAGGGCGATGAGTTTGGTCCAACTCCCCATGGGGTCGAGGAGCTGAAAAGCCGGCTTCATCACCTCGACGGGCAGCAGACCATCGGGCGTGATGGCGCGGTCGATGTCGACGGCGTCGGCGAGGTCTTTGAAGCGGCCACCGTGCCGAAAGGCGACTGGAGTGGCCAGCGCTACCAGGCTCGCAACGCGCTCCGGACGCAGCGCGGTGTACAGAAGCGAGAGTGTTCCGCCCATGCAGTACCCGAGCACGTGGGCCTGGGCCGCACTGGCATGGCGACAGGCCCGGTCGATACTGCGATGCAACAATTCGAGCACAATGTAGGCGACATCTTCACCGGCGTCTTCGGGACCAGGAGTGCCCCAGTCCACCAGATAGGTGTCCCAACCGGCGCTTGAGAGCGCTTCGACGAGGCTCCTTCCCGCCTCCAGATCGAGGATCCAGGCCTTGTTGATCAGGCTCGGCACCAGGATGACCGGCAGGCGACCGGGGACCCGCCGCGCCGCCGGGTAGTACCGCACGGCGAGCTTGTCCTGCCGATGGATGACTCGATGGGGAGTCAGGCCCACGGGCGGTCGGGGTGCCGTGGCCAGGATTCGCGCGCCGCGGCGGGCAGCGGCGAGCTGCGAAACCCCGTCGACCCTGTCGACGATGGCATCCACTGCTCGCATCGGGAGTCGGCGGATCGAGCTCACCGGCCACTCCAGGCGACCAAAGCCGCTGGAAGCGCTGAGCCGATGCTCACCCCGACGTGTCCGCCGGCGATGGTCTGGACCTCGACCGAGCCGCCCCACGCATCGGCCAGCGCCGCACAAGATTCGGTCGGTGCGATGTGATCTCCGTCGGCGGTGATGGCCAGCGCAGGGATCTTCGCCCGCTGGAGGTCGACGGTTTGGGTGCCCAATACCCACCCACCCGCAATCAGAGCGTTGTCGAAATAGCATTGGCGCACGTACTCACGATACGCGAGCCCGGGGAAGTCGACGGCGTCGCGACTCCACTTTTCGAGGGCCGCCCAGAGCTCGGGGAAGTCGTCGCGGTCGATCCGCTCCCACAGACTCATCCACTTTCTCGTGGCACCCGCGGGTCGGAGCCAAGCGAAGCTGTCCGCCATGCGCCAGCCGTCGAAGTTCCGGGGACCAGCGACAATGGCGTCGAGCGGAAAGGTCTCGGGGTTGGCCCAGGTCGCGAGGCGCCCGCTCTTGTGGAAGTCGATCGGCGTACACACGAAGGCCGCTTGACGAAAGCGCTCAGGATTGCGGCTGGCGTGTATAGCGAGAAAGGTCCCGCCGACGCAGTAGCCGATCGCATCGAGCTTCGACCCGCCACAATGCACTGCGGCATGTCGTTCGGCGCGATCCACAAGGCGATTGAGTACGTCGTCCAGATACCAGCTCAGCGGGCGGTGCGCGTCCTCGGGTCCCGCCCGTCCCCAGTCCACCAGGTAGACGGGCACCCCGGCGCCGGTGAGGCCCTCGACGACCGATCGGCCCGGAAGCAGGTCCCACACGGTCCAGGTGTTGATCAGAGGCATGGAGATCAGGACGGGTGGACAGTTGACTGTCTGGCCCTCCGGAACGGGGAAATAGCGAAGAGATGACTTTCCTTGGGTGAAGATCGTCCGGTGAGGTGTGCGACCCGAACGGGCGGTGCGGATCGGGTCGCTCCGGAGGAAGCGTGCCGTGTCGATGGTGCGTTGCAACATTTCAGCTCCCCTTCTTCTTGGTCTTCTTGTTCCCGGGGGTCACCTTGTCATCGATGGCGTCGAGCTTGTCGCGCACGGCGATCAGCGCTTCGGCGGCGTCGACGCGCGCCTGCAGCCCATCCCGCTCCATCCTGCCGAGCTGATCGTCGAGTTGCAACAGGCGGTCCTCCATGGCCAGGATTCGATCCTCGAGGAGTGTAGCGATCCTCGCGAGCTGCACGACGTCCTTACGAGAGGGAAGGTGCATCGCAGCCATCGAGCGGTCGACGTTCTCTTCGTAGGCGGCGCGGGCGGTGCTGTGGGCGGCGAGGTTTTCGCCGAGCTGTCCCAGAAAAGCCGGTGATTCGAGCACTTGGTCCCACCACTGGGTCATCGCCTTCTCCCAGCCTCGGTAGAGGTCGCCCGTGACACGGGTGAATCGCTTCGTCGTCGCCATCTGATCCTCCGGAGGGCTCGTACCCTCGAATGACGGAGAACCTACCCACCATGCTGCACTGCGTCAATATTATTCCGCATCGCAGCGAGACGGCGCCAATCAAAGTGGGTAGGATGCCGGCATGCGCACCATCAAGAAGTACGCGAACCGCCGACTCTACGACACCCAGACCTCGGCCTACATCAATCTAGAGGGCCTGGCCGAGCTGATCCGCGCTGGCGAAGAGATCCGCGTCGTGCACGTGAAGACGGGCGACGATCTGACGAGGGAAGTGCTCCTCCAGGTCATCCTCGAGGTGCTGCACGGCGGCGATCTTCTCCCGGTCGGCATGCTGCGCCGCGTCATTCGGGCCACGGGAACAGATCCGGCTTCGGTGGCAATGCGCGCCCAGCTCGGGACTGGCCTGGCCCTCTTCAGCGACCAGCTGGATCGCATGGAGGAACTCCTCGGGCCTCTCGCCCAGCCGCCCGGGTTTGCAGGCGAGTACGCGGCGTCAAACGAGGCCAATACCGACGTCCCTACACCCGATCCCGAAGACGACAACGACGCGGACATGGAGCTGGCCTCTCTGCGAGAGCGGCTCGCAGCGCTGGAGAAACGTCTGCAACGCTAGAACATTGAGCATTCAGGTGACGGCTGGCGGCTCCCATCCACCAAGCCCTCACCTCTTCTTTTTCTTGCGGGGCACTTCCTCGATCCGCATCGTCAGTGGGATCGAGACGTCGGACACGGCATCGCCGTCACCGTATTTGTCGAACTCCCAGTCCTCAATTGCCGTCTCCAAGCAGCGTTTGAGCGGAATGTCCTTGAGATCCCCATACACGGAGAGACTGACGATCCACCCATCTTCACGAACCAGCGCATTCAAGAAGAGCGTGCCGGCGATCGCGGTGTCCTCGAGAGCCCGACGCTGGTAGCAGACCTCCGCCCTCGGGATGAACTTGTTCGACGAGGCTGCTGCCGCGGCCACAGGTAGGTTGCCCGTGACCCGCGGCTCGAAGACATAGACCTTGGCCGGTGACTCCGGATCTGGCTCGGGCCAGATCATGAAGGGCTTCGGCGCCGGTGCGGCGTTGGCGACCTCCATGTGATCGGGGGGAGGTGGGGGCGGTTCTTCGGGTTCTGGTTCGGGCTCTGGTTCCGGTTCGGGCTCTGGTTCCGGTTCGGGCTCTGGTTCCGGTTCCGGTTCGGGTTCCGGTTCCGGTTCCGGTTCGGGCTCTGGTTCCGGTTCGGGCTCTGGTTCCGGTTCGGGTTCGGGCTCGGGTTCCGGCTCCGGCTGTGGAGCGGGCTCAAGTTCGGGTTCGGGCAACGGATCGGGCACGGGCACGGGTTGTTCGGGTTCGGGTTCGGGTTCGGGTTCCGGTTCGGGTTCGGGTTCGGGTTCGGGTTCGGGTTCGGGTTCGGGTTCGGGTTCGGGTTCCGGTTCGGGTTCCGATTCGGGTTCCGATTCGGGTTCCGATTCGGGTTCCGATTCGGGTTCGGGCTCGGCGATCGCTACGGCGTCTAGGAGGCCGGCGTCGGTGAGGCGGGTGGTGAGGCCGTCAACAGCCGCGAAGAGGGGCGTGGGCTTGGCGTCGACATTCATCACCGTCGTCACGTCCAGCGTCTTGGGAGGCAGGATCCAGTACTCCCGCCAATCGACACCTCCGGGGCTGGAGATCGGGACCTTCCGCACATCATATGCTCCGGTGAGCGGCTCGAGTGAGCTCTGGGCCTCGACCACCAGATAATACTTCCCCCGCCCCTTTTTACCGCCATATTCCGCCGATATCATGGTCTCGGCCGCCGCCTGTGTTCCGACCGCCGCCGTGTAGGTGACCTCGACATCGAGCTTGTCGCCGCGAACGATGAGCTCGATGTTCAGATCCTGGGCGCCGCTGTCGAGGAGACGAGAGACCAATCGGTCGGCAAGGGACGACGATGTCGGGTTGAGGTTCATCGCGCGCTCAATGGCGCCCCCGCAGGTCTCGGCGTCGTCGCACTGAAAGAACGAGGGCTCGATGTTCACGAGCACCCGCTTGATCTCAAAGACGTGGGTGTACGGATCGTACTTGACCGTAGTGACGAGCTCCTCGAAGCCCTCCAAGCACGCGGTCTGCATCAGCATTGCGATTGCGAACGCGAGAATGCTGAAGACACGGAAGCTGAACGGCCTGCTCAATCGAATTCCTCGGACGCAGTATGCCACCCTGGGATACTCTCAATGGATGGGGCAGACCTCCGAGTTGCAGAAGGCATCGGCGTTGAGAGAAACGGTCTCCGCTGCCCTGCCCCGGGTTGTCCCCCCCAGTGTTCTGGACAAGGCCCTCGAGCTAGCCCGCGGATCCGAGTCCGCCGACCTCGGTTCTGCCCACGGCGAGTTGAGCCGCGCCCTCCGCGAATGGCGCCACTCGCAACCCGTGGCCGACGAGGGAGATCAGCCCAACAAACCGGGTGAGCGACGCGTCCTCACACTGCATATCCTCGGCCAATCCCACTCCGAGATCGGTCGTTTGCTCGACTTGCCGCGGCGCCAGGTTCAGACGCGAATCGATGCCGGAGACCTTGACCCGCTGCGACGATCGCTGGCCGGAACCGGGGCCAGAGTCGACTGCCCACGGTCGGGCACAATCTGGCAGGCGTCGACGTGCGACAGACCGTCCATTGACGTGGTCGACCACATCAGCTCGTGCCCCGCATGCGCCGAATCTTGGCGCCTCGCAGTCGCCATCCGCCGGGAGACCAGCGGTGCCGCCGACGTCATCCAACTTTTTCGCACACCACCGAAGCGGTCCGAAGACCCGGGAGCCGAATCACCGGAACCCCGCCGTCGTCAGCTGCCGAAATTCCAGCTCCCCCGGATCGACTGGCCTCGAGCCGCCGTGACGATTCTCGTCGCCGCAATCATCGTTGGCGGGCTGGTCGCCGCCGTCATCCTGCCGACCTACTGAACTTCAGACGCCGAGTTCTTCATCTCGCTGTCGAAGTCGGTGCGAAGCCGAAGTAGCGCCTTGAAGTCGGTGCTCTGACGCACATTCACGTACTGGATGGCGGGACCGTTGACGGCGCCCTTTACATTGACGTCATCGAACTCGTGCTCGGTGATCTTCTTGAAGGTCACTTCTCGATCCGAAGGCTTGTCAGCAGCGAATGAAGGAGCGGCAAGAAACAGAAATGCGAAAGCTGCGCGGTACATGAGACCCCCTGATGTGTGTTGATCGAATGGACAGTCGGCATCGAGAGCGGTTCCAATTTTGTTAAGACCGCGTCATGACCTACGCAGCTGACCTCGATGTGATCCGTGCCGCAGCCGGCCGAATCGCGCCCTACGCGCACCGAACACCCATCCTCACTAGCAAAACCCTGGACGCGCTCTCTGGACGCGAGCTGTTCTTCAAGTGCGAAAACCTCCAGAAGATCGGCGCCTTCAAGTTCCGGGGCGCCCTCAATGCCGTACTGTCGCTGTCCGAAGAAGCCGCCGCAAACGGGGTCGTCACCCACAGCAGTGGCAATCACGCGCAGGCTGTGGCTCTGGCGGCGAAGATGCGTGGAATCCAGGCAACCATCGTCATGCCGAGCACCTCACCGGCGGTGAAGCAGCGCGCAGTCGCCGGCTATGGGGCGCGGATCGTCATCTGTGAGCCCACCCTCGCCGCCCGAGAGATCGATGCAGCAAGGGTCATCGACGAGACGGGCGCCACCCTCATCCACGCCTACAACGATCGGAACGTCATCGCCGGCCAGGGCACCGTCGCTCTCGAGATCCTCGAACAGGTCCTCGACCTCGACACGATTGTCACACCCGTCGGCGGAGGCGGGCTGCTCTCCGGGGTCACTCTGGCTGCAAAAGCCATCCAGCCATCGATCCACGTCTTCGCTGGCGAACCGAAAGGGGCCGATGACGCGGCGCGTTCCAAGGCGGCCGGGGAACTGATTCTCCAAACGGATCCGCGCACGGTGGCCGACGGTTTGCTCACCAGCCTCGGCTCCAACACCTGGCCGGTCATTCGCGATCTGGTCGACGGCATCATCGTCGTGGATGACCCGCAGATCCGCGCTGCGATGCGCCTCGTCTGGGAGCGCATGAAGCTCGTGGTCGAGCCATCCGCCGCTGTGGGACTCGCCGCCGTGCTCACCGGCGACATCCCAGGAGAGCGCATCGCCATTGTACTCACTGGCGGAAACCTGGACCTCGACGCCACCTTTGCGTGAGTCAGCGGTATCTCTTCGGCTAAGGTCTACGCGCTGAAGGGAGAGAAAGATGTACACCCGATCAAGCGTTCTGCTCGTCGTCGCGATCGTTGCAACGAGCTGTGGGGCCGACGTCAATGCATCCTGTGACAACTACGTCGCCGCGTGGGAGGCCTGTGTCAACGAGGCCTTCGCCGACGACGAGAACCTCAAGGAATCCACACTGGCAACGCTGGATGGAACATGCGAAACGTACGCCAGCCATACGGGCAAGGCCGCCAAAGAGAGCGCTAGAATCTTGGACTGTTACGCAGACAGCATCGACGCAGCCGACTGCGGCGACGCAGACGCCTACGCGCTGGCGATATCTGGAATCTCGAGCTGCTTATAGACCTCAGGCGAGGTTCGGTGACAGCCAGCGCTCGGCCTCTTCGAGGCTCATTCCCTTGCGATCGGCGTAGTCCTGGAGCTGATCCCGCTCGATCTGCCCAATGGCGAAGTACCGCGATTCGGGGTGTGAGAAGTACAGCCCACTGACCGATGCGGCTGGCCACATCGCACAGCTCTCGGTCAAGCTGGCTCCGATTCGCGCCTCGACATCGAGGAGCTCCCAAAGGGTGCGTTTCTCGGTGTGTTCGGGGCAAGCCGGATAGCCGGGAGCGGGTCGGATACCCTGATATCGCTCCTTGATGAGGTCTACCCCGCTGAGGTCCTCGTCGGGTGCGTAGCCCCAGGTCTGCCTGCGCACCTTGGCGTGCAGATACTCGGCGAACGCCTCTGCGAGCCGGTCCGCGAGGGCCTTCACCAGGATCGCGTTGTAATCGTCCTGTGCCGCCTCGAACTCGGCCACAAGCTCGGCAACACCGTGTCCGGCGGTCACCGCAAACGCCCCGATCCAGTCTCCGTTGGGGGAGATGAAGTCGGACAGGGCATGGTTGGGCTGCTTTCGCGCGTGCTGTTGGCGGAGCGTCCTGAAGACATGCCCCTCCAGAACGATGTCGTCACCGTCAGCGCGGGCGGGGAAGACGCCCCAGACCCCCTGGGCCCGAATGAGCTTTTCGTCCACGATCCGCGCCAACAGCGTCTTGGCATCGGCGAAGAGTTCTCGCGCCTGTTCACCGACCACGGTGTCTTCCAGGATCCTGGGGTAGACCCCTCGGAGCTCCCAGGCCTGAAAGAACGGTGTCCAGTCGATGTACTCGACCAGCTCGGTGAGGTCGGCCTCTTCGATGACGTGGATTCCCGGCTGCGCGGGCACGAGCACGGTGTGCTGGGACCAATCGATCGGCACCCGATTTGCCCGGGCTTCGCGCAGGGTCCGCCTCGATCGCTTGACCTCGCGATTGGCGCGCCGAACGCGCGCTTCTTCGTAGTCTGCGCGCACGCCGGCAACGAAATCGTCCCGTTTGGTATCACTGATCAGATTAGACGCCACGCCGACCGCCCGCGAGGCGTCGACGACGTGAACCGCCGGGCCCGAGTAGTGCGGCTCGATCTTCACTGCCGTGTGGATCTTCGAGGTCGTCGCCCCCCCGATGAGGAGCGGAATCTCGAAGCCCTGCCGCTCCATTTCCTTGGAGAATCGATGCATTTCGTCCAGAGATGGCGTAATCAGACCGGACAGGCCGATCATATGCGCGCCCTCGGCTTTGGCGGTGTCGAGGATCTTCTGCGCCGGCACCATGACCCCGAGATCGATGACCTCGAAGTTGTTGCACTGGAGCACCACGCCGACGATGTTCTTTCCGATGTCGTGAACGTCACCTTTGACCGTGGCCATGACGATCTTGCCCTTGGATCCGCCAGCTCCCGCCGCCTTCCCGGCCTCGATGTATGGGAGCAAATGCGCAACGGCCTTCTTCATCACCCGGGCGGACTTCACGACCTGGGGCAGGAACATCTTTCCGGCTCCGAAGAGGTCGCCGACGATGTTCATGCCGTCCATGAGGGGGCCTTCGATGACCTCGATGGGTTGGTCGGCCTCGAGACGGGCCGCCTCGGTGTCCTCGACGACGAACTGATCGTTGCCCCGTACCAGCGCGTGAGCCAAGCGTTCCGAAACCGGAAGCTCACGCCAAGACATGTCGATGACAGCGCCTTTAGCCTGACCTTTCGCCTCATCAGCGACATCGAGAAGGCGTTCTGTCGCATCCTCACGCCGATTCAAGACGACATCCTCTACACGCTCACGGAGCTTTGCAGGCAGGTTTTCGAGCACTGGCAGGGCGCCGGCGTTGACGATTCCCATGTCCATGCCCGCCTCGATGGCATGGTACAGAAACACGGCGTGTATAGCCTCACGAAGAGGGTTGTTCCCACGGAATGAGAAACTCACGTTACTCACGCCACCGCTCACGAGCGCGTGAGGAAGCTCACGCTTGATGCGTCGGATGGCGTCGATGAACTCGACCGCGTAGGCGTTGTGCTCCTCGATGCCGGTGGCGACCGCGAAGATGTTGGCGTCGAAGATGATGTCTTCGGGCGGAAAACCGACTTGTTGCGTGAGGATGTCGTAGCTGCGCTTGCAGATCTCGATCTTGCGCTCGGCGGTGTCGGCCTGGCCATCTTCGTCAAAGGCCATGACGATGACCGCGGCACCGTAGCGCCGAACCTCGACCGCCTGGTGAATAAAGGCTTCCTCCCCCTCTTTCAGAGAGATTGAGTTAACGATGCCCTTGCCCTGGATGCACTTCAGCCCCTCTTCGAGCACCGTCCATTTGGAGCTATCGAGGACGACCGGGACCTTGGAGATGTCGGGCTCTGACCCAATCAGATTGAGGAATCGGACCATGGCCTCTTCGGAGTCGAGCAGACCCTCGTCCATGTTGATGTCGATCATCTGAGCGCCGTTCTGGACCTGCTGCCTCGCCACGCCGAGCGCGCGCTCGAAGTTGCCGTTGACGATCATCTTCCGGAATCGGGCCGATCCGGCGACGTTGGTGCGCTCTCCGATATTCGCGAACAGACTGTCGGGGCGGATCGACACCGGTTCCAGACCCGAGAGTCTGAGGTACGGATCGAGCTCCGGTATCTCACGCGGGCTCACGCCTTCGACCGCGGCGGCGATGCGACGGATGTGATCGGGACCGGTTCCACAGCACCCACCCACAACATTGACGAGACCGCTCCGCGCAAACTCGCCGATGATCTCGGCCATCAAGACCGGGTCATCGTCGTACCCGCCCATCTCGTTGGGCAGCCCGGCGTTGGGATGCACGGTGACGAAAGCACCGGCCACCCGAGACAGCTCGGAGACGTAGGGGCGAAGTTCATCGGCGCCAAGCGCGCAGTTGAGTCCGACCATGAGCGGCTCGGCATGGGAGACCGCGTTCCAGAAGGCCTCGGTGGTCTGACCCGACAACGTACGTCCGCTCGCGTCGGTGATGGTCCCCGAGATCATGATCGGCACGGCCGACCCACGCTCGTCGAGGAGCTGTTTGACGGCGTAGATCGCGGCCTTGGCGTTCAGGGTATCGAACACCGTCTCGATGAGGAGGATGTCGGAACCGCCCTCGAGCAGGCCAATGGCAGCTTCGCGATAGGCGGCGACCAGCTCGTCCCAGGTGACGTTCCGGAATCCGGGGTCGTTCACATCGGGGGAGATCGAGGCGGTCTTGGTGGTTGGCCCGAGTACGCCCGCCACAAAGCGCGGCCTCTCTGGAGTCTTGTCGGTCCAGGCATCGGCCGCCTCGCGGGCAATGCGCGCGGCGGCGATGTTGATGTCTGACACCGCCGACTCCAACCCATAGTCCGCCTGGGAAATCGCCGTGCCGTTGAAGGTGTTCGTCTCGATGATGTCCGCGCCGGCACCCAGATAGGCATCGTGAATCTCGCGAACGATCTTGGGCCGCGTGAGCACCAGGAGGTCGTTGTTGCCGAAGAGATCGCTGGGATGATCGGCAAAATGATCGCCTCGATAGTCCTCTTCGGTCAGACCGTAGGACTGAATCATAGTGCCGGTGGCGCCGTCCAGGATCAGGATTCGCTGCTCGAGCAGCCTTCGAAGGAGGGAGGTTCGGTCTGGTGCATTCATGGGGTTCTCGCGTAACTCGTGCTACCCTGCCCCGCTTTCGGAGGCGACCCTCATGCGCGCAAACCTGTTCCTGTTGGCCCTGATCCTCGGCTGCGGAGGCGACAAAGACGTCGCGGGAGACTCGGATTCCGACGCCGCAGACACCGACATCGACACCGACACCGACACCGATACCGACACCGATGTGGATGCAGACACCGATTCGGACACCGACACCGACACGACGCCGGCTTGCACGGGTGCCTGGTGTCAAATCGCCCTGGGCAGAGACAACAGCTGCGCCGTCAATTCCAACGGCAACGGCAACTGCTGGGGCCTCGACGCCGACGGGCAGTCTACGGCACCGGCGACGCTCTTCAAGGAGCTGGCACCTGGCTACAAACACACCTGCGGCCTGCGCCTCGACGACACCTTGGAGTGCTTCGGTATCAACGCGAACCAGGTCGCCACCCCACCCGCAGGCACCTTCAAGATGGTGACTTCCGGCACCTACCACTCCTGCGCCATTGCCACCGATGACAGCCTCAGCTGCTGGGGCGGAAACGCCGACGGCGAGTCCAATGCTCCGTTGGGCGCGTTCAAAGACGTAGACGGCGGCTTTGGGCACACGTGCGCAATCGACGACACGGACCAGGTCCAGTGCTGGGGCAAGAACGACTTCGGACAGATCGACGCACCGGGTGGCACATTCAAGACCATCCATGCCGGTAACGACCGCATCAGTTGCGCCGTCGACTTCTCCGGCGTGACCACTTGCTGGGGCTCGGGCAGCGACGGGCAGGACCTCCCGCCGCCCACTGTCTTCTCAGAGATCGCCCTCGGTGGCTTCCATGGATGTGGAATTCGCGATAGCGACAGCACCATCCAATGTTGGGGAAGCGACTTCAGTGGTCAGTCCACGCCGCCCCCTGGCTTTACAGCCGCTCACATCGCCGCCGGTTCCACCCATACCTGTGCCATCGATCTCGCTGGCAACCTGGATTGCTGGGGCAACGATGGCTTCGGGCGCATCGCGCACCCGTAAGGAACACACATGATTCGCGTCACTCCCCTGCTCTTTCTCCTCTCCTGTGGAGGATCCCCGACCCCGCCAGAGGTCGCGGCCGAAACATCGGGCCCGACCGCCGAGGACGCCAAGGCGTTCGTCGACGAGGCCGACGCCAGGCTGCGCGTCTTGTGGACCGCCTCCGAGACCGCCGCTTGGGACCACGCCACCAACATCACCGACGCCAACGAAGAGGCTTCCGCCAAGGCCGAGGAAGCCAACATGGCCTACATGTCGGAGATCATTCCAAAGGCCGCCAGCTTCAACGGCGTCGAGGTCGATGCCGACACCGCCCGCAAGCTGCATCTGATCAAGAACAACGCCACCCTGCCCGCCCCTTCCGACGACGAGAAGCGCGCCGAGCTCGCGAGTATCGTCACCAAGCTCGGTTCGCTGTACGGCAAGGGGAAATACTGCCCCGAAGGCGGTGAATGTCAGGATCTTGGCCAGCTGTCGGAGACCATCGGCAGCAGCCGGGACCCCGACGAACTCCTCGAGGCCTGGAAGGGCTGGCGCACGGTCTCCGTCGAGATGCGGCCGCTCTACCAGCGCTTTGCAGAGCTCGGAAACGAGGGCAGCAAAGAGATCGGATTCGACGACATGGGGGTCGCCTGGCGCAGCGGCTACGACATGACACCCGCCGAGTTCGAGGCCGAGACTGACCGCCTCTGGCAACAGGTCTCCCCGCTCTATGAACAACTCCACTGCCTGGTCCGTGCCGAACTCAACGAGGAGTATGGCGACGACGTGGTGCCCCTGGGCAAGGCGATTCCCGCGCACGTGACCGGCAACATGTGGGCGCAGAGCTGGGAGAACATCTACCCGCTGGTGGAGCCCTTCCCGGGTGAGCCGAGCCTGGATGTGACCGCGCAGCTCGAAGCCAAGGGCTACGAAGACCAGAAAATGGTCCGCGCAGCCGAGGCCTTCTTCACGTCCATGGGCCTCGATCCGCTCCCGGAGACGTTCTGGACGAACTCGATGTTCACCAAGCCCGACGACCGAGAGGTGGTCTGTCACGCGAGCGCGTGGGACGTCGGAATGAAGGACGACCTGCGCATAAAGATGTGCATCAAACCGACGATGGAAGACTACGTAACGATCCACCATGAGCTCGGTCACAACTACTATTTCCACTACTACTACACCGAGCCGGTGCTCTATCAAGGCGGCGCCAACGACGGCTTTCACGAAGCCATCGGCGACGCCATCGCGCTCTCCATCACGCCCTCGTACCTCAAGGAGGTCGGGCTCCTGGACGAGGTCAGCGACAACGAAAAGGGCGTGATCAACAAGCAGATGCAGGATGCGCTGGCCAAGGTGTCCTTCCTGCCATTCGGGCGCATGATCGACCAGTGGCGCTGGGACGTCTTCAGCGGAAAGATCGGCCCCGATCAGTACAACGAGGGTTGGTGGAAGCTCCGCGAGCAGTACCAGGGTGTGGCCGCGCCAACCGAGCGCACCGAGGCCGACTTCGACCCCGGCGCCAAGTACCACATCCCGGGGAACACGCCTTATATCCGCTACTTCCTGGCCCACATTCTCCAGTTCCAGTTCCACAAAGCAATGTGTGAATCTGCCGGTCACGAGGGGCCACTTCACACCTGCTCTGTCTACGGCAGCGAAGAGGCCGGCACGAACCTGAAGGCGATGTTGGCCATGGGCTCCAGCAAGCCCTGGCCGGACGCTCTCGAAGCGCTGACGGGCACCCGCCAGATGGACGCCCAGCCCCTGGTCGAGTACTTCGAGCCGCTCTCCAAGTACCTCGCGGAACAGAACAAAGACCGCGAGTGCGGCTGGTAGTTCAATCGCCGCCCTTGCCCATGAGCGCCTTCAGCTCGTCGGGCACTTCGCCCTCCCTGGGTGCGCGGCGATTTCTCTTGGCTTCTAGGACCCGATCACACACCCAATAGATGTGCTCGAGAGGGTGGGCGGTGGCGGCGACGAGCACATCGCCGATTCCATCGATGTCCAGATACAGACTATGGCCACTCCGATGGCATCTGCGGACCCTACCGAGCTCCACGTCGAGCTCCACGCGACCCACCTGGCCACTCACGACCAGTCGATCGGCGAACAACTCCACGGTGGACCTGGACGAGACGACTCCCAGGAGACTCTCTTTGAGCACGATCACCACCCGATCATGCCCCCACCGAACATCGAGCCCTTCGGGTGCAGTCGTCACTCGGACAGGTCGACACAACCGAGCTTGTCCAGGACGAAGCCAGTTGAGAACGCGCGGTCCTCGATGAAGCCGTAGCGTCCGGACTTGCCCTGGTGACCTGCCCCCATGTGGGTCTTCAGGAGCAGCTCAGCGGGATTGGAGACCACATCACGCAATCTGGCGACCCACTTGGTCGGCTCCCAATATTGCACTCGAGGGTCGTTCAAACCGCTGGTCACGAGCACGTCGGGATACGGCTGATCGACGATGTTGTCGTACGGCGAGTAGCTCAACATATAGTCGTAAAACGGCTTCTTTCGAGGATCGCCCCACTCCTCCCACTCCCCGGCCGTGAGCGGAAGGTCCTCGTCGAGCATGGTTGTGACCACATCGACAAAGGGCACCTGTGACACGGCCGCAGTGAACAGATCGGGCCGCATATTGAGCACACTGCCCATGAGCAGGCCACCGGCGCTCCCGCCCTGGATGGCGAGATGCTCGGGAGAGGTCCACCCGTCGCCAATGACGTGTTCGGCCGCGGCAATGAAGTCGGTGAAGGTGCGCTTCTTGTTCAGGAACTTCGCGTCCTCGTACCACTGTCGACCGAGGTAGCCACCACCACGGATGTGGGCGATGGCAAAGACCACTCCGCGCTCGAGCAGGGACAGCCGGAAGGAGGAGAAACCGGCGTCGATGGTGATGCCGTACGAGCCGTAGCCATACAGCAAGAAGGGGCGTTTCCCGTCTCGCTCGAGACCGCGTTTGTAGACGATGGAAATCGGGACCTTCGCGCCATCCGATGCCGTCGCAAAGGTGCGCTCGGTGGCGAAGTTGGCGGGGTCGTAGCCACCGAGGACCGGCGTCACCTTCAAGGTCTGGCGCTGCCGGGTATTCATGTCGTACACGAAGACCGTCGAGGGGGTGACCATCGACGAATAGCCGTACCGTATGTCGGTAGTATCGAACGTAGGGTTGTGCCCAAACCCCGCGTCGTAGGCATCTTCTGGCTGCTGCACCCGGTGTTCGGCGCCGCTGGTCAGGTCGCGGACGCGGAAGTGGATCAGGCCGTCTTCGCGCTCGACGATGACCAGGTGATTCGCAAACGGCTCGACCGAGACGATCTCCACGCTGTCGCGGTATGCGATCAGCTCGGTCCAATCGCCCTTGGATGCACTGGTGTCGGGAGCGGTCATGACCCGCTTGTTGACGTAGTCCTGAACGTGTTTGCCGTCGGGGCCATCGAGATCGTCGGTGACGATGTAGAACTGGTCGCCACGATGACTGACGTAGTAGCGCATGCCCGCATGGCGCTCTTGCAGGCAGCGGAGCTCTGCACCGGGCGTGTTGGCGTCGACCACCCAGATCTCCGTCGTGGTGCTGGAGACGACGTACAGCGTGAGGAAGGCCCTATCGCGGGTACGGCCGTGGCCGACGCGAAACACGTCGTCGTCCTCTTGAAACACGATTGCGTCGTCGGAAACCGGTGTTCCCAGTGTATGACGTACGACGCGATACGGGCGCAGCGCCTCATCGCGGGTGCTGTACCAGATGGTCTTGCTGTCGTTGGCCCAGGTCACGCTGGGAGAGATCCGCTCGACCTTGTCCTCGAGGAGGTCGCCGCTGTCGATGTCGAGGAAGACGAGGGTGTAGAGCTCGCGGCCCGTGATGTCGACCGCGTAGGCCACCGTCTTGTGGTCGGGGCTCACCGCAAAGACACCCAGCTCGACGAACTCGTGTTGCGCGCCGAGGACATTCACGTCGAGCAGGACCTGCTCGGGAGCGTCCATATTCCCCTGTTTGCGGCAATAGATGGGGTACGCCAGTCCCTCGACGGTTCGCACGTAGTACAGGAAGTCGTCGCGTCGGACCGGCGCCGAGGTGTCGGTCTCTTGAATGCGCCCGAGCATCTCCGCCGCCAGCTTCTCGCGAAAATCGGCGGTGTGCGCCGTCCGCGCCTCCATCCAGGCATTCTCGGCCTCGATGTACTCGATGACGTCGGGATTCTCGCGCTCGCGAAGCCAGAACCATGGGTCGACACGTTCTTGACCGTGTTCGCGATGGACGTGGTCTTTCTTCTCTGCCATAGGTGGGTGCATGGCGGCGCTATATCTCGCGATGTGGTCGGGGCCGCGGAATCTGTCCACGGCCCTGATGCGGTCCTTCGGGAGTCGGCCGGACGCCTTTGTCTGCGACGAACCGCTCTATGCGCACTACCTGAAGGTCACCGGACGCCCTCATCCCGGCGCCGACGAAGTCATCGCGGACCAGGACAACGACTGGGAGAGCGTCGCCAACTGGCTCACCGGACCCATCCCGAACGGCCGGTCGGTCTTCTATCAGAAACACATGGCCCATCACTTGTTGGACCGAGTCGGGAGGGACTGGCTCACCGGGCTCACCCATGCGTTCTTGATCCGCAATCCCACCGACATGCTCACGTCGCTGTTGAAGGTCTTCCCCGAAGCTGTCCTCCTCGACACCGGGCTCCCACAGCAGGTCGCGATCTTCGACGAAATCGGCGGGCCAGTGATCGACTCGCGGGACCTGGCCGAGCACCCAGAACCGATCCTGCGACAGCTCTGCGAGCGCATCGGCCTCGACTTTCAGCCCAGCATGCTGGAGTGGCCGCCCGGGCCCCGGGACACGGATGGGATCTGGTCGCGACACTGGTATGCACGCGTCGAAGACACGACCGGTTTCGTGCCCTTCAGGGATCACGACAGGGTCGTGCCAGACGACAAGCAAGACGTCTATGAAGCCTGTCTTCCGCTCTACGAACACCTGTACTCGCACCGACTGAAACCGTGAGGATGACCGATGCTTCAAGCCTTCAACGAAGCCAACAAAGACCTGCTGATCAACATCAATGGTGAGCTCATTCACCGTGACAAAGCCGGAATATCTCCGTTCGATTCCGTCGTACAAGGAGGGGATGCTGTGTGGGAGGGGCTGCGGCTCTACAGCGGGCGAATCTTCAAGCTCACGGAGCACTTGAACCGCCTGAGGGACTCCGCGAAGGCGTTGGCTTTCACCGAAATCCCGTCTCACGAATCGATCACCGAGGAGATTCGAAAGACGCTGGCCGCGAACAGCATGACCGACGGCTGCCACCTGCGGCTGACCCTCACGCGAGGGGTGAAGATCACCAGCGGCATGGACCCGAGGCTCAACCAATCGGGACCCACGCTCATCGTGCTCGCCGAACACAAAGCGCCGGTCTACGACAAGCGCGGGGTCACGCTGATCACCTCATCGATTCGTCGATTCCCGCCGGACTGCCTGGACCCGAAGATTCACTCGGCCAATCTGATCCAGTCGATCCTCGCCAAGATCGAGGCCAACCACGCCGGCGCGGACTCGGCGATGATGTTGGACAAGAACGGCTTCATCGCAGAGACCAACGGCACCCATGTGTTCATCGTCGAACACGGGGTAGTGCGCGCTCCCCGATTGGTCGCCTGTCCGGAGGGCATCACCCGAGGGACCGTGCTCGAGCTGTGCGCAGAACACCAGATCCCCCACGAGGAAACCGACCTGACTCAAGCCCAGGCTTACCGTGCCGAAGAGATGTTCTGTACGGGAACCATGGGGGAGCTCGCCGGTGTCGTCGAGGTCGACGGCAGAAAAATTGGGGACGGCGTGCCGGGGCCGATGACCCGGCGTTTGAGCGACTTGTACCGGGAACTGACTGGCCGGTCGGGGACAGAAGTGGCTTGACAGCATCGAATGAGCTGAACTACACATCCATCAGATTGGAGACAGCCCTGTCCACTTCCCAACGAATGCGAATGTCGATGCCCCGCCCGTGTGGTGGTGCGCTCGCAGGGAACAGAGGCTTCTAAAGACAGACCGTCGCTCCCTGAAACAAGAGTCGCCGAACCCCACGGGCAGTCGCCCCCGGCTTCATACGACTTCTCACTTTCAGGAAAGCAATCATGTCCACCGATCAATCCAGCAAAATATGCGTCCTCAAATTCGGCAGTTCCGTCCTCCAGCAGGAGGAGGACCTGACCGGCATCGTCCACGAAATCTATCGCCACCTTCGGGAGGGGTATCGCGTCGTAGCTGTGGTTTCGGCCATTGGAAACACGACCGATGACCTCGTCAGCCGCGGGAGGGCCTGGGTTTCGGAGCCCCCGCCGGCGGCCTGGGCGAGCCTGCTCGCGACTGGCGAGACCACAGCCTGTGCGCTGCTCGCCCTCGCCCTCGACCGAGCCGGTACACCCTGCACCCTGCTCGACGCCCACCTCGCCGGTTTACTGACACGCGGGCCCATCACCGACGCCACGCCGGTGAGCCTCGACTGCGAGGCGATCCTCGACGCCCTCGACGCGACGCCGGTCGTCGTGCTTCCCGGGTTCACTGGGCAGAATGAAGAGGGGAGCACCACTCTTCTCGGTCGCGGCGGCTCGGACCTCACTGCACTGTTCGTCGCGGGAGAGCTCGGTGCCCGCTGCGTATTGCTCAAGGACGTAGACGGCATCTACGACTGCGACCCCGAGCGGCACCCCGGCGCCCTTCGGTACGCGCAGGTCACCTGGGAAGAGGCCCTCGATGTCGGTGGTGCCATCGTGCAGCCCAAAGCGGTTCGATTCGCCGCCGATCGCGCCCAGTCCTTTGAGGTCGGCTGTATCGGAAGCGACGCCTGCACCCTGGTCAACGGCGGCCCCACAGTCTCGGCGGCACCCGCTGTCCGGCAGCGCTTGCGGGTCGCCCTGCTCGGGTGTGGAACCGTCGGCGCAGGCGTCTTCCGAGCCCTGAATCGAAGCGACGCATTCGAGGTCGTTGGCGTCGCCGTCAAGCGGGCCGAGGTCCCGCGCGAGGTCCCTGTGCACCTGATCTCCAGCGATCCCTGGGAGGTCATCAACCGACGCTGCGATGTCGTCGTGGAGCTCATTGGCGGCACCGATCCGGCGAGCGGACTCATCGCCGCATCTCTCGAGCGAGGCCGACACGTCGTCACCGCAAACAAGGCGGTGATCGCCCGCGATGGCGAGCACCTGCGAGAAATCGCCCGCCGATCCGGAGCCGAGCTGCTCTACTCGGCGAGCGTCGGGGGAGCGCTACCGGCCATCGAGCTGGTGCGCAGCCTCCAGGGGATCGAGGGCATCGAGGGTGTGCTCAACGGAACGTGCAACTACGTTCTCGACCAGATTTCCGCAGGCTGCGACCTGAACACCGCCGTCGCCCAAGCCCAGAGAGCGGGGTACGCCGAAGCGGATCCCAGCACCGATCTGTCGGGAAGCGACGCCGCCCACAAGATCGCCGTACTCGCCCGTGAAGCCTTCGGCGTGAGTCCCGAGCCCTTTCAGTTCGAGGGGCTCACGGACGCCGCCGTACGGGAGGTTGCCGAGGCCAATGAACAAGGCCAGACCTTGCGTCTCGTCGCCAGTTGCTATGCGACCCCCACGGGGGTGACAGCCCGCGTGGAGACCCGTCGATGTCCGGCCGACAGCCCCTTCGCCCTCACCGAAGGCGTCGACAACTGCGTCGTCGTGCGCACCGATTCCGGCGAGCAGGTCGTTCGCGGTAGAGGTGCAGGGCGTTGGCCCACCACCGAAGCGGTCGTCGCCGACCTCCTCGATCTCCACCGCGGACCTGTCCGCACCCTCGGCGGGAGGGCCTGATCATGCATCGCGACACCGAACTCATCCACTTTGCGGCCAGCCCCGACGACCCCCACTCGCCGGTTTGTACGCCGATCTATCAAACCGCCACCTTCAATCAGCGGAGCGCACTGGAGTGTGGCGAATACGACTACAGCCGGAGCGGAAACCCCACCCGCCGGGTACTCGAAGATCAGCTCGCCCGACTCGAGAGAGCGGAGCGCGCCTTTGCCTTCTCTAGCGGAATGGCCGCTCTCACCGCGGTCGTGCAGCTGGTCAGCGCCGGCGAGGAAATCGTGGTCGGAGACGACATCTATGGCGGCACCTATCGACTCCTGTCGCGGATCCTCGGTCGATATCAGATCGGGATTGTTGCCGTTGACACCACAGATCTCGACGCCGTCGCCGAAGCGATCACCGAAAAGACCCGCCTGGTCCTGGTGGAGACGCCCACCAATCCGCTCCAACGCATCACCGATCTGCGTCGCGTTGCCGAGCTGGCCCACGCCGCGGGAGCCTGGTTGGCGGTGGACAACTCCCTGTTGAGTCCCCTCCTCCAGAGGCCGTTGGAGCTCGGGGCCGACATCGTCGTCCACTCCTGCACCAAGTTCATCTGTGGCCACAGCGACGTGACCGCGGGTTGCGTGGCCGTCAACGATCCCGAGCTCATCGAGGAGATCTACCTGCTCCAGAACGGCGAGGGCACTGCGCTTGCGCCCTTCGACTGCTTCCTCGTCCTCCGCGGATCCAAGACCCTGGGGCTGCGGCTGGAGCGCCAGCAGAACAACGCGACGATCCTGGCCGAGGCGCTGCTCGCCCATCCAGCAGTGACCAAGGTGCATTACCCAGGCCTGAAAGACCATCCAGGTCACGACCTGCACTTCTCCCAGGCCAGCGGCGCAGGAGCGGTCATCAGCTTCGAGACCGGAGACATCGGTCTGTCGGCCAAGATCATCGACGCGGCGCGCCTGTATGTGACCGCGGTGAGCTTCGGTGGCGTCGGATCGGCGATCTCCCTGCCCTGTCGCATGAGCCACGCCT
>Ga0315336_1000887_pt1 | contig 67928 bp, 66 predicted proteins | sample ASW5metaG_FD_204512 | JGI IMG/M metagenome (GOLD analysis project Ga0315336, IMG submission 204512) | Ammonia-oxidizing marine archaeal communities from Monterey Bay, California, United States - ASW #5 | ecosystem: Environmental > Aquatic > Marine > Intertidal zone | place: USA: California... | reverse complement strand
CACGCGGGCGGCAACGACCGCCGAGGCCTCGCGCGGCGCTGGGTCGCTTAAGTCGGCGATGGCGACGGCAGGGACTTCGATTTGGATGTCGAAGCGGTCGAGCAGCGGGCCGGATATCCGCGACTGGTAATCCTGGGCGCAGCGCGGCGCCCGGGAACAGGCCTGGGCCGGGTCGTCCAAATGGCCGCAGCGGCAGGGGTTCATCGCCGCCGCCAGCTGGATGCGGGCCGGGTAGCTGACATGGGCGTTGGCGCGGGCCACCGAAATTTGGCCGGTCTCGAGCGGCTGGCGCAGGGATTCCAGCACCGCGCGGGGGAATTCCGGCAGCTCGTCGAGAAACAGCGCACCGAAATGGGCGAGCGAGATCTCGCCGGGTTTGGAGCGGGCGCCGCCGCCGACCATGGCCGGCACCGAGGTCGAATGGTGCGGGCTGCGGTAGGGCCGGCGCCGGCTGATGCGGCCGCCGCGCAGTTCGCCGGCGACCGAGGCGATCTTCGAGACCTCCAGGGCCTCGGCCGGGCGGAGCGGCGGCAGCAGGCCGGGCAAGCAGGCCGCCAGCATGGATTTGCCGGCACCGGGCGGGCCGACCATCAAGATATTGTGGCCACCGGCGGCGGCGACTTCGAGCGCCCGCTTGGCCGATTCCTGGCCTTTCACATCGCTCAAATCGACCCCGATGGGCCGGTCCTCGGCCAGATGCGGCTCCGGCGGCGTCATTACTTGGACACCCTTGACGTGATTGATCAGGGCGAGCAGGCCGGCCGGCGCCAGCACCTCGGTGCCGCCGACCCAGGCGGCCTCGCCGCCGCATTCGGCCGGACAGATGATGCCGCGTGCCGTCGCCGCGGCATGCACCGCCGCCGGCAAGGTGCCGACCACCGGGCTCAACGCGCCGTCCAGCGCCAGTTCGCCCAAGACCACGAAATCCGCCAAGTCTTCCGCCGCCATGACGCCCATGGCGGCAAGGATGCCAAGGGCAATCGGCAGGTCATAGTGGCTGCCTTCTTTGGGCAGATCGGCCGGCGACAGATTGACGGTGATGCGCCGGGGCGGCAGCGACAGGCCTATGGCGCTCAATGCCGCGCGCACCCGTTCGCGGGATTCCGCGACCGCTTTGTCGGCCAGGCCAACCACGGAGAAGGCCGGCAGCCCGGCGACCAGGTGCACCTGGACATCGACGTCGACGACATCGACACCCTGGAACGCCACCGTGTTGATGCGGGCGACCATGCCGTGACCTTGAGAGAATGATAATCCTACTCATCGACATACGATTGTAGGTCGGGGTGAGTCAATGCGGACTGCTGCGCGGCCCATATCCCTAAAACTACTGCAACAGGCAGCATTCGCGGCAAGGTGGGCGCAGATATTGGTAGCATTGGTGCCTGGTGCAGGTAATCGGCAACCCGGTGAGGGCCAATCCGACGCGCTTCAATCGCTGCCAACTGGCGCCTTTCAACAGGACGACGGTATCCGGCACGATCAGCTGCTTCAAAATCGGCAAAGCTGCGCCAATATCCGGACCAACATGATAAATATTCTCCTCGGGCATGCCATTGCATATCGCTTCATCGCGCAGATCTTCCAGGTCTTCGTGGCCGATCAGGATGAGGTAATCGAAGGCGTTCGGGATCTTTCGCCCGATGGCGCCATAGGCGGCCGAATAGGGCACCGCGATGTCTTCGATTTGCCCGCAGACAAAAATTCTTCGGTAGCGGTTCAGGTGAACAATCGTGCTTATCGCGTGATCGACGCTGTCCGGTGTGGCCTTGAAGTCATCGCAGACGACGTAGCCGTTCGATGGCAGCGGCAAGACTTCCATCCTGCTTGGTGCGGCGGTGACCGTTGATAGCTTTTCGAGCACGTCATTGATGGCGATGCCTTCGCTTGCGGCAACGGCGATTGCCGCCAACACGGCATAGACCGATGCCTGGCCCAATACAGGAACCACCTGTGTCGCGTACGAGGCTTCGTTGATGCATAGATCGAATTGCATACTGTCCGGACGCCGAATTTCAACATCCTCGGCCCGAACGGTGCAATCCGGCGCTAGCCCAAAGGTCACCGTTTTACCGGTCCTGGCGGCAATCTGTTTGGCGATCCGGCCATCGTCGCCGTTGTAGATAACGACACCATCCTTGGACATGCAGTCGAGCATTTTGGCTTTCTCTTCGGCGATCTCGTCCAAATCACGAAAGCTCCGCACATGGTCCGATTTGATGGCGGTAAAAACGACGCTATCGGGCCGAAGCATGCGGCCATGCCGTTCCATCGTAGCCTTTTCCGCAATACCGACTTCCATGACCCAGATTTTATCCCAGGGCCGCGCGTATAGAATGTTCTTGGCGACGCCGGCATTGGCATTTCGACGGGATTGGCCATGTCGGTAGTTTGGCAAAATGTGTTCGATGAAACGCCTTGTCGTGGTTTTTCCGAGCGAGCCGATTACGACGACAACCCGCACGTTCCGCAAGGCAATGCGTCGATAGACCCATCCGAGCGCCCATAATACGGGCCACATCCTATGCAATATCCGGTAGCCGTAATCATCGCTGAAATCGACGGCGAAAACTTTGGCGGCACGGCTGAAATCTCTATACACACGCAAGGACTGGACAACGAATGTCGGAAAATTTGCCTTCAACAATGCGGAAAACCCATCGAGATTTGGTTGGCTGAATTCCCCTTAGCCGGCAACGACGGTAGCACGAAGCATCAATTTCGGCGAACGCGGCCTTGATGAGAGCGGGCATGGCACGGTTTAATGACCGCCGGATTCAGATTACAGGCGGCCGGCAATGAGCAAGGATTTTGTCCATAGAAGCTACGCGGATTTTCAGGCGCTGATGCCGGCGGTGTCCGGCAACGACGTCAACGGCCTGAATGCCGACGGGCCGGCCCGGCCGCGGCCGTTTTTCTGGCATCCGCCGGACCGCCAAGACTTCGGCGACCTGCAGCAAGCCGTGATCGGCCATCACCGGCAATCGCCGGACGTCGAGAAAACCTACTCCCGCGCCGCCGACCGCGGACCCAGGCCGATCGAACAGGCGGCGACACGGCAGGATCGATCGGCCGCCGAATGGGACGAGGCGGTGCGTGCCTTCGCGCTGGCGAACGACGGCGACCTGGTCGGCGTGACCGCGACCCGGCCCAACTACGTCTATCAGGGCTACGATATTCCGCATCCCTGGTTGGTCATGATCGGCGTCGCCATGGATTACGACAATCTGGCGACCGCGCCCAACACCATCGACGACGTGCGCTCGGCGGTAGAGGTCGGTGACAAATACAACAAAGCAGCGCGCGCCTGCCGCAAGCTCGCCAATTTCATTCTTGACGCCGGCTATGAGGCCAAAACCTATCCCGGGCCGATGGCGACGGCGCTGAACATGATCCCGGCGGCGATCGAGGCCGGGCTCGGCGAGCTCGGCAAACACGGCTCGATGATCAACCGCACCTATGGCTCGTCGTTTCGCCTATCGGCGGTCTCCACCGACATGCCGTTGATCGGTAACCGCTCCGAACAATTCGGCGCCGACGATTTCTGCATGAACTGCCAGGTCTGCGCCAAAGCCTGCCCGCCGGACGCCATCGCGGCCGACAAGCAGACCGTGCGCGGTCAGACCAAATGGTACGTCGATTTCGACAAATGCATTCCTTATTTTGGCGAAACCTTCGCCTGCGGCATTTGCCTGGCGGTCTGCCCCTGGAGCCGGCCTGGCGTGGCGCCGCGATTGGCCGAAAAAATGACCCGCCGGCGGGAACGATTAGCAGAGCAAGGTTAGTTTTATTGCGCTCGCGCCGACGCGCCTTTGGCGCACGGCTCCGCGAGGGCGGCTAGTCTGAGGCCGCTAAGCGGCCGTCGATGGCGTCCCAGATTTGCGCCTCGAGGCAAACGCCGTCGAACCGATTGACTTCCTGCAGGCCGGTCGGCGAGGTCACATTGATCTCGGTCAGATAATCGCCGATCACGTCGATGCCGACAAAGATCATGCCGCGGTCGCGCAATGTCGGGCCGATGATCTCGCAAATTTCCTCTTCACGCGGTGTCAGGCGACTTTGCATGGCCGTGCCGCCGACATGCATGTTGGAGCGCGCCTCGTTGGCCGCTGGCACCCGGTTGATGGCACCGGCGGCAACGCCGTCGACCAGGATGATGCGTTTGTCGCCGGCCCGCACTTCCGGCAAGTATTTTTGGATGATTACCGGTTCGCGGAACATGTCAGCAAACAATTCGAGCACGACGTTGAGGTTTTCGTCGCCCGGCCCGATGTGAAACACCCCGGCACCGCCGTTGCCGTAAAGCGGCTTGACGATCAGGTCCTTGTGCTCGTCGCGAAAGGATTTGATTTCGAGCGGGTCCCGCGAAATCAAGGTCGGCGGCAGGACATCTTCGAAATGGGTAACGAATATTTTCTCCGGGGCGTTCCGTACTTCGGTCGGGTCGTTGACCACCAGGGTCGCGGGATGAATATGTTCCAACAGATAGGTCGTGGTGAGATACGACATGTCGTAGGGCGGGTCCTGGCGCAACAGCACGACATCCACGTCCGCCAGGTCGATTTGCCGGGCCGCGCCGAGTGAAAAATGATTGCCCGGTTCGCGCCGCAGGCTGAGCGGCTGCGCCCAGGCGGTTACCCGGCCGTCGCGCAGGCTGAGCGCCGGCGGCAAATAATACAGCAAGTCGTAGCCGCGGCGCTGGGCTTCGAAGCCAAGCACAAATGTGCTGTCGGCATCGATATCGATGCCGTCGACGGGGTCCATCTGAATGGCGACAACGCGGCTCATGGCACGGCTCTTCTATCACGCCCCGGCCGCCGGCCCAAGGCCACGACACACGCTCGAGAGAGGTTTTAGACCGCGTTCGACTTTGAGAACGCGGTCAGGGCCACGACGGTGCCCCCGGCGCGGTCAGCGCCGCCCCCGCGGAGCCATGCGCCAACGGCGTATTGGCGTGAGCGCAACCCAACTAAACTTGATTCGATGCAAATCGAAACAAGTCTAACCGTTGCGGCGCGTGTCGCCCTTCATCATGACGTGGCTTACCACCTTGCGTACACCAGAGATATTACGGGCAAGCTCGGTGACCCGTTCCAACTCATGCTGGCTTTGGGCAATGCCGATCAAATAGATCACGCCGTTGACGGTTTCGACATTGTAATTGACATTGTCGACACCGCCTTCGCTGAGCAATTTGCCGCGCATCTGGGTGGTGATCCAGGTATCTTTCGACAGGCCGACGACGCCGGACCTATCGGTTACCTGCACTTCATTGATCACTTCCTTGACGCCGGTGACTTGCCAGGCCAGGCGCGTTGCTTCAACCCGATCCTCGGATTTTTGCACGGTGCCGGTCAAAAGCACGCGGCCTTCGACGACATCCACGCCAATCGTCTGGGTCAGCAAGGGATCTTTCTGGAACAGCTCATCGCTGACCTTGACGGATATCGTCGTATCGTCGACGGCGTTGCCGACGGTGCGCTCTTGACTGGCGGCGACGCCGGCGCTGCCGCCGGCACCGACAGCGGCGCCAGCAACCATAACCGCGCATCCCGAACTGGCGAGCCCGACCGCCAGCAAGGCTCCCACCGCCACCAGATTGGCGGCCCGTATTTCACGGCGGAAAAGCTTCATTTTATTCATGCTCCGAATTGTGCTCTGACTAGTATGGCGATATATACCCGATTCGTCGGAAAACTACACAACATCTTGTTGGTCGGCCCGCCAAGCATCTTTTACATGGTATGGCCACCCTCCTGGCGCAACGACCACCAAATCGAATCGCTGGTCGAGCGCGCCGAGATCGGGCCGCACCGCCAACCAAGCCGCCGCGGCGCGACCAATGCGCCGGCGTCGGTTTGCCGATACCGCTTGCAATCCGCTATGGCGATCGCGGCGCGCTTTTACCTCGACAAAGGCCAACAATTTTCCGCGTCGGGCAATAATATCGATTTCGCCGAACGGATTGCGGATTCCGCGGCCAACAATCTGATAGCCCTTCAAGCGCAGCCACCACGCGGCTATGTGTTCCGCACCGCGGCCGCGACGATAGGCACGCTGGCGTCTAGCGCGGCTCACGACCGGTATCGGCGGTCAGCGCCAAGGCGCGGCGATAGGCCTGTCGTTTGGGAATGTCGAAAGCCGCCGCGACGGCCGCGGCGGCCCGCGACGGGCTGTCGTCGCGCAACGCTTCGCGCAAGGCGGCATCAATATCGGCCTCAGTTACCTGCCGCTCCAGGGGCGGCGCAACGACGATGACGACTTCGCCTTTCGGCGGGCCGGCCTCGGCATAGTGTGTTTCAAGCTCGGCCAGGCGGCCGCGGCGCACCTCTTCATGCAGCTTGGTCAACTCGCGCACGACCGCCGCATCGCGGTCGCCGCCCAACCGGGCCGCCATGTCGGCCAGCGACGACGCCATGCGGCGCGCAGATTCGAACACCACCAATGTGGCCCGGACATCGGCAATTTCATCCAGGCTCTGCCGGCGCTGTCCGGCTTTCACGGGCAGGAAGCCGACGAACAGAAACCGGTCGGTCGGCAGGCCGGTGATCATCAGCGCGGCCAACACCGACGACGCACCAGGCAGCGCCGTGACCGGAATAGCCGCTTCCCGAGCCGCGTTGACCAACCGGTATCCGGGATCGGAAATCAACGGCGTTCCGGCATCGGACACCAACACGATAATCTGTCCCTGCTGCAGCCGCCGTATCAGGCCCGGCCTTACTTTGGCCGCATTATGGTCATGATATGAAATCGTTGGAGTCGTGATGCCGTGGCGGGCCAAAAGGCGTGCGGTAACCCGACGATCTTCGCAGGCGATGAGATCCGCGGCGCGCAGGGTTTCGATGACCCGCAAGGTCACGTCGGCCAAGTTACCGATCGGTGTCGCCGCGATATATAGACCGGATGCCGGTTTGTCGGATATCCGTTTCCCCGTACCGCCTACGGTGAGGCTATTGGAGGCCACGAATGTTCCTTTCCGGCGAGCGTCGCTCCTTGACCGGCATCCTGTTTTCTCTTTGTTGCGTTCTGTTCATCAGCGCTTGCGCAAGTTCGGAATCCAATGACGAGCTTAAACCGTCGACGTCCGATAGCCAAAGCACTGTTCCGGCCGCAACCGCAGATCAGCCGGCCGCGCCGACCGCCGATGCCGGCCAATCGCAGTCCCAATCGACGCTGTTGCAGGGGCCGCCGAAGGCTGGCCTCACGGCACCGGACAGCACGCAACCGGGACCGATCAAGATCGGTTTGCTGCTGCCATTGAGCGGCAGCTCGGCAGACGTCGGGCAAGCCCTGTTTGAGGCCGCGCAACTCGCGTTGTTCGACATCGGCAACCCGCGGCTTACCTTGCTGCCGAAAGACACCCGCGGCACCCCGGAAGGCGCGGCGGCGGCCGCCGATGCGGTGTTGAGCGAGGGCGCCGAAATCATACTGGGGCCGCTGTTTTCCCGATCTGTCGAGGCGGTGGCAGCGCGCGCCGAGACGGTCGGCGTCAACGTGGTCGCGTTTTCCAACGATCGAACCGCGGCGCGTAGTGGCGTGTTCCTGATGGGCTTGTTCCCCGACGCGCAAATCGACAAAGCCGTCCGCCATGCCAACCGCCAAGGCCTGCGCCGCTTCGCCGCTCTGGTCCCGGATTCCGACTACGGATCCCGTGTGATCGGCGCCCTTGAGAAGGCGGTCTACGGGTTCGGCGGAGAATTGGTCCAAGTCGAGCGGTTTCCCGCCAACGCCCAGCCAGGCGACGACAGCCTGACCGAAAGCGTCAAGCGCCTGGCCGACTACGATCGCCGTCACAACGAATTGCTGCAGCATCGCAAGGAACTCGAAGCCCGCGACGACGAGCTTTCCAGGAAAGCGCTGAAGCGGCTGCAGGGCATCGATGCCTATGGCGACCTGGATTTCGATGCCGTGGTGCTGGCCGACGGCGGCAGCCGCCTGCGTTCCCTGGCGCCGCTGTTGCCGTTCTATGACGTCGATACCAAGAAGGTGCCGCTGATCGGCACGGTGCTGTGGGACGATCCGAGCCTGATCAACGAACCGGCCTTGGACGGCGCGCTGTTCGCGGCGCCGGGACCGGCCGGACGGGCGGCCTTTCGCGACCGTTTTCAAGCGACCTATCAGCGCCGGCCGCCGCGCGTCGCCTCCCTCGCCTATGATGCAATCGCCCTGGTCGGCGCCTTGGCCGCCGACCGGGACGCCGCCACCGAAGATGCGACGCAGTCGCTGATTGCCAAACCGCCTTTATTCGACAGCGCGGCACTCAGCGACGATGCCGGCTTCGCCGGCTACGACGGCATCTTCCGCCTCAGGCCCGACGGCACCGTCGAACGCGGCCTGGCGGTGGTGAAAATCACCGCCACCGGCTTCCAGGTGGTCGAACCGGCACCAACGGATTTTGATGCGCTCACGAATTAGAGCAAATGCGCCAGCACGGCGTTGAGGACCGGGCGGCCGCGCGGCGTGGTGCCGATGCGCTGGCCGGTCTGCCAAAGCAAGTCTTCATCCAATAATTCGGACAAGGCCTGGCCGTTGATGAGCGTCGTGGCGACGCCGGTCCGGTCGGCAACAGTGGAAAGATCGACGCCTTCGGTGAGCCGCAAGCCCATAAGCAGCATTTCTTCGACTTGGGCCGCGGCATCGATCCGCGATTGGCTGGCCGTGCCGTGGCCGGATGCTTCGACCGCGCCCAACCAGGTTTCCGGCTTACGCTGTTGGATGGTGGCGAACCGCGCGCCGGCCCGGTCGATGCGGCCATGGGCGCCGGGGCCGACGCCGACATAGTCACCGTAGCGCCAGTAGGTCAGGTTGTGGCGGGATTGGTGGTCGGGCCGGGCGTGATTGGAAACCTCATAAGCCGGCAGTCCGGCCGCGGCGGTCGCCGCCTCGGTCACATCGAGCAGGGCCGCCGCGCGATCGTCGTCGAGCGGCTGCAGGGCGCCGCGGCGCACGGCGCCGGCGAAACCGGTATTTGGTTCGATGGTCAATTGATAGAGCGAGAGATGCGGGCCAGCGAGTGCTAGAATATCGGCCAGCTCGCGGCCCCAGTCCTGGCCGGTCTGGTCGGGCAGGGCATAGATGAAATCGGCCGAATAATTGGCGAAGACGCTCTCGGCAACAGCCAGCGCCCGGCGCCCGGCGGCGGCGTCATGAACCCGGCCGAGAAAGCGCAGGTCCGGATCCTTGAGCGACTGGACCCCAACCGACAGGCGGTTGACGCCGGCATCGCGGAAGCCGCGGAACTTTTCCGCCTCGACCGACGAGGGGTTGGCCTCCAACGTGATTTCGACGTCGTCGGCAACCGGCCACAGGCTACAGACGCGATCGATCAGGCGGCCGACCGATTGCGGCGACATCAGCGACGGCGTACCGCCGCCGAAGAAAACACTGGTGACCGTCGATCCGGCGGTCTGGTCGGCGTAATGGCTAAGCTCGCGCGCTAGCGCCGCCGTCCAGCGTGCCTCGTCGATCGTTGGGCGGACATGGGAATTGAAGTCGCAGTATGGGCATTTGGCTTCGCAAAACGGCCAATGCACATAAATGCCGAAGCCGGCGGCGGCCGCATGCGGCGCCGTGCTGGCCGGCCTAATGCTGGAAACAGGCATCGGTCAGTTGGCCTAGCGCAATGGCGCGATGGCTTAGCGCCTTCTTCTCAGCGGCGCTCATTTCGCCGAACGTCCGGTGGTGTCCGACCGGCTGAAACATCGGGTCGTAGCCGAAGCCGCCGCTGCCGCGCGGCGGCCATACCAACAGGCCGTCAACCCGGCCTTCGAAGGATTCTTGGTGGCCATCGGGCCAAGCCAAAACGATGACGGACAGAAAATGCGCGGACCGATCGGTGGCGGCGGCGGCATCCAATTTCTCCCACACCAGGCGCATGGCGGCGGCGAAGTCGCGCTCCGGGCCGGCCCAGCGGGCCGAATGCAAACCAGGCTCGCCATTCAAGCGATCGACGGCCAATCCGGAATCGTCGGCTAGGGCCGGCAGGCCCGTCGCCTGGACCGCCGCCACGGCCTTGAGCGCTGCGTTCTCTACAAACGTCGTGCCGGTTTCTTCCGGTTCCGGCAATCCGAGATCTGCCGCGGACTGAATCGAAACCTCAAATGGCGCCAACAGCGCTGTCATTTCCGTCAATTTGCCCGCATTGTGGCTGGCCAGAATCAGGCGCGCCCCGTCAAACCTCCGAAACCCGGCGGTCATTGCGCCAACAAAGCGGCCATTTGCCGTTTGGCCAGGTCGCGGACACCGGCCTTTGCCAAATCGAGCATGGCGTGAAAGGCGTCTTCGCCAAATGGCATATCTTCGGCCGTTGCTTGGACTTCGATGATATTGCCGTCACCGGTCAAAACGAAATTGGCGTCGGCCTCGGCGTTTGAATCCTCGGCGTAATCGAGATCCAAGACCGGCGCGCCCTGATAGATGCCGCATGACACGGCGGCCACTTGGGCGATCAGTGGGGTTTGTTTGATCAGGTTTTTCTGCTGCATCCAGTCGAACGCGATATGCAGTGCCACGTAACTGCCGGTGATCGCCGCCGTGCGGGTGCCGCCGTCGGCTTGCAATACGTCGCAGTCGATCTTTATCTGGCGTTCGCCGAAGCCTTCCAAATTGGTCACCGCCCGGAGCGAGCGGCCGATAAGCCGCTGAATCTCTTGCGTGCGCCCGGATTGCTTGCCACGCGCCGCCTCGCGATCGGTGCGCGAATGGGTCGAACGCGGCAACATGCCGTATTCCGCCGTTACCCAACCGCGCCCGGTATTGCGTAGGAACGGCGGCACGCGCTCGTCCACCGAGGCCGTGCACAATACGTGGGTGTCACCGAAGCGCGCCAGGCAGGAGCCTTCGGCATGCCTGGAAAATCCCGGTTCCAGGCTGATTTCGCGCAGCACGTCCGGGCGGCGGCCGGAAGGACGAATCATGATTTTCCTCGGACTTTATAAACAATTTGGCCCAACAATCGCCGGACACATAGGATGGCGCCGGGTGCGGGTGATTAAGCGTACTTAGCGCGATCCAACGCGTTGACGCAAGCAGATGTCGTCACTACATTCCCTTCGCTTTCCTCCATTGAGGCGCACAGCGACGATCATGCAAATCCAGGAACTCAATCACCGTTCGCGCGAGATTTTTCGCGAGGTTGTCGAAAGTTATCTGGAAACCGGCGTACCCGTGGGTTCGCGGTTCGTTGCCCGCCAATTGGAACTGAAATTGTCGCCGGCGTCGGTTCGCAACGTCATGGCCGATTTGGAAGACGCGGGCCTGTTGGCGGCGCCGCATACCTCGGCCGGCCGCGTGCCGACGGAAGCCGGCATGCGGCTGTTTGTCGATGGACTGCTTGAAATTGGCGATTTGACCGAAGACGAACGCGCCTCCATCGAAAGCCGCTGTTCAGCCCACGGCCGCGGCCTGGAGGAATTGCTGGCGGAAGCCGGCAGCATGCTGTCGGGCCTGTCGCGTTGTGCCGGCATGGTGGTGGCGCCGAAGTTGGATTCGCCGCTGCGCCATATGGAATTCGTTGCCCTGGCCGCTGACCGCGCCTTGGTGGTGCTGGTGACCGAGGACGGCATGGTCGAAAACCGCCTGGTCGACTTGCCGCCCAACCTGCCGCCGAGCGCGCTGGTCGAAGCCGGAAACTTCCTCAATCAGCGTTTGGCCGGCCGCACCATGGCGGAAGCGCGCCTGGAGATTTTGACGGAACTCGACCTGTACCGCGCCCAACTGGACCAATTGACCGCCCGCGTGGTCGAAGCCGGCGTTGCCGAATGGGCCGGGGGCGACAAGCACAACACCTTGATCGTGCGCGGCCGCTCCAATCTTTTGGAAGATGTCAGCGCGGTTGAAGATCTAGAACAGATTCGCCAACTATTTGACGAATTGGAAGCCAAGCGCGATTTGATCAAACTGATCGACGTCACCGAAGGCAGCGCCGGTGTGCAGATATTCATCGGCTCGGAGAACAAGCTGTTTACCCATTCGGGCTCGGCATTGATCGTTGCGCCGTTTTCCAACAGCCGCCAGCAAATCGTCGGCGCGATCGGCGTTATCGGTCCGACGCGCCTCAACTATGCGCGTATCATTCCGATGGTCGACTACACCGCGCAGGTGGTCGGCCGCCTGCTCGGTTGAGCCGATCGACACGGCTGCACTGGCCCAGAATTAAGGAACTATCCATGACGACCCAAAAACAACAATCCGCGGATCCGCAACCGGAAACGCCGGACACCAGTGACCGGCCGGCCGAAGAGGCCGCGGCCCAAACGCCGGACGCGCCGGCCGCAGCGGATCTACCCGAGAGCGAGCAAGAAATTTTGGAGGCCTTGGCCGACGATACGGCAGTACCTGATCCACGCGACCAGGAAATCGCCGAGCTCAAGGACAAGCTGCTGCGGGCCGCGGCGGAAACCGAAAACATTCGGCGCCGGTCGGTACGCGACCGCGAGGACGCCCACAAGTTTGCGATTTCGCGCTTTGCCCAAGATCTTTGCGAGATCGCCGACAATTTGGGCCGGGCCATTGCCGCGGTGCCGGCGGATCAAGCCAAGGAAGGCGTGGTCGCGACGGTCATCGAGGGTGTCGAGATGACCGAACGGACCCTGTTGAGCGTGTTTGAGCGCCACGGCATGACCATGATCGATCCGGTCGGCGAAAAGTTCGACCCGAACCTGCACGAGGCCATGACCGAGATCGAGGATCCAAGCACAGCGCCGGGCACCATCGTGCAGGTCTTTCAAACCGGCTTCTTGCTGAACGATCGCCTGATCCGCCCAGCCCGGGTCATTGTCGCCCGGGGTGGCAAGAAAGAGGTCGGCGAAACCGTCGATACTGTCGCCTAAAGCCGCGCCGATTGTCGCGCTTACGCCAATGCGCCGTGGGCGCATGGCTCCGCGGGGGCAGCGCTGGCCGCGCCGGGGCCGCAGTCGCGGCCCTGACCGCGACCTAGAGCCGCGGACTCGTCGGGTCGTGGTTGGCCAGGAACGCCTTGGCGCGATCGCGATCGGCGACGGCATAACAATAGCAGCAGCCCTGCGGGCATGAATCGTAGGAACCGATGTCGCGGGATTCCGCGCAGAGGCAGCCGGGCCGGTTGCCTTTGGTCTTGCCGGCAAGCGGCCGGCCGGCGACGTCGCTCAGGCGTTGCACGTCGATACAGCGCGCCGCGGCAATGCCGGCCGGCGTTAAGGCAGCTTGCGAACAGACGCTGAGCGTCATGCCGTGGCCGGCCGCGCAGTCGGCCAATTCGCGACAAAGCGCCTGTTTCTCTACAGCCGCCGGGTCATGCCACTGGAAGCCGTGCCGGGCCGCGGCGCGGTCCAGGTTGCGCCGCGACTTGCGGTAAATCTCGGCAAAAGAAATCACCACTTCATCGACGGACGTCTCCAATGCAGCGGCCAGCCCGGCGAACTGCCGTCGATGCCAATCCCTGTCGGTACCGTCGGTCATAACAATCGGATCGTAGCGCCAGATCAGCCGGCGGGCACCGAACCGCCGGGCCAGATCCCGCAGTTGGGCGACGGCCATTTCGGCGTCGATTACGCCAGCTTCCAGCATACGCGGGTAACCGGTGGCGGTGAATTGGATAACAAATGGCCGATCGTCCGCCGCGAGATGGTCCAGGACGGATCGAAACGGCGCCGCGTTGCGGGTCCAAAACACGAAGCCGTCAACCGCGTCGGCATCCAGCTCTACCCGGTAGTCGGCGCTGCCGTAGGGATTGCGGACCATGGCATAGCCGGCGCGCAGGCGGGCGGCGAACCAGTCTCCGTAAAAAGCCGGGATGTCGGTTCGATAAGAAGCCGAAACGATCATTATCGTATCAATCCGATGTCATTCATCCGCCGGTTGCCCGCGGAAATCTTGGGTTCGCGGGTTGCGGGTCGAGATTCTCCCACCTATATAACGGCAGGTCGACGGATCCGTGGACCGTCGGCAGTAATTTTGGGAGTTCCGGCGGTGCCTTACGTGGCCGTTTGAACTTGCCGCCAGCTTGAGAGGACGATATGGCCAAAGTCATTGGTATCGATCTTGGCACGACTAACTCGTGCGTCGCCATCATGGATGGCTCAGACCCTAAAGTCATCGAAAATGCGGAAGGCATGCGGACGACGCCGTCGATCGTCGCCTTTGCCGATGAAGGCGAGAGACTGGTCGGACAGTCCGCCAAACGCCAAGCGGTGACCAATCCGGAAAATACCTTGTTCGCGATCAAGCGGTTGATCGGCCGACCCGCCGACGATCTCGTGACAAAAAAGATGAAGGAAGTGATTCCCTACAACATCGTCAAAGCCGATAACGGCGATGCGTGGGTCGAGTCGCGCGGCGAAAAATACGCGCCGTCGCAAATTTCCGCATTCGTTTTGCAGAAAATGAAGGAAACCGCGGAATCTTACCTGAACGAAACCGTCGAACAGGCGGTCATCACCGTTCCGGCATACTTCAACGACGCCCAACGCCAAGCAACCAAGGACGCCGGCAAGATTGCCGGCCTTGAGGTGCTGCGCATCATCAACGAACCGACGGCGGCGGCGCTCGCCTATGGCTTGGACAAAAACGACGGCAAGACCATCGCCGTCTACGATCTCGGCGGCGGTACCTTTGACGTGTCGATCCTGGAAATCGGCGATGGCGTCTTTGAAGTTCGCGCCACCAACGGCGACACCTATCTCGGCGGCGAAGATTTCGACATGGAATTGGTTCGCTACCTGGCCGACGAATTCAAGCGGGAGAATCAGATCGATCTGCGCGGGGACCGGCTGGCCCTGCAGCGACTGAAGGAAGCGGCCGAGAAAGCCAAGATCGAGCTGTCGTCGGCCATGCAGACCGATGTCAACCTGCCCTTCATCACCGCCGACCAGAACGGCCCCAAACATCTGACGATGAAGCTGACGCGGGCCAAACTCGAGGCCCTGGTCGGCGATCTGGTTCAGCGCACGATCGGCCCCTGCAAGGCGGCACTGAAAGATGCCGGCCTACAGGCCGGCGACATCGACGACGTGGTTTTGGTCGGCGGCATGACCCGCATGCCCAAGGTCATCGAGACGGTTAAGGAATTCTTCGGGCGCGAGCCCCACAAGGGCGTCAACCCGGACGAAGTCGTCGCCATCGGCGCCGCCATCCAGGCCGGTGTGCTGCAGGGCGACGTCAAGGACGTGTTGCTGCTCGACGTGACGCCGCTGTCGCTCGGCATCGAAACGCTGGGCGGCGTGTTCACCCGCCTGATCGATCGCAACACCACGATCCCGACCAAGAAAAGCCAGATCTTTTCGACGGCGGAAGACAATCAAAATGCCGTGACGATCCGAGTGTTCCAGGGCGAACGCGAGATGGCCGCCGACAACAAGCTGCTCGGCCAGTTCGATCTTGTCGGGGTGCCGCCGGCACGCCGCGGCATGCCGCAAATCGAAGTCACCTTCGACATCGACGCCAACGGCATCGTCAACGTCACGGCCAAGGACAAGGCGACGTCGAAAGAGCAGGCGATTCGTATCCAGGCCTCGGGCGGCCTGTCCGACAATGAAATCGACGACATGGTCAAGGATGCGGAATCGCACGCCGAAGACGACAAGAAGCGCCGCGACAGCGCCGAGCTTCGCAACCAGGCCGAATCCTTGATTCATACGACCCAATCGACCATCGAAGAACTTGGCGACAAGGTCTCGGCGGAGGACAAGGCCGCGGTCGAAAGCGACATCGAGGCTCTGAAAGCAGCGCTCGAGGCCGACGACGCCGACGCCGTCAACGAGAAAATGCAGGCCTTGAGCAATTCGTCGATGAAAATGGGTGAAGCGCTTTACCAAGCGCAGCAGGCCGCCGAAAGCAGCGATGAAGATACCGACGCACCGACGGAAGACGGCGGCGACGATGCTGCCGGTGACGACAACATAGTCGATGCCGATTTCGAGGAAGTGGACGACAACAAGACCAACAAATCAGCCTAAGCCGGAATCGCGCGCCTCGGCCTAACCGGGCCGAGGCGCGCGGCCGATAGGTGTAAGGCGCGTCATGTCTCAGCAAGATTATTACGATCTTCTCGAAGTCGACAAAAACGTCGATGAAGCGGCGTTGAAAAAGGCCTACCGCAAGAAGGCCATGCAGTACCATCCGGATCGCAACCCGGACAACGCCGAAGCCGAAGCCAAGTTCAAGGAACTGTCCATCGCCTATGACGTGCTGCGCGATCCGGACAAACGGGCCGCTTATGATCGCTATGGGCATGCCGCGTTCGAAAATGGCGGCGCCGGCGGTCAGAGCTATGATTTCACGTCATCGTTCGCCGATGTGTTCGACGATTTGTTCGGCGAGTTCATGGGCGGACGCCGGCGGTCGACGGCGGCGCGCGGCGCCGATCTCCGCTATAATTTGGAAATCGAATTGGAAGACGCCTATCACGGCAAGTCGGTCCAAATCAGGGTGCCGACCAGCGTGTCGTGCGAGGAATGCAGCGGTTCCGGCGCCGCCGGCGGCGCCAAGCCGAAGAATTGCCCGACCTGCCAAGGCGCAGGCCGGGTGCGGGCGCAGCAAGGGTTTTTCACCATTGAACGCACCTGCCCGTCGTGCGGCGGCGCCGGCCAGGTCATCGACCAGCCTTGCGGCGGCTGCGGCGGTTCCGGGCGCGTGCACAAGGAACGGACCTTGTCGGTCGACATTCCGGCCGGTGTCGAGGACGGCACGCGGATTCGGTTGGCCAATGAAGGTGAGGCCGGCGGCCGCGGTGGACCGCCGGGCGATCTCTACATTTTCCTGTCAATCGCGCCGCATCGGATCTTCAACCGGGATGGCCTGCATCTTTACTGCACGGTGCCGATCCCGATGACCGACGCGACCCTTGGCGGCAGCCTCGAGGTCCCGACCGTCGAAGGCGGCCGCAGCCGGGTGTCGATCCCCGCGGGCACGCAGACCGGACGGCAATTCCGGCTGCGCGGCAAGGGCATGCCCGGCCTGCGCGGCCAAAACAAGGGCGACATGTACATTCAAACCGTCACCGAAACGCCGGTTAATCTGACCAAACGCCAAAAAGAGCTATTGGCCGAGTTTCGCAAAGAAGCCGAGAGCGGATCCAATAATCCGCAGAGCGAAGGATTTTTCGGCCGGGTCAAGGATTTTTGGGAAGATCTGACCGAATAATCCGCCTGATGCCGGCGCTAGAGCAAATTTCGATCATACGGGACCATTTGATCGAAACTTGCTCTGGACTTGCTTGAAAACCGACTGCTGCGATAATCGGTGGCTTCAAATCCTTGAAGGAGCCCGAGCCATGCCCGACATGAGAATCGCTGTCATGGGCTGCGGCGGACGCATGGGACGCATGCTGCTGCGCCACATACACCAGACACAAGGCGCCGCGCTGGCCGGCGGAACCGAACAGCCGGGAACCTCCGAAATCGGCAAGGATCTGGGCCAGATGATCGGTGTCGACCCGGTCGATATCGCCGTCGCCGCCGATCCGGCAGTGGTTATTGCCGGCGCCGATGCAATCCTGGACTTCACGGTACCGGCGGCGACGGTCGAGCATGCCGCGCTGGCCGCGAAATCCGGGACCGCCCACATCATCGGCACGACCGGGTGCTCGGCCGACGACGAAGCCGCGATTCGCGCCGCCGCCGGAAGCACCGTCGTGGTCATGGCCGGCAATATGAGCCTCGGGGTCAATTTGCTGACACAGCTTACCCGGAGCATCGCCGCCGCATTGGGCGAGGATTACGATATCGAAGTGGTCGAAATGCACCATCGCCACAAAGTCGACGCACCGTCCGGTACGGCGCTGATGCTCGGCCGCGCGGCGGCAGCAGGTCGGGACACCGATCACGACACGCACGCGGTGCGTGGCCGCGACGGCATCACCGGCGAGCGCCAACGAGGCACGATCGGCTACGCGGCGCTGCGTGGCGGCAACGTGGTCGGCGAACACAGCGTGATATTTGCCGCGGACGACGAGCGCATCGAAATCACCCACAAAGCCGGCGATCGCTCCATATTTGCCCGGGGCGCGGTCACGGCCGCGCTATGGACCGAGGGAAAGTCGCCCGGCTTCTACGACATGATCGACGTGTTGGGGCTCAAAGACTGAGCCGGCTGAGGGCGGCGCGCAAGGCCTCGGCAAAGTCGTGGCGTTCGCCCGGGCTTAGGAATCGTCCAATCTCGAGCTGGCGGCCGTGACTGCGCAAGGTCAGACGATTTTCCGGGTTTCCGTCGGCTTCCGTTTGCACCCGCACCCAATAGGGCGGGAACACCCAAGACGCGGTTCGGCCATCAGGCTCGATACGCCAGACAGTCAAATCCCGCTCGCGGAGCCGCAACCGCTCGACCAAGCGCAACGCGCGGAAATTCGACCGGAAAGCAAAAATTACCGCGAGCACACAAACGGCCTCGATGCCGAACACCGGCCAGGCGCCGATCACCATGAAGGCGACACCGGCGCCTAAACCGACGCTGGCGACCAAACTCATCAGAACGGCTAAACCACGCGGCGACAGTGACCGGTTGGGCCGCAATTCGGCAGCGAACAACGGCCGTGTCGTCTCCATGATCAACCTACTCCACGATCATTTCACACCGACTTGTAGCCACCCTAGAGCAAGTTTCGACCATACGAAATCGTTTGATGGGTGCAACTCGGCTTTTCGGGCAGGCGCGGTGCGCGGCGCAATGTGGTTCATTGGGCAAGCGCCGCAACGCCCCCGAAAAGCCGAGTTGCACCACCGAAGGCCGGGTTCTTTTGCGCTGTGGCGGCTTCGCGCGTCTTATGAAATGTCCGGCATTGCATGGCGACGCGCTCATTGCCACAGCGCAAAAAAATCTCGGTCAAACGGTTCCGTATGGTCGAAATTTGCTCTGCGCCTCGCTATAACGCCTGTCATGAAGAAAAAGGACATCGAAACCTTCTTTCAACGCCTGGCGGCAGCCGATCCGGAACCGCAGGGCGAACTCGATTATATCAATCCTTACACCCTTCTGGTCGCCGTGGTGCTGTCGGCGCAAGCGACCGACAAAGGCGTGAACAAAGCGACCGGTCCGTTGTTCGCCAAGGCCGACAATCCGGCCGCCATGGTGGCGCTCGGCGAAGCCACGGTACGCGACCAGATCAAGACCATCGGCCTCTACCGCAACAAGGCGAAGAACGTGATCGGCTTGAGCCAGATGCTGTTGGACAATTTCGACGGCCAAGTGCCGCAGGACCGAGAGAGTCTGGAGACCTTGCCCGGTGTCGGCCGCAAGACCGCCAACGTGGTCATGAACATCGCCTTCGGCGCGCCGACCATCGCCGTCGACACACATTTATTCCGGCTCGGCAACCGCACGTCCCTCGCCCCCGGCAAAACGCCGTTGGCCGTCGAAACCAAACTGGAGCGCGTCGTTCCGGAGACTTACAAACGTCATGCCCACCACTGGCTGATCCTGCATGGGCGTTATGTCTGCAAAGCACGCAAACCGGATTGCCCGGCCTGCATCGTCAACGATTTGTGCGCCTATAAGGCCAAGATCCTGGCCTAATTGCCCGGCATGTTTTTAAGTCGATCCGTCGACGAACCCGGCATAACAGGAGGCTTCGGCCGGTTGGCCGTCTTTGCGGTTGCGGGCTTGTATGGCGATGACTTTCAGACCGGAATTGGCGGCGTGCAGATAGATGCTTAGGACACAGACGTCCGTCACATATTGCCACATGGCGCCCGGCGCCTCGCGCCAAATATGGGCTGGGCGACCAAGCCGTGTCTTGACGTCATCCGGCCCGGCGCCGAGCAGCTCGGCCGGGTCAGGCGCCGGCTTCGGCGGCGGATCGACATGGGGCGCGGCTGGCGGTGGTTTCGCAATCGCCTGCTGCGGCATCAATGTGGCGGCGGGCGGGCTCAAGGCTTCTGTTGGGGCCGGCGACACCGCTTGCGCGCATCCGGCGGCCGACGCCACGGCCAGGCACAACGCCGCCATCCCGAGCCTGTCAGGGACCTGGCGATAAGATAGCAGACGAAAGTACCGAATTTGACCTACTCGGCGGCCGGCTGATCCATCGGCACCGCCACAAGATCACTATCGGCGCTGGTGTCCTGACGCGCGAGGTCGCCACCGGCATTTTGGTCGAGCGCGCTCAGAACATCAATATTTCCGCGGATCTTACCGCCTTGCGCGATCTTAAGCTCGCCATAGTGGACATCGCCTTGAATGCGGCCGTTGGCCCGCACCGCCAAGCAGCCTCTGACGATCAGACTGCCGTCAAAATTGCCATCGATTTCGGCTTCTTCGACTTCCGCGGTTCCCGTGACAGTGCCCGTATCGGAAATTTCGAGCCGCCGGCAATCGGAGATCTGGGCATCGACCCGGCCTTTTACCACCAGCCGGTCGCACGCCGTGATTTCGCCGTTCAAACAAATATCTTGACCGACCATGAGTGTTTTCGGCTCCGGCGCCGTCGACGGGCTGGTCACGATGGCCGTTGAAGGGGTCGCCGGCGCGCGCGGAATGTCGCTGTGAAAGCGCTTGGCGATATCTGCGTTGAAGGTCGGCGCCGCCGGCAGGTCGCGTGTCGTCAAGGTCTGCAGGTTGCCGCTTGGCGAGGTCGCCCGGGATAGCGGGGAATGTTTGTCCGCCGATCGTCCCTGATCGATCAATCCCGTGCCGTCTTTCTTACGACCAAACATGGCAAGACCCCTTCATCAAACGACTGTCCCCGCGGCATCGCGGATTGCCGGCCGTTCGCTCAGGATACGGCCCTTCTGTATGCCTGTTCTCGCCCTGCCAGGCGCTTGTGGACATGCACCATGGCCGCCGTCGCCACCATCGGTGCAAGTAAATTCACAAACGGTATAGTCAGCAGGAACGTAATCACAACTCCCGGCAAGAAAACCCGCATACCATTGCTTTTGCGCAATATGGCAACGTCCGGCTCGGGCGCATGGCGACGCGCCACCAATTCGAAATATTCACGGCCCAGAAGATAGCCGTTCAAGCTGTAGAATATCAACATGTTTATAGGCGGAAACCATATAACCACAACATATAGCGGTAGCACCAAGATATTGAGGCCGATGACCAACAGCGTGAAGCGCAGGGTCAAGGCAAATGCCACCCCCGTCGGCAAAGCCCGGCCCGGCGGGTCACCCGGATAATGACGCTGCTCAACCGCCTCGGCGACATCGTCCAAGAAAAGGCCGATGAATAGAGTTGCCAGCGCCGGGAACATGATGAAGCCAAGCAGTGCAAATACGACAATCGCCGAATAGTCCAAAACCGAATTGAGCCAATCCCAGGGCGTCGCCGTCAGGGCCGGCGTCAGAACGTAAACCAGCCAACCAACACCAACGAACACAAGGCTGGTTAGGATCAGGCCACGCCAAAACACCTTGCGAAACGTCGGATCGAGAACTTGGGAAAACGCGCGAGAAAAGGCTGTGAACACGACGCAATGTCTCCTTCACCGGACTAAGTGGGCACGCTGTCGCCGGCAAACAAGATGACGGGGGGAATGTCTCGGGCCGGAGGTCAAGCAGGCGGTATGGCCTGCGGCCGCGGGTCGATCGGCACGGCATCCGCCAAACCCGACGTCTGTTCGACCAGGGCTGCCGCAGCCAAGACTTCCGCGTCGGCGCGCGGTGGCCCCATGATCTGCAGCCCGACCGGCAAACCGGTCTGGGTGAAACCGCACGGCACCGATATCGTCGGGCAGCTGGTCAGCGTGATAACGAATGTCAGGATCAGCCAATCGACATAATTGTCGAACTTGTGGCCTTCGAATTCCGTAAGGTAGCGAATCTTGTGATCGAAGGGCGGTGTCAATACCGTCGGACAGAACAACAGATCGTAACGCTCGAAAAACGCCACCGTGCGACGGAACAGATCGGCGCGCGCCCGAATGGCAACGCCGATGTCCGCCGCCGACAGCGCCAAGCCCGATTCGATATTCCAGATCACGTCGGGTTTCAACTGATCGCGATGCTGATCGAGCAGATGCTGCCGCCCGGCGACAAAGTTGGCCCCCCGCAACGCCTGAAACGTGTCGCGCGCGTCAGAGAAGTCGATGCAATCCGCTTCGACCGCCGCGCCGCAATCGGTGAAGCGCCGAGCCGCGGCTTCGCAGGCGGCCCGCACGTCGGCATGCACGGGCACCAAGCCCAAATCGGGACTGAAGGCGACGCGCGCCGGCGGCCGTGCCTCCGTCGCGGCTTCCAGGAATGGCCGCGTCGGCGCCGGCAGCGACAACGGATCCCATCGGTTGAAGCCGGCCATGGCATCCAACATCAACGCGGTATCGGCGGTATCGCGGGCCATCGGGCCCTGAATAGGCAACGAATTGAACGGGTCGGACCCAGGCGAGTGGGCGACCCGGCCAGGGCTTGGGCGAAAGCCGACGACACCACAGAAGCTTGCCGGAATGCGCAGCGAGCCGCCGAGATCGCTGCCCGCGGCGAGCCAGACCTGGCCAGCGGCCAACGCCGCGGCGGAACCGCCGGATGAGCCGCCGCATGTCGTGGTGGTATCCCAGGGATTGCTTGTCGTCCCGAACACTTCGTTGAATGTATTGGCGCCGGCGCCGAACTCCGGCGTGTTGGCCTTGCCAATGACAATGCCGCCGTTGCGTTCAAGTTGCTGGACCAGAATATCGGACGTCTCCGGCACGTTATCTGCAAAAATCGGCGAGCCGTGAGTCGTGCGAACGCCGGCAACGTCGTTCAAATCCTTGATCGCCAACGGCAAGCCATGCAAATAGCCGGGGCCGGTGTCGGTCGGCGGGTTTGCCGCCAGGTCGCGGGCGCGGTCCCGGGCGCGATCGAAACACCGTGTCGGAATGGCGTTAATCTGCGGATCGGTTTCCGCGATCCGCCGTTCGGCCGCGTCGATCAACTCAAGCGGCGACACGGCGCCGGCAGCAAGGCGGGCAACCGCCTCGCGGGCGGTCAAGGCAACGAGGTCTTCCATTGCTGTAGCTCTTCTTTCTCTCGGTTGCGGCAGCACCATCGCGGCGCTTGTGGTGGCCCCGGCCGGTACTATACTGCACACCGAGACGAAGAGAAATTGGCTGGGCCAATACCGACGCCTGCCGCGTAAAGGAGTGTTCCCGACTATGGCTGAAGCGAGTATCGATGTCGTTGGTATCGGCAACGCAATTGTCGATGTCTTAACGCGCTCGACAGATGGGTTTCTTGAACAGAACGAGCTGCCGAAAGGCATCATGACATTGATCGACGGCGACAGGGCCGAAGAGATCTACGGTCTGATGGGTCCCGGTGTCGAGATTTCCGGCGGTTCGGCCGCCAACACCATCGCCGGCGTCGCCCAGCTCGGCAGCCGCGCCGGTTTCATTGGCAAGGTGCGCGACGATCAGCTCGGCCAAGTCTTCGCCCACGACATCCGCGCCGCTGGAGTCCAATTCAACACGCCGCCCGCCGACGGCGGGCCGTCGAGCGGGCGTTGCCTGATCATGGTGACACCGGACGCGCAGCGCACAATGACCGCCTATCTCGGTGCCGCACACGAGATTTCCGCCGACGATGTCGACGCCGACCTGGTTGCCGCCGCCCAGGTCACCTATCTCGAGGGCTACCTCTGGGATCCGCCGGGCGGCAAAGCCGCGTTCAGAAAAGCCATGGCGATCTGCGAAGCAAACGATCGCAAGGTGTCGCTCACTCTATCGGATCCGTTCTGCGTCGACCGGCATCGCGACGAGTTCGTCGATCTGGTCGAGAACCAGGTCGATATTCTGTTCGCCAACGAAGAAGAAATCATCTCGCTTTTCCAAGTCGATAATTTCGAGGGCGCGGTGGCAGCCGTTCGACAGCATTGTGAAATCTCTGCCTTGACGCGCTCGGAGAAAGGCTCGGTCATCGTCACCAACAACCATGTGCACGAGATCGCGGCCGAGCCCATCGCCAAATTGGTCGACACGACCGGTGCGGGCGACCTGTATGCCGCCGGCTTCCTGCACGGCTATGCACAAGGCCTAGACCTGGCGTTGTGCGGCCAATTCGGAGCGATCGCGGCGGCCGAAATCATCGGCCACGTCGGCGCCAGACCGGAAGCAGATTTGAAAACGTTGACGGCGCACCTGATACCATGAACGCATGGCCTCCAGTCAAATGCCGGCCTTGCCCTATGACCCCATTGCGGCCTGATCCGGGATGACAATCAGCCGCAAATGGTTGTGGAATCTGCGTTTGAGCAGCGGATTGGTCTTATTCGCCTTCATCTTCTCCCATTTCGGTAATCACGCACTAGGCTTGATATCCTGGCCGGCGATGGAGGCGGGACGCGAGGTGTTTATCGCCATCTGGCGAAACCCATTCTCGACGATCCTGCTTATTACGTCGATAGCACTGCATGGTCTCTTGGTATTTTACGCGCTTTTCATAAGACGGACTTGGCGAGGCATTAGACGCAGTGAGATTATTCAGATAATTTTCGGTCTGGCTATTCCAGCGCTTATCGTAATGCATATTATCGGAACGCGAATTCTTCATGAAGAGTTCGGTATCACTGACAGCTATGCGTTTGTCATTGTTGCGACCTGGATCAGCAGTCCGGCCAATACAATAATGCAGACGCTGGCGTTGGTGCTGGCATGGGTACATGGCTGCCTCGGCATTCATTTCTGGTTGCGCCTCAAACCTTGGTACGGCCGAACCGTACCTTATCTCTATACGATAGCCATATTGGTTCCGGTATTGTCGTTGCTCGGCTTCGTCAACGGCGCGCGCGAGGTGGCGGAGCTATGGGAGAGCGCGGAATTCCGCCGCCAGTTTGCTGAAGATGTCGGGTTGGTTCCTGCTGCGGCGCCCTGGGCCTACGCAACGCGTGATGTTGCCTACAACGTCATGATCGGTTTCCTCGTTGTGTTCGGCGGTTTGCGCGGCTTGGCCTATGTGATCGAGCGGCGCCGCGGCCTGGTTCGCGTCAGCTATCCGGATGGCCGCACTATCGCCGTACAGCCCGGCATGACCATTCTCGAGGCAAGCCAGCAGGGCGGAGTGCCGCACGCCGCCGTCTGCGGCGGCCGTGGCCGCTGTTCGACCTGCCGCGTCCGCATCGTCGAGAGCGCCGCCGATCTGCCGGATCCGAGCGAAGCGGAGAACCGGGTGTTGCGCCGGGTCGGTGCCACCGAAGGCGTGCGCTTGGCCTGTCAGACGCGGCCCGGCGGCGATGTCACCATCATTCCCCTGCTGCCGGCCAACGCCCAGCCGCGCGACGGCTTCAGCCGGCCGGCCTATCTTCAGGGCAGTGAACGCGACATTGCCATCCTGTTCGCGGACTTGCGCTCCTTCACCAAGTTTTCCGAACAGAAGCTGCCCTACGACGTGGTTTTCGTCATCAATCAGTACTTTCGCTATATGGGCACGGCGATCGAATCCGCCGACGGCAAGCTCGACAAGTTTATTGGCGACGGCGTCATGGCGTTATTCGGCATCGAATCCGGTCCGGAGCAGGGTTGCCGCGACGTGCTTAAAGCGGCACGGCAGATGTCCCAGGCATTGATCGAAATGAATCAATCACTGAAGAACGACCTGCCGGACCCGATGCGCATCGGTATTGGCATTCACGTCGGCTCGGTCATCGTCGGTGAGATGGGCTATGCCAGCGCGGTTTCCTTGACGGCGATCGGTGACGCGGTGAATACCGCGAGCCGGCTCGAAGTCGCCAACAAGGAATTCGGCAGCCAGTTGGTGGTCTCGCGTCGGGTGGCGGAGACCGCAGGTGTCGATCTCTCGGCATTCCCATCCCATGAGCTTGAGGTGCGCGGGCGCCAGGAGCCGCTGACCGTCTACGTGCTCGACGACGCCAACGACCTGCCAGCCGACATCGCCGAGGCAGCGCCGCGGCGGCGGCGCGCCAGAGCTGGCGGATAGATCCAACTAGGCCTGCAGTTAAGCGTCGCGCAACAGCGGGTCGGTATCTCGGATCATGCGCCCAAGCGGCCGGCCGCCGAAGATATGCACATGGAAATGGAAGATGATCTGGCCGGCGCTGCCGCCTTTGTTGGACACCACGCGATAGCCTTGATCGGCGACGCCCATCTCCTTGGCCACCTGGTCCACCAAGCGAAAAAAGTCAACGATTTCCGGGTCCGAGGCGCGTTCTATGAAGTCCTGGTAATCGACGTAGCCGCCCTTCGGTACGACCAAGACATGTACCGGCGTCTTTGGGTTGACGTCGTGAAACGCCATTGAATGGTCGGATTCGGCAACCTTTTTGCAGGGCAGCTCGCCCCTTAGAATTTTGGCGAATATGTTATCTGGGTCGTAAGCCATCATTGAGATCCATCACGCGCTTTGCTGTCCATCGCTAAAAAGTCCCTCGGCTCCGCCTCAGTGTACTTTTTACCGGGTAATAATACCAAATCAGGCCTTGGGGCGGCCCGGCGGTCTGATTTGATCACATTTCTAACTGATCATGACCTTTGGTCATGGTCAGTGCACGCAATAAATTGCGCCTTTTAGGCGAAATTTATTGCAAACGAAAAAGCTGTTAGCGCATCGCCGAGCCGCCTCAAGATGCGCTAACGCAGTACTAAAACTGAAGACAAGTACACTGAGCGTAGCGAAGGACTTTTCTTCACGGTGAACTTTGCTGTTTGGGCAGGTTTTTCTTTTTGTCGTCGACGACCGAATGTTGTTCCCGGCGCGCCAGTTCTTGCCAAACCTGTTCGGGCCGCAGTCCGGCATCCGCCCACAACACGAGAAGATGATAAAGCAGGTCGGCGCTCTCTTCGATGAGCTCGGCCTTATCCTTGCGCATCGCCGCAATGACCGTCTCGACCGCTTCTTCGCCGACTTTTTGCGCGATCTTAGGCGTCCCTTTCTTGAACAGTTTTGTCGTGTAGGATCCTTTGGGCCGGTTTTGGCGCCGGGATTCGATTACGGCGTAGAGCCGGTCGACTACCAAAGCCGGGTCCGATTGATTGGTCATAGCTGCGAGCCCCGTCGTCGTGACATGGTGAGACGGCGCCCTCCCTAGCACGCGCAATCCGGCCTGTCATCCCGACCTGAGCGCGGACCCGGTCGCTCTACAAGCGGACGGCGACGCCGGCGGCGTGCATGTAACGCTTGGCTTCACCGATGGTATATTCGCCGTAGTGGAAGATCGACGCGGCCAAGACCGCCTGGGCGTGGCCTTCGCGGGCGCCGTCGACCAGGTGATCCAAGGAACCGACGCCGCCGGACGCGATCACCGGCACCGGCACGGCATCGGCGACGGCGCGGGTTAAGGCATGATCGAAGCCATCGCGGGTGCCGTCGCGATCCATCGAAGTCAGCAGAATTTCACCGGCGCCGAGCGAGACCACTTCGCGCGCCCAATCGACAACGTCCTTGCCGGTTTCGCGGCGGCCGCCATGGGTGAAAATCTGCCAGTGGCCGGGCGCCGCGGCCTTGGCGTCAAGTGCCACAGTGATGCATTGCGAGCCGAATTTCTCCGCCGCCTCGCGCACCAATTCGGGGCGTTCGACCGCGGCGGTGTTGATCGAGACTTTGTCGGCGCCGGCCAGCAACAGTTTGCGAACGTCGCCAACCGCCCGCACGCCACCACCGACGGTCAGCGGCATGAAACACTGTTCTGCGGTCTCTGCCACAACATCGAAAATAATGTCGCGGCGCTCATGGCTGGCTGTGATGTCGAGAAAACAGAGCTCGTCGGCGCCCTGATCGTCGTAAAGCTTGGCTTGCTCGACCGGGTCGCCGGCATCGCGCAAATTCACGTAATTGACGCCTTTGACGACACGGCCGTCCTTAACGTCGAGACAGGGTATGATCCGAACCTTCAGCATCTTAACACCAACCTGCGGTGATAGACCCGACCGCGGCCAGAGCTGCGCCCGCATCGACGCGCCCGTCATAGAGCGCCCGGCCGATAATGGCGCCGTCGATGGTGGTGTCCGGCGCCTCATTGGCCGCCTTGAGCGCGACGATGTCGTCGATGGACGCTACACCGCCCGAGGCGATGACCGGCGTCGATACCGACGCCGCCAACGCCGCCGTCGCCGCGACGTTGGCACCGCCAAGCACGCCATCGCGATCGATATCGGTGTAAATGATGGCCGCTGCGCCTGCATCCTCGAAGCGCCGCGCCAGATCAAGCACCGGCATGTCGGACTGCTCGGCCCAGCCGGCGACCGCGACGCGGCCGTCGCGGGCATCAAGACCAAGCGCCACCTGGCCGGGAAATTGCCGGCAGGCCTCGATCACCAGATCCGGCTCGTGCAGGGCCAGGGTTCCGAGAATGACGCGGCGAATGCCGCGCTCGAGCCAGAATGCCATGGTTTGCAAGTCGCGAATGCCGCCGCCGAGTTGGCACGGCAAATCGATCGCATCGAGGATTGCTGTGACGGCATCGCGATTGACCGGCTTGCCGGCGAATGCGCCGTTCAGGTCGACCAGATGCAGCCACCGGAAACCGGCTTTGGCGAATGCCGCCGCTTGCGCCGCTGGGTTGTCGTTGAACACCGTTGCCTGGGTCATGTCGCCTTTGATCAGGCGAACGCAATGGCCATCCTTCAAATCAATGGCCGGGTACAGGTTCACGCCATCGATTCCGATTTGGCCGCCGTCTTCTGCTGCTTTTTGCGACGGTTTTGCTGGACTTTCGGCGATCGCGCCAAGTCCTTTGTATAAAAATAGCCGGTGACGAATTGCCCGTCGATACGCGCGTAGTTCTGGCGCACGGCCCAGCGGGTGAAGCCGGATTCTTCGTAAAGCTTGATGGCCGCCGCTTGGGTCTCGCGCACGTCCAGGTCCAACTGCAGGAACCCGGCGGCCCGCGCCGCCTGTTCTGTGGTCGCCAGCAGCCCGCGCGCCAGCCCAAGGCCGCGCGCCCAAGGCGCGATGAAGAACGTGGTCAGGGTCATAATATGGGCGCCGGCCTCGTTATTCGGCGGCGGTTTGAACAATTGCGCTGAGCCGACGATCTGGCCATCCAAACGAGCCACGAACAATTCGCGTTCCGGTACCATAAGCACGCCGCGCCAATAATTTTCCATCACCTGCCGCGGCGGCGTCGACAGCCAACCGAACCCATTGCCATCCAAGATCGCTTGATTGGCGGCTTCGCAGAGATCCTCCAAGTCAGTGCCGACAACTTCGACAAGACGCTCGACCAGCGTACCGACCGACTTATTCATTACCCTCTAATCCTTCCTCAACACATTCTTTGAAATTGCTCTAAGGCCGCCAATTCAAAAAATTGGCGATAATCCTGAGGCCGATTTTCTGGCTCTTTTCAGGGTGAAACTGTGTGCCCACTATATTGTCCTTGGCGAGCACCGCCGCAACCGGCTCGCCATGGTTTACTTCAGCTTTTATCACATCTTCGTCGGCCGGTTCCATGCAGTAGGAATGCAGAAAATAGACGTGATCGCCTTGGCTGATGCCGCGCAATAGCGGATGCGGTCGCGCTATCGACAAGCTGTTCCAGCCCATATGCGGAATTTTGATGTCCGGGCTGGCAGGCCGGAATGGCACGACGTCGCCGCCGATCCAGTCCAAGCCGGCATGCACGCCGTGTTCAAGCCCGCGGCTGGCTAGCAGTTGCATGCCGACGCAAATGCCCAGAAACGGCCGGCCGGCGTCGATGACCGCGGATTGGAGCGCCGCCACCATGCCGTCGACGGCGGCCAGGCCGCGCATGCAGTCGGCGAACGCCCCGACACCGGGCAGCACCAGGCGATCGGCGGCAGCGGCGACCTCGGCGGCAGCCGTGACGACGACGGTGCAGTCAAGGCCGCTTTCCTGGCCGGCACGCTCGACCGCCTTGGCCGCGGAGCGCAAATTGCCCGACCCATAATCAATGATGGCGACACGCATCACCCGCTCCTAGAGCAAATTTCGATCATACGGAAACATTTGACCGGGATTATTTTGCGTCGTGGCCAGGAGCGCGTCGCCGTGCGATGTGGGACATCGGATAAGACGCGCGACGCCGCCACGACGCAAAAGAACCCGGCCTTCGGTGGGGCAACTCGGCTTTTCGGGTGCGTTGCGGCGCTTGCCCGATGCCCCACATCGCGCTGCACGCCGCGCCTGCCCGAAAAGCCGATTTGCACCCATCAAATGATTCCGCATGGTCGAAACTTGCTCTAGAGCACGCCCTTGGTGGAGGGAACCTGACTGTGCCGTTCGTCGGGGGTCGCCGCAGCGCGCAAGGCGCGGGCCAGGCCCTTGTAGCAAGATTCCACAATGTGATGGTTGTTCTCGCCATACAGGTTTTCCACGTGCAAGGTGGCGCCGGCGGCTTGCGCAAAGGCTTGGAACCATTCCTTGAACAATTCGGTATCCATGTCGCCGAGCTTCGGTCGGGAAAAATTGACCCGCCAGACGAGATAGGGCCGGTTCGACAAATCGATCGCCACCCGGGTCAAGGTTTCGTCCATAGGAATCAGCGCCAAACCATAACGCGTGATGCCGGCCCGGTCGCCGAGCGCCTGGGAAACCGCCATGCCGACGGCAATGCCGGTGTCCTCGGTGGTGTGGTGGAAATCGATATGCAGATCGCCAACGGCTTTGACCTTAAGGTCCATCAGACTGTGCCGGGACAGTTGCTCCAGCATATGGTCAAGGAAACCGATGCCGGTTTGAACGTCATAGCTGCCGGTGCCGTCGAGATCGACGGCGACCTTGATATCGGTCTCTTTGGTTTTGCGATCGTAACTGCCTTGGCGCATGACCGTCTCCGTGGCTGGCGCAAAGGCCGCGATATAGCAGACAAGGCGTATAGAAGGCCAGCGCCATAGCGGCCGTTTTTGCGACCGACCAAAACCCTGTTCAAAATCTGGGTCGATTCACGCCCCTTCAATTACCGCCATTCTAATGCGGCTTGTCGCCCTATCGTCGCTGCAGGTGCCCGACAACCCTTAACAACTTGAGCCGAACCACCCTCGGCCATAGCACTGCCGGTTTCAGCGATAGCGGATATGAGCGCAAACCGGTGACATCGAGATTTTCCGCCGGATTAGTTTTTGGTCGAATCTCACCGTTCCAAACGCCGCTGTTCACGTGTCGCTGGTGATAGAATGTCGGCTAAGACCCTGGCAACGGAAGTTTGGGGCGAAATCGAGATCGGTAGCGAAGTGCCAGTTTGAGACGTTGAGACAGCGGCTCCTCCAGTACTGAAGCACTACCGATACGGCATATCCCGTGAAATTGGCTCATGATGCTTTGGAGTTCACAGTGTCATTGGGAAAAGGATTTTGGACGCGACTATTCGACCGTCACCGATCCATTGCCATTCTCAAACCAAACACGCGCGCATTTGTCCCGCAACTGCTCGTCGATCCGCGTTCTGTAATGCTCAAACTCTTCATCGGAAAGCGTGCCCTCCCACTTCCGTGAACTTGCCGAATCAAAGAAGTTGGCATCCGATTTCCAGAAACCCGTTCCGGCTACTGGCGCATAGTTCGCCGCATTCGCTTTCATTTCGCCAAACGTTGTGGCGGCGGCCACTTGGTCGACAAGCGAGGCGTCCGCGTCTATGCCTGCCGCTTGCGCAAGTTTTTCTACGACACGACGTCCGTCTCGAATCATATCTGCAAAGTGGAAGAGCTTGAGTTCCGGCACTCGGCCGGAGCAGACCGTTTCACGATAGTGCATTGTCACGGTCGCAAGCTTGTCACGATCGAAATCGTCCAGATCCGCTTCGCTGTCGATGAAATTCCGAAACGCCTGCGACACGGGCAGGAGACCCGGGTCGTCCGGCGCAATGTCCTTCATATTCGCGATATGCGTGCGCAGCGAAAAGAATACGTCGAGAGGGTGGCGATACACCGCGATCAACGTGACGCCCTCCCAGATTGGAAATCCGTCGGCTGGAGTGTGGGTCTTAACCACCCGGCGCCCTGTTTGCCCCTCGAGCGCTATCTTAACTTCTTTTGCTGGGACGCCGAGATCGGCATCAACCCAGGGCGACAGAGAAGGCACTTTGTCAGGCAACTCCGGCCCACCATGGATGAGCATGGCGAGAACAGTCTGGGTCCATGTCGTCCCGCACTTGGGCGGGGTACAGACAAGGATGTCGCCTGGGCGCGGCACCCATGTGCCCCACCTATCTGGATCAGTGCGACTTCCGCGATACTTTCTCAGCGCCGGGGCCAAGATGCGGGCACGGTTGACCATGTCGTCATGCCCTCCTGTCACGTTCGGGCAGTGCTTGCAATGCAGAGCGTGCAGCCTAGCGGACTTCCCATCAATATTGCACCTGCGCTTCACATCTTTCACATCGCGCAGCCTTCTGAGGCACCCTGTTCCCCTTTCGAACTGGGTTCGAACGAATCGGCGAGCCAGGGTCGCTGATCTACGCCGTTGAAGCTTGTTGCTTCGATCTCAATTGGGCGCAAACCGCGGCCGACGCGACTTCCGAAACGGGTCAAGAGCGACGGAATCAGCTCCTTTGCCGGCGTGTCGGCTTTACTCGATAGCCGACGTCAGCCAACTCAACTGAATTTGAGATTTGCTCGCCGAGGTAGATTTTGGTCAACGCACGCCGTTCCAATCGCCGCTATTCTCGCGGAGCTTATGGGCCAATGGCGGCTTAGCCCCTGATAGCGAACGAATTGCTGAAAGACCTGTGTCGACGTGATGTGCCATCTTCAGAAGTCGAGCGCGGTTATCGTATCTGGCCGAAATTGATGGATCCCTTTGTAGAGCCACATAGTGTCTCAATGATCTGACAGGCTGGAAGGTCCGGTACGAGCCGGTCCGGCGATCGGGCTGCACTCAGCGCAAAAATCTCTAACCTAAATCGGTTCAGTTTTCTGCCTACGCGTCATGGTCATTCATATTTTAAGGTCTTGACCGGGCTGTTATTCCTAATGTTCGTATCACTCCAGTTGCCTCTGATTTCGTAGGTGTAGTGGCCGCTTGGAGGATTGTGCACCTTGAATGTCAGGATCCTACTTTTGCCAGACGCCAACGTTGGAATTTTTTTGATGAGACCGCTTTCTGAGCTGCTGTTGCCGCTGGTGGACCTCCCCGCGAAGCGCCAGAGCTGGATCGGGCGAGTTAAGCATACTCCTCTGCCGATGCTGCTGGCCTTTACTTTAAAGTTCACGGTCTTGCCGGCCGGTAGACTTTTGGCATTTGGCGCAGTGAAAGTGATGGCGAGATCGCAAGTAACGACTTTCTGAAAGGTTACCTTCTTGCCTTTCGGTTGATTGTTGGAATTGTCACCGTCTTTCCAACTACCCTTAGGCTGGTATGTGTAGGTTCCAATCGGCGGCTTGTTGTCTGTCCAAGTCAAAGTCTTCTGAGCTTGTGGCACCATTTTTGGCACCTTCTTTCCGCTGCCGATTCTTCTTCCCTTACCAGTCGTTTTTTCACCGCTATAACGGTACAAACCAACCGTCCTGATGCCACAGGCCCCGGTGCCGACATTTGTGATCACGGCCGAGATGTTGATGGGCTCACCGGCGGTGCGTTGCAGGCTCTGCTGCCCAATAGTCATAATTTGATCGCAGGTGCCAGCAAATTGGATGGTTTTGACCGGCTGGTGGTTGCGGATGTTTATGTCGCTCCAACCGCCTCTGATTTGGAAGGTGAAAGTGCCAAGTGGAGCATTGTTTACGGTAAACGACCGTTTGTTTTGGGCGCCAGGATCCATGGCGGGCAACGATTCGACGAAGTTAGAATTGGAAAAGGAAGCACTGTTGGTCGTGGTCCCTTCGTGGCGCCACAACTGAATAGAGCGGGCTGCACAGCGTTTTTGGCCGACATTGCGGATCTTTGTCTTCAACGTCACATTCTTACCTGCCTTTAGGCTCGTAGATTTTGGTGCGGTGAAGGTTATTTCGAGATCACAACCTCGTCCATGATTCTTCGTGGCTGACCAACCGTCGAGCGCCGTTAGCACCGTCAATACTCCCGCACAAACGATGGACACTGGTAGTCGCGCCAACAACGTGCTCATTCCAACCTCCGATAGTTTCGAGCACAAATCTCAACACGGTAAGCTATGTAAGTCGAATAACCGTTTGCTCAGGGTTTGAGATTGCCACGCAGGCGTCAAACGCTTGTGAAACCGACGTGACAGCGGCGTGAATTCGACAAATCTGGCGCCTGAAAATGTACACGACCAGGCGGTGCTGCGAATTCCTCAGGTCTCCTTCCGGTCAAGAACGGCGGAATCAGCTTCCGTGTCGGCGCGTCGGCTATGCTCGACAGCCGACAAGAGCCAAATTGTTAGATATCGAGATTTGCTCACAGTGGTCGGCATCGAAAAGCGGTGGTTTATTACTGTCACGCATTAAGGATTGGCATTCCTCCGGCCAAGGCATTACATAAGCGGAGCGTGATCGCCGGCGGCGATTACGGCCCCTCTGTCGCAATCGTAACCCGGGTTCGATGTCTGAAAATTCTGCAAACAGCTGGCACGGCACGACCATCCTGGCGGTCCGCAAGGCCGGTCAAGTGGTGATCGCCGGCGATGGCCAAGTAACTCTTGGAGCCACCGTGATCAAGGCCAACGCGCGCAAAGTCCGGCGCCTCGGCAACGGCAAGATCCTTGCCGGATTTGCCGGCGCAACGGCCGATGCCTTTACGCTTTTCGAGCGCCTCGAGGCCAAATTGGAACAGCATCCGGGCCAACTGACCCGAGCCTGCGTCGAGCTGGCCAAGGATTGGCGCATGGATCGGTATTTGCGGCGCCTGGAGGCGATGATGGCGGTCGCCGACGCTTCCGTGTCGCTGGTGCTGACCGGCACCGGCGATGTGCTGGAGCCCGATGACGGCTTGATCGGTATCGGCTCGGGCGGCAATTTCGCGTTGGCGGCGGCACGGGCAATGATCGACCGCGAAGACCTGAACGCCGAAGACCTGGCCCGCCGCGCCCTGGAAATTGCCGCCGAAATTTGCGTTTATACCAATGTAAACTTGACCGTCGAAAGCATCGGGATTGATGACTGAATTTAGCCCGCGCGAGATCGTGCACGAACTGAACCGTTTTATCATCGGGCAAGACCAGGCCAAGCGGGCCGTGGCCGTGGCTTTGCGCAATCGTTGGCGGCGCCAGCAACTGCCTGAAGACCTGCGCGACGAGGTTTTACCGAAGAACATTCTTATGATCGGTCCGACCGGTGTCGGCAAAACCGAGATTTCCCGGCGCCTGGCGCGCCTGGCCCAGGCACCGTTCCTCAAGGTCGAAGCGACGAAGTTCACCGAAGTCGGCTATGTCGGCCGCGACGTCGAACAGATCGTGCGCGATCTGGTCGAGTCCGCGATTACCATGACCCGCGAACGCAAACGCAAGGAAGTGGTAGCCAAGGCGGAAATTCAAGCCGAAAATCGGGTTATCGACGCCCTGGTCGGGGAAGGCGCCAGCGAGGACACCAAACAGAAATTCCGCAAAATGCTGCGCGAAGGCAAACTCGCCGACAAGGAAATTGAACTGCAATTGCAGGACTCGGGCGGCCTCAACCTCCCGACGTTCGACGTGCCCGGCATGCCCGGCGCGCAAATGGGCATGCTCAATCTGAACGACATGTTGGGCAAGGCGTTCGGCGGCCGCACCAAACCGCGACGCATGACCGTTGACGATTCCTACGAGATCTTGGTCCAGGAAGAAAGCGACAAATTGCTCGACGACGACTCCGTGGTCCAAGAGGCCATTCAGTCAGTCGAACAAAACGGCATCGTGTTTTTGGATGAGATCGACAAGATTACCGCGCGCTCCGAGCGCCAAGGCGCCGACGTCTCCCGTGAGGGCGTGCAACGCGACCTGTTGCCTCTGATCGAAGGCACGACTGTCACGACCAAGCACGGCACGGTGAAGACCGACCATATTTTATTTATCGCCTCCGGCGCCTTTCATCTGGCCAAGCCGGCCGATCTGTTGCCGGAATTACAGGGCCGCTTGCCGATCCGGGTTAGCCTCGACGCACTTACCGAAGACGACTTCCGCCGGATCCTGACCGAAACCGAAGTGAGCTTGATCCGGCAATATACGGCCTTGATGGCGACCGAAAAGGTGACCCTCGACTTTACCGAAGATTCCATTCACGAGATCGCCCGCCTGGCCGTGCAGGTCAATGAATCGGTGGAAAATATCGGCGCGCGCCGGCTTCACACCATCCTCGAGAAAGTGCTGGAAGACATTTCCTTTTCGGCCTCAGACCGGCCCGGCGAAACCGTGCAGGTGGACCGCGACTACGTGCACGACAACATCGCCGATCTGGCAATGGATGCGGATCTTTCGAAGTTTATTCTTTAGCGCCGTCGAGCACATCCAGCATCTGGCGCAGGTGATCACGCGGCAGTGCCGCAATGTCGCTTGCCAAACGGTTGGCCAGTTCCGTCGCTTCGGGTTCGAGGCCGGCGGTGTCGATGACGATGCGTGGGTGCGAGATCCGCGCCAGGCGATGAAGCTCTTCGGCTTCATCCCAAATGATGTTCAGGTATTCAACGATTTGCTGGACCAGAGACCAGGTCGGCCGGCCGCGGCGGCCATGTTCCAGGGCTGACAAATAGGCCGGCGAAAGCTGTAGGTCGGCGGCCATGCGCTTCAGGGTTAGGCGGCGCGCTTTGCGCAAGGCACGGACGCGGACACCAAACGGTGTCATTTGGCCTTGCCCCGCTGCCGGCGCAAAAGCACATAGAGCGCACCGCCGCCACCATGGCGCGGCAGGGCCGGTTGCACCGCCAAGACCAGGCCCTTGAGGCTCGGATCGCGCAGCCAGCGGGGAACCAGGTTGCGCAACACGCCGCTGCGCTCCGGCATCACGGAATCGGGCGACCGATCCCGCGAGCCCTTGCCGGTGATGATCAACAGGCATCGCTTGCCCAACCGTGCCTCGCGGGTGACAAACGCGTACAGCGCCGCATGGGCCTCGGTTTGCTTCATGCCATGGAGATCGAGGCGCGCCTCGATCGGTTGCTGGCCCTTGCGGAGACGTTCCGACGTCCGCCGGTCCAAGCCGGGTACGGCGCCGCGGCCGGTGGCGGCCGGTGCCGGTTCGGCCTGGTTCGGCATCGGCGGTGGTGGGTTTTGCCGGCGCGGCTTTGCCGATGGTTTCGGCCCGGGCGGTTCGACGGTCTCGCGCCGCCCAGGCTTTGGCACCGCCGGCGGTCGATCGCCCAACTGGCGAACGTCGCCAGTCACGGCTTCCCAAAGCCGGCGTTCGTCATTGCTGAGCGGGCGTTTGCGCTTCATCCTCGTCGATCATCACAATATGCAGACGTCGGGGGCCATGGGCGCCTTTGACCAACATCTGTTCGATGTCGGCGGTTTTCGACGGCCCGGTTATGAAATTCACCGTTCGCGGCAGGGTGCCGCCGCCATGTTCGGCCCGCAGCACCGACCAAGCAGCCTCCATGGAACCGACGATTTGGCCGGCACGCAGTACGACGACATGATTGTCCGGCACGAAATTCAATGTCGCCGGCGTCCCAGGCCCGGATATGGTCATCAGGGTCCCGGTCTCGGCGATGCCGGCGAAGGCCGGTGTCACGCCGACAAGATCGGTAATCGACGCTGGCCCTTGTTCGATCGTCAACATCGGGTGCTCCTCAGCCCACGGAATCGTCGCTAGGTCCGGCGCGATGCGGATCGATTGCGGCAAATTATGATCGCTCAGGAACGTCGCAACCGCGCCCGGTACGTCCGATAAGGACCCGACCGATTGCACGGTGACGTCGACCAGGGCGGCACGGTCTTCGAACAGGCGACGCCGGTCCGCCGCCGAACCGTCGGACCGTTTCGGGATAAGGTTCGGTTTCGGCGCACTGAGGCGCGCCTCCAGCGCGTCACGCTCGGCCTCCGCCGGCGGCCCGTCGCGCCCGAGTGATCGGCGCAAACGGCCCAGGATGGCGTCTTTCCCGCTCATCGCATCGTTCACCTCCGGCCCGACGCCCATTGGTCCTGGAACGTCCGGCCCTGCGGCGCCGGAAAGTCGCGGCCCGCGGTCCAGCCGGCGGCGAGCGGCAGGCGGTTGAAGCGGCCGCGGCGCCGGCCCAATCGCGCCATCACGGCGATAGTCAAACCCGTTATCAGGCGATAGAGCGCCGGCCGCTTGGCGAAAAAGGCCCACAGCCGTATGCCGTGGCGCTCCGCCGGAGGCGTCACGCCGCGCTCGAAGGCACGCTCCCGCCAATGGCGCAGGATGCTTGGCAGGGGTATGTGCATCGGACAGACTTCTTCGCAGCGGCCGCAAAACGTCGAGGCATTGGGCAAGTCGCGTGCCTCCTCAAGGCCGATAAAATGCGGGTCGATGGCGGCACCAATGGGCCCGGGATAGACCCATCCGTAGGCGTGGCCGCCCACCGCATGATAGACCGGACAATGGTTCATGCAGGCGCCGCAACGAATGCAGCGCAACAGGTCCTGCAGCGGCGTGCCCAGCATATCGGTGCGGCCATTGTCGAGCAGCACCACATGAAAGGCTTCCGGGCCATGGTCGTCCTCGGCGCGCCGCGGCCCGGTGGAAAAGGTGGTGTAGACCGACATCTCCTGGCCGGTCGCCGAACGCGCCAGAACCCGCAAGATGGTCGAGGCATCCTCGAGGGTCGGCACGACTTTTTCCAGGCTGGCGATGACCACGTGAACCCGCGGCAGCAATTGCGTGAGATCGCCGTTGCCTTCGTTGGTCACGATGACGGTCGAGCCGGTCTCGGCAATCAGGAAATTGGCGCCAGTGATGCCGACGTCGGCATCGAAATACTTCTGGCGCAGTATTTCCCGCGCCTCGGCGACCAGGGCCTCCGGCTCCTCCAGGCGTTCGGTCTTGCCGTAGGCGCGATGATGTTCCTGGAACAGGTCGGAGATCTGATCCTTGGTCTTGTGGACGGCCGGGCCGATGATGTGGCTCGGCGGCTCATCAGCCAGTTGAATGATGTATTCGCCGAGATCGGTCTCGATCGGCTGAATGCCGTGGGCTTCCAAGAACGGGTTGAGCGCCACTTCCTCGGCGATCATCGACTTGCCCTTGGTCACCGTCTTGGCATCGACCTCGCGGCAAATCTCCGCGATGACATCGCGTGCATCCGCAGCGGTCGTGCACCAATGGACATGGCCGCCAGCGTCCTCGACCTTGGCTTCGAAACGCTCCAGATAGAAATCCAAGTTTTCCAAGACATGGTTTTTGATGTCGCGCGCCGCACCGCGGAGCGCATCGAACTCCGGCAGGCCTGCCGCCGCCGCGGTACGGGCGGTAGTGAAGCCGACCTCGATGCGTTTCATAGCCTGGCGCAGCGGCTGATCCGCTAGCGCTTTTTTGGCGTTATCCTTAAAGGCATGGGCGGTCGGCTGCATCGGCTTTATCCCTCAATCCGAGCCGTCGCCGATGGCCGGCTCGTTGGTCATGCCTGCCAATACCTCGGCGACATGGCGCACGGCGACATCGGCACCAATGCGTTTCAGGTGGCCGGCCATGTTCATCAAACAGCCAAGGTCGCCGGCCAGCACGGTGTCGGCGCCGGTGGCCAGAATGTCGGCACTTTTGCGGGCGACGATTTCGGTCGACACGTCCGGGTATTTAACGCAGAAGCTGCCGCCGAAGCCGCAACAGACGTCGGCGCCGGGCAAGTCGACCAGCTCGAGGCCGGGCATCGCCGCCATCAACCGGCGCGGCTGATCCTTAATGCCGAGTTCGCGCAAACCGCTGCAGGAATCATGGTAGGTGACACGCCCGCTATGACTGGCCTCGACACGCTCCATACCGCAAATATCCGTTAGAAAAGAAACCAGTTCATAGGTTCGATCGGCCAGGTCCTGGGCGCGTTTCGCCAGGGCCGCATCATCGGCGAACAGGGTCGGGTAATGATGCTTGATCATGGCGGCACAGCTGCCGGATGGCGCCACCACGTAATCGTGGCTTGAAAAGACGTCTAGAACGGCGCGGGCGATGTCCCGTGCGTCGCCGCGATCGCCGGAATTGTAGGCCGGCTGCCCGCAACAGGTCTGAGCCCGCGGCACATCGACCGTACAGCCGGCCTGTCGCAACAGGGCGACAGCGGCGAAACCGACGGATGGCCGAAACAGATCAACCAAGCAGGTCACGAACAGCCCGATCCGCAGTGTTTTGGATTCCGCCTTTTTTGCCGTCTCGTTCATCAGAAGTTTCCGTTGCTGGTGCCAGCCAATATAGGTTGCCGATCAAAACAACGCCAGCATCACTCGGTCGGCGTTCATGGCAGTTTCGCGGCCAATTTTTTCGGCAACAACAGCCACAGCCGGCCCTGGCCCTTCATACGGCCGGCGATCGACGCGGCGCGATCGCCATGGCCCCAAAACACGTCGCCACGGATTATGCCGGTAATGGCGCCGCCGGTGTCCTGGGTAATCATCATTCCGGCCATCTCCCGGGTCGCCGCTTCGTCGCGATCTTCGGGTACTTGGCCGGCAAACCAGACCGGTACGTCCAACGCGTGCCATTTGCGGTCGACGGCGAGGCTACGGCCCGGCGTGAGCACGCTGCCGCCGGCGCCGATCGGACCGTCGCCCGCAAGCTCGCGGAAAAACACATACGATGCATTGCGCCGCATCAAATCCCGTGCGGCGTCCGGATGAGCGGCCATCCAACGGCGGATCGATTGCATGGAGATCTCGGACCGGTCGATGGCACCGTTGGCGACCAAATCCCGGCCGATTGCGCGATAGGCATGGCCGTTTTGGGCAGCGTAGCCGACCCGCATGTCCGTGCCGTCATCAAGGGCGATACGCCCCGAGCCTTGAATATGCAAGAAAAAGGCATCGACCGGGTCGTCAACCCAGGCGATTTCCAAACCCTGATCCGCTAAGGCCCCGGTTTCGATGGTCGCGCGATCGGCATACGGCAATAGGCGGCCGTCGGCCACACGCCCGGCGATTTTGCGGCCCCGAAACTCGGTCCGGAATGCCCCGAGATCGACCGAGACCAAATCTAGCGGCGTACCGAGAAGCGGTATTTGGAAGGACCCGTGACGCCGTCGCGAGCCGCGCAGCGAGGCCTCGTAGTAGCCGGTGAATAGGCCCGTTTCTTGCGCACCGTCAACGACCTGAAGCGGTATCAGCCAGTGCCGAAACAGCTGGCGCAAGGCATTCTCGTCGGCAGAATCGAGTGCCGCCAGCGCTACGCAGAAACCGCGCCAATCCGCCACAGTACCAGCGTAACCGGCGCCGCCTAATCGGTGATCCTCCGGTCGATTGCCGAGACGGGCGCAGGACCGCCCGAGCGCGACACCAGCACCGGTGAAGTCATCCGCGCTCCAACCCGGCAAGTCGTCAAAGGTTGCTGGCCGCAAGACGAGTGCACCATCGCTCGGTTTTTCGCTGCCAACCCATTGTCCAAGCGACCACGCGACGGCGATCGCAACAACAATACAAAGGGGAAAAAAGAGTTGGCCGAGCCGGCCCGGCATCACCTAGTTGGAGCTGCGGGTGGCGGTGAGCATCCAATTCGGATCACGGGAACGCACCTTCCGCGCAAAGGTCCAAATATCCGTAACATTTTGGGTCGCCGACGGATCGCCGGCCACGACACGTCCTTCGTCATCACGCGTGACGCTAACCATTTCGGTTACGAACTTGACGGTGAGCTCGGCCGTTTTGCCGTCAAAATCGGCATCGATCAGGTCTGCTGATTTGACCCCGACGATGGTGGTTTCCTGAATTTGGCTATTTTGCTCGCGCTGTTCGATCACATCGCTGAAATTCTGCAGTACCCGGTCGCCGAGAAAGGCTTTGACCTCGGACATATCGCCATTGGCAAACGCCGACACGATCATTTCGTAGGCCCCGCCGGCGCCTTCCAGGAAGTTGTTGCCATCGAAATTTCTGTCGGCCAGAGAAATTTGCGTGAGTGTTGCCGCCAACGGCGATTCTTCTGGGATGCCGTCTGGCGTCGCGGTCGGAGAATCACGTTCCGGCAGGGCTATCACGTTGTCGTCGTCTTGGCTGGTCTTAGTCTCGTCGCTGTCCTTGCCTTGCCCGAGGCGCGTCCGCGGATTCGATTGCTCATGTCCCGTGCGCCGGCCTAAAACATTACGCAGGCGCAGGAAAATGAAAGCGGCAACCATGGCCAACAGTATTATTTCGAGAAAGCCGGATCCTTCGCCCATCATCTTCTCTCGGCGGTTTTGCTATCCATCAGATGCTACAATTCCTATAGGACAGGGACTACGTTAAGGTTCTCGGCTAGGCCCATTCGGTGTGGGCTTTGGCGCGGTGTGCATCGTTGCAACGGAAGCAACAACATATACATAGTATCGCATTCCCAACAAACACCGCTCATATGGTATTAAAGTAAGCCCTTCAGAAGGATTAAACAAGCGTGCTGGCTTTCATCCTTATTGCGCTCATCGGCATTCCCCTGATGGAGATTTGGGTCTTCATCGAGGTCGGCGGCCGGATCGGCGCCACATCGACCATCGCCGTCATCTTGGCTACCGGCGTAGCCGGCGCGTTATTGCTGCGTATTCAAGGGCTTGGCCTGCTCATGCGGGCTCGTAAAACCATGGAGCAAGGCCTTGCGCCGGTCGCCGAGGTGATTGACGGCGTGTGCCTGATCATCGCCGGGCTGGTGTTGCTGACGCCTGGGTTCGTGACCGACGCGATCGGCGCGCTGCTGTTCATACCGCTGGTGCGTCGCGCGATCGCCTATTGGGCGCTCAGCCGGGTGCAGGCGCGATACAGCGCCGGTCCCCGGCCCCACGGCGGCGGACAATCCGGCCCGACCACGATCGACGCGGCTTACGAGGAAGTTCCCGAGGACCAAAATAAAGACGAACCGACGCCGAAATCCGGCACCGACGGTGATAAACCTCATCCCTGGAAGCGGCCGCCCGAATCGTCATGATATCGGCGGTTGTGTCGTCATTGGCGACATGTTAACCCAGGCTCGTTATATCCACGGATTGCGAAAAAGTTTTCCACCGCCCGGTTGGCTTACTTTTTCCCATGACAACCACTTTGGAGGAATGGATGGCCGACACCGACCAAGCAGGCACCGACGGCGGTCAAGCCGAACAGCCGGAATCGGCGCAGATCTCGATCAACGCCCAATATGTCAAGGATCTGAGCTTCGAAAACCCGAATGCGCCACAATCCCTGGCACAACAGGACGGTCAGCCGCAAATCCGGGTCAACGTCGACGTACAGGCGCGCAATATGGCGGAAAACGTCTATGAAGCAGCGCTTCACATCACCGCCACCGCGACCCGCGGCGAAGACACGGTATTTGTCGTTGAGACGGTCTATGCCGGCCTCTTCACCCTGCAGAACATTCCGCCGCAAAACCACGAACTGGTGTGCCTGGTCGAATGTCCGAGGTTGATTTTTCCGTTTGCCCGGCGCGTGGTTTCCGACGCGGTTCGCGATGGTGGTTTCCCGCCGCTGTTTCTCGAACCCATCGATTTTGTCGATTTGTACCGGCGCAACCGGCCAATGGCGCAAGAAGATGCCGGCAGCGAGGCCGAGGCCGGCTAACCGTTCACATCGATTACTGTTTCCAAATTGCGTCGGGAACGGCATCCAGAAAAGCCTGATGCGCGGCTTTCTCGGCATCGCTGGCCTGATGGGGCCGTGGCGGACGAACGGTTGCGGATTCGGCCGTTTGCGTAGTTTTGGCGGTTGGGCTGAGCGACAAGTCGGGCTGTCGGCCGCCAACCAGTTCGAGATAAATTTCGGCTAGAAGTTCGGCATCCAGCAGAGCGCCATGTTTGGTTCGTGCCGAATTGTCGATGCCAAACCGCCGGCAAAGGGCATCCAAACTGGCTTGCGCACCGGGAAACGCGCGACGTGCCATGGATAGCGTATCTATTGCCCGGCCGTGATCGATGCTTGGACGGCCAGCGAAGCGCAATTCCGCATTCAGGAACTTGAGGTCGAAGCCGGCATTGTGAATAACCAGTTTGTCGCCGCCGAGAAAGCCCAGGAATTCATCGGCGATATCGGCAAACGGGGCATGATCTTTCAAGAATTCTTCCGACAGTCCATGCACCTCAAACGCCTCTGTCGGCATGTCGCGATCGGGATTGACATATTTGTGGAAGTGCCGGCCCGACGGCATATGATTGATCAGCTCCAGGCAGCCAACCTCGACGACCCGGTGGCCGTCATTGGGATCCAGGCCGGTGGTCTCGGTGTCGAGGACAAGTTCCCTTAGCATGACGCCGTTTCCTTCGGTTCCTCGCCAGTTATGTCGCGGATGATATCGCGCACCCGTGCCTCAGTCACCACCAATGAGGTGTTGGTGTCGATGACATAATCGGCACGGCGCCGCTTCTCTTCGTCCGGTGTCTGTCGCGCCAAAATGCCGGCGAATTTTTCTTCCGACATGCCGGGCCGCGCGAGCACCCGATGGCGCTGGACTTCATAGGGAGCGCTCACCACGGCAACCGCATCGACACGTTTTTCGCCGCCGGTTTCAAACAGCATAACCACGTCCAGGACGACCAGCGGTGCCTTTTTCCGACGCGCTTCTTCTAAGAACGCAGCCCGGTTTGCACCGAGCAGCGGATGAACCGCGGCTTCCAATTCTTTTATGGCTGCCGTATCGCCGACGACAAGTTTGCTGAGCCGGGCGCGGTCGACTGCGCCGTCAACAATAGCATCGGGGTGCAGCGCGCCGACCGCAGCGACGCCAACACCGCCCTTGGCATAGATTTCATGTACCGCCGCGTCGGCGTCATAGACCGGTATGCCATAGCGTCGGAACATCCGCGATACTTCGCTTTTCCCCATGGCGATCGATCCGGTCAGGGCTAACTGAAACATCGTGTCATTCCAAATTATTGATCACTGAGCACATGGTCGCGGAGGGCCGTGTCGACGGTTGGATCGATGCCGAACCATTGACGAAACCCGGCACGCGCCTGATGCAGCAGCATGCCGATCCCGTCGACGGTCGGGTTGCCACGCGCCGTGGCCTGTTTCAGCAAATCCGTTTCAAGCGGTGTATAAACGATGTCGCTGACCAGTGCGGCCGGATCGAGCAGGCCCAAGTCGAAGTCCAGCGGCGGCGCGCCATGCATGCCGAGGCTCGTCGTGTTGACCAGTGTCGCGACGCCGCCGAGCCGATCGCTCCAGTTGTTGCCGTCGACGACCGACAGTCGCCGGTCACCGATATCCGTTCGAAGTTTTTCAGCGCGTTCCTGACTGCGATTAGTAACCTGAAGTGCCGGTACGCCGGCATCCAGCAACGCCACCGCCACTGCCCGCGCCGCGCCGCCGGCACCGATCATCAACGCGGGACCTGCCGTAACGTCATGGCCAGGTTGCCGGTCGCGCAGATTTTCTATGAATCCGAAGGCGTCGGTGTTGCTGCCCCGCATGCGGCCATCGGCATCGATAACGACGGTGTTGACCGCACCAATGCGGCGCGCCGTGTCGTCGAGCACAGTGCAAAGCCCCATAAGGGCTAGCTTATGGGGAACCGTTACATTGAAGCCGCGAAAGCCGAGCAGAGGCAGCGCCCGGACCGCTTGTTCGATGGCATCGCCGGGAACGGCCAATGGCACGTAGGCGCCATCGACCGCGTGGTGCTCGAGCCAATAGCCATGCAGGCGCGGTGATCGCGAATGCGCAATTGGCCAGCCAATGACACCGGCCAGGGTTGCCGCGCCGGTCAGCCTCATGACATCAAGGCCCCATGTTCGCGCAGGCAGGCGACCAACGGCAAAATCGGCAATCCAAGGATCGTGAAGTAATCGCCGTCAATAGTGTCGAACAGTTGGACACCGATCCCTTCCAAATGATAGGCGCCAACCGACGACAGAATCCCGTCACCCGCATTTGCCAAATAGGTCTCCAGAAACTCATCGCTGAACGCCCGCATGGTCAAGGTCGCAGTCTCGACATGGTGCCAGACAACGGTGCCTGCAATAGCGACGGCCAGTCCGGCGTGAAGCCTATGCGATCGGCCCCGCAACGTGCGCAATGTTGCCCGTGCCGCCTCCCAATCGACCGGTTTGTCGAATTGGGCCATGCCCGACGTCAGCATCTGGTCGGCACCAATCACCAAGGCGTCTCGGTTATTATCGGAAATTCGGACCGCCTTCATAGTTGCCAAAGTAAGGGCCACCTCCTCGGGCGTCGCGTGTTCCGACTTCAACGATCTTTTGATTTCATGTTCGTCCAGATCGGCCGGCGAAATCGAGAATTCGACGCCGGCCGCCGCCAGTATCCTTTGCCGAGACGGGCTCGCGGAGGCGAGGACCACCTGGCGCGGCATGACGAATTCGTCGGATTTTGAACTATGCGCGGCGGTTATCATCACCGCCCGGTTATGGCCTAATCGCCGTGGCGAGGCAACGCCGCTTATGCGACGCCGATGCGACGCTGATGCAAGGTCATGATCGCGGCGGCAGTTTCCTCGATCGACCGCCTCGAAACATCGATGACCGGCCAGTTGTTGCGTGTAAACAAGCGGCGGGCGGTCGCGACTTCTTCTTTCACGAAATCCAAATCGACATAGTCGGTCTCGGGATCCTGTTTAAGGCTGAGCAGGCGGTTGCGGCGAATTTGCACCAGACGATCGGGATTGGTGGTCAGGCCGACAATCAACGTATCAGCTTCCTGCTGCAGCACTTCTGGCAATTGAACGTTCGGCACATAGGGAATATTCGCTGCCTTGATGCCACGATTGGCCAGATAGATACAGGTCGGTGTCTTCGACGTCCGCGACACACCGACCAAAATGACATCTGCGGTCGATAAATCGTTGGGTAGCTGTCCATCATCATGAGCCATGCAATAATTCATGGCGTCGATCCGGTCGAAGTAATCCGCATCCAGCGCATGTTGCATGCCCGGCTGGTTTTGGCTTTCGGCGCCGAGATAGGAGCTTAATGCGATCATCACCGGATCAAGCACGCCAATGCACGGCACTTGCAGTCGCCGGCATCCATCCTCGAGCTCACGCCTGAGATCCGCGTCAACCAGCGTAAACAGTACGAGTCCTGGATAGTCGTCAACCGCCAGCAGCACCTGTTCCAATTGCCGGCGAGCGCGCACCAGTGACCACATGTGAACCGCCGCTTCGGCCTCGGCAAATTGAACCAACGCCGCCTTGGCAATGGAATCCAGGGTCTCCCCGGTCGCATCAGAAACGAGATGAAGATGAAACTTGGTCATGGTCTCCTACGCTCCAGACATCGAATTGCGATGTGGATAAAAAGTGGATATCGGACCCAATCCTGATGGACAATCGATGGTCGGTTCAAACGATCACCCTTTTTCATTTGTCATGCTACCTGTTGTCCGGTGTTGGATAACCGCAATTGTCGTCCTTGGCAAATCTGGGATATCAATAGCCCCATGACCACGGAGCCATGTTATCCCCGGGATGCAGCACATTCGATCGTGGCGGATATCTATCAAGAATTTGGTATTGTAATTTTATCCCAGCGGTAATCAATCACGGTTCGAAATCACGGTTATACACAGTGGCCATCATCATTGGGCGACCGCCAAAAATTGTGGGCGAGATTGTGGGCAAAATCCAATCCCCAGCTTGCACAGGCCCAACAACAACAACAGCCTTATATATAATAATATATTTGTAATTAGTGGTTTGGAGATTAGGTGAGCTGGTTTATCACTAGCCGCACCATGTCATCACCGAATCCCAATAATCGAAAACGGTTGCTCGCCGCTCTTGCCGGTGAAGCCGTTGATCGCCCGCCCTTCTGGCTGATGCGCCAGGCCGGGCGGCATTTGCCGGAATATCGGTCGTTACGCGACAAAACCCGAAACTTCCTCGAGTTTTGTTATTCGTCCGATCTTGCCGTCGAAGCGACCCTGCAACCGGTTCGGCGCTATCATCCGGATGCCGCTATTCTATTTGCCGACATCCTGCTTATCCCCGACGCCTTAGGTCAGCCATTGGAATACCAAGCCGGAGAAGGTCCGGTACTGGAACCGATAAGAAGCGCCGAGGGATTGGGGCGGCTTTCCAAGCAAGGTGTGCATGACCATTTGGCGCCGGTCTATGAAACCGTCGCCCGGCTGGCTGCAGATTTGCCCGACGATGTTGCGCTCATCGGCTTTGCCGGCGCACCCTGGACGGTTGCGACCTATATGATCGAGGGCGGTGGCAGCCGTGATCATGCCTACAGCAAACGCTGGGCTTTCAGTGATCCGGTCGGTTTCGATCGGCTGATCGATCTGCTGGTCGACGTCACGATTGAGTATTTGGATCGGCAGGTGAACGCCGGTGCCGACGTGGTGCAGCTGTTCGACACCTGGGCAGGCGCTTTGCCAGAAGCCGCCTTCCGACGGTGGTGCATTGATCCAGTGCGGCGCATTAGCGATGTCCTGAAAAACCGCCATCCCAACCTGCCGGTCATCGGCTTTCCGCGCGGCGCCGGGCAGTCGTTGACGACCTTCGCCCGCGACGCCGGCGTCGACGCCGTAAGCCTTGACAGTACGGTTCCACTGGCTTGGGCAGCCGACGCGTTGCAGCCGCTGGTCGCCGTTCAGGGTAATCTCGATCCGCAGATGTTGGTGGTCGGCGGGTCGGCCATGGAAGCGGCGATCGATGACATCGTGGCGCAGCTGGGCGGCGGCCGGTTCGTCTTCAATCTCGGGCATGGCATTGTGCCCGATACGCCACCCGAACATGTTGCGGCGCTGGCGGCGCGCATCAAGCAGCTGAGCTAACGCGATATGGCCAGGATCGCGGTGGTGCTGTTCAATCTCGGCGGGCCCGACAGTTTGGCGGCGGTGAAGCCGTTCCTGTTCAACCTATTCAATGACGCTGCCATTCTGCGCATGCCGGCGCCGTTGCGCTATCTGCTGGCACGGCTGATCTCGGCGCGCCGCGCACCAATTGCGCAGGAGATTTACAGGCAGATCGGCGGCCGCTCGCCGATCGTCGAGCAAACCGAGGCACAGGCACACGCCCTCGATGCCCGTCTAAGCGATTTGGGCGAGGTGCGGAGTTTTCTGGCCATGCGCTATTGGCATCCGATGGCCGCGGCCACCGCGGTCGAGGTGCGTGATTTTGCTCCCGACAATGTCGTCTTGCTGCCGCTGTATCCGCAATATTCGACGACAACGACGGCATCTTCGCTTGCGGATTGGCGCCGGCAGGCGGCGGCGGCGAACCTGGCAGTGCCGACCATTGCCGTGGGCTGCTACCCGGTCCAGGCCGGCCTTGTCGCGGCGCAGGCGGCGATAATCAGGCCGGCTTTGGCAGAGGCCCGGGCGACCGGTAGTGCGGTTCGCGTGTTGTTTTCGGCGCACGGCCTGCCGCAGAAGATCGTCGACGGCGGCGATCCCTATCAATGGCAGGTCGAGCAAACCGTTGCCGCTGTTGTCGCCGCGCTCGACGAACCGGACCTGCAGTGGTCGACATGCTATCAGAGCAAAGTCGGTCGACTGCAATGGATAGGGCCGTCGACGGAACAGGAGATCGCGTTGGCCGGACGCAACGGCGAAGCCGTGGTGGTTGTGCCCATCGCCTTCGTTTCCGAGCATTCCGAGACCTTGGTCGAACTCGATATCGATTACCGCGATTTAGCGGAACGGCATGGCGTTGCCGGGTATTTCCGGGTACCGGCTGTGGGCACGCACGCGGCGTTTATCGACGGATTGGCCGATCTGGTGCGCGATACCATTGGGCGCCAAAGTGAGGCTGTCCATGCCAATGGCGGCCGGCGTCTGTGCCCGGCGGCCTGGCCGGCATGCGGCTGTGTTGGGGCGCCGCCCGATGCTTGATTGGTTAATCGAGGCCTATCCCTGGATCAAGGCGCTGCATATCATCAGCGTAATTGCCTGGATGGCCGGCATGTTGTATCTGCCGCGATTGTTTGTCTATCACGCCGAGGCAGAGATCGGCTCCGTGCAGTCGGAAACCTTCAAAGTGATGGAACGCCGGCTGCTGCGAGCAATCATCAATCCGGCGATGATCGCCGCTTTCGTGTTCGGTGGCCTATTGTTGGCGACGCCGGGCATCATCGACTGGCAGTCCGGCTGGATCTGGATGAAGCTTGGCGCGGTGCTGGTTTTGAGCGGGTTTCACGGTTTGCTGGCACGATGGCGCCGATATTTCGATAGGGATGACAATCGCCACGGTACCAAGTTCTACCGCGCCATGAATGAAGTGCCGACGGTTCTGATGGTGCTGATCGTTATCATGGTCATCGTCAGACCGTTCTAATCGGGGCGCTGTGTCTTTAAGCCTTGAAATTATTGGATAATGTGCATACATTGGCCGCGGTGGCCTGTTCTGGGCTTGGAACTATCTGAGGATCCCCTTCTCTCGGGTGTTTGCGCACAAGCGCGGCGGTTATTCCAATTCTCTTATCGTAACAATCAGTCTGCGAAATCCGGCAGAATCTCTTTCCCAGTTGGATGTATTATGCACCTCCAAGATTTGAAAATGAAAACACCGACAGAGCTTCTCGAGTTTGCGGAAGAGCTGGAAGTCGAAAACGCCTCGACAATGCGCAAACAGGACATGATGTTTGCCATTCTCAAGGAATTAGCCGAGCAAAGTATCGAAATCACCGGCGGTGGCGTGCTGGAGATATTGCAGGACGGCTTCGGCTTTTTGCGCTCGACGGAAGCGAATTATTTGCCCGGCCCCGATGATATTTACGTGTCGCCAAGCCAAATTCGGCGATTTTCCCTGCGCACGGGCGATACTGTCGAAGGTCAAATTCGGGCGCCGAAAGAAGGCGAGCGGTATTTCGCGCTGCTCAAAGTCAATAACATCAACTTCGAAGACCCTGAAAAAGCCCGCCATAAAGTCAATTTCGATAACCTGACGCCGCTTTATCCGGACGATCGCCTTAAAATGGAGTTTGACGATCCGACCAAGGAGCAAAATGCGGCACGCGTCATCGATTTGGTCGCACCGATAGGCAAAGGCCAACGGGCTTTGATCGTGTCACCACCGCGAACCGGCAAAACCATGCTGCTGCAGAATATTGCCCACGCGATTTCGGCCAATCATCCGGAAGGCTACCTCATTGTTTTGTTGATTGACGAGCGGCCGGAAGAAGTAACCGACATGCAGCGGTCGGTTAAAGGCGAAGTCATCAGTTCGACATTCGATGAACCGGCGGCACGCCACGTTCAGGTCGCCGAAATGGTGATCGATAAGGCCAAGCGCCTGGTCGAGCACAAACGCGACGTCATCATTCTTTTGGATTCAATCACCCGCCTCGCCCGGGCGTACAACACGGTGGTGCCGTCGTCGGGCAAAGTGCTGACCGGCGGTGTCGACGCTAACGCGCTGCAGCGGCCGAAACGGTTCTTCGGCGCCGCGCGCAACATCGAGGAAGGCGGCTCGCTGTCGATCATCGCAACGGCGCTGATCGATACCGGCAGCCGTATGGACGAAGTGATTTTCGAGGAATTCAAAGGCACCGGCAACTCGGAGATCATTCTCGACCGGAAACTGGCGGACAAGCGCACCTTCCCGGCCATCGACATCACCAAGTCCGGCACGCGCAAGGAAGAACTGCTGGTTGACAAAGGCACCTTGGCTAAAATGTGGGTGCTGCGCCGGATCCTGGCGCCCATGGGCACAGTCGATGCCATGGAATTCTTGCTCGACAAGCTGAAGCATACCAAGAGCAACGACGAATTCTTCGATTCCATGAACACGTAATTGGATCGTTTCGAAATCGGAATGAAATTATATCAGTGATTTCAGTGGATTAGTTGGCGATCACTCTATCATTCCAAAAGTGAAACGATGGAGTGACCGCCTGACTGCCGACGATAAACGCGTCAAGGCAGAAGTACTGTCGACCCCGTGGTTTTTCGCCCTTCCAGATCGCGGTGCGCTTTGACCACATCCTTGAGTGCATAGGTCTGATTGATTTCAATCTTGATCTTGCCGCTGGTGACCATGCGAAACAGGGCGCGCGCCGATTGTTCTAATTCGGCGCGGGTGGCGTTGTAAGCCATCAACGAAGGCCGCGTGAAATACAGCGACCCGCGCGCCGCGAGCACGCCGGGATCGAATGCCGAGATTGGGCCCGACGCGTTGCCGAACGACACCATCAGGCCGCGTGGCGCCAGGCAATCCAGCGAACGCTCAAACGTCGACTTGCCGATGCTGTCATAAACCACTGGCACGCCCCGGCCTTTGGTCAAGCGCCGAACGTGGGAGACGAAATCCTGTTTGCTGTAGTTGATGGCGTGGGCGTAGCCATGGGCTTTCGCGAGTTTGCATTTGGCGGCCGTACCGGCCGTACCGATCGCCGTAGCACCGATGGCGGCGGCCCATTGACCGGCGATCAAGCCGACACCGCCCGCGGCGGCGTGCATTAGAATGGTGTCGCCTTTACGGACCTTGAAGGTGCGGCACAGGAGATATTCCGTAGTCATGCCTTGCAGCATCATCGCCGCGGCTTGTTCGTCGCTGATGTCTTTCGGCAGTTTGACCAGCTGCCCGGCCGGCATGACCCGGGCATCGGCATAGGCGCCAGGTGGCCCGCCAGCATAGGCGATGCGATCGCCGGCTTTGACATGGCTGACGCCGCGGCCGACCGCCTCGACCACACCGGCAGCCTCGAGCCCGAGGCCGGACGGCATCGCCATCGGATAGAGCCCGGAGCGTTGATAGGTATCGATGTAATTCAGGCCAATGGCGGTGTGCCGAACCAGCGCCTCGCCGGCTTTCGGTTTGCCGAGGTCGACGCTGCGCAGTTTCATCACCCCGGCACGGCCGGGCTTGTCGAATTGAATGGCTTTTGCCTGCATGAGATATCCTTAGGATTGCGTATGGTCGAAACGTGCTTCAGCCGAGATTGGCGCTGAAAAATTCCAGCGTGCGGGCATGCGCCGTGCTTGCCGCATTAGCGTCGTAATGCTCCCCGCCTTCACGGGCGAAGGCATGATCCATGCCTGTGTAGCTGTGCAATGTCACGAGGGAATTGGCGCCCAAGCCGGCGTGAATTTTCTCTTGCGCCTCTTTCGGACAGAAGCCGTCTTCTTCGGCGATATGCAGCATCAGCGGCTTGGTCATATTTGCCGCCTCATCCAGTTGGTTCTCTATGGCCACGCCATAATAGCCAACCGCGGCGTCACAGTCGGTGCGTGTGGCGGATAGATAGGCGAGGAATCCGCCGAGGCAGAATCCAACCGCGCCGACCGTACCGCTGCATGCCTGATGGCCACGGATTGCCGTCATGGTCGCTTGGATGTCGTCCATGCCTTTGGCAACATCGAAGGCCTGATAGAGCTCGAAAGCACGGTTCCATTCAGCCTCGGTTTGATCGGTAAGCTGGATGCCGGGCTCGATGCGCCAAAATATGTCTGGGCAAATGGCTGAATAACCCTGTGCGGCAAGCATATCGGTCAAATCGCGCATGACCTGATTGACGCCGAATATCTCCTGGATAACGACGACACCAGGGCCCTCGCCGCCCGACGGTGTCGCCATGTAAGCCGAAAAGCCGCCACTGCCATCGGCGGCATCAATGGTGATTTCGCTGCCGCTCATGTTCTTGCCTCCCTAAATGTTCAAGGTGTTTGGATCTTGGTTGTGTCAATCTAGCTCGCGTTGGATAACGAGAAAAGCGTTGCCTCCAACTGCAGCAGCACGCGTTTGGTGTCGACGCCGCCGGCGCCGGAATAGCCGCCAAGCTTGCCGCCCGCGGCGACGATGCGATGACAGGGTATGATGATCGGGATTGGATTGGCGCCGCACGCCGTGCCGACGGGTTGAGCCGCCGAGCCGACTGCACGGGCGGTGTCGCCATAGGTCGCTGTGCTACCGGGTGGCACGCTCAGCATGAAATCCCAGACCGCGCGTTGAAACGGTGTGCCGGCCGGGTTGAGCGGGAACTCAATCTTCCGGAAAGTGCCATCGAAATAGTGCTCCAACCAATCGGCGGCTTCTGCCAACACCGGTGTTTTGTGCTGGTAGTCCGGCGGTGACCGGCCCCAGTCGAGGGCGATAATTTGGTTGTTTTCCTCGGTGATCGTGAGATCGCCGACCGGGCTATGGACTGACCATTGGTTCATGATGTGCTCTCCGTATCGCCGTCAAATGGTCGCGCAACTGGTTGGCATCGGTTATCGGCGCCGAGCAGGTCATGGCAACGCATACATAGACCGTAGCCTGGCTCGATTTTGTCGTCATGCCGGCGGCCGGGTGCGACTGCGGCAGCGCCGTGCCGGCGGCAATGTCGGAGAATACCCTGTTCGGCAGGGAAACGTCGAGGCAGGCCTGTCGGAGCGCACTATGGGCGGCATCGCCGGGTTCGGAGACGAGGACGATCTCGACCGGCCGCAAATAGAGGTCGACGGCGTTGAGAAACGACGACAGCGGAAAGAAATTTTTCGCCAGCTCGCCTGCGAATGCATGGACGATGGCTTGGGCCTGGTCGCGGAAAGCGGCTTCGCCGGTGGCGTGCCACAGGCGTGTGAAGTTGCCGAGCATCGTCGCGTTTCCGGCCGGCGTCGCATTGTCGGCAATGTTTCGGGTTCGCGTGATCAAAGCTTCGGCGTCATTCGCCGTGAAATAGTATCCTTTACGCTTATCATCTAGAAAATGCCGCTCGACCGTGTCGCTCCAGGCGCGGGCGTCTTCCAGGAAGGCCGCCTCGCCTGTCATCTCGGACATGGTGAGCGCGGCGCGCGTCATATTGGCGTAGTCATCGAGCATGCCGGCGTGGCGGACGTCACCGTGGCGGGCGGAGTGTTGCAGCCGGCCCGCTTCGACCATTGTATCGCGAACGAAGCGATAGGCGGCGAGTGCCGTTTCATGCCAGTCGGCGCGGTCGAACACCGCCGCAGCGTTTGCCATCGCGGCGATCATCAGGCCGTTCCAATCGGCCAGGACTTTGTCGTCCCAGCCCGGCCGGATGCGCTGATCGCGGGCGCCGAGCAAGGTTTGGCGCATGCGCCGTAAATCATCTTCCAACTCGGTCGGACCGAGCGCCGGATCTTGGCGGCGGTTGAGTATCGAGTGGCCCTCCCAATTGCCGCCGGCCTGCACGTCGTACACCGCCTTGAAGGCGTCCGCGTCCGCGCCAAGCAACTGATCGATCTCGGCTTCGTCCCAAACGTAGAACTTGCCTTCGACGCCTTCGGAATCGGCATCCAACGTTGCTGCGAATCCGCCGCCCTCGGCTAGCATCTCGCGTTGCAGCCAGACAAATGTTTCCTCGATCCGTTGGGCGAACAAGGGATCGCGGACTTCCTGCCAGACCATGACTAAGAGATCCAGCAACAACGCGTTGTCGTAGAGCATTTTTTCGAAATGTGGCGCCAGCCATTCCGCATCCGTCGAATAGCGGGCAAAGCCGCCGCCGAGATGGTCGTAAATGCCGCCCTGGCACATCTGCGTAAGGCTCAGGCTGACGGCATCACGATAGCGGTCGTCTTCGGTTCGCAGATAGGCCCGCCACAACAGTTCAAGCAAGCTTGTCTGCGGAAATTTAGGCGCGCCGTTGATGCCACCGTGCACGGGGTCGATTTCCTGTAGGATGCGTTCGGCGACCTGGTCGAGTACGCCGACGCCAATGTCCGGCGCGTCTGTCGCCGTGGTATCGCCCTGCGCGGCCAATCCGGCGAGCAATGCGGCCGTGTTTTTGTCAATGACGTCTTGTTGTGTGTCGAATACTTCGCGGACCCGGTGCAATACGGTCGGGAATGCCGGTCGGCCGTAGCGTTGATCCGGTGGAAAATACGTGCCGCCCCAGAACGGATTGCCGTCGGGTGTCAAAAACATGGTGAGCGGCCAGCCGCCCTGCTCGCCCAGCAGAGCCAACGCATATTGATAGATCTGATCAATGTCCGGCCGTTCTTCGCGGTCGACCTTAATATTGACGAACTTGTCGTTCATGACGGCGGCGATGTCGGGGTTTTCGAAGCTTTCGTGGGCCATGACGTGGCACCAATGACAGGCCGCATAACCGATGCTGAGCAAAATAGGCTTGTTTTGCTGGCGCGCCAAGTCAAGGGTGTCCGGGCCCCAGGCCTGCCAATGAACCGGATTGTCCCGATGCTGCTGAAGATAGGGGCTGGTTTCGTGGTCGAGGTTGTTGCGCATTGCGGTGCCTTGTGTCATGTCCCGTCCGTGATCGGCTGGATCGGCGCCGCCAGTCGCTTGGGTGTTGGGACCGGCCCCCAAAGGGGGGGTCGGGCGGCGTCAACGGCTTGATAGAATCTCGACATCAGGGGAGCCATCATGAAGATCACTATTGATATTGATTGCACACCGCAAGAGGCAAGGGAATTTCTTGGATTGCCCGATGTCGCGCCGGTTCAGGCGGCTGTGATGGCGGAAATTCAAGAGAAAATGCGTGACTATGTGCAGTCGGCAACACCGGAAGCGGTGATGCAGCAATGGTTGCCAGCCGGTATCAAAGGGTTCGAGGACCTGCAGCGGGCGATTTGGACGCAGTTTTCCGGTGCAACGAAACCCGAATCGGAATAAGGCGCGGCCATGACAGCCGACGAAGCGGCGACGATCTATGCGCTGTCTTCGGGCAGCGGACGGGCGGGCGTTGCAGTTATTCGACTGTCCGGAAACAGAGCCTGCGGTGCGTTCGAGACACTGTGTCCCGGTCAAACGCTGCCGCCGCCCCGCCGAGTGCGGCGGACAACCTTGGTCGAGCCGGAATCAGGCAACATCATCGATCACGGCTTGGCGATGACCTTTCTGGCACCGAACAGCTATACCGGCGAAGACGTCGTGGAATTTCATGTCCACGGCGGTTCGGCCGTCGTTCAGGCCGTGGTTGAAGCCTTGGGCCGGATCGGCGGCTTGCGTATGGCGGAAGCCGGAGAATTTACCCGTCGGGCGTTTGAAAACGGCAAGATCGACTTAACCGCGGCGGAAGGCATCGGCGATTTGGTTGCCGCGTCGACCGAGGCCCAGCGTCGACAGGCGGTCATGCAGGCCGGCGGCGCCTTCGCTGCGCAAATCGAGGATTGGCGGGTCCGGCTGATTAGACTATTAGCGCATGCGGAAGCCGAGATTGATTTTCCTGACGAGGATCTGCCGGAAGCCATTGCCGGTCAGGCGCGTAGCGATGTTGTGGTGTTGGCCGAGGAGATGCGTCAAGTATTGGATGATCGTCGTCGCGGCGAAGTTATCCGAGACGGCGTCCGGGTGGCGATTATTGGCCCGCCGAACGTTGGAAAGTCCAGTTTACTGAATTGTCTGGCGCAACGGGATGTTGCTATCGTTTCCGATCAGCCCGGTACCACCAGGGATGTGGTGGAAGTGCATTTGGATCTCGGCGGGTTTCCGGTCACGGTATGGGATACCGCCGGCTTGCGGGAGACCGGCGATCGGGTCGAAGCCGAAGGCGTGCGCCGGGCCTTGGCGCGGGCCGATGCCGCCGATGTAACCTTGGTCTTGCGGGAAACCGGTCAGGCGCCGGCGCGGTACGGCGTGTCGGCTGGCGGCGGTGCGAACCAGCGGATTTTTTTGCGGACGAAAAGCGATTTGGCGGCCAATCCTGTGGAAACTGTTGTTGTGCCAGGCGAAATTTCGGTTTCGTCGAAGACCGGTGCCGGCATCAACAGCGTGCTGGATCGCCTGGTCGAAGCCGTGGCCTCGCAGTTTGGATCGGAGGAGCCGGCCGTGATAACGCGGGAGCGCCATCGGCAGTGTTTGTTGCGGGCGGTCGAGGCGTTGGATCGGGCCGAGGCGGCGGCCTCTGCCGAGTTGTTTTCCGAAGACCTCCGGCTCGCCGTCCGGGCGTTGGAATCGGTGATGGGGCGCGTCGATGTGGAGCATATACTGGACATCGTTTTTAAAGACTTTTGTATTGGCAAATGAGTCTGTTTCACGTGAAACACGGGTTGGTCAGTAAGCGCCGGATCGGCTCTGTTTCACGTGAAACAAGGACGCAATCAAGCTTTGACACGGTAATGCCGACTCCTTAGGGTGCGCGCCATGAATCGTATTGACGTTATTGTCATCGGCGGCGGCCACGCCGGCTGCGAAGCGGCCGCGGCGGCGGCGCGCACGGGTGCGCGCACCCTGCTGCTGACACACAAGATCGATACAATTGGCGAAATGTCCTGCAATCCGGCCATCGGTGGTCTCGGCAAAGGTCATCTGGTTCGGGAAATCGACGCGCTGGACGGATTGATGGGGCGGGCGGCGGATGCCGCGGGCATTCAGTTTCGGCTGTTGAACAGGCGCAAGGGGCCAGCGGTGCGGGGGCCCCGCGCGCAGACCGATCGGGAGCTTTACCGGCGGTCCATGCAGCGCGCCTTGGCGTCTTATCCCAACCTTGAAATTCGCGGAGTAAGCGTCGAATCCCTGATGTTTTCCGGCGCCAGGACAACCGGCGTCGTGACCGCGACCGGTGAGGAAATACCGGCAGGCGCCGTTGTCTTGACGACAGGCACATTTCTTCGCGGTCTCATTCACCGGGGCGAAACGCAGATACCGGCAGGGCGGGTGGGCGATGCGCCGGCAATAGGCTTGGCCGAAACCCTAACCCGAACGGGTTTTGCCCTCGGGCGGCTGAAAACCGGGACGCCGCCGCGGCTCGATGGGCGTTCAATTGATTGGCAGGGGTTGGACCGTCAACCCGGAGACGAGCCACCGGTCCCAATGTCGTTTCTCACGGAAGAAATCAGCAACCCCCAAGTGTTTTGCCATATTACGGAGACCACGCCCGAGGTTCACGCGATCATTCGGGACAATCTCCATCGAGCGCCGATATATTCCGGGCAAATCGGTTCGACTGGGCCGCGCTACTGCCCATCGATCGAGGACAAAGTTGTCCGTTTTGCCGATAAGTCGCGGCATCAGATTTTTCTGGAGCCGGAGGGCCTGAACGACCACACGGTCTATCCGAACGGCATTTCCACGTCGTTGCCGGAATCGGTGCAGTATGAATTCGTTCGCAAAATTTCCGGCTTGGAACGAGTTCGGATTCTGCAGGCCGGCTATGCCATTGAGTACGATTTCGTGGATCCGCGTGAGTTGCGCCATAGCCTCGAAACCAGGCGCATTTCCGGACTTTACCTGGCCGGACAGATTAATGGGACGACCGGTTACGAGGAAGCGGCGGCCCAGGGCCTGATGGCCGGATTGAATGCTGCTGCGGCGTGTGGCGGACGGCGGCCAATTGTGTTGGACCGGGCCGACGCCTACATCGGCGTTATGATCGATGACTTGGTGTCGAAAGGGGTCGTCGAGCCCTATCGGATGTTTACCTCCCGGGCCGAATATCGCCTGACCTTGCGGGCCGATAATGCCGATCAGCGGCTGACTCCACTCGGCATCGAACTCGGATGTATCGGATTTGAACGCCGTCAATGCTATGATGAGAAGGCGCGTCAATTGACGGCCGGCCGGCGCTTGGCGGAAAACTTATCGTTGTCGCCGACGCAAGCGCGGCGTCATGGTTTGAACGTCAATCAAGATGGCGTACGGCGCACCGCGGCGGTGTTACTGCGTTATCCGGACATCGACACGGCAAAATTGACAACGATTTGGCCGGAATTGGGGAAATTGGCGCCGGATGTGATCGATCAGCTCGAGATTGATGCCCATTATGCCGGTTATCTTCAGAGGCAAGAAGCCGATATACTGTCGTTCAGGAAAGATGAGACGCTGCTGCTTCCGGAAAATCTCGATTATGATGCGGTTAAAGGGCTGTCGATCGAAATACGCGAGATCCTATCGCGTGCCAGACCGGCAACACTGGGCCAGGCCGCGCGCCTTTCGGGTGTGACCCCGGCCGCGCTCACGGTCCTGCTTGGCCATGTCCGTCGGGGCGATCACCGCAGGGCCGGATGACGCGGCCGTGCCAGGACCTTGGCGACATCGTAGAGGTTTCACGTGAAACATTGGCGCGCCTGCATCGCTACGCGGAGCTGCTGTGCCATTGGCAGAAATCAATCAATCTTGTCAGCCGCAACACGTTGGATCAGATCTGGGTTCGGCACTTCCAGGATTCCGCCCAACTGGCTGCGTTGGCGCCGAAAACTGCGACGTTGTGGCTCGATCTCGGCAGCGGCGCCGGCTTTCCCGGCTTAGTGCTGGCAATCCTTGGCGTCGGCCACGTCCACTTGATGGAATCCGACGGGCGCAAATGCGTTTTTCTGCGCGAAGTCATACGTGAAACGGCAGCCCCGGCAACCGTGCACCACGGTCGCATCGAATCCCTGCCGCCCATGCGGACGGACGTCATAACCGCGCGGGCGTTGGCGCCGTTGACCGCGCTGGTGCCTTTGGCTGCCCGCCACGCCACGGCGGACACGGTGGCGCTGTTCCCGAAAGGACGCCAGTCTGCTCGTGAATTACAAGATCTTGATGTTTGGGCGATCGAATCTGGCATATCTATGAATTTTCGGGTAGAATCACTGGCGAGTCGTGTTGATGGCGAGGGAGTCATCATACGCCTAAGAGGATTGGCACCGTGACCGAGATACTGCCGTTACAATCCGCACCGAGAATCCTTGCCATCGCCAATCAAAAGGGCGGTGTCGGCAAAACCACGACGGCGATAAACCTGGCGACGGCCCTTGCGGTGCTGTCGAAGCGCACGTTGTTGATCGATTTGGATCCCCAGGGCAACGCGTCGACAGGCCTCGGCATCCCGCGCGGCGAGCGCCGACACAGCACCTACCATGTCTTGGTGAACGATCTGCCGATCAGCGACGCGGTCATTCAAAGCAAGGTACCCAACCTGGACATCGTGCCGTCGACCGTGGACTTGGCTGGCGTTGAGATCGAGCTGATCGACCAGCCCCGGCGCAGCCATCGGCTGAAAGACGCATTGACTGCGCTTGGATATCGCTATGACTATGTTTTCGTTGATTGTCCGCCGTCGCTGAACATTTTGACGATTAACGCCATGACCGCCGCCGACGCGGTGTTCGTGCCCCTGCAATGCGAGTTTTTTGCCTTGGAGGGCCTGAGTCAATTGCTGCAAACGATTCAGCGCGTGCGAACCACGCTCAATCCGCGGTTGGAGATACAAGGCGTGGTGTTGACCATGTTCGACAAGCGCAACAACCTATCTGAACAGGTCGCCCAGGATGTCCGCAGCTTCCTTGGCGACAAGGTCTACGAAACCGTCATTCCCCGTAATGTACGCGTGTCGGAGGCGCCGTCGCATGGCAAACCGGCATTGCTTTACGATTACCGATGCGCCGGCAGCCAAGCCTATATCCGGTTGGCCACCGAAGTTATTCAACGGGAAGCTAAGCTGCAGGCTGCCTGAAAGACGTGGAATTGGGACTATGATCGACGAAACCGGAAGAAACAAAGGGCTTGGACGCGGCCTGGCATCGCTGCTCAGCGACGATGGCGCCGATGGGTTGGCGGAGATGGAACCCATAAGGGAGCAAAAAGAAGTACCGATAGAATTCTTGCGGCCGAGCCCGTATCAGCCGCGGCGCCATTTTGACGAAGAACAGATGCAGGCCTTGGTCCGTTCGATAAAAGAAAAGGGCGTACTGCAGCCGATCCTGGTGCGCCGCGACCCCAATGACGCGACGCGCTATGAAATTGTCGCCGGCGAGCGGCGCTGGCGGGCGGCCCAGCAAGCCAAGCTCCACCTGGTTCCGGTCGTCGCCAAAGACCTCAGCGACAGCGACAGCCTGCAAGTCGCAATCATTGAGAATGTCCAGCGCCAAGATTTGACCCCGCTTGAAGAAGGGGCGGGCTATAAGCGCTTGATCGATGAGTTCGATTATTCCCAGGAGCAGCTGGCCCAAGTCATTGGCAAAAGCCGCAGTCACGTCGCCAACATGATCCGGCTGTTGTCTTTGCCGGACGAAGTCAAAGGCATGCTTGACGACGGCCGCTTGAGTGCCGGCGCTGCCCGGGCGCTGATTACCGCGGAGGATCCGGTGAAACTGGCGCGCGAAATCGTCCAGCGCGGCCTCAATGTGCGCGGTGTCGAAAAACTGCGCACGGCGACGTCCGGCGCGCGGCGCCCGGCCACGGAGAAGGATGCGGACACCCGGGCGCTAGAGGATCGGGTGTCGGCCGCTCTTGGCCTGAGTGTTGATATTGTTCACCGAAAACGCGGTGGAATCGTGAAGATTTCATATCGGGACGTGGAGCAGCTTGATGAGGTTTGCCGGCGCCTGTCCGGTGTCGGCAGCACAGCGGTTCCGCTGGAAGAAGACCCTCTAACCGACGATGACGAAGCCTTCGCAACGCCTTACATGCCGGCGGTGGGTGGCGGCTCGCAGTCCTAAGTTCGGCGGCCTCGTCGGCGGCGCTCGGCGGGAAACCGCGCCAGCGAAAACAACATTTGCCGGCAAATCGTCTCCGGCGGCAGGATGCCGTCTTTGCAGTCCAGTTCCGCCTCCAGCAACCGGTCAAGCGCCAGACCGATGCGTTTGCCGTCCCATAGCCGCAATTGTGCCAAAAATCCATTTCGCCTGGAAAAATGAACCGGTGGCCTGATCTCTTTCAATGCTGCGTCGGCGGACTTTCCCGCATCCAGCGACGCGCGCGCTTTATGTAACTTGAAATAATGGGATGCTATTACCCGTAGAACTTGTATCGGTTGATCGCCGGCGGTTAGACTTCGCGACAAAGCCCGCTCCAAAGCGGTGAATTCGCCGCCGGCACAAGCAAAGGCCACGTCCTCAAGCGCCAGCGCCGCGCTGTCGCCTACGGATTGCACCGCATCGTCGTAAGTGATCGGCCCCGGGTCATTCAGTTTGAACGTCAACAGTTTGGACAGTTCTTGACGTGTCACCTGCCGATCGTTGCCGAGATGAGTGGATAAGTACGCGATCGCTTCTTCGTCGATCTGGCGGCCGGATTCGCTACACTCCCGACGGATCAATTGTTCTAAATCACCGACACCGTCGGCATAGCACGGCACGGCGGCCGCCAAGGGGTGCTTTTCAAATAGAACCCGCAAGGAGTCGCGCGGACCTAATTGGTCGGAATCGACCAAAATAAGTGCATCGCCAACCGGATCGTCCAAAAACCCTTCGATGCGCTTGGCTTGCCGGTTGCCGAAATCTCGTAGTCTGACCACGCGACGGCCACCGGTCAGAGACATCGCCGCGGCCTCGTCGGCCAAAACGGCCGCGTCCTGGTCGACCATGGCCGCGGACAGCTCGACGGTGCGAAATGGATCCGCGGCATCGTCGACGACGGTTCGCGCCAGCAACCCAATCCGTTCTTGAACCATTCCCCGATCGGCGCCGTAAACCAGGATGGCCCGCACCTTGGCATCGGGCTTGGCAAGAAACCCGGCGATTTGCCTTGGCGAAACTTTCATAACGCGACGTTGACCGGCACAACCATCACCGTTCCTCCCGTCGTTTCATATACACCGTGATCTGCGCGTGGATTTCTTCGCTCACCTCGCGCGCCGCCCGGCTTTGGGCGTCTTTTTCCGCAGTTACGTTGGCAAATGACGAACGCACAATGTTGTAGGCAGAAATGGCCACGGTTCGACCGCTAAAGAGCGTCTCACCGGATTGCGTGTCGATCAGCTTGAAGCGCGCGCCCAAACGGAAGTTGAACCGGGTGACGGTTTCGTCCGACCGAATGGCCAGGCCCTCTTTTCTCGACTGCAACACCACGTTCAACCGAAAGCGCGGTTTGGCCGGCTGGCCGAGACGGTTCAATCGGTCCAACAGCCCATTGCGAACCTCTTGGCCTATTCTGTCGGGAATCGGGGCAATGTAGATATCGGCCAAGGAGGCCATGGGCGCCGCATCAGCGCCGGCTGAATCATTTTGCCGGCCGTGAAGCGGTTGAAAACCGCAGGCAGCCAGCAGAACCGTCAATGCGCAGCCGGCAATGGCGGCCACCGCCCGGCGCCGGCCAATTATGGCGTCACACCACCACATTCACGATCCGATTGGGGACGACGATAACCTTACGAACATCCCGGTCGCCGATCGCTTTTCTGACGTTTTCGACGCTCAGCGCCAACGCCTGGACTTCATCCTGTCCGGTATCCGGCGCCGCCTCGATCTCACCGCGCACCTTACCATTGACTTGCACGGCCAAAACGACGCGTTCATCGACAATCAAGTCCGGGTTGGCGACGGGCCAAGGCGTATCGGCCAGCAAAGTGTCATGGCCAAGCGCCTGCCAAGCTTCTTCACTGAAATGGGGCATCATCGGACCGGACAATTGTACCAAAATTTCATAGGCCTCGCGCAGCGCCCAAGCGCATTCAGCGCTTTCGCCAATCACGAATTCCTGGATTACGTTGCTCAATTCATGAATTCGAGCAACCGCTCGGTTGAACCGAAAGCGCTCGACATCCTCGGTAACGCCTAGGATAGCCTTATGGGCCGCACGCCGTAGCGCAACCGCCTTGTCTTCGGTCGGCGTCAGGCTGCCACCGGCCGCTGGTAGCGCCGGCAACGCCGTCTGCAGCCCGCGCCATATTCGTTGCACGAACCGCCAGGCGCCATTTACCCCGGCGTCCGTCCATTCCATATCCCGTTCCGGCGGCGAATCGGACAACATGAACCAACGGGCGATATCGGCGCCGTATTTCTCGACGATGGCAAGCGGCGCAACCACATTCTTTTTCGACTTGCTCATGGATTCGGTACGGCCGACGGTCACCGGTTCGCCGGTATCCGCATGTCGCGCTTCGCCCGACGATTCGCGAACCACCTCTTCCGGAAACAACCAGCCGCCTTGGCTGTCTCGATAGGTCTCGTGGCACACCATTCCCTGGGTAAAAAGCCCGGAAAACGGTTCATCGAATGTCACATAGCCGCATTGGCGCATGGCCCGGACAAAAAACCGCGAATACAACAAATGCAGGATCGCATGCTCGATGCCGCCAATATATTGATCGACTGGGGACCAATAGGCGACCGCCTCTCGGTCGACCGGCTCGGCCGCCCGGGCGCAACAGAACCGAATGAAATACCACGACGAATCGACAAAGGTGTCCATCGTATCGGTTTCCCGCTCGGCCGTGCCGCCGCATTCGGGACAGGCCACGGTCCGCCATGTCGGATGCCGATCCAATGGATTGCCGGGCTGGTCGAAGGTCACGTCTTCGGGCAGCTCAACCGGCAAATCCGCTGCCGGCACCGGCACTACACCGCAGGCCTTGCAATGAATCATCGGGATCGGGCAACCCCAGTAGCGTTGCCGTGAAATGCCCCAATCGCGCAGCCGGAAATTGATGGCGCGCGCGCCGGTTTCGGCGGCTTCCAATCGGTCGCGGACGGCTATTTTGGCATCCGCCACACTCATCCCGTCAAGGAAATCGGAATTGATCAGGCGCCCATCGCCGGTGTAGGCCTCGTCTTCAATGGCAAACGACGCGGCGTCGTTGTCAGCCGGGCAGACTACCGGCGTCACCGGCAGACCGTAGCGCCGGGCAAAATCCAAATCCCTCTGATCGTGGCCGGGACAGCCGAATATAGCCCCGGTGCCGTAATCCATCAGCACGAAATTGGCGATATAGACCGGCAATTCAACATCGTCTCGGAACGGATGGCGCACAGTCAATCCGGTGTCGTAGCCGATTTTTTCGGCTTTTTCGATGGCTTCCTCAGAGGTTCCGTGGCGCTGACATTCGGCGATAAAGGCGGCGGCGTCCGGATCCTGCTCGGCGACGGCCAAGGCAACGGGATGTTGCGCCGACAATGCCATGAAACTCGCGCCGAACAGGGTGTCGTGCCGCGTCGTGTAGACCTCCAAAGGGCTATCGTCATGAGAAAAGGAAAAGCTCAGCTGCATGCCTTCCGAGCGCCCGATCCAATTCTGCTGCATCAGCCGGACCCGTTCCGGCCAGCGGTCCAGGTCTTCCAGCGCGTCCAAAAGATCCTGGCAATAATCGGTGATTTTGAAGAACCATTGTGTCAACTGACGCCTCTCGACCGGCGCGCCGGAGCGCCAGCCGAGGCCATCGATGACTTGTTCGTTGGCCAGCACCGTATGATCGACCGGATCCCAGTTCACCCAAGATTCGCGCCGGTAAGCCAAACCTTCCTTGTAGAAATCGAGGAACATTTTTTGCTGGTGGCGGTAATACCCGGGGTGACAGCTTGCCAGTTCGCGAGACCAATCGAGCGATAAGCCGATGCTCTTCAGTTCTTCGCGCATATGGGCAATGTTGTCATAAGTCCATTGGCCTGGATGGATGCGCTGATCGCGCGCGGCGTTCTCGGCGGGCAGCCCGAACGCATCCCAGCCCATCGGATGCAGCACGTTGAACCCCCGGGCACGCTTGAAGCGCGCAACAACGTCCCCCATCGTGTAGTTGCGTACGTGGCCCATATGGATGCGGCCCGACGGATAGGGAAACATTTCCAGGACGTAGTATTTTTCCCGGTCGGGATCTTCACGACTTTCGAAACAACGGCTGTCGGCCCACCGCGCCTGCCACTTAGATTCAACTTCCGAAGCGTTGTATCGCTCTATATTTATACTCATATTTGAAAACCCGGTGTTGAATGCTCGATATGCAAACAATTCAATTCGAATATACACGAATTATGAAAGAATTGCCGGACATGAGGCAGTGCTCATTGATCCTCTTCGATGAACTCCATCCGCATTTGTCGTGCCCGCGTAAGGATCGCGTTTTCGAGATTCGTCGACGTCAGCTTGTTTACCGGCTCGTCGACCCAACTTTTCGTCGGATCGCGGCGCTGGCGGAATACAGCAACTTTGATCCCGTCGGCGCGCAGGCGGCGGTCGAGGATATAGACGGTCATTTTGAACCGTTCGTCCGGCACTTCCGGCGGGCTATACCAATCCGTGATGATAACGCCACCGAAGGGATCGGCGCTGGAAAGCGGCATGAAGGACGTTGTGTCGAGGGAGGCGCGCCATAAAAAGCTATTGACGCCAATGCCGCCACCGCCGCCACCGCCGCCTTCGCCGCCGCCGCCGAACAAAGACAGTCCGCCCGGGCCAAAAACTGTATCCCGTTCACCCTCCGGCGCCGGAATGGCCTTGGTGCCTTCCTTGCGTGGATAGACCGCTTCCGATTCGACGCCACAGCCCGCGATCACCGCCAGCGCCAAGGCCGCAACGGCCGCTCGGCAACATTTAATGATCGGCGAATCATGGCGATGCCGGATCAGGGCTATCCGCTGCGTCATGCTTTTGTGACTGCTCATGGTTATGTCTCGCGGTGGCCGAATTATCCACAGCCTGAAATGTCGCCTCTTTATTATCCGACGGCGCGTTCCAGTACAACGTCGTTCCTGATTTGGAGCGGTATTTCGGTCGATCCCTTGCGGATATGAATGGTGTTGGTCTGCAAACCTGTTGCTACTTCGCCACACTGAGCGAAATTAGACACAGCTGCGTGCGTGCTTTGCTTGACGATCCAGACGCAAGTTGCTTGAAATGCTGCCTACGTCATTGGAGCATAAAGGCTTCGCCGGCGTGCACTGTGTCAAACCCACAAGGGTTGTTCAGAGAGGATACGATGAAGAAACTATTTTATGGTACGACGGCTCTTGTCGCTGCTGGTATGTTGGCCTCCGGGTCGGCTGCCGCCGCCGACAAAGTCAAGATGGGCGTCGGCGGTTATTTCCAGGCGTTCTTCGTAGTTGCTGACCAGGACGATGGTGCTGGTGAGCCGGGCGCCAACCGGCGCGATCACGGATTGTCGCGTGAAGGTGAAATCATCTTCAACGGCAAAACGACCTTCGACAACGGCATCCAGGTCGGTGTTCAGGTCCAGCTCGAAGCTGAAACCTGTAACGACCAAATCGACGAATCATTCATGTGGTTCTCGGGTGGATTCGGCCGCGTCAACATCGGTTCGGAAAACTCCGCAGCCTACTTGATGGCCTATGCCTCACCGGCACCGTCCCATTGGGCGCATGGTCTGAACTCGCCGAACTTCCGGCATTGGAGCGGCGGAGGCAACCTCGCCAACTTCCCGCATACCGCTCCGGTGAACATTTCGTCGGATGCTGAGAAGCTGACGTACTTCACGCCACGCTTCGCCGGCATCCAGGTCGGTGTGTCCTACACGCCGGATGTGTGCGAAGAAGCGATCGCCGGCAGTGTTGCCGCGGTTTGCGGCGGTTCCTACGCCGGTCTGCCGTCTGACACCAACGCCCTGGGCGAAGCCTGGGAAGGTGGCGTCAACTATGTCGGTAACTTCGGCGACGTCGGTATTCGCGCTTCGGGCAGTTACGGT